>ENA-UONU01001652-UONU01001652.1-human-gut-metagenome-genome-assembly--contig:-CS51-NODE-1652-length-15549-cov-5.362076_pt1 | contig 15549 bp, 9 predicted proteins | sample MGYA00242462_ERZ724009 | MGnify/ENA metagenome assembly ERZ724009 | reverse complement strand
CGCTACCTCTTACAGGCCGGGGCGCTCCCGGCCCGCGCAGGCCGCGCAAGCCCGTCCCCGCGGGCTGGGAAGCGTCCTGTTCTTTCTTCCGTTATTCCGTTATTCCATATTCCATTACTCCAGCTTAAAGGAAGCCAGGCTCGCGCCGCCCTCTCCCTGATATTCAAAATACAGGGCGTGCACGCCGTCCGGGATGGCGATATCGGCGGAATATTCCTTCCAGATGTTGGAGAATACCACGGGGATGCTTCCAAGCGAAGGGCCGTCCCAGGCGGTCTTCACATGGAACTCGCCCTTGCAGTAGCCGCGCACCCGGATGGAGACCCGCTTTACTCCCTTACAGTCAAAATATTTGAAGCCCGCGTTCGCGCCGTCTCTCATATTGGCGATAAAGCCCGGCCTCTCGTCCCCGTCTCCGCCGTCCTGGGTGATCTTGGGGAAACGGTTGTCCATCCAGAAGCCCGCCTCTCCGGTATAGACCGCATCCGTTTTGCAGAAGAGGTTGCAGGCATGGTACGCCTCGTACTCGCCCTTTCCGGAAAGCGGCCCGTGGTTTCCGCCGCAGGAAGTCATCTCCACCTGGGGGATCCGTCCGTCCAGAGTGAAAGCGATCTGCTCCATGCAGCCCTGTCGGCAGAAATTGATGCCTTCCGTGTGGCGGTGGTAGAAAATGAACCAGTCCCCTTCGATCTCCACGATGCTGCCATGGTTGTTCGCCCCGTAATACATGGGCTTTTCCGCCGGTTTATAGGTGTCGATATGCAGGTCGCAGTTGCTGATGATGACGCCGCCATAGGTAAATCCGCCCATGGGATCCTTGCTGGTGGCATAGCACAGCTCGTGCATCACGATGGAGGAATAAATAAAATAATAGGTATCCCCTCTCTTGCGGATGGAGGGCGCTTCAAAGAACTCATGGCCTTCGTAGCCGCTTCCCTTACTGTAGGGCTCGCTGGGCGCTACGATCACCGGCTCCTTAACGATGGTCAGCATGTCTTTTCCCAGGACGGTCCCCATCGCCCCGCTCCTGGATTTATCCCCGATGGCACAGAAGCCGGTATACAGATAGGTGACGTCTCCTTCCGTCAGCACGCCGGGGTCAAACTGGGGCTCGTCCCCTTCTCTTTCTCCCAGCCTGGTGCCGTCCGGATAATGGACATAGCCGTAGAATTCATACTTTCCGGCGGGCGTATCGCAGACCGCCACGGATACCACCGGAACCTTGTCCAGCACATAGTACAGATAATACCTTCCGTCCGGGCCGACGGTAACGTCCGGCGCGTACAGGCACATATGGCCGTCCGGGTTGAAGGGATCCTGGGTCTTTTCATAGATCACGCCCTCGCAGCGCCAGTTCCCCAGGTCGTCGACCGGGGCGGACCAGCACACGTAGTCGCCCAGGCAGTAGGCGCTTCCTCTGAAGAAATCGTGGGAGCCGTATACATAGACTCTCCCGTCAAACACATAGGGTTCGCCGTCCGGGATATATTCCCAGGAAGGCAGATAGGGGTTCATTGCCTGTTTTGTTTTTGCCATTTTTTCCTCCATTCCGGAGCGTAGCGACAGGGCGAAGAGAAATCGCGAATGCGATTTCTCTTCTGCCATCAGAGCAATTTGTGACGCTCCGGCACAAATTGCCGTGTGAAAAATAAGCCATCGGGCTTATTTTTCACACTTTCCTCCGTTTCCTGGCGGATCCTCCGCCGCTTTTTTTCAGGCGAAGGCTTCCACTTTATAGATTCCGACGGCCCGCTCCGGGAAACGCACGCAGACGTACCTGGTCTTTTCGCCGGGCAGATGCACCGTAACAAAGTTGTCGATATTCGCTTTTTCCGAGACATATACCCTCCGGAAGGTCTTCCTGTCGTCCGTCAGAAGGATCTCATAGTCCGCGTCCGTAACCTCGGAAAAGACGATCACTACGCTCTGGATCTCCTTCGTCCCCTCCAGGTCCACCAGGATCATCCGCTCCGTATCCTCCGGCTTAGGCTTCCAGAAGGTTTCCATATCCCCGTTCGTCACATTCCGGGCCGGATGCGCTTCCTGCGCGCTGGTACAGAAGACCGGACGGCTGATGGCGATGTTATCCAGCTTTTTCCGCTTCGGCTCGCCGCAGACATAGGGCGGAGGCAAAAGCTCCTTTCTTTCTCCCAAAGCAGGCTCTCCCTCCACAAAGATGCGCAGTTCATTGCCGGAAAGCCCGTCGCAGAGGGCCTTGACCACGATCTGCCCGCCGCCGAAGGGGCGGAGGGTGATGGCCCCGATCCCCTGGATCAGATTCTCTTTTTCCGCGGAAAGCTCAAAGGTCTTCCCGGTGGGGAAGCGTCCCGGCCCTTCCGCTACAATCAGCTCGATCCGGGGATTGCAGTCGATCCGCTTTCCCCCTTCGTCCAGGACCTCGGCGATGATCTTCACATCCTCGGTCCCGTCGCATTTCAGGCGCAGCCGGTCCGCCGTCAGGCGGATCCCGGCGGGCGTCCCTTTCCGCGGAATCTCCGGGCGGGGGATCCCGGCGAGGTTTTCCCGGTACCAGTACCAGGTATCCAGCGGCAGCCGGTAGTAATCGATCATTCCCATATGGCCCATATTCCCCAGGATGCTGCCGTGGTGGAAGGCGCACCAGAGGGATTTCCCGCTCCTCCAGGGATAGTCCTGCTCCACGCCGTCCCGGTACCGGTTATCGAAGGTTCCCGGCCGGTCCTCCACGCTGCTTCCGTATTCCGATACGAAATTCGGAAAGCCCGGATTGATAAAAATCGAAGCGCCGTCCCCGTTGTAGCCCGCGATGTCTCCCAGCGCGTCAAAGCCGCCGCGCTGCGCGCCGCCCACCGCCGCCGGGCGGGAAGGATCCAGCCTGTGGCTATGCTCCACCAGCTTTTTCACCAGCGCCCGCGCCTTGGGAAGCACCTCCAGGTCGGAAAAGAAGGGCTCGTTGCACATGCTCCAGACGATGATGCTGGGGTGATTCCGGTTGACCCGGATCATTTCCTCCAGGGTCTGCAGGCAGCTTGCCTCAAACTCCTCCTCATCCTCTTCCTTCACCGGGTAGCCGCTGGCCGTCCAGTAGCCCTCTTCCTTCACGCCCCCGGTTCCCCAGAAGCAGTTTTCCGACCAGAACAGGATGCCCTGCCTGTCGCATTCCTCCGCGAAGTACGGATGATGCGGATAGTGGGAGCCGCGGATGAAGTTCATGCCGCACTCCTTCACCATGGCGATGTCCCTCGCGATCGCCGTATGGGTCACGGCGTCCGCCCAGCCCGCCTGGTCCTGATGCACGTTCGCCCCGTGAATCTCATAGTGCTCCCCGTTTAAGAAAAATCCCCGGTCCGCCGTAAAGGTAAACCACCGGATCCCGAACCCTGTCTCCGCTTCGTCCACCGGTTTCCCGTCCCGGTACACCCGGCTTATCAGCGTATAGAGCCGGGGCGTATCCGGATGCCACAGCTCCGGCTCTTTTATGACGGCTTCCTGTTCGATCACCGCCGTTTCCCCGACCCCGGCCGTGAAACGGCTCCCCATCCTTCCGACCTCTTTTCCCTCATACAGAAGGAGGGATTCCAGCGTCCCTTCCGCTTTCCCGCTTCCGGTATTTTCCACCTCGGTCTCCACCACCACCCGGGCCCTCTCGCGGGAGACCTCGGGCGTGGTCACCCGGACGCCGTACCAGGCCACATGCACAGCGTCCTTTACCAGGAGAGACACATCCCGGTAAATGCCGCCGTTAAACACATGCTCCCCGGCCCGGGGCGCGATCCTGGCGTTCCACAGGTTGTTCACCCGCACGAAGATCAGGTTTCTGCCCGGATGCACATAGGGCGTGATATCGGCCAGGAACGCCGTATAGCCTCCCTTATGGCTGCCCGCGGGCTTTCCGTTCACATAAACCTCCGTCTCCTGGAAGCTTCCCAGAAATTCCAGGTACAGCTTCTTATCCGCCCAGTCCGCTTCCACCTGCAGCCATCTGCGGTAGCAGCCGTAACCGACGTAAAACTGCTTTTCCATGAAATACGGGATGCCAAAGGAGTGGGGAAGCCCGATGTCATACCATTCCCTGTCGTCAAAGCCGGCCTCCCTGGCCTCCGGGAAATCCCCGTGCAGGAACTTCCAGTCCTGATTGATCAGTATTCTTGTCTCCATTCCGTTTTTTCTCTCCCTTTTGGTTCTTTCCGCTGTCTCAGAATACGAATGTATACTCTTTTCCCGCTTCCAGCGTCACCGTATAGCCGTGCTCCGCAGGCGTGTGGGAGACCTCTTCTCCCTGACAGGAAATGTGTGCCGGCACGTCTCCCACAAAGACGACGCTTCCGCTTCGCTCCGGCCGCACGGCCGCGCGGGTCAGCTTCCCGTCCTCCCATTCCAGATCCGTCTCAACCGCGCCCCTTGCGCGAAGGCCCTTCGCCTGTCCGTTCTTCCACGCGGGCGGGAGGGCGGGCAGGAAATGGACGCCCGCATGGCTCTGCAGCAGGCACTCCGCCATGCCGGAAAGAAGCCCCAGGTTCCCGTCGATCTGGAACACGTATCCCGCGTTCAGCATGCTCGCCGTCAGGCTCGTCTGCAGCATTTTTTCAATGGCGTCTCCCGCTCCTTCCCCGTTCAGGAATCTGGCGAAGAAGGCGATATGCCACGCGCCGCCCCAGCCGGTGGCCTTCGCCCCGTGCTCGATCCTGGAATAGAGCGACTTTTTGGCCGCCTCGTAGATGACCGGATCCCTGTCCCAGGAAATCTCGTCTCCCGGATAGACCGCCCACAGATGGGAGGTATGTACCATGTCCGGCGTCAGCTCCTTTTCCTCAAGGGCCCATTCCTTCAGCCTGCCGATGGAATCCACCTGATTGGGGCGCAGCTTCCCGATGACCCTCCCAAAATCCGCCCGGTAAGGGCTTTCAATCCCCAGGATCTCTCCCGCCTTCAGACAGGCCTTCATCAGAGCGCGGATGATCTGGTTGTCCATGGTCGGCCCCGCGCAGATCGGCGTATCGGAGCCATCCTCCAGGACGAACCGGTTTTCCGGCGATACGGAAGGGCAGGTCACCAGATAGCCTTCCTTGTCCTCGATCAGGAAATCCACGAAGAACAGGGCGAAATCCTCCATCACCGGATATTCCCTGCGCAAAAACTCCTCATCCAGCGTATAGAGATAGTGCTCCCACAGATGCAGCGCCAGCCACGCCCCGCCCATCTGCCAGAAGGCCGCCGCCGCGTACATGTCCTGCGTGCCGCAGTCGCCGTAGAGATCCGTGTTGTGGTGGCACACCGCGCCCCTGCAGCCGTACATCCTCCTCGCCACGTCCCTTCCTCTCTCCCGGATCACATGGATCAGGTCGAAGAGCGGTCCGTGCAGGGAAGACAGGTTGCATACCTCCGCAGGCCAGTAGTTCATCTGCAGGTTGATGTTGGTGGTATACTTGCTCTCCCAGCTGGGATGGAATTCCTGGTTCCAGATCCCCTGCAGGTTCATGGCCGTGGAGCCCTCCCTGCCCGCGGACACCATCAGATACCTGGCGTATGTAAAATACAGGCCCGCCTTTTCCTCCTCTTCCACCGAGAGGGCACACTTTTTCATATAAGAAGAAAAGTCCGCCGCATGATCCGCCCTGATCCTATCATACCCTTTTTCCCGTGCCGCCGAAAGGGTTTTTTTCACATTCCGGAGAAAATCCGCTTCCCGGTTGTCAGTGCAGGCCGCAAGGAAGATCACAACCTCCGTCGCCCCATGCGCCACCAGCTTCGAGTAACAGTCCTCCAGGCTTCCGTCCGTCACAACGGTGAGGGCCGCCGCGAAACAGGTGCCGTTTTCATCCCCTTCCATGAAAAGGCGGTTCCCCTCCTCCGTATAAATCCGCTCGCAACGGGAAACCGGCCAGACCCCGGCGCTGACGTATTTGCCCGGCCTTCTGTCGTCCGGCAGCTTCTGGTCCGTAAAGGGCACCCGGTTCAATACCATATCCAGGCGGATCGCCTTCTTGCGGTCGCTCTTTAAGCGGATGCAGAGCACCCGGTCGGGGTTGCTTACGAACATCTCCCGTTCATAACGCACGCCTTCCTCCTCGTGGCTGATCCGAAGGATTCCCTCCTCCATGTTCAGGTCGGATTCATAATTTTCCCCGTCGGACTCCGGCAGCCACCCCATCTGGAAGGGAAGCTTACAGTTCAGCGCCAGATCCAGTTCCCCCATGGTGGAAAAGTTTCTCATATTGGTGGGCACGGAAACCATATGGGAAAACATCAGCTCCTCCGCCTCTTCAAATTTTCTGTCCAGGATCAGCTTCTGCACCTTCGGCAGATATTCCCTTGCCTGGTGGTTGATCCTGTCCCGGAACTTCCCGTGCCACAGGGAATCCTCATTCAGCTGGATCCTGTCCTTTGTGGTCTGCCCATAGACCATCGCCCCCAGATAACCGTTTCCCATCGGCAGCGCGTCCAGCCAGCGGGACGCCGCTTCCTTCCTGATGAAATGCTTCTGTACGTTCATCCTCATTCCCCTTCTTCCTTTTTAAAAAAGAGGGTGTCCGGGGGACACCCTCTTTTCAAATTCCAGCGCTATTCTTTTTCTTTCGTCCCGTTCCTTACTGCGCGGCGTTCTGCTCATATGCGTCATAGCACTTCTGATAAGTATCGATGTACTGCTGCACGCCCATGCTCTCCAGCGTGGAGATATACTCATCCCACTGGGTATCAATATCCATGTCGCCCGTCACAAACTGAACCAGCGCCTGGTTGACATAGCCGCCGATGGACAGCGTCGCTTCGGAAATGAACTGCGCGTCGCTTCCCTCAAAGGTCAGGTTGGGAACCAGAGATTCCAGAGTGGGTGAAAATTCCTCATACTGCTCACCCGCCTGCTGCAGGTAATACTCAGTGTCGTGGTCAGGATCCGCCACCTTCACCTCGCCGCGCGCCCTTGCGGAGCTCCATCTGACAGAGGCGTCGGACGCCCAGCGGTAATGCTTTCCGTCCTCGCCGGAATAGTCCCTCTTGTAGCCGTTTCCAAGCCAGTCATAGTCTTCCGGAACGATCAGCTTCTCAACGGTAGGCGTGCCGCCCGCAAGGGAGGTTCCTTCGTTGGTGAACTGCCATGCAAGGCCTTCCGGTCCATAGGACTGCACATTGTTTGCTTCCGGACTTGCCAGGAAGTCTAACAGGGCGACTACGATCTCCGGATATTCGCAGGTAGCGGAGATGCTGCCGATGCCCATGCCGAAGTAGTTGTCCAGACCCATAGCAGCCAGTCTCACGCCGTCAGGGCCTTCCACCGGGCTGAATACCTCCCAGTTCTGCCACTCGCCGTCCTGGTTCGCCCAGAACTCATCATCCGTCTGCGGACCGCCGCCCGGATAAACCGCTACCAGAGGGGTCTCGTTCTTCAGCGTCGCCGCGAACTGGGTCGCGTCCTGGGTGAAGGTCTGGGGATCCAGCAGGCCTTCCTCATACAGCTTGTTGATGTAGGCGAGCGCGTCCCTGTATTCGTCCTTCATTACAGAGTATTCGATCTTGCCCTCTTCGTTCACCACAAGGCCTGCCGCGACGGTGGGGTTCGTGTTGCTCAGAGGGTTGTTGCACTGTACGAAGGAATTGATCATCCATACGGTGGGATCGGAGGCCCAGCCGCCGATGTATCCGGTCATGGGGATCTCGTCCGCGATGCCGTTTCCGTTGGGATCCTCGGTCTTCACCTTCTTCAAAAACTCATACAGTTCTTCCGTGGTCTCCGGGATCTTGCCGTCATTCAGCTTCTCCACCCAGGGCATGTAGATATACATTCTGTTCTGATAACGGCAGTGGAAGCACTCATTGTTGTCGCCATAGGTATAGATATTGCCGTCAGGCATGACAAGGTCGGCCTTTCTCAGAGGGCTTTCCTCGTTCATCGCGTTCCAGTTGGGCGCGTCCTCCAGCAGGTCGTTCAGCGGGATGATCAGTCCCTGCTGTCCGTAATTCTGCAGCTCCGTCTTGGTCCAGCCGGTGGCCAGGAACAGGTCGGGCAGGTTGTTGGGATCCGTCATGACCAGGTTCAGCTTGGTCTTCGCGTCGTCGCCGTCCACGTCATAGACGAAGTTCAGATGGATGTTCGTCTGCTCCTCGATCCAGTCCGTCACATAGTTGTCCTGATAGGTTCCGCCGCCGGTCAGGGACGCGTATACGAATACGTCCAGCGTCAGCTTTTCCTTCAGGGGGAAGGTCACGTCGCTCACGGACTCAAAGGCAAACGGATCACCGCTGTCTGCCGCGGCCGCGCCGTCGTCTGCCACAGCGGTTCCTCCGGTCGAAGCCGTGTCGGTGGAAGCGTTTCCGCCGCCGCAGCCTGCCAGAAGAGAAGCGCCCATGACTGCCGCCATAACGGCGGGAAGCAGCCTCTTTCTGAGTAATGTCTTCTTTTTCACTTTTTCTTCCTCCTTTTTTTGAAATAGATTTATAAACCACGGGCAGTGCCCGGTTTTATAACAACTGCAGCATCAGCCCTTCACCGCGCCGATCATGACGCCCTTCACGAAATACTTCTGCACAAAAGGATAGATGAGCATCAGGGGCAGGCTGCTGATGATGATCGTTCCATAGCGGAGCATCTGGCTTAAGTACTGGTTCTCCATTACCACTCTCGGATCCACGCTGGAATTCCCGAAATCCACCTGCGCCATCAGAAGGATCCTTCTTAAGATCAGCTGCAGCGGATATTTATCCTCCGAGTTGATGTAGATCAGGGGATTGAAATACCCGTTCCACAGCGCGATCGCCACCCAGAGACAGAGTACCGCGATGATGGGCGTGGACAGCGGGATCACGATCTTGGTAAAAAATTTGAAATCGGAGCAGCCGTCCAGCTCCGCCGCCTCCTGCAGATCCTTCGGGATCGTCTGGCGGAAGAAGGTCCTCGCTACGATCATGTTATAGGCGTTGACCGCCGTGGGAAGCACCACCGCCCACATGGTATCCACGAGGCCCAGGTTTTTCACCAGCAGGTACGTGGGCACCAGCCCGCCGCTGAACAGCATGGTGAACAAAAACAGCTTCATCAAAATATTTCCGCCCCGAAAATCATCCCGGGAAAGCGGATAGGCCGCAAGGATCGTCAGCACGATGCTGATCACCGTCCCAACCACCGTATAGATGATGGAATTCAGATAGCCGGTCCAGATGCTTTCATATTCGAATACTGTCTTATAGCTGAGCAGCGTGAACTCCACCGGCAGGAGCTTGACCCGGCCTGCCATCAGCGCGTCGCCGGAGCTGAAGGAACAGCTCACGATATAGATCAGCGGATACAATACGGCGATCGTCAGGAGGCACAGCAGCACATAATTGACAGCATAGACCACCTTGTCCTGTGAGATTTTCTTTTTCTTCATTTCTTTCCCTTTCCCCTTAGATGAATCCATCGCCGGTCATTTTCTTCGCGATCGCGTTCGACAGAAGGATCATGATCAGCCCTACTGCCGACTGGAACAGGCCAATCGCCGTCGCGTAGGAATAATCCGGGAAGCTCGACACCAGCGACACCTTGTAGGCATAGGTGGGAATGACCTCCGACATGGACAGGTTGTTCTGGTTCTGCATGGCGAGGATCTTTTCATATCCCATGTTCAGGATCCGTCCGGTCTCCAGGATCAGCATGATCACCGCGGTGGGCATGATCGCCGGAAGATCCACGTAGCGGATCCTCTGCAGCAGGGTCGCGCCGTCGATGATCGCTGCTTCATGCTGCTCCATATCCACTCCCGCGAGCGCCGCGATGTAGATGATGGCGCCGTAGCCCACCGTCTGCCATACGCCGCTCCACACATAAACGGAAGAGAACAGCCCGGGCGTCCCCAGCACATTGAGCCCGAAATGATTGTAAACAAAGCTTCCGATGGCTCCCACGCGGACGTCGAAGATGGAATTCAGTATGCCGACAAATACGATGGTGGAAATAAAATAGGGAGAATAGGTCACCATCTGCACGAATTTCTTGAATTTCACGTTCTTCGCGTAATTCAGGGACAGCGCCAGGATGATCGAACAGGGCGTGTTGACCACCAGCGTGTACAGGGAGATCACCAGCGTGTTCCTCAGGCTCTCCAGAAAGTTGTAGTTCTCGAAGAAACGGATGAAATTATCCATTCCGAAATGCGCCGCCCAGGGACTGCCCCAGACCCCGTCGATCACCCTGTAGTTTTTGAATGCCATCAGCAGCCCGTACATGGGCGCGTAGGAAAAGATCAGCAGCATGACCACAGGCGGGATGATCATGGCATAAAGCTGCCAGTGCGCCTTCATATAATGACGAAGCGTTCCCCGTCCGGTTTTTTTCGTCTTCTTGTTTCCTTTCACTGTTTTTGTATACCTCCTTCCTTTCCTGCTTCGTTGTCACGAATCTAGCATACTTTTCCCGGATCCGTCCATCTACAATTGCTGAAAAAGGTATGTGCAAAAACAGAGAAAGCCCGGAAAACCGGGCTTTCTCTGTTTTTCTATGCTATTCGTTTCTGTAATCGGAAGGGGTCAGCCCCGTCACTCTCTTAAAGGCCCTGCAGAAGGTATTCGTGGAAAGGTACCCGGTCAGCTCCGAGATCTCGCTGACGTTCAGGGAAGTGTTCTTTAAAAAATCCTTCGCCTTGTCCATCCGCACCGCTTCCACGTAGGCGGAAAACCGCATCCCATACTTCAGCTTGAACGTTTTGGACAGATGGCCTTCGCTGATCCCGAATTCCGCCGCCACTGAGCTTAAGGACAGGTTCGGGTCCCCGAAATTGGCGTCGATATAGGCGGTGAACACAGCGGAGTCCATCATCTGCGCCGCTCCCTGCTGTTTCTGGGCTTCCACATACTCGCAGACCTGCTTATACAGATTCAGGGTTCCCGTGATCTGCTGGATCAGCGGCAGGCTGTAATTTTCCTCCAGCTGCGCGTAATACTGACGGTAAACCTCTTCCTTCATGCCCATGCGTCCGATGGTACGGAAGATCACGGCCTGCAGCTCGTTCAGCAGCATATGCTGCAGGTAGACCGGAAGGTTGTTTTCAATGATGTATTTCCGGATCAGCTCCTCCAGCGCGTCATGCAGGCCCTGGCTGTCTCCTGCCGTCACGAAATGCTCCAGCTTCACGGCCAGATCCTGCGGCGGATACTTCGGCGCGTCTCCGGGCGTCCCCCGGTACCAGATCACGGCATTTTCGATCTGGTCATTCTCATCCCAGACCATACAGGAAGCGCTCTGATAGGATTCCGCCACCTGTCCCAGCTCCTCCGCCGCGCTGCCCCCGTAGGCGAACAGCTTTTCCGAAATGCTGGCCGGCAGGCTGTCCCTGATCTTCTCCACATGTTCCTCCACCTTCGTCCGAAAGCTTTCCCTGTCTTCCGCGGGCAGGGAAAGGAGCAGGACCACCTGTTCTTCTCCCAGATCGGTGTGCAGGGCTCCCGGCAGGAGCTTCCCGATGACCTCGATCAGGGAAAGGATGCAGGTATTCATCAGCTTCGCGTCCTCTTCCTTCACCCCGTCCCGGAACAGGTGGAACTGGAAGATGACGACGCAGAAGATCCTGTTTTTCCATTCAAATTTCACATTGTCCGCGATCCTCTGCATGTCCTCCTCCGCCGCGTAGCTGCCGTAGAGCAGACGGTTGACGAAGGAGTTCCTCAGATAGGGCATCTGGCTTTCTATGGCTTCCGAAAGCCGGGAGTTGGTCTCCAGCAGATAGCTGAAGGTGGTCTTCAGGCTGGAAAAGGCCGACTGATGCCCGTTAAAATGCTCGGTCGTCCGGGAAATGCTGTGCAGGATGTCATTGATCGGGGTCGCGCTCAGCGCGGACATATGATAGCTCAGCCCCACGCCCACCGCGCTTCCGGCCAGCAGGAAGCCGCACAGGATCAGAAGGCTGGAAAACATCCGGCCATTCAGCACGCTCTGCGGAAGGAGCATGTAATACATCAGGTTGGAACGGCCGGAAATATACCGGAGCACCTCGTAGGACTCTCCGCCAAAACGGATCCTGTCCTTCTGCGCCGACCGGTTTTCCCACAGAAGCTGCGCCAGCTCCTCCTCCCGCTCTTCTTCCCAGGGCTCTTCGCTCCCGCCCTGCCCGAAATACAGGATCTTCCCCGTCAGGTCCCTGATGATCTGCACGCTGCCTTCCGCCGCGACCGGCAGGATCTCCTCTACGGCTTCCTCCTCCATATAGATCCGGATCCGGCTGTGGTCCGCTTCCCCGGATGCGAGCAGCGGCCTTTCATAATAGAAGAGCCTTTTCTCCGTTTCCGTTTCGTTGCGCTTATAAACGTAGGGCCCGACCGGGGAAAGCCCATAGGAGGGCGTATCCTCCTTCATATCGGCATACCATGCCTCATAGTCCGGATAGCTTTCATCCTCCAGATATAAATTGTAAAATTCCTCATAGGTATAGGCTGTGGACTGGCTGATGACCGTCTCGCTTTTATCGAAAAAGATAAAATACTCAAAAACGGACTGGCCGACCTGGTACAGATCCGGCAGGGAGGCGCACAGCTCGTACACCCGGTAGCTGTTGGGATAATCGAATACGCTGCTCCTGCTGCGGAACGAATTCACATAGGAATTCGTCGCGATGGTATCCCCCAGATCCTCCAGCTCGTCCAGCCGGTTATCCATCAGGACGGCCGCGTGGACCAGCTCCGTTTCCTTTTCCTTCCTGTCGTCCTCCGCGATCAGACGCAGCATATTGATATAATACAGACAGGTAATGATCATCGGGACAAACAGTACGGTCAGATAGGTCAGCAGATAAAACCAGAAGATCCTGTTTTTCTTTCCCTTCTCAAGGATTCTGTTCCTTCTCCCGCGTTCTCTCATATGCACTCTCCGTTCCGGCCGGACGGCCGCCTCCCGCGGCCGCCCGGTTCAACGCCGTCCGGCGCAAAGCCCTCTCCAAAACCGCCGGCTCCAAAACCGTCCGGCGCAAAGCCCTCTCCAAAACCGCCGGACGGCGCTTCGCCGTCATTCCATGCTCCGGCAGAATTCCACGCCCGCGTGAAGCTCTGCCCGCTCCTTCTTTCCGTTCGCGTAAATCTCAAGCACGCAGTCCCTTCCGGGCAGGATCCGGTACCATACGACCTTCCCGTCCTTCCACTCCATGGAAAGCGTGCCGCCGCTTCTTAAGCCCATCCCGCTCAGGCTGCCGCCCGCGGTCTCCTCCGTAATGGCCGGCAGAAGCTCCAGCCGCTCCGGCCTGCTGTAGGCCAGCATCTCCAGGACCGCCGCGGAGGCTCCCAGATTGCCGTCGATCTGGAAGACATAGCCGAACTCCCCAAGCGGATGGTTGTCCATCAGATTCGGATAGGTTCCCATGGTGAGGATCGCCTGCAGATTTTCAAAGGCTTTCTTTCCCTCCCGGAAGCGGGTCCACAGGCCGATGATCCACGCCCTGGACCAGCCGGTATGGCCGCCGCCGTTTGCCAGACGCCTCTCGAGCGTCACCTTCGCGGCCTCCATCAGCTCCCTCGTCTTTTCCCAGGAAATGGAGCTGCCCGGATAGACGCCGTACACATGGGAAATGTGCCGGTGTCCCGGCTCCGGCTCTTCATAGTCCTCCATCCACTCCATCAGTTGCCCGTGTTTTCCGATCTTCAGCTTCGGGAAACGGGCCATCACTTCTTCCGCCTTTCTGATCCGTTCCTCCTTCAGATGAAGCGTCCGGCAGGCGTTGATATAGCAGGAGAACAGCTCCAGCAGGATCTCCGTATCCATCGCCGCGCTCTCGCAGAGCACGCCCAGCGTGCCGTCCGCCCTCCGGTAGGTATTTTCCGGCGACATGGAGGGCGAGGTCACCAGGCTGCCGTCCTCTCCTTCGATCAGGAAGTCGTAGAAGAAGAGCACGCACTGCTCCAGCACGTCAAAATGCTCCCGCAGGAACGCCTCGTCCCCGGTATACAGATACTGCTCCCAGATATGGGTCGCAAGCCAGGCTTCCCCCATGACCCAGAAGGTGGAGGTGATGCAGTGATCCTGCGGCGCGGTATCCCCGTACAGATCCGTATTGTGATGCGCCACGCTGCCCCTGCAGCCGTACATCCTTTCCGCCGTTTCCTTCCCGCTTTCCTTGACCCGTTCCAGCAGATCAAACAGCGGTAGCTGGCATTCGCTCAGGTTCCCGCTGCCCGCGATCCAGTAGTTCATCTCGGTGTTGATGTTGATCGTAAATTTGCTTTCCCATACCGGATAGAGCTTGTCGTTCCAGATCCCCTGCAGGTTCGCGGGCAGGCTTCCCGGCCGGCTGGAGGAGATGAGAAGGTATCTGCCGTACTGAAAATACAGCTCCATCAGCCCCATATCCCGTTCTCCCGCCTGGACCCGTCTCAGCCGCTCGTCCGTGGGAAGCTTCTCCTTTTCTCCCTCCGTCAGGGAAAAAGAAAGCTTCAGCCGGTCAAACAGGGCGGAAAAATCCCGGATGTGCGCCGCGCGCAGCTCCTTTTCCTCCCGGGAGGCCGCCGCGTGGATCCGCTCCAGACAGCGCTCCCTGTAATCCGCGCCCCGGAAGCTGGTCTCGATATCCAGATACACCCATGCCCGCTTCGCGTCCCTTACGAGAAGATGCTCCCCGATGACCGCGACCGTTCCGCCCTCCGTTTTCACGGACAGGGCCGCCGCGAAGGAAATCCCGTCTTTCCCGCCGTCCACCACAAAGCCGATGGTATCTTCCGTCCATTTTCCCGCCTCGTCCGTGGCGTTATGGCAGCGTCCCAGAAGGCAGTCGAAGGAAAACGGAACGTCGTCCTGCGTTTTCAGCTCCATCACCATGCACTGGTCCGGGAAGGACGCATAGAGGCTGCGCTGGTAGCGCACGCCGTCCACGGTATAGGACACGCCCGCGATCCCCGTTTCCAGATCCAGCTCCCTTCTGTAATCCTTCACGTCCGCCCCGTGCCGCATCTTCAGATACCATTCCCCCGCGGTCTGATAGGAGCGCTGGGAATTGGGCGTCCCGGAAAGAGCGTACATGGCAAGCTGCTGCGCCTCCTCCACCCGTCCCTCCCGGATCAGCCTGCGGATCACGGGGAGATTTTCCTTCGCGTCCGGATTGATCCGGTCCAGATGCTTCCCGCTCCAGATACTGTCCTCATTTAACTGGATCATCTCTTCGGCCGCCCTGCCATGCACCATGCCCCCCAGCCTGCCGTTTCCCACCGGCAGCGCCTCATGCCAGTACCGCGCCGGCCTGTCATACCATAACTTCATTCCTTTTCCCTCTCTTTCCGGCGGAAGCCATCGGATCCCCCTGGCAGCTTCCCGCCCTTTCTTAGCCTTTCAGGCTTCTTATCCTTTTCATCCTTCTTTTATTCAAGGCTGCCGGAGCTCTTTACAGCCCCGCAAACAGCCTGCGCTTCCGTTCGATCATCTCGTCGATCTTTTCCAGATACAGCGGCAGCTCCTTCACATTCTCGCACCGCTCGATGCGCCCGTCCGGATGGACCGCCTTGGAGATGGTCCCGGCCCCGATAGCCATGATGGACTGCTTTTCTTCCATAATTAAAATGTTGTATAACCCGTAGCAGCCTTCCCTGGCATAGCCCACATTTTCCAGGTTCCCGGTCATGTTCTTC
>ENA-UONU01001647-UONU01001647.1-human-gut-metagenome-genome-assembly--contig:-CS51-NODE-1647-length-15577-cov-4.642185_pt1 | contig 15577 bp, 13 predicted proteins | sample MGYA00242462_ERZ724009 | MGnify/ENA metagenome assembly ERZ724009 | reverse complement strand
GAAATGGTGGCCGGGCAGAAGGTTGAAAAGGTCTTTAACCATGAAGCCCAGGATTTTGAGGAATTTTGCAGGCGCAGCGAAGCCTACCGAAAAGCTGCTACCAAAGCCATGACCCACGCAGGCATGACCGTTCCCACCATCGTAGCCCTCTCCTATATCAATTATGCATTATCTGCCTGTGCAGGCGGCCTCTTTGTCCTGTCCGGCCTTACGGATCTGGGAACCCTGGCTTCTTACCTGGTATATGTCCGTCAGAGCGCCATGCCCATGAACCAGTTTACCCAACAGATCAATTTTCTTCTGTCTGCCCTCTCCGGCGCAGAACGTATCTTTCATATGATGAACGAGCCGCTGGAAACAGATGAAGGAAACGTAAGGCTGTGCGCTGTATCCAGGGATCCGGACGGAACGCTGAAGGAATGTAGCTGCTTTACCAAAGAATTTGCCTGGAAAATTCCTGATCCAGATGGAAAAGATTTTAAACTCATCCCACTTGAAGGGAACGTGCGCTTTGAACATGTGGTGTTTGGCTACACACCGGAAAAAACCATCTTAAAAGGCATAAGCCTTTACGCCAAGCCAGGCCAGAAGATCGCCTTTGTGGGATCTACCGGGGCTGGAAAAACCACCATTATCAATCTCATCAATCGCTTTTATGAGATCCAGGGCGGACGCATTACCTATGATGGGATCGATATACGGGACATCAAAAAGGACGACCTGCGCCGCTCCCTGTCTATGGTCATCCAGGATACCCACTTATTTACAGGAACCATTGCCGACAATATCCGCTATGGACGGCTGGACGCCTCAGATGAGGACGTAAAAAGGGCAGCCAAAATCGCCAATGCTGATTCCTTTATCCGCCGTCTTCCCCAGGGATACCGCACCATGCTCCACAGCGACGGGGCTAACCTGTCTCAGGGACAGAGGCAGCTGTTAGCTATTGCAAGGGCAGCCATCTCCCGTCCTCCTGTGCTGATCTTAGACGAGGCCACCAGCTCTATTGACACCCGCACGGAAAAGCTGATCGAGAAGGGAATGGATGCCCTGATGGAGGGGAGAACCGTATTCGTCATTGCCCATCGCCTTTCTACGGTGCGCAATTCCAAAGCGATCATGGTATTAGAGCAGGGAGAAGTCATTGAGAGAGGAAACCACGAGGAGTTATTGGAGCAGAAAGGCCGGTATTACCAGCTGTACACAGGGCAGTTTGAGCTGGAATAGCCATTAAAAGCCGGGCCCTTGTATGTCCGGCAGAGCCAAAACTGCTATGCACTTTTAAGAAAGAAGGGAAAGAATCATGGAATTATCTCACGTCCGGCGGCTTTTGATCCGGGCAGAATGGGCCAGGCGTCATCTTATGCAGCCCAGCCTTGCCCAGATCGGCCTCACCTTCGGCCAGGGCCATGCCCGCATCCTGGATGTACTGTTGGCAGAAGATCATCTGACCCAGAAGGAGCTCTCCACCCAGTGCCGTGTGGATGCGGCTACCATGTCCCGCTCCCTGGATAAATTAGAGGAGGCAGGGTATCTGCGCCGGGAAAAAGATCCGGAATGCCGACGTTCTTATCTGATCTGTCTCACAGAGGAAGGGATTGCAGAGGCAAAACGGGTACGCCAGGTTCTGGATTTTGTGGATCACACCATATGGGAAGGCATCGATCCAAAGGAAATGGAATCATTCTGCCAAACCCTGGAAAAAATTTGTGAAAATCTGGAAGAATGTCAGACCACCTTTCAGGAAGAAAGTCTGTAAACTGCAAACATATCATAAAACCGCTGTCAGCAGGAAAGGGTTCTGCCTCTTTCCTGTCCGACAGCGGTTTTCTATATCTAACGGTTCTTATCTTCATAGGCCTGGATATTATCCAGCACCTTTTTGCTCAGCAGATCAAATGCCTGTCTGGTTCTCCCAGCCGATATGTGGGAACAGAACACTCCCGGATGAGACAGAAGCTCTCCGGTGGGATCCCCCAAAGCCCCTTCTGTATCACAGACAAAGTAATTGTCCCCCTGATCCAGCCATTCCTTTAAGGCCGGCAGGTCAAAGGCCGGGCCAATGGAGGTGTTAAAGAGAATTTTTCCTCTCCCCAGCATCTCAAACTCCTCCTGGTGAAGAAGGATCACATTCTTATTCAGGCAGGCAAAAACTACCTGGCTTTCGGCAAGAAGCTCCTTCAATGGGCGGTACGTCATTCCCTGGGCCTCCCGCTCCGGCTTCGGGCTGCGGCAGTAATAAGATACCTGAGCTCCCATAAATTTCATAGCATCGGCGATCATCCCGCCGGATACGCCCAATCCCAGGATCCCTACCTTCAGATCCGTAATCTCCACCGGCATATCCTGAAGCATAGGACGATCAAACCCGTGGAGGAAACGCACCAGCTCGCTAAGAGCATATTCCACCACTCCCCTGTCTCCGTAATCCCGGATCCCAAGAACCGTAATGCCACGCTCTCTGGCACATGCGATGTCTACATTTGCGCTTTCCTCTGAATAGAGACTGCAGCACATCCCAATATAGCGGATCGAAGGGCAGCTCTCAATGGTGCGGCGGCTGATCCTTGAGGTGTAGCTTACCAAAACTGCCTCTGCATCCCCGATCCGCCGGATGATCTCATCTTCATTTTCCGGTATATCTCCATAAAGCTCAACTTCCTCTGCATGTTTGTAAAGCTCTTTTTCCGCCGATGGGATCAAGCTCACCGGCTCAATTGCAACCAATTTTTTAAACATATGAAACCTCCTGAATCCTATTGATTGATCCTATCCTGTCAAAGGATAAACCGCAGCATAAAACGATTGGGGGACGCCTCCCCATTCCCCTAAAAGACAACAGGAGACACAATATTTCTCAAAACTGCTACCACACTCCAACCGGCAATGGCGCTGGTTCTGGAATAAATATCTACCACAGCTTTCACACCGTCAATCTCTGCTGTGATCTTATGGTCGTCCCCTGCCATGCCGGGAACGCTGTAAATATCTACGGAAGTTTCCTCTGGCCCGGCTGACGCAAGGGAAGTAGCCACAGCTACATTTACCTTGGTGGGAAGCAGGGAAATGGCCTTCTTTGCGTTTCCTTCAAATACGTGGGATTCCTCCTTGTCTGTCATCAGATGCTCCTCAAACAGAGGTGTATGTTTGAGGGAAGCCGGCCCTTTGTGGGTACATATGCCTGCCTTTACCTGTCCCATAAGAGATACTGTGCGCAGCACATCGAATCCCCCCACTGCCCCGGAGGCAATATAGATCCTTGTACCATGCTCTCTTGCTGTTTCCTGCATTTCCCCATAAAAACCGCTGTCCGCAAAAGCGCCGATAGAAAGTACGATCAGGCTGGCGCCTGCAGAAAGGATCTGCTCCCCATAATCCCTTACAGACTGGACGGAGGCCGCTTCTGCCACATAATCCGGGTGAGATCCCAAAAGCTCCTCAATGGTCTCACATGCCTGACAGTGTCCCTTTTGTGCTAATTTTTCTGTTTTCTCCTTCGTCCGTCCCAGGATCCCTGTAAGCTCATACTCGTCCAGAAGCCCCCTGCACGCTGCCTCCACAATAATGTCTGCCAGAAAACCATTTCCCAGGATAGCCAGCTTTAATTTTTTCATCACTACCTCCATATCCGTTAATAATCCAACAGGGCCCCGTTGGGACCCTGTAAATGAATTTTTCTGTTCCTGCCCTTCTGCCAAACAATGCATGGCATAGGAGAAAGGCTATATCTCTTATTTTCTAGTTGGTATAATTATCAAAATATCCCTGAACCAGGATAATTGGTGTTCCCTTATCCCCAGAACCGCTGGTCAGATCGCAGAGGGAGCCGATCAGATCTGTAAGCTTTCTCGGAGTTGTGCCCTGGGAAGCCATATCCCCTACCAGATCTGATTTCTTCTCGCGGATCCTCTTGGAGATGGCATCCTTTAAGGCCTCACCAGACAGATCCTTAAAGTCGTTGTCAGCCAGATATTTTAACTTAACCTCGTTTGGAGTTCCCTCTAATCCCTCGGTATTGGCAACCGCTACAACTGGGTCAGCCAGCTCCCAGATCTTTCCAACCGGATCCTTGAAAGCGCCGTCGCCGTATACCATAACCTCTACATGCTTTCCTGTACGGTCCAGGATCTGCTTCTGAATGTCAAGGACAAGATCCTGACACTCTCTTGGGAACAGCTTAATGGTATCCTCTGTTGATTTATTGGAACCTAAAAGACCGTACTTCTCATTGCATCCGCTTCCGTCAACAGGAGCGGTGAGGATGTCGTCCATGCCGCACACTGCCTCTGCCCCAGCCTCCTTTAAAATGCGCTTTGTGCGCACGCGGGAATGGATATCACAGGTCAGTACGTTCTTTGTATATTTTACAATCTCTCTTGGGTTGTTGGCGAAGATCACCTCTACCTCAGCGCCCTGCTCGCGGATCAGCTGGCAGTAGTAATCCACATAATCCACACCGGTAAACGGATGCTTGTTCTCTCCAAACAGCTCTCTATAGCGCTTCAGATCCAGGACATCGCTGTAAGGATTGATCCCGGCCTCATCTACCTGATCTAAGGACACCAGAGCATTTCCCACCTCATCGCTGGGGTAGCTGAGCATCAGAACGATCTTCTTTGCACCTCTGGCAATCCCCTTTAAGCAGATGGAAAAACGGTTTCTGGATAAAATCGGGAAAATAACGCCAATGGTCTCGCCGCCTAACTTTGCCTTCACATCCTTGGCAATGGCGTCGATGGAAGCGTAGTTGCCCTGAGCTCTGGCCACTACGGATTCAGTCACGGAGATCACATCACGGTCGCGAAGCTCAAATCCTTCGCTGGCAGCCGCCTCTAATACGCTGTTCACCACGATCCCGGCCAGATCATCTCCCTGGCGGATGATGGGGCAGCGGACACCTCTTGAGATTGTTCCTACTTTTCTTTCCATATGTATCGTCTCCTATATCTATGAATTTCTTTTGCGGAGCAAATATGGCGCAGTCCTTTCCCTCCTGTGATTTGTCCCCTTGCCCCTGTTGATCAGGGGATCCATGGAAAATACGAAGGCGGCAAATGGCCCGCACAAACTAACTCGAGTTTATTATATCCTAAAATAGCCGTTTGTGGAAGCCTTATTTTCCTGAGTTTTATATTTTCGTGCAGCAGTCTGCCTATACGGGACCATCTTCCATAACCTAAAGCAGCTCCAGAACCTCCTTTGGGATAAAGGGCCCCCTCACCAATCTTAATAATTTTGTCTCTGTTTTTTCGTTCAAAAATATATTATCATTGTACCATAATAACTTCTCTCTATCCCCTTCGGGGGATACGCAAAAATTATGAAGGAGGACTCTCATCTATGTACCGGATTTCCAATTTCACCAACAACGATGACATAAAAATACTGTCCCAGTTAGGGCCCTTTACGGTTATCGAGTATCAGCGCGACTTGAGCGTTATGCCGTCCGATGCAGCCCTTGCCTACTTCAGCGCCGCTATGAATGTGCGCAAACGCCAGGTAATCTGTGACCTGAGCCAGGCTAATATCACCCTGCAGGCCGGAGCTATGCAGTGGTCTGTGGGAAATGTAAACGCCACTACCGGCATCAAAGGCGTCGGAGATCTGTTCGGCAAAGCGGTCCGCGGGAAGGTCACCGGAGAGAGCGCCATCAAACCGGAATACACCGGAGATGGAACCCTGGTCTTAGAGCCAACCTTCCGCCATATCATTCTTCTGGATCTTAGAGACTGGAACGGCTCCATCGTCTTGGACGACGGTCTTTTCCTGGCCTGCGACTCCCGTTTGAAGCATAAGGCCGTCATGCGCTCCAATCTTTCCTCTGCCGTGGCCGGAAATGAGGGGCTCTTTAACCTGGGAATCGCCGGTGAGGGCGTCCTCTGCCTGGAATCCCCCTGTCCCATGGAGGAGTTAGTTGAAGTGACACTGGAAAATGATGTCCTGAAAATTGATGGAAATATGGCAGTAGCCTGGAGCGGAAGCCTCAGCTTTACCGTAGAGCGCTCCGGAAAATCCCTGATCGGTTCCGCAGCCTCCGGAGAAGGATTGGTCAATGTATATCGCGGCACAGGCAAAGTCCTTTTGGCCCCGGTAGGCAATTAATCCTTCTTTTCCCGAAGCTTTCGGAAGGCTGGCAGCCACAGCGTCCATGCTGCCAGCCCTACGGAAGCTGCTCCTAAGAGAGAAAACCATTTTTCGATCCCTACAGCCCCTGCAAAGGCCCCGGAAAGCATAAGCCCCAAAGGCATAGCCACCAGACGGCTGCTGTTGGACAGGGACAACGCCCTTCCCAGATACTCTTTCTGGATCTTCATTTGATAAATTGCCGTCTGAACCCCAAAATAGAGGGGAGAGGAAATTCCCATAAAAAAGGTCAAACATACAAATACAGGAAATCCTTCTGGCGGAAGAAGCCCTGTAACCATAGTTCCCAGACCATAAGCGCCGATGGAAGCAGCAATGGTTTTTCTGTGGTCAATCCTATCCCCCCATATTCCCAGAGCCAGGGAACCGACCAACATTCCCAGGGAAAATACCGTCTCTACGATTCCAGATCCCTGAACGCCTCCCTGAAAATAAGAAATAGTGATCAGGGGATATAAGGTTCCAATGGGAAAATAAATGACCGCATACAGCGCCCCGATCAGCACAAGGGCCATCATTCCCGGAGTCTTCCTCACAGCCTCATATCCCTCCTTCACCTCTTTTAACAGAGGCTCCCGGCCTTGTGTTTCTTTTTTTCCTGCATTTTCCGGAATTTTTGCCAGAACCAGAGCACCCACACAGAAAAACGCTCCTGCCACATCCATCATTAGGATCGACCACAGAGGAAGGATACCGTAAAGCACTGCGGCCAAAGCCGGGCTTGCGATCATGGCCACAGAATCCACTGTCTGGGCATAGCCTGCATATTTTGTCAGATACTCCCTTGGCACGATGGAAGGGGTAATGGCCTGGAGAGACGGGGCATAAAAGGCGTTTCCAATGCTTCGGATCATCAGAGCTGCAAAAATCAGCCCTATAGGGATTTCTCCTGCCATGCCTACAAACGCCAGGGCTACACAAACACCGGACATCACAAGATCCGAAAGGATCATAATCCTTTTCCTGTCATGACGGTCGATCACAGCTCCTACAAATAACCCTAAAACTGCCTGGGGCAGAAATCCTGCCATCGTGGCAAAGGACAGGACAGCAGCAGACTCTGTTCTTGCTGTTATATACCAGATAATAGCCATCTGTACAATGGAGCTGGTCAAATGGGAAAGTCCCTGCCCGGTCCAAATTACAAAAAATTGTTTCTGCCAATTCCTCATCTTGCCTTTTTCTCCTTCCGTCTTTTCCTATCTTCTTGAATCCTCTCCCCAGCCTGCTCTTTTCCTCATGATCATCCTCTTCTCATCCTACTCTTTTTCCCATATTCAAATTCCCATCTCCTTAAACTGTCTGGCTAATGCCTCCGCCTCCTCAAGGGTATTCTTCCAGCCGTACCGCTTCATATCCACCCGGTCCGATCCTGTCCGATCCCCAGAGGGAAGCACCTCCACTCCCTCATCCTCCAAAAGCAGCCGCTGCATACCGGGATAATCAAAGGAGGCTGCCCCTGTAAGAACACCTTTTCCATTTACAATGCGATGTGCGGGAATCTCCCCTGCCAGCCCCTGTTTCAAGGCATAGCCCACCTGTCTGGAATTATGAGGCTTCCCGCATAAAAGAGCGATCTGCCCGTAGGAAGCCACCTTCCCTCCAGGCACTGCCCTGCACACCATTCCCACCCGTTTATAAAAGTCCATATTCCTTTCCCAGACCTTCCTAAGCTTCCTCAAATAAAGTCTAAATGTCAAAAGCCCGGAAACCGCCCCTGCATGGAGCTGCATTCCCAGGCCTTTTCCAACATTCATCTGCCGCGCAAATATATTCCGGCTGCCAGTTCAAGAAGCCGTCAACTCAGAACGCCGGAATGTGCTTCTATTTTCCCTGTCCATAATAGGCATTTGGCCCGTGCTTTCTCATGAAATGCTTATCCTGGAGGCACTGAGGCGCAGGCACAGCACTGGGATTAATAAGCTCGGTCATAAAATTCATCTTGGCCACTTCCTCCAGGACTACGGCATTATGGACTGCCTCAGCCGCATCCGTTCCCCAGGTAAAGGGGCCGTGGTTCTTGCAAAGAACAGCGGGAATATACACAGGATTCTTTCCCTGAAAGGTCTCAATGATCACCTTTCCCGTATTTTTTTCATATCCTTCCTCAATCTCATCTTCTGTCAGGTTCCTGGCGCAAGGGATCTCACCGTAAAAGTAATCGGCGTGAGTCGTACCATAGCATGGAAGGGGTCTGCCTGCCTGGGCCCATGCCGTGGCGTGAGGGGAATGGGTATGTACAATTCCTCCAATCTCCTTAAAAGCCAGATACAGCTCCAGATGAGTCGGGGTATCCGAGGAAGGGTTCAGATCACCTTCTACCTTCTTGCCCTCAAGATCCATTACCACCATATCCTCCGGCTTTAACACATCATAATCCACCCCGCTTGGTTTGATGACAAACAGCCCCTTTTCACGGTCGATGCCGCTGACATTCCCCCATGTATAAGTGATCAGCCCTCTGCGGGGCAGCTCCATATTGGCCTCATATACCTGCCTTTTTAATTCTTCCAGCATATTACTCTCTCCTATTTTCCACTTCACATGACACATCGGTTACATTCTGCAGCCTTCCATTTTGCGGCCTTCTATTTTTTCATCACATGCTTCCCTTATCTTCCCGATCAGCAATGCTCCACAGCCGCCCGTTCAATAGCCATCCCTTCCCTATAACGCTCCATGAATGCCTCAAATCCCTCTGAATCCGCCTCCACCGGCTCCATGCTGGTTCCGCAGCTTCCGGCAAACACCTTGTGTGATAAGTAATCCGTCAATGTCTCCTTCTCCTCTTTTCGCAGCATATAGGCGGCCAGCAAGGCAATGCCCCAGGCTCCTCCCTCTCCCGCCGTCTCCATTACGGATACCGGCGCGCCCATAGCTCCTGCCAGGATCCGCTGTCCTACCCCCTCTGTCTTAAAGAGGCCGCCGTGTCCCAGAAGGCTGTCTATCTTTACATGTTCCTTTTTCAGTAAAATATCCATACCTGTCTTTAATGCTCCCAAAGATGTGTACAGATGAGTTCTCATAAAGTTTGCCAGGGTAAAATGGCTGTCCGGACGGCGTACAAATAAAGGACGTCCTTCTTCAAAATGAGTGATATGCTCACCGGAAAAATAATTGTAGGCAAGCAGTCCGCCGCAGTCCGGTTCTCCCTCCAGCGCCTTGCGGTAGAGAGCACCAAACAGCTGATCCATATCCACCTTCATTCCCATGGTTTCTGCAAATTCCTTAAACAGGTTCACCCACGCATTCAGATCGGAGGTACAGTTATTGCAGTGCACCATTGCCACCATATCCCCGGCTGGAGTCGTTACAAGATCAATCTCCGGATAGACCTGTTCCAGCGCCTTTTCCAGAACTACCATGGCGAACACGCTTGTGCCGGCAGACACATTTCCCGTGCGCACTGCCACACTGTTGGTGGCCACCATTCCTGTCCCTGCGTCCCCCTCCGGCGGACACATAGGGATACCCGCCTTCAGCTTTCCTGATGGATCAAGAAGCCTGGCTCCTTCCTCTGTAAGAACACCGGCATCCTCTCCGGCAGTAAGGGCCTTTGGAAGAATGTCCCGCAGCTTCCATGGAAGGTTTTCCCCTTCTATCAGGGCATCAAACTGTTCCATGCGCTTCCGGTCGAAATCCTTTGCTTCTGGGTCAACCGGGAACATTCCTGCCACATCTCCGATCCCAAGGACACGCCTGCCAGTCAGCTTCCAATGGACGTAACCCTCCAATGTAATGAGATAATCGATCTTTTTTACATGCTCCTCCTGATTCAGGATCGCCTGATAGAGATGGGCAATGCTCCACCTCTGGGGAATATTATAATGAAATACCTCTGTCAGCTTTTCAGCCGCCTGCCCGGTAATGGTATTTCTCCATGTACGGAAGGGGACTAACAGATTTCCCTGCTTGTCAAAAGCCATATAACCATGCATCATAGCAGAAAATCCCATAGAACCGACCACAGTCAGATCCAGACCGTAGTGCTCCTGAACCTCTTTTGCCATCCTGGCATAACAGTCCTGGATCCCTGTCCATATATCCTCCAGCGTATAAGTCCAGATATGATCCACATACCGATTCTCCCAATCATGGCTCCCTGAGGCAATGGGCCTATGATCCTCCCCGATCAGCACTGCCTTGATCCGTGTGGATCCCAGCTCAATCCCGAGGGATGTCCGCCCTGTACGGATCTGTTCCCTGATATGCTCTCTGCCCTGTTCCTTCATCTGTTCTGTATCAAACTTCATGATGCTTCCCCCTCTTTTTATTTTCCTGTATATTTATCCTATCTCTGCCACAGATCCCCGTTCCACAACCTGAGGCTCAAAAAGATAATTTCCGTCAAAGCATGGATTTTCGATCATCTCAGCCATATGCTCTGCCGCCCTGCCGCCCAGTGCCTCCATCGGATGGGAAAAGGAGGTTAATCCCATAGGCGGCAAAAGGGCCAGCTCGGAATTATCAATGCTGATCAAAGACAGATCCCCTGGAACGGAAATCCCTCTCTCCTCGCAGAGCCGATACAGCGCCCAGGCTGCCTGATCGTTGTAGCAGACCATAGCTGTGGATTCTCTCAGGCGGTCAAAGAGATAATCCTTCCACTTGTACAGACAATCTAAATCCTCCGTATCCAGCCATATAATGCTTTGATCCCGGATCCCAAGTCCCGCCTCCAACATTCCTGTCAGAAACCCCTTATACCGAAGATGCCCCTGTCCGTCATCACTTTTAAACAGCCCGCCGATCTTCCTGTGTCCCTTGCCGATCAGATACTGGACCGCTCTCATTCCCGCCAGCTCGTCATCCATGGACACACATGGAAAATCCAGATCCGGATAGCGGCTGTTAAAAAACAGCACAGGGATGCCCCGCTCCCCCAATGTCCGGTAAAGATCCAGATTGGGGTTGGGCAGGGCGCTCTTTGCCGGTTCCACGATCAGCCCGTCAATGGAATCCTTTGTCAGAAGATGAATCAGTATCTCCCTCTCCCTTCCCACTTGATTCCCCGTGAAGGCCATCTGCATGGCATATCCCTTTTTTGCCAGATTCTTCTCGATCCCCATCAGCACAGCCGGAAAAATATAACTGTCCATATAGGTGCTGATGACAGCCACCGTTCCATAGCGCTTCTGCCTGCCTTCCTTTCTTCCTGGTCCCACATAAGTACCGCTTCCCTGTATCCTTGAAACGATCTTCTGCTGTTCCAGAAGATCCACCGCGTGGCGGACTGTCTGGCGGCTCAGGCCAAACTGGCTGCTCAGAGTATTCTCAGAAGGGAGCCTCGTTCCCGCCTTCCACTCCCCCTTCCGTATGTGTTCCAGGATCCAGTCGTATACCTCTTTGTATTTTACCACTGCCATCTCAGGCAAAACCTCCCTGCTTTCTCCTTTTCCCAAGAGATCCGCACCACAGGATCAGCTCTCCGCCGACAACTTGTACGTATCTTTTTACCTTTTATTATTAAATCAACTATACAACTTCCTCGTTTGTATGTCAATAGAACCCTTTTAGTTACAGTTCAGCCATCATCTTCACATGGCTGTTTCCCCTTTTATTATGGTTTCTCCCAATAATAGATCCCATTTTCCTCTGTGCGGACAACAAAATCTTCATCATACAAATATTCCAGACAAGAGAATGTCTTGCTTATTACAAGCTTCAGCTTAATAAATTCACTTTCGTTCTCCGGCACGCGGTCAATTCCATAAGCCAGGCAAGCTACCTCCTTTACCGTGAGCCTTCTGTGGCTATGATCTAAGATATGCTTGATCAGATATGTCTTATCCAGATAGGCAAATACAATCCGGTCAATGATCCTCTTTCCATCACGCACTGGCTGATTGTGGGCTGGAAGAAAAAGACAATCGCTGTATTGGTGCTTAAGCTGTTCCAAAGAGTCAAAATACCCCCGCAAAAGATGTTCGTCGCCATAACTGGTAGCCACAATAGGAACAATCCCGTCGATGACCTGATCTGCGCAGAAGAAAACCCTTTTTTTTCTGTCATAGAGTCCCATCTGTCCAAAGGTATGGCCTTTTAAAGCCACTGTCTCCAGCTCATAATCCCCATAGGTCAAAATTTGTCCCGCCCCCACCGGCGTGTAAGGAAAGCCTGGGATTTCAAATTCCCATCCCTTCTTCTCTGCCACCCGGAGATTGACCTCCATAAACATATCCCATATTTGGGGAGTCCTTTCCTTTGTTACCCCTGCACTTGTCAGCACATGGGGCTGTTCTTCGTCCAGTCCGTGACTGTAATGATAATACAGACAATCATAACAGTGGCGATCCTCCTGGGGGTTCATAAACAGCCTGGCTCCCCTGGCAGCATATTCGCTGGCCAGGCCGCAGTGATCATGATGCTTATGGGTCAAAAAAATATCCAGCTCATCCTCCCGGATCCCCAACTCCCTCAAATGATCCTCCATAACCGCCAGGCATTTTTTATCCCGAAAACCGGCATCGATCATAAGGCTCCGTTCTCCTGGCTTTCCCTTTATGATAAAAATTTTGATTTTATTTACGCTCTTTTGATCGCTGTGAAGCTCCTCCTCAAAAAGTCCCGGCAAACGCTCTATCATAAAATCCTGTCATCCTTTCTGTCTGCGTTTCTGTGATTTTCTTTTTATCTGTCTGCGTTTCTGTGATTTTCTTTTTATCTGTCTGCGTTTCTGTGATTTTTTATCTTTCTTCATTTCTGCGCGTTCCTTTTATCTGTCTTCCCACTCTTTTTCAGAATCAGAGCCAATCGGTTTCTATGGGAACAGCAGCACAGAACACTGCTTTGATATTATTATACTGGATTCACCCCTTATTTTCACGTTCTTTTTGTTTTGTTAAATAATTAACGATTTTGTGGAAAATATAGCAAAAACCTTGCATTTTTATAAATATATGATAAAATCGCAACCATTAATGCTGATGCACATAGGCAGGCCTGCTCTGTACATTCCGGTGTTACAAAACAGCTGGTACTCAAAATCCAGCTCCATAAAAGGGAGAATCATCATGTCAAAAACCAGTGTCAAAGAATTTCTGAAACGGAAAAATGTCAACATTACGGTTCAAACGTATCTCATCGACGCGCTGGGAGCCATGGCCTTTGGCCTCTTTGCTTCCCTCCTCATCGGAACGATTTTCGGAACCCTTGGACAACAGTTTCACATTGAAATCTTCAACGTGATCGCCGAATATGCAAAAAGCGCTACGGGAGCAGCCCTGGGTATCGCCATTGCCCATGCTCTAAAAGCTCCTCAGCTGGTACTCTTTTCCGCCGCCACTGTGGGTATTGCAGGAAATGCGCTCGGAGGCCCTGTAGGAGCCCTGGTAGCCACCATTGTGGCAGCAGAGCTTGGTAAGATCGTATCAAAGGAAACAAGGCTTGACATCATCATAACTCCTGGAGTCACCATCATCTCCGGCGTTCTGATCGCCCAGTTTGTAGGCCCCGGCGTTGCCGGATTCATGGATTGGTTTGGTAATCTGGTAAAAACTGCCACAGAAATGCAGCCTTTTATCATGGGGATCCTGGTCTCTACCCTCATTGGCATTGCCCTCACCCTTCCCATCAGCAGCGCTGCCATCTGTATCGCTCTCTCCTTAGACGGACTGGCAGGAGGAGCTGCTACTGCTGGATGCTGTGCTCAGATGATCGGATTTGCAGTTATGAGCTATAAGGAAAATAAGATTGGGGGCCTTATGGCCCAGGGATTGGGTACAAGTATGCTCCAGATGGGAAATATTGTTTTAAATCCACGCATCTGGATTCCGCCAACACTGGCTTCCATGATCACTGGCCCCATTGCCACCATGGTCTTCCGCCTGGAAAATATCCCTGCGGGATCGGGAATGGGTACATGCGGTCTGGTAGGTCCGATTGGAATTTACACTGCCATGGGCGGGGGAACGAACATGTGGATCGGGATTTTATTGGTCTGCTTCCTTCTCCCCGCTGTCCTGACCTATATTTTCGGTGAGATCCTTCGGAAAATGGGATGGATCAAAGAGGGAGATTTAAAGTTGGATCTGTAGCTGAAACCAACCCCTCAGATAAATAAAAGAGAGTGTCGCAAAATGCGGTAATTATACCAATTATAGTAATTCGCTCATTATATGGCATACTATATCCCGTATAAAAATCCCATTTTGCAGCACTCTCTTTTATATTTATGACGATCCAAACCTTCTGAGGCCTTTCTTATCCTTTCACAGGATTCCTTTATCCTTCCGTTTTTGTTCTAAGTGATCTAAAATACAGCGCTTGTACTCCAAAAAGGAATCGCTGAGTCCAAACCGGCTATCCCTCGGCTTTGGCTCCGTGATCACAATTTCCTTTGTAATCCTTCCGGGACGGCCGGTCAGAATATAAATCCGGTCTGACAGAGTAATCGCTTCATCAATATCATGGGTAATAAACAAGGTAGAGAGCTGGATCTCCTCCATCACCTTCAGATACCATTCATGAACCGATTGCTTTGTCAGCATATCCAAAGCAGAAAAAGGTTCGTCTAACAGCGCCACACTTCCGGAAAAAAGATAGGTCCGCAGCAGCGCCGCCCTCTGTCTCATGCCTCCGGATAACTGGGACGGATACTTTTTCTGAGTTCCCTCCAGTCCAAATTGTAAAAAATAAGGGGCGGCCTGCTCTCTGGCTTCCTTTTTCTTCATTCCCTTTACCAGAAGAGGAAGACACACATTGTCTTCAATGGTCCTATAAGGAAGCAAAAGATCCTTTTGAAGCATGTAGCTGATATAGCCGGACTGCCCTGTTATATCTTTTCCTTCCAAATATACATGTCCCTGATCCGGCTCCATCAAGCCCGCGAGCACATTAAAAAGCGTTGTCTTTCCTCCGCCGCTGATCCCAAGAAGGGATACCAGCTCCCCTTTTTTCAGAGAAATATCAATATTTTCCAGTATCCTTTCCTCTCCAAAGGATTTCGTTATCCCATCTGCCCGAAGTATTTCCATTTTCCCTGTATCCTTCTCTCCTTTTCCCTCTTTTAATGAAAAAGAGAGTGCCGCAAAATGCAGTAATCATACCAGTTATAGCACTTTGGTCATTATATGACACACTATATCCAGTATAAAAATCACGTTTTGCCACACTCTCCTCTTATATTTGCTCATGAGCTTCCGCAATTTTCAGTAAACCTTCGATTCAGATAGCCAGACGGCTTTGAATAATTTGAAAGGCCTTGAAAAACTTTTGGAGCCCTTCAAAGGCTCTTTGGTGCGCTCTTACAGCCGGAAACCGGAAGCTCTGATTCAAAATCACGGTACGCCTATATGGGCTCGAAATCCGCTGCTCCATGCTTGCACAGAGGGCAGATATAATCGTCTGGAAGGGTATCTCCCTCATAGATATATCCGCATATCTTGCAGACAAAGCCCTTCTTCCCCTCTGTCTCAGGCTTCGGCTTTACATG
>ENA-UONU01001626-UONU01001626.1-human-gut-metagenome-genome-assembly--contig:-CS51-NODE-1626-length-15711-cov-4.884645_pt1 | contig 15711 bp, 9 predicted proteins | sample MGYA00242462_ERZ724009 | MGnify/ENA metagenome assembly ERZ724009 | reverse complement strand
TGTATTATTGAAATAAGTATCATTGTAGCATATCTGTCAAAATTAAACAATAACTACTCATGCATTCTTCGTATAATCTTATATACAACCTCATTTCCCGTAACCATCGGTGCCGTATGCGCAAAAAATACGATACCGTCCGTCTGGGAATAGATTTCACTTTTGACTTCTCCCTCATACGGATCAATTACCTGTGCAATCAGATCGCCGTGAAATACCGGGTCTCCCGGATTTTTCAAATGCCTGTAAAATCCGGCATCATATGTTTTTACCGGAAGCAGGTCATATTCATTAATCACACTGGCAATATAGCCGCTGTGGTTGTTATATTTTAAAATGCCCATGCGGGTCAGAAAACGAAGCACCGATGACACAGCCTGCCTTGCTGAACGGTCATCCACCAGATCAGTGCTGTTGGTATAAATCGAAAATGCATTTGTTCCGTTCATCTGCCAGTTATAATTTAGTGTTACCGTATCCATCGGCTTTGGTTTTCGGATAACTACATACTGTAACCCGAACAGATTCGCAAGGCTTGCATTCTGATAACCGGTTTCCATCATGCGCACATGCGGGATAAAATCCCCCGGCATATAAAAGCTTGCAAACTGGATACCGTAGCTGTATCCTTTTACCTTTTCAAACAGTTCTCCCGCAATCTGCTTTGTGGTATCTCCACGCAGATCGCCCGGAAAGGTTCTGTTAATATCTATATTATCCACTGCCCAGAACCGTTTGCCAACATTCATGGAATAACTGTTTGCCGTTGGCACAACCAGAATGCCGTGTCCATGTGTAATCGCCCCGTGTGCTTCCAGCTCTTTTAAAACTTTAATCAGCTGTGAACAGATATAGAGCTGCTGCATTTCATTTCCCCGCAACGCCCCGACGATACAGGCTGAATTCTCCTCTCCGCCGAACCGGTAGCCCTCTACAACAAAATCTTCCCGGTAGAGGCCTTTTAATCTATATAACTCAATCTTTTTCATGCTTTTCCTCCATATACCCGGGCAATTAACGCACCTTTGTATACAACCGGATTTTCCCGCAGGGTAAATATAATTCCGTTTGTCGGTGACTCAATTCTCTGAATCACCTTTCCTTCTATCGGCTCAATAATATCGCCGATATGCGTTCCCATCTCAATTGCTCCCATATGGTCTGTTGCTGCAACAAACACACCGGTCTGAGCAGCATTGATAATGCTGACTTCTCCTTCGGTAGAAATAATCGGCTGTTTCACCTGCGGTGCTTCATCCTCCCATATTCCCATATGAATCAGCATATTAAAAATGCCGTCTATCAGCTGATGGCAGTATGCATTATTGATACGGTGTCCCACACCCATTTCAACCACTAAAGTCGGCACACCCATATTATTCAGGCTGTAGGCAAGTGTTGCTTCCAACACTGTAATAGATGAATAAATCCAGACAAAATCCGCATTGAGCAGCTTTGCATACGGCAGAAGCTTCTCCTCGTTGTCATCATTTAAACGCACCTGCGGCATTTCTTTGACAAAAATATTGCTGGAATGAATATCCAGACACATATCGCTTCCAATAATATCATCAATAATCCCGGCAGCCAGATATTCCGTAATCGCACCATTGTTATCTCCCGGAAAGACCCGGTTCATATCAAGGTCAAACATAGGGATTCCTCTTGAACCTGTATCAAGTCCAAGAGGATTCACATCTGGATATATATCAACAATTCCTTTCAACTTCTCAGGATGAGCATTCAGCTGCTTCACAATCTCATAGCAGACATACTGCCCATCCAGTTCATCTCCATGCGTACCCGTCACAATGGAAATTCGCTTTTCATTTCCTGTAAGCTGTTTCGGTGCAAGTCTGTTTTTTCTCACCGTCAGTCTTTCATGAACTGCCAAATCTACCGATACAACTTCCTCTATCATCGGATTGTTCCTCCACTATTCTTCATAATCCCTTACAACGATACTGTCATTGACCTTTCGGACTAAAACATGTACCAGTGTATCCGCCGGTTCATAAACCTTGGCTTCTATATAAATACGTGCTCCCGGAAAGATTTTGGAATCAACCTTTACAACAGCTTTTCCGGACTCTTTAATCAAATCGTATAGCCGCTTGCTTTCCTGCTCACACTTAGCCTTCTCCGCACTCTTTATAATCTTGGACTGACAGATTTTCGTATAAGAAACGCTGTCAAATGCCTCAGGTTTCACATCCCTTACCATCGTCAGTTTCTTCAATGCACTCTCATACATTTCAATCTGGGAATCAATATCCTTTAACTGTACAATAATATTGGCATAATCCATACGGAGTTTCTTTGTTGCTCCGATTCTTAAATTGGTCGGTGCATAAGATGCATTACCGGCATTGGAGGTTTCAATCCCCATAACACCTGTTACATCACCGCCGTGAATCGTTCCTCTGCTTCCCTGTACAATGACTTTGCCAAGTGCCATAATCTTACTGCTTAAAATATAGCCTGCATTGACATCGCCTTCCGCATAAACAATCGCATTCTCAAAAAAACGTGCCGAAATATTCCCTTTGGCTTCAATCTGTCCGATGCCATTGGCGTTGACGCCTTTATTTAAAACGATATCTTTATTTGACTTAATCACCGCACCCTCTACATAGCCACCGATATAGATGCTGCCCATTGCCCGGATTGTTACACCGGTAATAACATTTCCGGTGATATTGACATCCCCATTAAAATCAATATTACCAATATTCAAATCAACGTCACCACTGATGTCCAATACATTCACGATACGCAAATCATAGTTACAGTATTCAACTTTACCGTCAATGGCTGCATAATAGGTATTACCGTCCTCTGACACGGTAAATCCTTTGCCTCGCAGATTGGATTTTGGTTTGCCCGCCTTCGGTGCTAAAAGTTTCCCCTTTACATCAAATCCAAACACACCTTTCGTCGGCGGATAATACTGTGCAAGCTTATCACCCTCACTCACCTTTTCATACAGCTTCATATTATAATAGTCAACCGAGCCGTCTTCACGCACAGACGGTTTTGCCTTCAAATCCGTTTCAAATTCAAATTCATAGTAACCGTCTGCGCCATCCTGCACCATCTTCCCCTGTGCAACGACCACCGCTGTATTATAAATCTGCTCCTCCACCATATGATGAATCCTGGCATCATCCAACCCCATCTTTACTCCGGCATTAGACAAAGCCCGCATCACTTCTTCATATGTATAGGAGTCTTCCTCTTTTGCAGGTTCACTTAAAAAAAGGGTCGCAGACATATTGTCATCGGCTATTATGACCTGAATATCTTTTTTATTAAGTTGTCCCATTTCATCAAAAAGTTCAGGTGTTCCCATATGTACCTCAATTCTGCCCCAAAAGGCCTCATATCCTATTTCATCAATATCCTACTTTTTTAATGCTTCTGACTCAAGCCTCATATTCATCATAACATCACTTGGTATCAGCGGATTGAGCAGCTTTGTCACATCAATCCCATGTTCCAGCCCAAGTCTTATCTGCTCCATCTGTTTAAAATCATATGCTGCATCTGCATAGAGATTAACATTCACACCGCTTTCCAGTCCCAAAAGGACTTCCTGGCTCTGCAATTCATCCAGCCCGCCGCCTTCGGATTTGCCCTCAAGCTTTAACCTCATATCTTCCATTTCCAGTGCATCGATAAACGGATCTGCATAGCCTGAAACATCAATTCCGGCTTCCAGTCCCAGCCGTACCTGTTCCATCTGGGCGGATGAAAATCCAACCATCGAATACCAGCTGACATCAAGACCAGCCTGTAATCCAAGCCGCAGCTGCTTCATCTGGTCCCCCGTATATTCATGCAGCAGATATTTTGTAATATCTACACAGTGTTCAATACCAAGACGGATTTCCCGCAGCTGATATTCATCAAATCCTTCATTGACAAAGAACGATAAATCAATCTCTTTTTCCCTTGCCTTGCGGATCTGTCTAAGAACATTTCCTGAGAATCCCCGTTTTGCGTATTTTGTAATATCATAATTCATCCGTTCCGATAAACGGATTTCTTTCATGACCGAATAATCATATGCCGGATTGCATACCGCATCTAAATCCATATGTTCCCTGATAACCGCTTTAATTTCCTCCATCTGCATATAATTATAACGGTTATCCGCAAACGGCGTGATATCCATGCCTTCTTCGAGCGCCAGCCGGATAGACTTCATCTGCGCTGCGTCATACTTTTTATCCGCATATTTTGTAAAATCCACTTCATTGTTCAAGACTTTTGCAATCTATACGGACTGCAGTCGGTTAAACCCAATCCCCTGAAGTGCTTCCTTTAAAGTACCATCTTTTCTGCTTTCTTCTAATTGATTCTTAATACTATTCTCCATATGCTATTCTCCACTCACTGCCAATTATTTTGTCAGACGTTCCTAATATTGCGTTGGATTTTTCACTCACGAGCCACACTTGTATATACAGCTTACATTAATTCTTTTAATTATTATACAATATATTTAACTTTATTGCACTAAATTTTTACAAAAATCTGCTAATATATTTTTAAAATTGTGCTTTGTTACCGGATAAACCTCATTCCACTCCCTCGGATACAGCTTTTCATATCCGGGTGTCAAGAATCTGTCATCGAGTAAAATAATCACTCCACAGTCTTCCTCCGTGCGGATAACGCGCCCTGCCGACTGTAATACCTTATTCATGCCGGGATAGATATAGGCATACGCATAACCATCCTTTCCACATCCGTCAAAGTAATCCCGCAACAGATTTCTTTCCTTTGATATCATCGGAATTCCCGTACCGACAATAATCGTTCCGATAAGACTTTCTCTTTTTAAGTCAATCCCTTCTGAAAATATGCCGCCCATTACACAAAATCCTAAAAGGCTTCCGCTTCCCTGCACATTTTCAAATAAAGACAGAAAATTTTCTTTTTCCTGTTCTTTCATCGACGGAAGCTGCACAATTAGATTCTGTTCTGCTGTAAGCTTTGGTGTACCGCCCTCTGCGCCCATGATGATTTCATCCGGTTTATACATCTGTTCATAGTTTTCTTTTACCTGCTGCAAATATCCATATGATGGAAAAAATACGAGATACCGTCCCGGATGCACCTGTACCGTTTCGGCAATGTAGCGGCATACTTTCCGGTATTCCCCTGCATTTCTTCTTGTATATCTGCTGCTGACATCTTTTCCGATAACAATTCTGCGCTTTTTACTGTCAAACGAAGACTGTGCATACACTGCATAATCCTGTGTATCTGCAGTCAGCATTTCTTTAAAATAATTGACCGGAAGCAGCGTCGCCGAAAAAAACACGGCACTTCTTCCCTGTGCCAGTCTTTCCGACAGATTCGTTGACGGGTCTACACAGAACAATTTCATATAAAAATGATTGTTCTCATCATGCTTTGTATAAATCAGATATTTTTCATCCATGCAGTCATACATATTCAGAAAATGCCGCAGTGTAAAGAAAAACTGCAAAATTTCCTCCTGCTGCGGATGATTTTTATGATGTTCCAGAAAATGCTGTAATCTTACATAACACCGTTCCAGTGCCGCAGGAAAAGTTCCCAGATAATCAATCACATCTATTGTATCACATTTTCTTTTATATTCCAACAATCCGGCATTGCACTTTTCAAGGCTGTTATACAATGCCCTGTCTGTATCTTTTACATATTTTTTTATTGTCAGAAAATCCTCTTTTACAAGAATAGCACTGTACATCTGCCTTGCCCTGTCAACCAGATTGTGTGCTTCGTCCACCAGAAAAATATACTCGCCCCTGTTTCCTTCGCCAAAGTAGCGCTTGAGTGCCACATTTGGGTCAAAAACATAATTATAATCACAGATAATGCCGTCACACCAGTATGAAATATCCAGCGACATCTCAAACGGACAGACACAATGTTTCTTTGCATATTCCATCACTTTTTCACGGTCAATTACCATTTCATGTGTGATCATGTCATAGACCGCATCGTTAATCCTGTCAAAATGTCCTGCTGCCCTCTCGCATTTAACAGGATTGCAGTTTCTTTCCTCCAGAATGCAGATTTTATCTTTTGCCGTCAGTGTCACCGTACGCATAGAAAGCCCCTGCCTGCGCAGAATTGAAAAGGTTTCTTCGGCAACGGTTCTTGTAATCGTCTTAGAGGTCAGATAAAAGATTTTGTCTGCCTTACTCTGTCCCATGGCACAGACTGCCGGATAAATAGTGGAAATGGTTTTTCCAACACCGGTTGATGCCTGAATAAAAAGATTTCTTGCTTCCCCGATGCAGTGATAAACACCTGTTACCAGTTTTTTCTGTCCTTTGCGGTATTCAAACGGAAAGGACAGCTTCTTAATCGATGCCGTCCTTTTTTCACGTTCGCAAAAGACAAAATCTGACCACCGTTTAAAGCTGTTGATCAGCGTTTCAAACCATTCTGTCAGTTCTTCTTTTGAATATTCTTTTGTAAAACGCTTTATTTTTTCTGTTTCAGGATTGGCATAGGTCATCTGTACGCCGATACCGGAAAGATGGTTCTGTACCATATAAATATAGCCGTACACCTTTGCCTGCGCTTCATGTACCGACACCGGCTGTTCTAACTTTTCCACATCGGACTGCATGGTTTTAATCTCATCAATAATAACCTTTCCAACCGGTGTCTTACTGCCGTCCGCTTCTTCGTGGAAATCACTGATAATACCGTCCGCCCTGCCCTCCAGACGTATGATGTAATCAATATCCTCCACCGTTTCCGGCAGTTCAATTTTTAACGGAACTTCCGCCCTGTAAGATGCGCCCATGCTTTTTTGTATTTTTTTGTGCATGCGCGTACCCTCCTGCATCAGACGCACATCTGAAAATCCGCCGGTTCTGTTATCAATATCACCGCTGCGGCAGATAAATTCAACCAGTCCGCGGACTGAAAGTTTAATTACGTTGTCCTTTATTACATACATCTATTGTTTTCCTTCACCTCGTAAAGATACGACCTGCCCTGCTTTCCTACTCTTGTAACCGTCTGCGTATCCTTTAAAATATTAAGCGTTATCCTTGCCGTATCCACCGGAATATGGGCAGCTTTTGCAAAATCCGCCGAAGTAAACGTGCCATCCAGTTCATACGGCACAAACTGCATATAGTCTTCAAGCTGCTCAATTGTCACTATCTCCCGTATGCCTATCGGGATTCTGTCCTTTTTTTCGCCGTGCCTGCGGATTCCTTTTTTGGTACGAATCCGCTGCTGTAACGTCTTATACTCCTGCATATCCATCAGTACCAGTTTGACCGTCAGCTGTGGGTGATGCAGATACTGTTTGATTTTATACAGCTCCGTAAAAGCATCGTATACCGTGTAGTGGCGCGGTGATTTTCTTGGTTCACTCACCTCCCCTGTCTGTTCATCAACCCAGAACACCCATTTGTTGCAGGGCATCGGATAGACAATTGTTACCGGATAGTGGTTCAAAAAGACTGCCAGCTTTTCACGAAGCCGCTCAAAGCTTCTTGTCTGGATTTCAATAACCCCGTTTTCATTGTAAATATCCGCAAAATAACCCTCAAGCGCAACTTCATGGTTGTCTTCTTCCGGCTCAAAAAATTTTTTCAGTACACTATGTACTGTCTTTTCAGAAAGTGTTCCAATCCCTTTATTATGCCTATTTGCCGAGAGTACTGCTTTCTTCGCCTGCTGGAAGCGTTCCTGCTGTATGTACTGTATCTGCTGTATCTGCTTCTGTTTCATTTACAATCCTTTTTTCTACGACATAACCTTCTGTAATGGTATATTCTGTATCATCAAATTTCACTTTTCCGCTAAAGTCATATCCGATTCTGCCCTGCTGATAATACCATTCACCGTAACTGTTTGCGCCAATACCGGTATATTCCTCATTTAACAGACCATTTTCAAAATACCACCAGCCGTATTCATTCAACGCCATTCCCGTGTAATTCCAGTTTAACTTTCCGTCTTCAAAGTACCACCAGCCATACTCGTTACATGCCATCCCCGTATAGGCATCATTTACATAACCGCCCTGAACATAGTACCATTCTGCTCCGTCACAAAGCATTCCGGTATAATCCATGTTTACAACACCGTCCTGCATATACCAGCGGCCATACTCATTTTCTGCAATACCTGTATAAGAATCATCTATTTCACCGTCTGTAACATACCACCAGCCATATTCATTTAACGCCATTCCCGTGTAATCCGATACTTCACCGTCTTCGTAATAATGCCAGTCACCGTATTTATCCGTACATAGACCATTTTTCTTATGCAGTCCGAAATAATCTGCAATTCCGCTGGCATCTGCCTGTCCCATACGTACCAGCATGTTGTCATTGGACAAAAATACATGTGTATCCCCTGCATCTGAAAGATAAGCATGTTCTACAATAATTCCCGGTACACCGTTGTACTTGGAATTTCTGATGACACTGTAATAATCCGCGCGGCTTCCATCCGGATACCAGTTGGTATCATCATCTTCCTCGCCATCACTATCTCTTGTATACAATCCATTCCGGTATATGCCCATTTCACTCAGGTAACCCGCAATATGCTCAGATACCGCATATCCTATATCATTAAATTCTGATACATAGTGATTATTGGGATAATAAATTTCATATCCGCTGTCATCGCCCGAATTATTATGCAGACTTACAAAAAGGTCCGCTCCGACTTCTCCTGCATATTCTGTCCGCTGTATTAAGTCCTGTTTGGTTGTACTGCCTTCAAACGGACACGCAATGGTATCATGTGTCATATAAACGGTTATGCCATCGTATTTTTCAAGCTCTGTACGGCACGCCAGTCCGATTTTTAAATTTAATTGCTGCTCTTTTAAACCATATGCTGCCGCCCCTGTATGTGTACTGTCATGTCCGGGATCTAACATCACTACAACATTGTCTGCCGCTTCTGCCCTCTGGATGCCGTTTAAAAAAAATGCCGCCGTCATTGCAAACGCAGCTGCCGCCAGCACTGCTGCCTTTCTTTTTTTCATACTTTTGTGCCTCACTTTCCACTTATTCTAAACTAAAAACAGTATACCATACTTTTCCCCATTGTGAAACTTCCCGTTGACAGTCTTCCCACAAAAATGTCATACTTACAGTAATAAAAGATTTGGAATATACGCCGTTTGGCAGATAGGAGTACGTTATGATTTCAATCAGTCTTTGCATGATTGTTAAAAATGAAGAAAAGTTATTAAAACGCTGTCTGGATTCGTACCGTCCGGTCTGCGATGAAATTGTTATCGTAGATACCGGTTCAACCGACCGCACCAAAGAAATCGCCGCCGGATATACGGATTTGATTTATGATTATCCATGGAACAACGATTTTGCCGCCGCAAGAAATTTTGCCTTTTCAAAAGCAAACTGCGACTACATTTTTTCTGCCGATGCGGACGAGGTCTTAGACGAGGAAAACCGCCGCCAGTTTTTAAATTTAAAACAAGTGCTTGTTCCGGAAATTGACATTGTACAGATGATTTACGTCAACAGCAAATCGCACAACACCGTTTATAATTTTGAAGAAGAATACCGCCCGAAGCTGTTTAAGCGCCTGCGTACGTTTGAATGGATTTCTCCGATTCACGAAACCGTACGATTAGAGCCGGTTGTATTTGACAGTGATATTAAGATTTTACATCTGCCTGAACAAAGCCATACCAAACGGGATTTCGGTGTGTTTGCCGATGCTGTCCGCCGCGGTGTGCGCCTTGAAAATTATGTCGTGATTATGTTCTGCAAGGAACTTTTTATTTCGGGAACAGATGAAGACTTTTTAAGTGTCCGTGAAATTTTTGAAAATGTGCTTGCAAAGGAAGACCGTCCCGAAGACTGCCGCAAAAACATTGCCTGCGTGCTGGCGCGCATTTACCGCCTGACAAACGCATACAATGAATTCTTTAAAATCTGCTTAAAGGATATGGCACAGAATCCGTGTGCGGAAATCTGCATGGAACTCGGACACTATTTTTACGGATTAAAGGATTATGAAGAAGCTGTTCTTTGGTATTTAAACGCAGCTTCCGAAACACCGAGCATTATCGACATCCACTCGTCCGGCGATGCGCCGCTTGCCTGTCTTTCAAAATGTTACAGCACGCTTGCCGCACAAGCCAAACAGGATAAAAATGCCGAACTTTCTGCCGCTTTTTTAGCACAGGCTGAGGATTATCAGGCGCAGGCAGAACACTGGCAGACGGCAATCTAATATTTGTATTATATATATTCCAGTAATATATTCAGTAAATTACACTTTATACCGAAAAATGTCAAAAAAAGGAACAGACCACCGCATTTCTGCAGCAGTCTGTTCCTTTTTCTGTTATGTCCGTTTCACATCATCAACGTCATCTACATCCTGAATGTCTAACACTTCCAGATCATCCTCATTTTTTTTCAATGCTTCTGAAATCGAACGTACGACCTCATCTTCATCGTCTTCCTGGATTTCATCTTCTTTATCTGCCAGCACGTCCTCCGATAAATCTTCATCATCATCTTCTTCATAAGAATCAAAATCATATTCATCGTCATCATATCTGTCATAGCCGTCATCTGCCGCCGCTGCAAATGCCCGCTTACTCTTTGAAAGCTTCACTGCAAGCATTACAATCACAATGATACAAAGAACCACAACTGCCGAAAGCACCAGTGTCACTACTTTCCACATTCTGTCAGAAGCAGCGCTTACTCCCTGTGATTCGGTCTGTGTCGTGAGATTTCCCGCCGGAGCGGACATCACACTGTATACCTGTATTGTATTGTCATTGCAGTCATAACGGAACCACCCTGTAACGCCCAGCGAACTGACACCATAGAACAGACAATAACTGCCATCCTCAGACATTAATACATCTGCCGTCTGTCCGCCAATCGTATAAGTCGTCTTTTTATATCCATCCGGTTTTTCCATGGAATCCGTAATCGGAAGCACCGCATAAGTAATATCCGGTTCACTTGCTTCTATATATAATGAAAATGTTTTCGCAACTGAATCATACACATAAAAGCCCGATGTGCCTTTGCCGTCCGTATTTTTCAGATACATCAGAATAAGCTTCGTATTCACGCCTTTTCCGGCTTTAACGGTAATGCCGTTATATTCATAATCCACTTCATCATAACCGGATGGAAGCGGATTTGCCGTATAGTCATCAGCCAGTTCATACTGTGCACCTGCTACCTGTATACTGCGGATTTGTTCCTCACTCTGTGTCGGTTCTTCCGAACTGACAGTCGTTGTTTCCTGCTCTCCGGCTTTGGTCGTTTCCTGTTCGTCCGCTTTGGTTGTCGCCGCCGCAGAATCGTCCTTTGTTGTTGAAATCGTATAGACCTTTTTAGAGCCGTCCTGTGCCGTTACCGTAATCGTTGTCGTATTACTGCCGGGGTCCATGCGCGTTCCGCGGACAGATACCGAAGCATTTTCATCATTTGCAACCGCACTGACAACCAGCTGTGAACAGTCTGAACCGACTGTCGTCGTATACGATGTGACATTCGGTGAAAATGCCGGAGATAACACGCCCGGACTGATATCTAACGATGCAAGCGTATTATCGGTTGAATAGCTGACCGGTGCTTTTACGGTTACTGAACCCGAACCGGCACTGACTGCCATATAATCCTCATCTGCCGAACTGATAATCGTATTGGAAGTGCTTACAGAAATCGAAGAACTTCCCGCCGATACTGCTTTAAACCGCACGCTGAATGAGGTACTGTCAGTAGAGAGCAGGCGCACACTGCCGCCGCCCCCACCGCTGTAGCCGGAAACCGGCTGTAGCACGCCTGAATCATAACTGAGCCAGATGTCACACATATAAATGTCCACACTGCTGCTGACACTGACCGATATCGTCACTTCATCACCAATATCACAAGAGCCTGAGCCTACGGATATCTTTGCTGTTTCTTTTGCATACGTTGGCAGCGGTACCAGCAAAACTGCCATTACTGCTGCCAGCAGCACTGCGGCTGCCTTTTTCCATTTTCCCGTCATTTTTCACCTCAATCACATTTCTTTGGCAACTCCCACTACTGTCTGAATCCTACTGTTCAATGTACCGGATATCCAAAATGTGTCTTTTAATATATAACAAGTCTATTGATGTAATGCCGTCATTTCCACGGTTTGCATCTGCCGCCGTCAGATACGGTTCTTCCAGCAGCTTTGTTCCTAAAATGTGGCGCTTCACATACAGTAAATCCATGCTCGTCACCGCTCCGTCGCCGTTGACATCACCGTAAATCACAAACGTGTAGCGTGCCATTTCACCGCCGTTTTTATCGTAAATCGTAAGCACATCGCCAGTTCCCACAATACCGTCATTGGCACTGCCGTCACTGTGTGTTACTTTTCCGTATGCACCGCCCGTAAAGGAAATGTGATTTAAAACGTCCTGTGCGGCACTCCCGACACCGACTCTGGATATCTTGCCGTTTTCAAGCAGAAAATCTGTCGAATATCCGCCCTTTTCCGAATCGCCGCCACTGTTTCCGTTATCCGTGCCGCTGTCACCGCCGCTGTTTCCGGAATCTGTACCGCCGTTGTTACTGTTGTTTCCACTATCACCGGAAGCCGCTTCTTTGCGCACAACACGGATGATATACGTCTTTGTTTCGCCGCTTTGTGATGTAACCGTCACTTCAATCTCATTCGTGCCGACCTTTAGCGCATGACTGCCGGTTCCTGTAAGTTTTGCACCGGAATCTGCTGTTTGTGCTTCGATATCCACAGAAGAAATTTCATTTTCCACAATTACACCATACTCAGTTGTAAACATATCAAACGTCGGTGTCAGCGAATAACCTGAAACCGAAAGACTTGTTAAGGCATTGTTTGGACTGCCCTCCCCTGTCGGAAGCTCGCACGCACTGTCCGGCATATTTTTATAAACCGGAATCTTAAACACCAGTGCCGTATTTTTCTTAGTCGTATCGCTGTATGCCTGTGAAGCGGTCGAAGACTCACTTCTCGGTGCTAAGACATTTGTCATATACTGATGGGTATACGGTGTTACCATATCAAATTTTTCATAATAAATCGTATTCTGTCCACGGTTAATGTAACGGCTTCCTATGTAAATCGCACCGCCGATAACAGATTTCATACGGGTATTCCACGGTCTTAATGTCGCCGCATCGGTTTTGGCGGCATACTTTAAGCCGTTGACCACCGCACTTGCCGTTGCGGTTTTATAAGCGCCCTGATTGTAGTAATTGTAATACCCCTCATAGCCGCTCACCGTTCCGGAAATGCTGTTGCCCTGTCCTTTTCTGCCCTGCTCCTGGATAATGCGCGTTGCCAAATGATACGGACTGACACCCGATGCCCGTCCTGCATACATCAGCGCCGAAGGATAATTAAAATCCGTTCCGTCATACGACAAGTCATGGGACGAACCGTCCATAAACGTATCTTCAATAATACTGCTTACGCCGGTTTCACTCTGCACGGAGCTGTTATAGGACAAATCCTCAAACATAAACACATTTGTTTCGTTTAAGAAGTTACGCGGGTCAAGGGCATACTGCACCAATGCGCTTGAAGCCTGTACCCAGCCGCCGCTGTCCAATTCATACCACGAACCGCTCTCCCAGTCGTATGCGCCATCCGCCGTTGACTTCCACGAGCTTTTTGCCGAAGCATAAATCAGGCTCCGGCCAAGTACATTTTCATTTTCAACGACCGTATCCCAGTCCTTGTCCACAAAATCCGCAACAAATATCCACTTTGGATACTTCGCATGCAGACTGCGCAAATCTTCCTTATAAGATTCCGGGAAGCCCTGACTTGAAAGATAGCTCTCAAAATCCGTATCGTCCGAATAGTCAATATCCGTACTGTCTACCGTGACATATTCACTCGTCACATAGCCCTTGGTGTAAGTACCGTTTAAATAAAAACCCACCTGATACCACGCGTAGGTATCACTCGTCTGCACCGTATCCAGAATTTCAAAATGGAATCCGCCGCTGACCTTTGTAATGACATTTGCCGTACTGGAGGTATCTGTCGATGAACGGATACGAAGTCCTGTGACACCGGCATTGACCGTTCCCGTCTTCTCCTGTGCATAAGCCGTCACCGGCTGTATCTGTGCCGTAAGCACCGGCAGCGTTGAAACACACATCACCACCGCCAGACACGCAGCTTTCATTTTTGTCAGTAAACGTTTTCTTTTTTCATGTACGTTCTTCCCCATAGTGTCCTCATTTCTGTACTGTTTCCTGCACTTACTCTGCCGTTTACAAGTTAATTGTTCTTACCGAATTCAGAAAGCTTTAAGCCTTCATTTCTTTCCAGTACCATATTGACACTCCAGCTGTTCACAAAGATTAACAGCGGATTGTCCTTTAAGTCCTTAATCTTCTTCATATCGGAAGTACCGACAATGCGGTTTACATCGATTTCTTCCGGATTTTCAATCCAGCGGATATATTCATACGGAAGCTGTTCCAGTTTAATCTCTACGTTGTATTCGTTTTTCAGGCGGTATTCAAGCACTTCAAACTGCAAGACACCGACAACACCGACAATGATTTCTTCCATACCGGTATTAAATTCCTGAAAAATCTGAATCGCACCTTCCTGTGCAATCTGGCTGATTCCCTTGATAAACTGCTTTCTTTTCATCGTATCCATCTGTCTGACACGCGCAAAATGTTCCGGTGCGAAGGTCGGGATTCCGTCAAATTCAAACTTCTGGTTGGACTTGCAGATTGTATCTCCGATAGAGAAAATACCCGGATCAAAAACACCGATAATATCTCCCGCATAGGCTTCTTCAACAATGTGGCGTTCCTGTGCCATCATCTGCTGTGGCTGGGCAAGACGGATTTTTTTGCCGCCCTGTACGTGGTTGGCTTCCATGCCTGCCTCAAACTTTCCGGAGCAGATTCGCATAAATGCGATTCTGTCACGGTGTGCCTTATTCATATTCGCCTGAATCTTAAACACAAATGCCGAAAAGTCTTCTTCAAACGGATTAATCTCCCCAATTGAAGAATGTCTTGGCAGCGGAGAGGTTGTCATGTCCAGAAAATGCTTTAAGAACGTTTCCACACCGAAATTCGTCAGCGCCGAACCGAAAAATACCGGTGTTAAGTTTCCTGCCTGCACCTGTTCTAAATCAAATTCCGCACTCGCACCGTCTAACAGTTCAATATCTTCTGTGAGTTTGTCAAAATAGCCCTGTCCGATTTCCGCAAGCAGTGCTTCATCATCTACGGCGATTTCCTTCGTTTCAACCTCTTTTTGTCCGTTCATTGCCGCTTTAAATAAGGAAACGTCTTTTGTATTGCGGTCATACACACCTTTAAATTCCTTGCCGCAGCCGATTGGCCAGTTGACAGGACAGGTACTGATACCCAATACACTTTCAATTTCATCTAACAGCTCAAACGGGTCATTGGCTTCACGGTCCATTTTGTTGATAAATGTAAAAATCGGGATGTGACGCATAACACAAACCTTAAACAGCTTAATCGTCTGTTTTTCCACACCCTTTGACGCATCAATTACCATGACCGCCGAATCCGCTGCCATTAAGGTTCTGTACGTATCTTCCGAGAAGTCTTCATGACCCGGCGTATCTAGAATATTAATGCAGTATCCGTCATAATTAAACTGTAATACAGATGACGTTACGGAAATACCTCTTTC
>ENA-UONU01001624-UONU01001624.1-human-gut-metagenome-genome-assembly--contig:-CS51-NODE-1624-length-15749-cov-4.130496_pt1 | contig 15749 bp, 13 predicted proteins | sample MGYA00242462_ERZ724009 | MGnify/ENA metagenome assembly ERZ724009 | reverse complement strand
ATATTGGAAAAATCGAATTATCAGTTAATGCAGGGACACTGAATATTACTGATATAGAAAATGAACATATTGAGGTAAATGGCAAAATTAGCGAAGTTACCCTTCAGGGAAATAAAAGTGAAATTGAGATAGATTCAAATCTTGATATGCAGATCAGTGTTTTATCACATGAGGGTGCGCTTGAAATTAATCAGTTGTCAGCAACATCAAGACTTACAATTCCTGCAGATTATAGATTTAGAAGCACAAAAAAGGGAATAGCAACTCATATTTATTATGAGAGACAGGGCAAAAAGGTTGATGACTTTTCAGATGCCGAAGCAGACAATTACATTGAGCTTAATGGTATAAGGAGTGAGCTTGTGATTGTAGAGGCTGAGGTGTAGTTATGGAAAAGTATATATATCGACCGGTCAGATTCTATTTGATTACATTTGCCTGCACTTGGTTCTGGTGGCTATTTGCAATTTTACTTAATGAAGGGACGGGGCTTTATCTTGGAATGTTTCTTGGCTTGGTTTCACCTGCCGTGGTTGCCGTAGTAACTGTATTTACGTCTAAGAATAAAGCACTCATTAATGACTTTAAGAAGAAGCTGATTGGGTTTTATAGAATAAAACCTAAATATATATTAATTGCAGTGCTGATATTTGCTGTGATAGTGACGGCTTCAATCGGTACATCAGTATTATTTGGCGGCAGTATAAATCAGTTTTCATTTACAGAAGACTTTTCATTTTCTATAGGTGGTACGTCTGCATTTCTTACAATTTTGTTGGCATCCTGCATAGAGGAGTTAGGTTGGAGAGGTTATGGAGAGGATGCTGTTGGTGCATACAACAGCTGGTTTAAGGAGTCTATCATCTTTGGATGTATCTGGTCTTTGTGGCATGTGCCATTATTCTGGATACCTGGAACGTACCAGTATGGACTTAAAGAGATGGGAATCATGTATGTGATTAACTTTCTTCTTAGCGTGATACCACTTGATTTCCTTCAGACATGGGTATATGTAAAGAATAACAGAAGTATGCTTGCAACAATTATTTTTCATTTGTTTATAAATATTATGCAGGAAAAGATAAACATGACTCCTGAAACAAAATGTATACAAACTATTTTTGTTGTTATTGCGGCAATTATAATTGTTGTTATAAATAAAGAAATGTTCTTTGAAACAAAGCATGTGGGTAATTTACTTGAAGAGAAAATTATGAATCGAGAGATAAATTGAACTTTATCAATGTAAAGAAATCGACAATTTCCAGTTTGTAGAATTAAGAAAATCGGTATTTTTGAGGAGATAGATATAAAATGACCTTCCAATTAGTTTGTATAGAACCAAAAGAATTAACGCAATACAAGTCTGATATGCAGGAAGCATTTCAGAAAGGTTTTGAAGATGCTTTCGGGAAAACAGATGCTGTTATTCTGCCTGAAAAGGACATTGACCAGTCGGTGAATGCGGAGGGGTCTGCTGTCTATAAAGCTGTTGTCGATGGAGAAATAGTGGGCGGTGCAGTTGTTATTATCAATGAGAGTACACAGCATAACCATCTTGACCTGCTTTTTGTAAAGAACGGAGTTCAGAGCAAAGGTATCGGTAAGAAGATATGGTTTGAATTGGAACGGATATATCCGAACACGAAAGTATGGGAAACCTGTACGCCGTACTTTGATAAGCGCAACATTAATTTTTATGTTTATGTCTGCTGCTTTCAAATTTCAGAATTTTTTAATGAAAATGATCCTATGCCGGATACACCGGACGATTTTGTCGGTGATGGCAATGAGGGAATGTTTGCGTTTAAGAAGCAAATGCGTTTATGAAATTCAAGTTGGTAGGAGGTGTTTGATATGAAAGATTCAACAGTAAGCGCCCGTGTTGAAAATATTATAAAAACTGACATATATGGCACCAAGTATCGCTCCAGTAGAATGGGAACCTTGGCATTCCAGAGGTGTACGTAAAATTATTATCCAAAATTTTTATATCTATTATAGATTGGATGATTCATATGCCAAAATCTATATTCTGAATGTGATTTACGCAAAGCGTGATCAGCTCAGGGCATTGAAAAAATAAATCTGCATGATTAATCAATAAAGGGCTGCACACTAAGTAATTCGTGTACAGCCCTTTATTGATATCAATTTTATATATTATCCAATATACCCCTTCTCGATATACCCTGCAATTTCCTTCGCAAAATATGTCAGGTAAACACAAGCGCCTGCGCGGTAAACACCCGTTGCCATTTCGCAGACGATTTTTTCTTCGTCCACACAGCCAAGCTTTGCGCCTGCCTTGACCATGGCATATTCGCCGCTGACACTGTATGCGGCAACCGGGACATTGACGGTGTCTGCAACCTCACGCACAATATCCAGATAGGTCATCGCCGGTTTTACCATGATAATGTCTGCGCCCTCGGAAACGTCTAACTGAGCTTCCTTTAACGCTTCCTTTCGGTTGTGGAAATCCATCTGATATGACTTTCTGTCACCAAAGGACGGTGCCGAACCTGCCGCATCGCGGAACGGCGCATAAAATGAAGATGCATATTTTACGGCATACGACATAATCGGTGTATTTTCATAGCCGTGGTCGTCCAGCGCATTGCGTATTGCAAGCACTCTGCCGTCCATCATATCGGACGGTGCTACCATATCCGCACCTGCCTGTACATGGGAAACCGCCGTCTTTGCAAGCAGTTCCAGTGTGCTGTCGTTGTCCACGTCATGTCCCTTTAACAGTCCGCAGTGACCGTGCGAGGTATATTCGCACATGCAGACATCTGTAATCAGATACATTTCCGGGAAATGCGCTCTCGCCTCACGCAGTGCACACTGTACAATGCCATCTTCCGCATAAGCGCCGCTTCCGACTTCATCTTTTACATCGGGAATCCCAAAAAACATAACACTTCTGACACCCGCTTTTTCCAAATCCTCTAACGCATAAAGCATGGTGTCGGTGGTGTAGCGGTACTGTCCTTCCATTGCCGGAATTTCTTCTTTTATTCCGCTTCCCTCGCGTACAAACATCGGATAAATCAGTGAGGATGCATCCATTCGTGTTTCACGCACCATTTTTCTTAAAACGGGATTTTGTCTTAATCTTCTTGGTCTTGTAATCATTTTTTCCTTCTTTCCGCCGTATCAGACTTCAACTTCTACTATTTTATTTAAAATTTTTGTAAATTGCACAAATTCGTCGGCATCACAGTTCTTTTTCGCCTGACAGACAAACTTATGTACCAGACTGTAGGCGCTCTCCTGCCCCAGTGCCTCCTGCGCCCTTTCTGACAATGCCGCAATCGCCGGAAGTGCCTCACCGAATGCCATATTTTTAACAAACTGTTCTTCATATTTTGACAGAATCGCTTTTGCCTTAGGCAGTGCCTCTAACTTTGCCGCATTATTCTGTCTTGCAAGCTCCTGCATATCCTCCATGGAATAACAGACGGTTTCCGGCACCTGTGACATTTCCGGCTCAATGTCCGCCGGCACGGCAAGGTCAAAAAACACCCTCTTTTTCACCGGTGGATTCTGCGCCAAAAAATGTTCTTTCATCACCGTGTAATGCGGGCTTGCCGTTGCACTGATGACAATGTCCATATCCGGCATATATTCATACCGCTTCTCATACGGAATAACCGTATACCGCATATCCTGTCCGTGTAACGGGTGCGGCAGTTCGTGTCTTGCCGTGATAAAAATGTTTAATCCCTGTAAATCCAATGCATCTTTTAAAACAATACTGCCGATTTTGCCGGAAGCACCGATAATCATAACATTTTTCACCGGTAAATCCTGCTGACATTCCATAGCTGTTTTCAGTGCCAGCCCCGCGGTCGATATGGACTTTGACAGGATTGTATCGGTCTTCATGCGTTTTGCCGCCGTAATCGCCGACTGGAACAGACAATGGAAAGTCGTTTTTGTATAACCGCTCTCCATTGCAAGAAAATAAGCATTTCTTACCTGTCCTAAAATCTGGTCTTCTCCAAGCACCGCCGAGTCCAGTCCCGCCGCCACGCAGAACAGGTGATGTATGGCGTTTTTATCCGAGAATCTGCGGAATGCGTCCAACGCCGCCATATGCGTTTCGCTGTTTTTTTCAATGCCCGCCGCCGCTAAAAGAACATGCTGCATTCTGATAAAATTCTGATTTTCCGGTGTTCCGCTGCAATAAAGCTCCGTGCGGTTGCAGGTTGAAATCAGCACTGCTTCCTCGATTCCTGTATGCTCCTGCTGTCCGTCAGGCTCTGTCAGCTGTTTTAAAATATCTTTTGTCTGTTCACTGTCAAATACGAATCTGCCGCGAAGCGATGCACGCGCCGTTTTGTGGCTGATACTCAATAACTGTATACTCATCTTTATGGTCTTTCTGAAATAATCCTGCACGTCTGCTCAATATCTTCCTGCGTATGTGCCGCAGATACAAACATCGCCTCAAACTGTGCCGGTGCCGTGTAAATGCCGTGGTCAAGCATATATCCGAAATACTCCGCATACGCGCTGGTGTCTGATGCCGTTGCCGTATCATAATCCACAACCGGCGTATCGGTATGAAACGCACACAACAGCGAACCAATCTGATTGACCTGCAACGGTCTTTTCTTTTCCCCCGCCCAGTTTCTTAATGCCTGCGCAATCTGCTTTGCGCTTTCATCAATCTGTGTGTAATATTCCGGGTGTGCCTTTAAAATGCGCAGCGTTTCAATTCCGGCAGTCGTGGCAATCGGATTGCCCGATAAAGTTCCTGCCTGATAAACCGGTCCCTGCGGTGAAACCTTATCCATAATCTCCGCTTTTCCGCCGTATGCGGCAAGCGGCATGCCGCCGCCGATAATCTTGCCGAGTGTCGTCATATCCGGCTCAATGCCAAACAGCGCCTGCGCGCCGCCGTAGCCCAGACGAAAGCCCGTGATAACCTCATCAAAAATCAGCACACTGCCATATTCCTTTGTAATATCTCTTAAAAACTGTAAAAATCCTTTTTTCGGCGGAACAACACCCATGTTTGCCGCAACCGGCTCTACGATAATTGCCGCAACCTGTCCCTTATATTCTTCCATTAACGCTCTGACGGAATCTTCATCATTGTAGAGCGCAACCAGTGTGTTTTTTGTATACGAAGCCGGAACACCACTGCTGTCCGGTACGGAAGTCGTCAGTGCCGCCGAACCGGCTTTTACCAAAAGTCCATCCGAATGTCCGTGGTAATTGCCTTTAAATTTAATAATATAATCCCTGCCGGTATAGCCCCTTGCCGTGCGGATTGCACTCATTGTTGCTTCCGTGCCGGAATTAACAAGACGCACCTTTTTAATAGAAGGCATTGCTTCACAAATCAGCTCTGCCAGTTCATATTCCTTGCGGGTCGGCGCACCAAATGTCAGACCGTCCGCGCAGGCTTTCTGCACCGCTTCAATCACCTGTGGGTGGGCGTGTCCCAAAATGCCCGGTCCCCATGAACATACATAATCAATATAGGTGTTGCCGTCTTCGTCCGTAATATGGCTTCCCTTTGCATTTTTTATAAACAGCGGTGTCCGTCCGACTGCGCCAAAGGCACGCACGGGGCTGTTGACACCACCGGGAATTTTCTCCTGTGAAGCTTTAAATAACTGTTCTGACTGTTGTGTATTCATCTTTTTTCCTTTCTGAAAATCCGCCTGACTTCTATTCTGCATATCCTGCAACACCGCCTGCGCAATACCCTCGCTGTCCGCCTTTTTTGCCACTGCCGTCACCGAAAGCCCTGCTTTTTCACACGCTTTTGCCGTCTGCGGTCCGATTACCACGATTTTCGGCAGCTTTAAACCGTCCGTGACTTCTTTAAAGGCTTCTGCCGCCGTGCCGCTTGCAATGACAACATAATCCATATCCGGGCAAATGCGTCTGCACTCCTCTATTCTGCGCATATCCTGCCGTGTTTCATACAGACAGATACTATCCGTTTCACACTCTTTTTCTTTTAATTGTTCTGAAAGTACAGGACTGCTCTGTCTGCCCTGCACCAGCAACACCTTATCTTTTCTGTTAAGCATATCCGCCCAGATACTGCCGAGCGTTTCCGCGTTAGCCCGCTGTGGCACAACATCCGCGATATAACCGTAGCTTTCCAGCACCTCTGCCGTTGCCGCTCCGACTACGGCAAATTTTACGCCGCCAAGCTTTCTTCTGTCAACATGAACTTCCGATAATGCGGCAAAAAACTGATGCACGCCCATGGCACTCGCAAATACAATCCATGAATAATCCGAAACCGCACTTAATTTTTGCTGTGTCTGTTCCGCTCTGCAAGGATACGTTTCTATCAGGCTGATATCGACCGTTTCCGCACCGAGCTGTTTTAATGTGTCCTCCTGCTTTGCAATCAGACTGCGTGTTCCCGTCAGTAAAATCCTTTTGCCGGAAAGCGGCTTTTGTTTTGCAGACATCAGTTCTTCCGACAATGCCGCCACCTCACCGATAACAATGATTGCCGGTGTCTTTATTTTTTCTTTGCGCACCTTTGCGGCAATATTTTCAAGAGTTCCGGTCACGCTCTGCTGTCTTGCCGATAGTCCGTTGGAAATGACTGCCGCCGGAGTTTTTACATCTTTTCCGTATTGGATAAGCTTCTGCGTAATTTCATCAATCCGTCCAAGTCCCATTAAAAAGACGAGCGTTCCTTCTTCCTTTGCCAGTACGGCATAATCGATGGCCTGCTTTTTTTCTTTCCCTTCATGTCCCGTGATAATATGCACCGATGCCGCACAGCCCCTGTGCGTTACCGGAATCCCTGCTGCGGCGGGTACACTGTAGGACGAAGAAATACCTGACACGATTTCAAACGGAATTCCTTCCTTTTTTAATGCCAGCGCTTCTTCACCGCCCCTGCCAAAGATAAACGGGTCGCCGCCCTTTAACCGCACAACATAGCCTCCCTTTTTTGCTTCACCCACAATCAGGCGGTTAATCTCCTCCTGCTCCATAAAATGTGCATTTGCACGTTTGCCGACATACAGCAGCTTCGCTTCTGTCTTTGTCTCATTTAATATAGAAGGGGAAATTAAATTATCATAAATAATCACATCGGCTCTGCGCACACACTCCAATGCCCGCAGGCTCATCAAATCCTTTGCACCGGGACCTGCGCCCACTAAAGATACCGTCTGCACCTTTAATGATGCCGCCACATTTTCCGCCAGTGCAACGGCATCGGCTGGCTGTGTGCCGTCTGTCTTTTTATCCACTCTTTGAAGATTTTTTCCGTCCTTTGCATACATGCCCGAAATCCAAAATCCGTCCTCTGACTTTTCACAGCATACGCCGCAGGGTGCATTACAGCTTCCGTCCAGCGCTGTTAAAAAGGCGCGCTCTGCCATAAGGACTGCCCTCGCATTTTCATCATTTAAACAGTCCATGACTTCTTTTAAGCTGTCCTTGCAGATTTCCACGGCTAAAATGCCCTGTCCTGCTGCCGGTAAAAAGTCTTCCTTTGAAAAATATTCGTAAAACAAGCCGTCTTCCTGCTCTAAATGTAGGCGCTTTAAGCCCGCCGCCGCCAGAATAATGCCGTCATACTGTCCGTCTTTTAACTTTTGCAGTCTGGTCGGCACATTGCCCCTGAGCATGCGGATTTCCACAAATGGATTCATTGCTTTTATCTGTAATTCCCTGCGCAGGCTGCTTGTTCCGATTACACTGCCCGCCGGAAGGTCTTTAGCGGAAATCCCTGTCCGTGTCACCAGTACATCGCGGCAGTCTTCCCGCGCAAGCACCGCCCCGATACACAGACCGTCTGCAAGCTGCATCGGCACATCTTTGGCGCTGTGTACGGCAATATCAATCGTTTTGTCCAAAAGCTGCTGCTCGATTTCCTGTGTAAAAACACCTTTTCCACCAAACGAAGCCAGCGGCTGATGTAAAATAATATCGCCCTTTGTAATAATAGGAACGATTTCTATTTTTTCTTTTGGAAAATGTTCCTGTATTTTTTGTTTTACCAGCTCCGTCTGAATCATTGCAAGCTTACTTGTACGCGTTCCGATTCTAATCATGTTCCCTCCCGCTGTGTCTGTTTATTATCGTATCCAGTTCCTCCGCTGTCAGCGGACGTTCCTTTATACACCCTGCTTCAAAAATTTCAGTAAAACAGCTTTTGCGCTCCGCTTCGGTTTCAAACCGGCGCTGTACGCGCTCCCGCACCGCGCCAAGCTGTGCATTTAACGCACCGTAATACGGCGGAAGTTCTTTTTCAACCGTTCTGCGGATTTTCTGTGTCAGAACCGGACTGTTACCACCGCTGCTGATGCCCACGACAACCTCGTCCTGCTTTATCAAGGACGGAAAGTAAAAACTGCACAATTCTTTATCGTCAACCGTATTAATCAGGATATTTTTTTCTTTACACAGTTCTGCGATTTTGCGGTTTAACGCCCTGTCATCGGTTGCGGCAATGACAAACTGACAGCCCTCTAAATCTGCTTCTTCAAACGTACCGTATGCCAGCGTAAGCTGTGTCTGTCCTTTCGTTGTATTTTTAAGCGAAGTCAATTTCTCACAGTATGTCAGTGCTTTTATGTAAATATGTGCGCCAAACGGCAGCAGTGCCGCCGCCTTCCGGTATGCAACCTCACCGCCGCCCATAATGAAACATTTTTTATCCTGCAAATCCACAAAAAAGGGGAAATATGCCATTGTGCCTTTTATCCTTTCCGTTTTTATCCTTTATTAAAAAAAGCTGCCGGACTAAGCCCTTTTACTTAGTGCGGCAACTTTTAAATTTATTCCATGAAAAGTGGTGTTGAATAATATCTGTCACCACTGTCCGGCAGCAGTGCAACAATCGTCTTACCCTTATTTTCAGGACGCTTTGCAAGCTGAATTGCCGCATATAATGCCGCTCCTGAAGAAATACCGACTAATACGCCTTCTTTTTTGGCAAGAAGCTTTGCCATATCAAATGCAACATCATTGTCAATCGGCATGACTTCGTCATAAATCTCCGTATTTAAAACCTCCGGCACGAAACCTGCACCGATTCCCTGTAATTTGTGTGCCCCTGCGCTTCCGCCTGAAAGCACCGGTGAACCTGCCGGTTCGACTGCAACCACCTGAACTTCCGGTTTTACGGATTTTAAATATTCGCCGACACCTGTTAATGTACCGCCTGTACCGACACCGGCAACAAAGATGTCAACTGCGCCGTCTGTATCTTTGTAAATTTCAGGACCAGTTGTCTTTCTGTGCATTGCCGCATTTGCCGGGTTGACGAACTGTCCCGGAATAAAGCTGTCCGGAATTTCTTTTGCCAGCTCATCTGCTTTTTCAATCGCACCCTTCATGCCGCGTGCGCCCTCTGTCAGCACAATTTCTGCACCGTATGCCTTTAAGATGTTGCGGCGCTCAATACTCATTGTTTCCGGCATAGTCAGAATAATGCGATAACCCTTGACTGCCGCAATCGCCGCCAATCCGATTCCGGTATTGCCGGAAGTCGGTTCAATAATTACAGAACCTTTCTTTAAAATGCCTTTTTCCTCAGCATCTTCAATCATTGCCTTTGCAATTCTGTCTTTTACACTGCCTGCCGGGTTTAAATATTCCAGCTTTACAAGCAGGGTGGCAGGAAGATTTAATTCCTTTTCGATATTTTCAACTTCTACCAACGGTGTGTTGCCAATCAGTCCTAAAGTTCCCTTATAAATATTTGCCATAATTACCTCCATTCCGCAGGCATACCAATGCCGGAGGAATCGCGAACTGAATTGATTCAGTTCTGCGATAAGGGCTGATTTATGATGCCTGCCTCATAAATCAGCCGTGTGAAAAATAATTACATCAGCATTATTTTTCATACTTGTCTCCAATTCCGCAACAACATATCATTCTTAATTCATTTAGCCCTATTATATCGCCTTAATTCCTACTAGTCAACTAGAAATTGAGGGAATTACTGTTTTTTATCTTCCAACGTGTCCTCAGACACCAGCAGATACACCGCCGCCCCGTAGTCTAAGCGGCTTCTTTTTTCATAGTCAAACGCTGTCCATATCCGCCGATTCTGGAAAGTATTCTGAATCTGTGTTTCACTTATCTGCACTTTCGGATTGCTCTGTGCCGTCTGTTTTTTCAAATTCCGTTCCGGTAAATCCACCGAAATTCCCGCTTTTTGAAGTGTCCTCTCCGAAAGCAGCTCAAAATGTGCGGTCTTTGGCATTGCGTATACCACCGCCATTTCACGGATAACGTTTTTGTACGGCTGTAAATCAGGTGCAAACGGCGGTCTTGTTTTTAAATTTTCGCGTTCATACAAATCAAAAATCAACAGTTCCGTAAAAAGTTCCAGCTGAGCTTCCATCTGCATATCTTTCGTTTTTTCACATCCCGATTCTGCCTGTGTGCCTGAAAAATCCGCACTGTCCGGTGCTTTCTGTACCTGCATAATCCGCAGTTTTGCCGCATCGTAAAAATGCTGATACCTTGTCATGCGCGAATGTTTTACCGCAAACAGCCCGTTCTTTTCATAATAATCCGCAAGATATGCAAACATCGCATACGGTGTATCAAAAAACTCCCGCAGATATGTCAGACTTTGCACATACTGGCGGCTATTATAGTACAGCTCCACCATTTCCTCCACCGCTTTTAACGTCAGGACATCGGCATATGAAATCCACTTTGTATACAGCACCTCATACGGCGCCGTATCGGTGTATACAATGCCATATTCTTTGGCATTTTGATACATTTTCGAGCCTTTTAACACTTTTAAAAAGCCAAGCTGTAACTGGTCCGGCTGCATATTGTATACATCATTAAACGACTGCTCAAACCGCTCCAGATTTTCATACGGCAGTCCCGCAATCAAATCCAGATGCTGATGCACATTTCCCGCGCTGTGTACCGATGCCACAACCTTTTTTAATTTTTCCAGATTCATTGTGCGGTCGATTGCCTCAATCGTCTGCAGATTGGTGGACTGCACACCGATTTCAAGCTGCACCAGTCCTTCCCGCATGGCTGCAATTTCCGCCAGTTCCGCTTCATTGAGCAGATCCGCCGCAACTTCAAAGTGAAAATTTGTCACACCATTGTCATGCGTGCGCAGAAAATGAAGCAGTGCCAGTGTTCTTTCATGATTGCAGTTAAACGTTCTGTCTACGAATTTGACCTGCGGCACTTTGGCATCCAGAAAAATCTGCAATTCCGCAAAAACAAGCGGCAGGCTTCTGAAACGCACCGAGCGCGACACGGATGACAAACAATAACTGCACCCAAACGGACATCCACGGCTGCTCTCGTAATAGATAATTTTGTGTTCAAAGACACGCATATCCTGATATACAAAAGGCAGTTCGTCCATATTCATCAGTTCGCGGTACGGCGTTGTCACAATTTCTCCCGTCTGACTGCGAAAACAAATCTGCCGTACTTTTAGCAATTCTTTCTCGCAGTTTTCATCAAAATTTTCATAACAGGCGGCAAGTTCGCAAAATGTCTGCTCTCCCTCACCTATCATCACGCCTTTAATCTGCGGATGATTTTTAAGAACTTCCTTTGCATCGTAGCTCACTTCCGGTCCGCCGAGCCATATGTCCGTATCCGGCAGAATTTTTTTTAATTTGCAAATCATGCGGTGAATCATTTCAATATTCCAGATATAACATGAAAATGCAAGCACATCGGGCTGTTTTTTATAAATGTCTTTTATGATTTCTTCCTGTAGCTGGTTAATGGTATATTCTGCCAGTTCAACCGTGTCCTTCCTGTCGGAATGGGCATCGTGATACGCTTTCAGGCTGTACACGGCAAGATTGGAATGAATGTATTTTGAATTAACCGCCGTTAATAATATTTTCATCTTATAAAATCCTCAGACTTCAAATTCTGTATTTACTGCGCTTCTGTCACAATATCGCCGAGCTGATAGCGGATTACCTTGCTGACCTCTTTTAACGGCAGTTCGACCTGATAGCCGATTTTTCCGGCACTAAACATAATTGTGTCATACTCTGCTGCCTCTTTTTGAAAAGTCGTCTTGAAAAATTTCTTCATGCCGATTGGCGAACAGCCGCCGTGGATGTAGCCTGTCAGCCCCAGCAGTTCTTTGGATTTTACCATGTCAATCGACTTTTCCCCGACTGCCTTTGCCGCCTTTTTCAAATCCAGTTCCTTTTCCACCGGAATAACAAAAACATAGTGATTCCCGGATTTTGCAACTGTAACGAGAGTCTTAAACACTCTTTTCGGGTCTTGTCCAAGCACCGCCGCAACTTCCGTTCCGCTGACTGCATCGGTCGTTACATAGCTGTGCGGCTGATAGGCAATTTTTTTCTGTTCCAGTATCCGCATGACATTCGTTTTTTCTTCCATTTCGATTTTCCTTTCTTATTTATTTCATTTATACAAGTCTTGTCGTCCACTTCGTACAGTCCCAGACCTCGCTTGCAAGTCCTTCATAAAATTCCGGCTCATGGCAAACCATAAGGATACTGCCCTTGTATTCCTTTAATGCGCGCTTTAATTCATCTTTGGCATCGACATCTAAATGATTGGTCGGTTCGTCCAGCACTAAAATGTTGCTTTCACGGTTAATCAGCTTACACAGGCGCACTTTTGCCTGCTCGCCACCGCTTAATACACGCACCTTGCTCTCAATATGCTTCGTGGTCAGTCCGCATTTTGCAAGGGCGGAACGCACATCGTACTGGGTGTATGCCGGAAACTCCTGCCAGATTTCTTCCAGACAGGTCGTATCCACACCCGCCATTTCCTGCTCAAAATAGCCGATTTCCAGATAGTCACCCTGTTCCACTTCGCCTGAAATCGGCGGAATCAGTCCTAAAATGCTCTTTAAGAGCGTTGTCTTTCCGATACCGTTTGCACCGGTCAGCACAATTTTACTGCCGCGCTCCATTTCTAAATCCAGTGGCTTTGAAAGCGGTTCATCATAGCCGATAACAAGCTGTTTGGTTGTAAAAATGTACCGCCCCGGTGTTCTTGCTTCTTTAAAATGAAATTCCGGCTTTGGTTTTTCGGAAGCCAGCTCAATCATATCCATTTTATCAAGCTTTTTCTGGCGGGACATCGCCATATTTCTTGTGGCAACACGCGCCTTGTTTCGTGCAACAAAATCCTTTAACTGCGCAATTTCCTTCTGCTGTCTGTTGTAAGCTGCCTCTAACTGGGCCTTTTTCACCTCGTAAACCTCCATAAATTTGTCGTAGTCGCCGACATAGCGGTTTAACTGCTGATTATCCATGTGATAAATGAGGTTGACCACGCTGTTTAAAAACGGAATGTCATGCGAAATCAGAATAAACGCATTTTCATATTCCTGAAGGTAACGCTTGAGCCACGCAATATGCTCTGCATCTAAGTAATTGGTCGGTTCGTCCAACAGTAAAATATCCGGCTTTTCAAGCAGAAGCTTTCCGAGTAAGACTTTTGTACGCTGTCCGCCGCTTAATTCACAGACGTCGCGGTCCAGCCCCAGATCAAGCAGTCCCAGCGCTCTTGCGACTTCCTCTACCTTTGCATCAATCATATAAAAATCGTGCATTGTCAGCATATCCTGAATTACGCCGAGTTCTTCCATGTACTGTTCCATTTGTGCTTCATCCGCATCACCCATTTTGGCACAGATTTCATTCATGCGTTCTTCCTGCTGATATAAAAAGTCAAATGCCGAAGCCAGCACCGAGCCGATTGTCATTCCTTTTTCCAGTACGGCATGCTGGTCTAAATAGCCGACACGCACATTTTTTGCCCACTCTATTTTTCCTTCATCAGGCATCAGCGACCCTGTGATAATATTCATAAATGTTGATTTTCCCTCGCCGTTTGCACCGACAAGTCCGATATGCTCTCCCTTTAACAGGCTGAAAGATACATCTGTAAAAATCGCTCTGTCACCAAATCCGTGTGATAAATGCTCCACATTTAAAATACTCATAAAACCTCCATTGTCTGTTGTTATTGTATAAATAAAAAGGCCTGCCACAATCTCTGCGGCAAGCCTGTTTTGTTATCCTTTATTACAGTTCTTTATAATCATCTGCCCGAAATCTTTTATAGTATACCACAAGTCTATCTTTTTGCACGCGAATCTTTTTTAACTGGATTCCGCCTGCTAAAAATTCCTGCGGCATATTATTAATGAAATACTTTTGAAGCATTTTTCGCAGCTGTATATTTCTGGAACGCTGTGCTGCCGCCAGAATAAAAATGAAAAAGAACAGCACACCTTTTCCCGCCAGCGGTGTATCAAACCAAAAACGGATAAAAAGCGTATCCGAGATAAAATATATCACACCGCAGAGTACGACAGCATAAATTACTGCCGTAATATACGACCTCATCCATTCCCTAAGGGTCAACGCCTTTAATTTATAAAAAAAACTGTGATAATTCTTTGATTCTTCCGGGGTAATCGGTAACTCATAAACTTCCATAAATATCCCTGCCTTTCCGTTTACCTTCATTATAGTACAGTATACCACAACCGGATTGGTAAATCTATGAATATTATGCTAAATAATTATGAAAAGTGCGTGTACTTCCCACAGATTATTGTACAAAAATGAATCTGCCGATGGATTAGTCATCACTTAAGACTTCTTCTACATGCCGGATTGACACATCTAAAAAATTGGATATTTCATAAACCGGCACCCCATTGTCATATAAAATAAAAATCAATTCTTCTGTCGATGTGCCTTTTTTACGTTCTGCCTCGATAAAATAGTGTACTTTTTCTTCGTCCATACAAAAATCCCCATTTCCAAGTATTTTTCACCTTAAACATTTACAAAGCACTACAAGTCGCCATAAACACAGTCATTATTCTATTCTGTTATTCACGATTTCATTACTTTCATTATAAAAAATCTTCCATAAACTTTCCATAGGACAAAAGGCTCAAAATGTTTCGAATCAATTTATTCTTCGTTTACAAAAATACACGGTTAATTTATAATTTGGACTTTTTTTAGACACATTTGTCCCGTATTATAATAATCGTTGAAAGGCAATAAGCTTTTTTCATACACTTTTTCATATTTTCATACAGATGAAGAAGTCTATCAATATAACAGCTTTCACGCTCTTATATCTTCTTCATTTGAAAAAAACTTTCCCCTATAATAGCGGCGGGCCTCCCAAGCCCGCCGCACTTTTTATTATTTAAAGCTCATTGGCTGCATGATATCCTGTTCTGATTGCTGATGCAATATCTGCCGTTTTTTCACCACTGCAGTCTCCCACATATGTAAACGGTACGGTAAGCTTTGTATCGTCAAATATATTCTTTTTAGACCCCAGTGCATTTACAATTGTATCAGCTTTAAGTTCTACCGGCGCTTCATCCGGTGTATGGACGGCTTCAATCACATTATTTTTTATGGATACAACCTTTGTCTGGATATACTGCGCCACTGCATGTTTTTCAAAATCTTTTACAATCAGCGGCATCACGGTTGAGGATTCACCTGCTGCAATTTTATCCATCATTTCCACAATGCTGACCTTTACTCCCTTCTGTGCCAGATATTCCGCGGTTTCCGTTCCGACCAGTCCGCCACCGAGAACTACACAGCTGCCCTGAACTTCTTTTCCGGCCAATACTTCCCACGCAGAAACGACATTACTGTTTTCAACCGGCATCGGCAATGCCATATTATGTGCGCCGACTGCAAGAATTACGGCATCATATTGATTAAGTTCTTCCGCCTCTGCTTCTGTATTCA
>ENA-UONU01001592-UONU01001592.1-human-gut-metagenome-genome-assembly--contig:-CS51-NODE-1592-length-16021-cov-4.227483_pt1 | contig 16021 bp, 11 predicted proteins | sample MGYA00242462_ERZ724009 | MGnify/ENA metagenome assembly ERZ724009 | reverse complement strand
TGTGGGGGTGGTTTTTTCCCGATTTTCTGATATGATAGGGTTGACATTATAATTATCATCTAAGGAGGACAACCGGTTTACCATGGCAAAATTAAAAAAAGGAGAACGAAACGTTTCCTATTTTTTTGCTTTTTCAGCCATTCTGGCATCCTTTATCATCATGATCCGCGGGTTTATCTGGTATCAGGATAATCTTTACAATAAAATACTTGAAAAAAATCTTAAGCAGATCAATGAGGTCTCCAACTATGTAACCAATTCCATCCATGGAGAACTCTATCACTGTATCAGCCAGCTGCAGATGATTGAGGAGGTTTTCCATTCTTCCGAAATCACAGATGCCAAGGATACAATGGAGATCCTGCAGTCTATGGAGGCCGAAACTGCCTTTACCACCCTGGGCCTCATTGACCTGTCGGGAAATATTACCCTCACCAGCGGAACCTTCAAAAATGAAACCGGATGGGACTCCTTCCGTAAAATTGAAACCCAGGATTATTATATATCCAACGTTCTCATTGACGGAACAAAGACCTCCAATGAGATCCTCATCGCTGTCCCCTTCCGCAGTGCCGGAAGGGTGGCAGGCGCTTTATGCGGACAGTATCCTGTTTCCCTTTTTTCCGAAGCAGTAGAACTCAATGACGAATCCCTGCGCTATTTTCAGATCATTGACGATCAGGGACAGTATATCAGCCGTTCCAACAATAAGCACGCATTTTCTAACAACCTTAATCTGTGGGACGAGCTCCACCGTTATAACTTTCCCAATGGGACTTCGATACAGTCCATACGGGAAAATGTCAAAAACCACCAATCTGGAAGCTTTTGGTTTTCCTATATGGATATGGGACGTTATGTCACTTATGAGCCCTTGGGGATCAACAATTGGTACGTCTTTTCTGTGCTGGCCCAGGAGGAGATCAGCAGCTATACCTCAGAGATCCGTACCATTACTATGACCATGCTCCTATGCTTTACCCTCTGCGTTTTCTTTATTTTTGCCATGATCTTTTTTATGGCTCATAAGCTTCTGCTGATCATACGAGGAAAAAACCAACAGCTGGAAGTCAAAAACATGCTGTTTCAGATGGTTCTTGGACAGACCAAAGATCTCCCCTTTGAAATCGATCTGAAATCCAGACGCTTTATCATCTATAAAAGTGCAGAGGGAAATGACCAGTATCAATCCCTGGATTTTCTCACTCCCCAGCATATGAGGCAGGAAAATCTGGTCAGGGAAGATGATTTTGACGCTTATAAAACCCTTTTTGAAAATATGATGGAGGGGAAATCCAGTGAGCCGGTCGTACTCCAGCTAAATTTTAACGGCCAATGGGGATGGTATCGGATCCATTATCAGAAAGTCAATGGGGACAACCTGATCGGATTTTTGGAAAATTATAATGAGCTGAACCAAAAGGAGGAAGATCTGGAGGAGATCAGCTTAAAATCCAAACTAGATTTTCTCACAGGACTGTACAATCGGGAAGCCTTCAAAAAAGCAGTGGATTCGATTCTCAAAGCCCCTGCCCCTAAGGATCGTGTAAATGCCCTATTCCTGATGGATTTGGACTATTTTAAGCTGGTAAACGATACCCTTGGCCATATCACAGGTGATCAGGTCCTTCACGATACAGCCCTCCTGCTGCGCTCCCTGATCCGTAAAAATGACCTGGCCGGCAGGCTTGGGGGGGATGAATTTGTCCTGTTCATCCAGAATGCCCCGGATATTCCGATGATCCATCAGATTGCCCAGCGCCTCAACCAGGCCCTTGAAAGAACTTACGAGAAAAATGGAAAACACGTCTGCGTCAGTTCTTCCATCGGCATCGCTTTAGTCCAGCAAGACAGTACCTTTGAGAAGCTTTATGAACAGGCGGATCAGATGCTCTATCAGGTTAAGTACAATGGACGGGGCAATTATGCGATCTACGATCCCCAGCAAAACACCCCAGCACCCACCAGCAAACATCTCAACCGCAAAACCATAAAAGCAGATCCTAAAAACAAATAAACCGCAAAACAAGTACAAAAAATCTGCCCCTATCGATTTATGATCCAAGGGACAGATTTTTTATTTCTTTTCTTATTTTTTCTTACTCGTTCCTGCTGAAAATTTTATTTATTTCCCTGAAGGTACTCATGGATACCTCTTGCTCCTGCACGGCCAGCCTCCATTGCAAGGATAACGGTTGCAGCGCCTGTTACGGCATCTCCGCCTGCGTACACGCCTTCCTTTGTAGTCTTTCCGTTGTTCTCGTCAGCAACGATACATTTCCACTTGTTGGTCTCAAGGCCCTCTGTGGTAGAGGAGATCAATGGGTTTGGAGAGGTTCCCAGAGACATGATCACTGCATCCACGTCGATGGTGTAATCAGATCCCTCAACCTCAACGGGTCTGCGGCGTCCGGAAGCATCCGGCTCCCCTAATTCCATCTTGCGCACAACCATACCCTTTACCCAGCCGTTCTCGTCGGACAGGATCTCTACCGGATTGGTCAGAAGATCAAAGATCACGCCTTCTTCCTTTGCGTGATGTACTTCCTCCACACGGGCAGGAAGCTCAGACTCGCTTCTTCTGTATACGATGTGAACCTCAGCGCCCAGACGCAGAGCAGTTCTTGCAGCATCCATTGCCACGTTTCCGCCGCCTACAACGGCAACCTTCTTGCCTAAGTAGATCGGTGTATCGTAATCATCCCGGAATGCCTTCATCAGGTTGCTTCTGGTCAGATACTCGTTTGCAGAGAATACGCCGTTTGCACTCTCTCCAGGGATTCCCATAAACTTAGGAAGTCCTGCTCCGGAACCGATAAATACAGCCTTGAAGCCTTCCTCGTCCATCAGCTCGTCGATGGTCACAGACTTGCCAATGATTACGTTTGTCTCGATCTTTACGCCCAGCTTTCTCACGTTGTCGATCTCAGGCTGAACCACTGCCTGCTTGGGAAGACGGAACTCAGGGATTCCGTATGTAAGCACGCCGCCTGGCTCATGGAGGGCCTCGAAAATAGTAACCTCGTATCCCAGCTTTGCAAGGTCTCCGGCACAGGTCAGTCCTGCAGGGCCAGATCCGATAACAGCAACCTTCATGCCGTTGGTCTTCTCAGGCTTTTCTGGAACAATGCCGTGTTCTCTGGACCAGTCTGCCACAAAGCGCTCCAGCTTACCAATGGAGATTGCCTCTCCCTTGATGCCGCGGATACATTTTCCCTCACACTGGCTCTCCTGTGGGCAGACACGTCCGCACACAGCTGGAAGGGCGCTGGACTCAGCGATGGTCTTAGCTGCCTCCTCAAACTTGCCGTCCTTTACCTCAGAAATAAACTTTGGAATATTGATGGATACAGGACATCCCTGGATACATTTTGCATTCTTACAGTTGATGCAGCGGGAAGCTTCTGCCTGGGCTTCTTCCTGATTATATCCCATACAAACTTCTTCAAAATTGGTTGCTCTGACCTTTGGCTCCTGCTCTCTTACTGGTACTTTCTTTAATACGTCCATTATTTGTCACCTCCGCAGTGTCCGCATCCGCCGTGATGGGTCGCTCCCTCACGCAGTCTTAAAATGGCTCTGCCTTCCTCTGTCTTATACATCTGCTGACGCTTCATAGCCTGGTCAAAATCTACCAGGTGGCCGTCAAACTCAGGTCCGTCTACACATGCAAACTTCACTTCGTCGCCTACGGTCACACGGCAGGCGCCGCACATTCCGGTTCCGTCTACCATGATAGGGTTCAGGCTGACAATCGTCGGGATCCCCAATTCCTTTGTCAGCTTGCAGACAAATTTCATCATAATCATAGGTCCGATAGCAACGCAGACATCGTATTTTTTGCCTTCCTTCTCTACCAGATCCTTGATCACATCTGTTACCAGGCCTTTGCGGACATAGGAACCGTCATCAGTAGTAACATACAGGTTGCCTGCCACTGCGCGCATCTCATCCTCCAGGATCAGAAGATCTTTTGTCTTTGCACCCTCGATTACATCTACGTCAATGCCATGCTCTTTCATCCATTTTACCTGAGGATAAACAGGTGCGGATCCTACACCGCCGGCTACAAAGAGATAACGTCTCTTCTTTACTTCCTCTAAATCTTCCTTTACAAACTCAGAAGACTGTCCCAGAGGCCCTACAACATCCTCAAAGAAATCTCCTGCCTTTAACTCAGCCATACGCTGGGTAGAAGCGCCTACGATCTGGAATACGATCGTTACCAGCCCCTTCTCCCTGTCGTAGTCGCAGATGGTTAATGGGATCCTCTCTCCTACCTCATCCATCTTGACAATTACAAATTCGCCTGGCTGACAGGCCCTGGCTACACGTGGCGCTTCCACGTCCATCAGATAGATCTGATCTGCCAGACATTCTGATTTTACAATCTTGTACATGGTTTTCCTCCTATTTTATATACTCGCGTCTCTTGTTGCTGTAACTGCACAGACGTGACCATCATTTTACTCCACCCGGATCCTATAACTCTTTTGCCAGGTTTCCCCTTCAGGCAGGGTTACGATCCCCGGCCTGTCCTTTAGCTCCCCTCCATAGCCTTCCGATGCACAGATCCCATACCATGGCTCCAGGCATACAAAGGGATGGGTAGACTCAATGGTCCATACCCCAAAATAAGGAAATTCTTCACATTCTACGGTAACATAAGGCTTCCCGCCTGCGAAAAGACGAGCCTGAGCCACCTGTGCACCGTCAAACATATAAGTAAGGGCTGTGTCAAAGAATCCCTTTGTGAGGGATGTTCTGCCATTTGCCAGTTCTAAATATCCCTGAAGACATTCCTTCTCATAACCATTTTCATCCGGGGCCAGATAATGAAGGGTTTCTAAGGCCTCACCCTTCTTTCCCCTGAACTCAAAGGAAAAATCATAAATGCTTTCTCCCGGAGGCGTACGAAAGGCTGGATGACCGCCCATCATAAACAGCATATCATCCTGACCCTTGTTTTTTACACGCCACATCACTTCAATGGTTCTTCCCGATAATCTGTGTCCGATCTCTGACTGAAAATGGAATGGATATACCTGATAGGTAGCCGTGCTGTCTTCCAGACGGAACCAACATTCATCCATATCACAGAGAAGGGGATCAAACTCCATATCCCTTGCAAAGCCATGGGAAGTCATAGGGTACGTCTTTCCACAATGAATATAGGAACCCTCATAGCATTTTCCAACAAACGGGAACAATACAGGGGCATGGCGGCCCCATACGGCTGGGTCAGCTTCCCAGAGCACATCCCGTCCTGTCCTTTTGTCGAAGATCCTGGTAAGCTCCGCTCCATGGCGGGCTACTTCGATCCGAAGCTCTTCATTTTCCAAGGTAAATAAGGATCCGTCCTGCTTCATATTGTGCCTCCCATTCTCCAGACCTTCAAAGGCATATCCCAAATACAATAAATGACAAATCTTTCACACACCTTTTATCTTATCATTTTATCCAGCAGGTTACAACCACTTTTCAAAGATTTTCACACTTTTCGCCGAAATTCCCGAAAGGTATAGCAGAGATCAAAATAAGTCTGCTCCTCCCCTTCTTTTGCCAGATACCAATCCTCTGCCTGATCCAGGTCTGGAAAATGAGTGTCAGCGTCATAAACATAGTCGATGCTGGTAACATGAGCCGCATCACAGTAGGGAAGAAACTGGTCGTAAATGCTCTTTCCTCCAATGACAAAAATATCCTCCTCATCATAGTCCTTCAGGATCTCCAGGGCATCTTCCAGGGAGCTGCAGACTACCGCTCCCTTTTTCCTATAATTGGGGTCATGGGTCAGGACTACATTGACCCGTCCTCCAAAGGGCTGCCCTCCCGGAAGCCCTTCCAAGGTCTTGCGCCCCATGACCACCACCTTTCTTTCTGTCTCCTTCAAAAAGAGCTGGCGGTCTGCCGGGATGGATACAAGAGGCTTTCCATCTTTTCCGATCGCCCACCGGCTGTCAGCTGTCACATATAGCTTCATCTCATCACCCTACCCTTCTGTAGATCCGAAATTCATAAGCCAGGCCATCCGGCTGTTCCATCCTGGGAGTCACGCTCTCCAATTCCCACTCCCTCATTCTGTCCAGATCCGGAAAGTCAGTGTCCGCTTCAAACGTATGGTAAATATGGGTTACGTAGGCTCTGGTACAGTAAGGAAGAAATTCCCGGTAAACAGCCCCGCCGCCGATAATAAATACATCCTCCTCCTTTTCCCCTTTCAGGGCTTCCAGGGTTTCCTCCACACTGTGAAAGACGGTTACCCCCTCCGGGCTGTAATCCATATCTCTGGATAGGACAATATTGACCCGGTTCTTTAAGGGCCGTCCTCCCGGAAAGCTCTCCAGAGTTTTTCTCCCCATGACCACCGTCTTCCCCATGGTTGTCTCCCTGAAATACTTCATATCGCCTGGAAGATGGGCAAGAAGTCCCCCTTCTTTTCCAATCCCCCATGTTTCATCTGCTGCTACGATCAGATTCATTGTTTCCGCCTGCCTTTCACCTTTTCTGTCCTGCTGATTATAGCACGGCTGACAGAAAAATGGTACTGGGAAACGGAGAGAAAAATCTGGCTTCCTTATATCCCCTTCCTCTGTTATAATGGATAACAGCATGGCCTGAAACCTCATGGGAAACAGGCCGGCCAGAATGGATCATAGGAAAACGGAGGATCAGAATATGAGCTATGCAGATCAGATTTTTATACAGAATTGCAGGGATATACTGGAATATGGCGTGTGGGATACCGACCATGAGGTACGCCCCGTATGGGAAGATGGAACTCCCGCCCATACCATCAAACGCTTTGGCATTGTCAACCGCTACGACCTGACAAAAGAATTTCCCGTTATCACCCTGCGCCGGACTGCCTTCAAATCCGCAGTAGATGAACTTCTATGGATCTGGCAGAAAAAGTCCAACAATATCCACGAATTAAACAGCCATATCTGGGATTCCTGGGCAGATGAAAAGGGAAGCATTGGCAAAGCCTACGGCTACCAGTTAGGGGTAAAGCACCACTACAAAGAGGGGGAATTTGACCAGGTTGACCGGATCCTGTATGACTTAAAGCACAATCCTCTAAGCCGCAGGATCATGTCCAACATTTACAACCACCACGACCTCCATGAGATGAATCTGTACCCATGCGCCTACAGCATGACCTTTAATGTGTCCGGCGATACCTTAAACGGCATTTTAAACCAGCGTTCCCAGGATATGCTCACGGCCAACAGCTGGAATGTATGCCAGTATGCTGTCCTTCTTCATATGTTCGCCCAGGTAAGCGGCCTAAAGGCCGGGGAGCTGGTACACGTGATCGCCGACGCCCACATTTACGACCGCCATATCCCCATGGTAGAAGAATTGTTAAAGCGTGAGCCATATGACGGCCCCACCTTAGTCGTGGATCCTGCTGTCACGGACTTCTACCAGTTCACTACCTCAAGCTTCCGCCTGGAAAATTACCAGTACCATGAATTTAAGGAGAAGATACCAGTAGCGATCTAACTGCAGACAAAACGGTCTTTTGCAAGAAAACGTTTCTTCACAAAAGGGAGGCCGCTGCTCCATAGACGATAACTCATCTATGGAACAGCAGCCTCCCTTTTCTCTACAACAAAATTGCTTTTTGAAGTCCCAGGGAATAAATGATCCGCTCCTTAACCGGTCTTCCGGTAAGCTGGAACAATGCCTTTTCATAGTAATCCATCTGGATCTTATACCGCTTTGCCAGCTTTTCCCCACTTTCTTTTGGCCTTTCCCGATCCACTCGGTCCGTCTTATAATCCAAAAGCACCAGGCCGTCCTCATCCTCAAAATAAACGTCAATGACTCCCTGAACCAGAACCAGCTCATCAGAATCCCCCAAATCCATATCTCTGGCAGGGACGCCGATGATAAACTGCTGCTCTCGATGAAGGACTCCCCGCTTCTGGGCATCGGCCAGCCGCTTTCCCAGAGGACTGGATAAAAATTTCCAGATCACACCGCTGTTCACCATCTGGCGGCTTTCTTCATCCAAAAATCCCTCTTTCCAGATCCCGTCAATGGCCTCTTTCGTCTCCTCCAAATTATGGATCTGATGAAAAGGAAGGTGTTCCAAAACTGTATGGTATGCATTTCCGCGAAAAGCCCCGCTCTGCCCCTTCCTCTTTGGCATCCTTTTTCTTTCATCTGTCAAACCGGAATCGATGCGTGCTTCTGGCTCTGCTTCGGCTTCCGGAAGGACGGTACCGGAAAATGAAATATATCCGGAGGAAACAAGCTCCTCCTCCTTCTCTGCCTGGCTTCTTTTTTTCAGCTCTGACACAGACAGCATGGTGTAGAGATCGGTATCTGCCTGGTAAGGATAAAAATATCCCAGGGCTTTCTCCAATTCCTCCTTAAAGAATGGATCGTATACCTTAGGCTCTAATCCCAAAAGATCCTCCCGCTTCATTTTACGGTTGATCTGACGGGTGACCTCCTCTCCTACCAACTCCCGAACCGGCACTTCCTGCAAACAAAAATAATTTGGCGAGATACCGGGAGCTGCCATGAGAACCCAATCCAGATAGGAATTGGCTGAGGACAAAACAGTATAGGGAAGCTGTCTCCCCACCCGAGGGAGATCTCTCCACTTTTCTATTTTCTGAGCCAGCGACCGATCGGTTCCTGTCATGATCAGCTTTTCTTTTGCTCTGGTCATTGCTACATACAGGATCCTTAGCTCCTCCCCCATGGTCTCCAATTCTGATTTCCGTTTCAGCGCCTGCTTCTTTAAGGTAGGGGATTTGACCCGAAGATCCAGATCCACGAAGTCGGTTGCTGCTCCCAGATCTGCATCCAGCAGAATGGAACTGTAAGCATCCTGTTTGTTGAACCGTTTTCCCATACCTGCCAGGAATACAACCGGAAATTCCAGTCCCTTGCTTTTATGGATACTCATGATCCGCACAGCAGCATCCTGCTCCCCTGCCACAGATGCCTCACCGAAATCCGTATCAAATTTTCTTAACTTTTCAATATAACGCACAAAATGGAACAAGCCTTTGTAGCTGGTAGACTCATAAGCTGCTGCTTTCTCTGCCAGCATGTCCAGGTTCGCCCGCCGTGTCTCCCCGGCAGGCATAGCGGACACATAGTCGTAATATCCGCTCACCCGATATACTTCGTACAAAAGCTGATGTATGGGAAGATAGCGGGCCTGAAGCCGCAGCTCCCCAATCAGCTGATCCAGTGCCTGCACCTTAGAAAAAATGGCCCTTGCCGCCTCCAATGGAATCTCTGCCCGTCTTAACGCTTCTTCCCCTTCCTCCAGCCACAGCCTCCATGCTCCGTAAACGCCCCGGTCCTGGCCTTTTTTCCCATTTTTCTTATAAGCGGCCATAAGCCATGCCATTTCCTCGTCGTCCATACCTCCGATCGGCGAGCGCATAACAGCGGCCAATGGAATATCCTGAATCGGATTGTCGATCACAGACAGAAGGCTTAGAATGGTTTCCACCTCCACGGTATTAAAGTATCCGGTGGAAGTCTGGGCAAAAGCCGGGATTCCTTCATTCATCAGCTCATTTACAAAAATCTCCGACCAGCCGGTCATACTCCGAAGAAGGATAACCACATCTGCATACCGTGCCCTCCTGCAGCTTTCCTTTTCCTTGTCCCAGATCATAAGCCCCTGCTTCTCATCTGTCAGCTGGCGGATCCTTCTGGCAATAAGCCTGGCTTCCAGCTCCTTTGCCGTGTAATCCATAGAATCCTCGTCCAGCTGCTTAAAAGATTGGGAGCCGGTATCTGCCAAAAGAAGCTCGGATACCCCCGGAAGGCAGGCTTTCGGCTGATCCTCTGCTTCCGGCTGTTCCCCTGCTTCCGGCTGTAACGTATCCTCCCCCTTTGGGAACACCGCCCCCGGATACAGGGCCGTTTCTGAGGTATAATCAATCCCGCCCAGATTTTTTGTCATGATCTGGTAAAACACATCATTGATCCCCTCAAGCACGGTATCCCTGCTCCGGAAATTTTGCCTGAGCTCGATCATCTGATAATCAGACGGTTCCCTGGAATATGTCCCATATTTTTCCATAAACAGCTCCGGCCTGGCAAGGCGGAACCGGTAGATGCTCTGCTTCACATCTCCTACCATAAACACATTGGGGGTTCCAAGACGTTCTCTGGAAATACTGGTTATGAGAGCTTCCTGTACATAGTTGCTGTCCTGATACTCATCTACCAGGATCTCCTCAAACTGACAGCTCAGTTCCTTCGCCACCTCCGACGGCCGGCGAATGGGCCCATGAGAGACTGTACCGGTTTCCTGCTGCTTTCCCTGCTGCTTTCCTTGTTCCTCCCCCTCTTCTTTCTCGTACAGAACCTCCAGGGCCAGATGCTCCAGATCGTTAAAATCCAGCACATTCCGCTCCCGCTTTGCCCTGCGGTACACCTCATCAAAAAGTCCTGTGAGATGAAGGAGTTCCTGGATCACCGGGGCAGCTCCCGTCATGGCATTCTCTGCCTCCTTCGGGCTCTGCTGGCCGTAAAGCTCCCGGCACTTTGCCACTGCCTTTTTCACCCGGTCTCTGACAGCGCTCACAAACGCCTTCTTCTCCCCATCGATCTCCTTGCTCCGTATGGAGGCCAGGCGATCGAATGTCATGGATATAAGCTGCTCATACAGCTGTTCAAAGCTTCCCGATCCTGCAGCTGCTCCAATGGCCCTCACTCCGGACAGATCCCGCTCCAGCATAGGCTCATAAGCCAACGGGCCGTTTTCCTCCCGGCAGACCTCAAGAGCTGTCTCCAGCTGTCCGGCTAGCTCCCTCATCTGACATGATATATCCTCTGTAAGAAACTGAAACCAGGCGCTTTTTTCCATTTGCCCCAGATTTTCCTCATCCAGCTCCCGTATGCAGGAATCCAGCCACTCCCCAGGCCAGGGATGGCTCTGAGAAAACTGCCACGCCTGGAGGATCACATCCTCGATTCCCTTATCCGACCGTCCCCTTCCAAAATGCTCCACAAAGCGGGCAAACTCCGGACGATCCTCCTCATAACAGGCCTCCAGCATCTCCCCCATGCAATCTCCCCGCAGAAGGGATAACTCCCCTTCATCTCCCATGCGGAAGGCCGGGTCAATATCCAAACGGTTATAATGGTTTCGTATCACGGAAAGACAGAAGCTGTCAATGGTAGTGATCTGGGCCTGGGGGATCAGGGCAGCCTGGAGCCAGAGATGCTCATCCTGCGGCCGCTCCTTTAGTTTTCTTTCTACTGCAGCCCCGATGCGCTCTCGCATCTCCGCCGCCGCCGCATTGGTGAATGTCATGACTAACAGCTGGTCAATATCCAGGGGGGCATCCCCCTCGCTGATCATCTGGATGATCCGTTCCACCAGGACAGCTGTCTTTCCGCTTCCAGCAGCCGCAGATACCAGAAGATTCCGGTTCCGGCTGTCAATGACTTCTCTCTGCTTTTCCGTCCATTTCACTGCCATGCTCCTCCCTCTCTCCTTCCATTTCCATTTTCTCCCATATCTCTTCCGGGGAAAGGCTCTTTAACCTGCGGTAGCCAAATCCAGCTGTCTTCGTATCAAACCCACAGACCGCATGATAGGGACAGTAGTCGCAGGCAGACCGGTTTCCCTCCTTATAGGGCTTTAAATCTATCTTTCCTCCCAGGATCTGCTGCCCTGACTCCCTCAGCTTTCTCCCCACAAACCTTCTCATAGCGCTGAAACGTGCTGTATCTGCCACGGAGGAACGGCTCTCCTGAACATATCCGTCTTTCATGGCAACGGGGATCACGTCGGATTCCCTTTCGATCTCCCGATCCAAACGCCGGATCACCTCCAGATCGCTGTTTACCAGCCCATTCATGCGCAGCTGCCTTAAAATCTGTCTCTCGATCTCCTCTGGATCTGTTCCTTTCTGCCCATCTGCCAGCGGGTCAGCGATATGGTAATAAAAAATGCCTGCCGGAACCGCCTGACATCCAGGATTTTTCCGCTCCTCCATCTCCAGGGCTGCATCCATATAGACCACCAGCTGAAGCTGCATCCCATAATAGAGGGCCGCCAGGTCAAAGGAGGTACTTCCCGATTTATAATCAATGATCTTCACATACACGTAGTCCTCATCCCGGCACAGATCCAGCCGGTCGATCCGGCCTTTCAGCTGTAATTCCTCGTCCTCAGACAGACGGATCCTCATAGCCTTCAGATTGTCAATGGCGGAAAAAGAGACTTCAAAGCCAGCTGGCTCAAAATCCCCTTTCTTCACCTGTTCTGCCAGGGCCCAGATCGTGCGGTCTGTCATGCGTTCTACCCTCCCTGCCAAATAAGCGTTGCGGGCAGAGCTGGCCATAATGGTGTTGCCGTATTCGGCTGTCACCTGGGCTACAGACTCCTTTACCAGCTTTTTTCGCTCCTCGTCGGTCAGCTGCCGCCAATCCCTTCCCTCCTCTTTCATAGAAGCAAAGCATCGGTCAATGGACTGGTGGAACAGATTTCCCATATCCACTGCCTCTAGCTCATACTCCTGCCGCTGCATAAGCTCCAATCCATATTTGAGGAAATGGGCGTAAGCGCAGGAGGCGAACTGCTCTAGACGCGTTACACTTCCCTGAAGCCTGGGGCCATAGAGGGCTCTGGCTGCCGCCCGTCCGATTCCCCGCTCCTGATAACAGTAAAAAGCAGCTTCCACCAGCGCTTCTGCCTGGGCACGGTATCGGCTGTCTGAAAGAAAATAGGACAAAAGCTCCAGCATTCTTGCCTCTCCCTGGTCATCCTTCCTCTGGCTTCTGTCATCCCTTCCCTGGGCCTTCTTTAACTCACGGATCAGACACTCCTTTGCATCAGCAATGGTCTGGATGGGCCATTCCACTGCCTCCTCGTCCAGGGTTTCGATCCCCGGAAACAGCTTTTCTATCTCTCCCAAAAGGCTGGAAGGACGCTGGCTCTTTCCGTCCGGGTTTAACGCCGCGTAGGTCAGCACAAGGCAGTCCGATGGCTTTGCCATCATCATGTAGAGATAAAATTTCTGGATGCAGCCATCCTCCCTGGAGGTGGGGGCCAGTTCAATATCCATCGTGCGCAGGGCCGCCCGGTCACGATCCGTCAGAAGGCTTCCTCCATTTTTTCTCTGTGGGACTCTGCCCTCATTGACTCCTACAAAAAACAGTACCTTCACGGATTCTAAACGGCTTCTCGTAATATCCCCCACCATTACCTGATCGGCCGTAGCCGGTATCACCCCTACCCGGATCTCCTCAAAGCCGGCGTCTAAGATCTGGATATAATTTTTCCGATCTGCCCTCTCCTCTCCCAAAAGTCCCTCAAGACGGGTCAAAAGCTCCAGCACCCGGTCATAGACCTGCCCATATTCTCTGGCCAGATTCTCATCCCCCGGCTGTCCCCGGTTTAGGAAAAATTCCTCATAATCCTCCAGCTTTTCCTTTAACTCCATCCGCTCCAAAAACTGTCTCAATGAAGCTGTAACGGAGGAGATAGTGGCACCCTCCTGCCCAAATGCCTCCCGCAAAGGCCGAAGGGGTTCCAAAATCCATTGCCTATATTCGTTTAGCTCCTCCAAATTCAATCGTTCACTGCCCCGATACTGCCTTTCCCATTGACACTCCCAGCGCTTCCATCCCCGTATGCCCAGAGCTCTTACATAATTTTCCAGTCTATCTGTCTTCTGTTCCATCTCCTTCCGGGAGGAAGTCCGTTCATACACCATTCCTGTTTTCAGATAGCGGAACACACTCTCATAAGAAAAATCTTTTACGATCTCAAGGGCAGATCTTAAGAGCTCCACCATGGGGTTCTCCAGGATACTTTTCTTGTCGTCCAGGAAATAGGGAATCCCTGCCTCATCAAACTGACGGCACAGAACCCCGCTGTATACAGGCAGATCTCCCGTGATCACCGCCATATCCCTGTATCGCATTCCCTTCTGGCGGACAAGCTGCTCCATCTGGCTGCACACATAGGCAGCTTCCCCCGCCGGATTGCGTCCCCGGTAAACCTGGATATGCTCTGGCGCAGATTCCCAGGATTTCCCATAATACCGATATAAGTTCTGCTCCATGAAATCCAGATCCGGACTGCTCTGAAAACGCCAGGCCGGCCGGCCGCTGCACACCATATCCTCCCTCTGGAAAACGCCATGCTCCTTTGCCATAGAAACAAGGCGGCACACCGTATGACGACTCAGATAAAACAGATGCTGGATACTGCTCTCCTTTCTGGCCGGTTCCCTGGGATCCAGGGTGACTGTGAACAAGACCTCCCTTGCATGGATCAAAAACAGCTCCGCCAAACGGTACTGAACCGGCGTCAGTCCTGTAAATCCATCCATAAAGATCACACTGTTTTTAAGAGGCTCCCATTTTGGAAGCTCCCGGCACAAAATGTCCAGGATCTCCTCAGCCGTAATATAATGATCCTCAATGTAATCCCTGAATCCCTGGTAGATTACCTGAAGATCTTCCAGCTTTTGAGAAAGCAGAGGCGTATCCGCCTGACCCACTGCCTGCCCCAAGGTCTCTGGCGTGACGCCGTACTGATACAGCTCAGAAATCTGAGACTTCAGCTGGTTAATGAAACCGGACTGTTCCAAATGGCCCTTATACAGGGACAGGCTGGATCTCTTCATGGCAGCTACCTTGCGCAGCACCATAGACTTTCCCATATCATCCAGGACGGAGGGGATCTGTACTCCCAGATCCTCAAACACGCGGTAGGCCAGACGCTTAAAGCTGAGAACATCAATGTTCATGATACCCTTTCTTGGGTGGAGACGCACAATCTCCTTCTGGGTCTGCATGGTAAACTGCTCCGGCGTGATGACCAGATACATCGTATCCGGCTGTTCCATAGACATCTTAATAACCGTATCGTAAAGGAGGCGCGTCTTGCCGGAGCCGGCTCCTCCCAGGATCAATTGCAGCGACATTTACTGCTCCTTTCCGGGATCTGGATCCCATTGTGCAGGGGGCATTTCTGTGACGCGTCTTTCTTAGCATCCCTGTCATAACCAGACAGCCCCATGCATATGCTGTATCAAACTCTCTCAGAGGTCTTAATATGAGCTCTAAAACGAAAATTGTGGTCCTCAGGATGAAGGAAATCATCTACACTGCCATATTTGCCGGGCTGGCAGTGCTCCTTGTGACCCTTTGCGTGATCATGTTCCGGCCAAAAAAGGGGGAAACACCGGTATCTGCCTCCCCTGCCTCCTATGTACCGGGAGTGTACAGTGCTGCCTTAACTCTTGGGAGTGAGGAGGTCAATGTAACGGTAACAGTAGACAAAAACCGCATTGCCGCCATCGATCTGGAGCCCTTGAGCGAGGCTGTGACCACCATGTATCCCCTCATGGAACCAGCTCTTGACGAGCTGTCCGGCCAGATCCTAAACAGCCAGTCCACCGAAGATCTTACATACCCTTCCGCCTCCCATTACACCTCCTCCGCCCTGTTAAATGCCATCAACACGGCGCTGGACAAGGCACGGACAAAGTAATACGGCCAAAAAAGCAGCATCCCCTTCAGCCGGCATGCTGCTTTTTTGTTTTTACTTCTTTTTGCGGAATTTTTTGCTTTTAAATACGTACACATGGGGGATCAATGTGGCTGCAAAAAGCCCTAACATCACATATTCCGCCATATCCGGCAGCCGGTTTAAGCCAATCCCCAGGCTGCACACTGCGTCGATGAGAAACAGCCATTTTTCCGCCTGAAATACCTTGTCCAGGTCAAAATCTTCTTTCCTTGTGGAGCCCACAAACATGAGGAAATCATTTCCCATAAACAGGTCAATACACTCAGCCAGACACAGGGCTCCCGTAAACATAAACAATAGATCCATTTTATTTTCCTATCTGCTCCTTCTGGGTCTCCTCCGCAAATTTACGGATATTGGAAGCATTAGCCAGCTTCTGTACCATTCCATCCCTGACGATCACCAGGGTAGGAGCCTGCAGGATCCCGAACTTCCTGGCCAGATCCTTGTGCCCCTGGGCATCCACGATCTGGTAATCCA
>ENA-UONU01001591-UONU01001591.1-human-gut-metagenome-genome-assembly--contig:-CS51-NODE-1591-length-16039-cov-6.382070_pt1 | contig 16039 bp, 13 predicted proteins | sample MGYA00242462_ERZ724009 | MGnify/ENA metagenome assembly ERZ724009 | reverse complement strand
CGCATCCTTGGTAAGGATGAGGTCTCCAGTTCGAATCTGGATAGCAGCTCCACAAAAATCCTGTAACCACAATGGTTACGGGATTTTTGTTTCTCTTTCACCCTGGGGTGAAATCTAGCTTTAGCGTCCATTTAGCTTCCTATTCTACGAAAAGATACAACGAGATACGAGCCGTGATGTCGAGGTACGCTGGGGCCTGATGTCGGGCGGCTGGGCCGTGATTGAAATGGCGCAGGCATCCGGGCTTCCCCGGCTGGCGCCGGAGGAGCGGGATCCATCGGTCACCTCCACCTATGGCACCGGGCAGATGATTTCCGCGGCCCTGGATGCTGGCTGCCGCCACATTTTGGTGGGTATCGGCGGCTCGGCCACCAACGACGGCGGCGCGGGAATGGCCTGTGCGCTGGGCGCGCGGCTGTTGGATGCCGATGGGCTTCCCCTTCCTCCGGGCGGAGGTGCACTGTCCCGCCTGGATGTTATCGACTGCTCCGGCCTGGACAAGCGGCTGGGAGAGGCCGAAATCCTGGTGGCCAGCGATGTGACCAATCCGCTCTGCGGGCCGCAGGGGGCCTCCGCGGTTTACGGGCCGCAAAAGGGGGGGAACCCCTGAGATGCTGGAGATGCTGGATGCCGCGCTGGCCCATTACGGACAGAAGCTGGCGGAGACTTTTGGCCGGGATTTTGCCGGCCTGCCTGGGGCAGGCGCTGCGGGAGGGCTTGGCGCAGGGCTGATGGCGTTCTGCGGCGGCCAACTCCGCCCTGGGACCGACATTATCTTTGAGCGGCTGGACCTGGAGCGGCAGGTCGCCTGGGCCGACCTGATCTACACGGGGGAAGGGCGGGTTGATGCGACCTCTGCCAACGGAAAGCTGCTGTCCGGCATTGGACGACTGGCGTGTCAATACGGCAGGCCTGTGATCGCGCTGGCAGGCAGCGTGGGTCCGGGCAGCGACCAACTTTTGAAGCGGGGGATCCAGGCAGTTTTTCCCATTGCTGATGGCCCCATCACGCTGGCAGAGTCGCTGGCCCGGGCGCCGGAGCTGATAACTGCTGCTGCCGCTCGCTCGGCCAGATTGATCCGAATTGGCGGGAACCTGTGCAGGCGAGTGGATGTTATACCTGAATATCGTGTTTAGGTAATAAGGGCAGAAGCGGTTGCGGGAATTTCTCGGCAACCAGTAACTATAAAAGAGCCTCCTATCTGACTTATACGAAAATTTATAAAGGGCGTTTTATACCATCGACAATTTGATTCCCGTTCTCCTGACACCCGGTTTCGATATGCGAAGAAACCGCTTGGCCAGCAATTGATGGGATCTGATGTTGCGGGCAAATTACCAATTACTACACAGACAGAAATCAGCGAAACAGTGACGGATGAAAAGGCTGATTCATAACGTCTCAGCCTTTGATGGAAACAATCCGACGTTGCGGAAGGGGGTAAATATCGCCATTGAGGATGATCTTATCACCGAGATCACCACAGGGGCCATGGAAGCTGAAAAATTTAATCAAGTAATTAATGGGAAAAGAATGACAGCCATACCTGGGTGGATTGACTGCCATACCTACAGGAGTTCAGCTACACCGGACGGTTGAAGAGACCGCGTGCGTCTGGACAAAGTCGCAGTCTGGTCTGTTCGGTTCGCCCATGAAATGCCGCTTCGCGGGTTTCCACAGCTTGGGATGCCGGAGGCGTGACCTATGGACGAAAGGAATATATCGACGGACCCAGGCTCTATCCGTCCAATGCGGATTTGTCCCAGAGCTACGGATAAGGGAGCATTTGCGGATTTCCTTTTGATTGAAGGCAGCCCGGTAGACAATCTGGATATTCTGGCGGACAAGGAACACATGAGAGTAATTATGAAAGCTGAAAATCTACAAGAATACAAGGGAAGTTCACTAAAAATGGGATTTGTCCGCAGGTCAGCAAAGGCCAGGAAGCAAGCTCAACGCTATCGGGAAAGAGAAAATTAGGGGGATGGGGAACTAAAATCCCTGACTACATTATGGAGGAGCTGCAGGGACAAAAGGAGCTTGCTGTGACTGTGCCAGGGATGTAAGATGCAAAAAAATCAAAACAGGTTAAAAGCACCGGATAGAAGTCAAACCTTCTATCCGGTGCTCTTTGAAACAAAAATCGGAGGGAAAATGATTGCCTGGCTCTACCCTGCTATAGAGAAATCCTATGCGCTTGAAGCCTGGGTACTGGCAGTCCACGGGCTGTCAGCGATTCGGATTTCAGCATCCGCTCTAACCTGTACCTGAAAATAGGACAAAAGCTCGTATACAATAGGACTTACGATACACAATTTGGCTTTTTATACACACTTTGCTTTGGCTGCTGTCTCCATTGTCAGACGATGGAACGGAATACAGAGAGAGCCAATCATTAGGAGAAGGAGACTCCCGTGTAAAGCCACTCCACGCTGATCGTGGTTCTGTTCCCGGTATAGGAGCAGAAGGTGTGGACGGTGCACATGGACCAGAGATTAGTGGCAGGGTCCTGCATCCGGACGTCCATCCAGTGCATTTCCCGGGAGCGATTATAGACGATATCATCTAAAACAAAGCGGGCAGTGATGGCAAGATTGTCGTTGGTTTGGATGTCAAAAACTCCGCCGTCATAAATGCTGACTCGCCGGATGTCCGAAAGGACGGAACTGCCTGTGGTTTTGGGACGAACAGACAGCTGAATGGAATCCCCCGCGCGATATGCCGCGGTCAGGATCAGAGGGTCGAGAGGGATCTCGATGCTGCTGCCTGTCTTGGACAAATCTGCGTTATAGGACAGGGTAGTTCCCCGGAGATTCGGGGTTACAATGCTTTGTCCTTCTGTCTGAAAGCGCAGCTTATAGCTGGTCAACGTGTCTTCGTCTACTTCGATGGTAGGCGCCGGCCCGGTCTCGCCTTTTTCGCCCTGGATTCCCGGCTCACCCTGGGGGCCTTGCTCCCCTTGGGGTCCGACAGGGCCGATGGGGAGGACGAAGTCCAGGGATACGCCGGACTCGGTCTGGTTGGCAACGACTTGTGCGTCGCCGCCGGTGGTGACAGCGCCGACCTGCACCGTGGGGGTAGCTCCGGTGGGCCCTTGGGGTCCGGTCTCGCCTTTTTCGCCCTGGATTCCCGGCTCACCCTGGGGGCCTTGCTCCCCTTGGGGTCCGACAGGGCCGATGGGGAGGACGAAGTCCAGGGATACGCCGGACTCGGTCTGGTTGGCAACGACTTGTGCGTCGCCGCCGGTGGTGACAGCGCCGACCTGCACCGTGGGGGTAGCTCCGGTGAGCCCTTGGGGTCCGGTCTCGCCTTTTTCGCCCCGGGGCCCTTGCTCTCCCTGTGGCCCTTGCTCACCTTGGGGGCCAGGACAGCCGGCATCACCCTGTGGGCCCTGGGGGCCGCGTTCACCAGCGGGGCCCTGCTCCCCTATGGGCCCCTGCTCCCCAGCAGGGCCGCGTTCGCCCGGATCGCCTTTGTCTCCCTTCGGGCCGGCAGGCCCAGCAGGGCCGACATCTCCTTTAGGCCCGACAGGGCCGCGATCACCCTGCGGCCCCATGGGGCCAGGATTTCCCCTCGGGCCCTGGGGGCCGACAGCACCGGGGTCACCCTTCGGCCCCATATCGCCTCGTATTCCCTGAGGCCCTCTCGGCCCTTGAAGCCCCATCATTCCCCGTGGCCCTACGGGACCAGGACAGCCCATCTCGCCTTTTTCCCCTCGGATTCCCTGAGGGCCGCGCTCACCCCGCGGCCCCTGAGGCCCTTGGGGCCCAGGTGCGCCCTGAGGTCCTGGAATCAGTCGCTCCTCAGTCAGTACAGGTGTATAGCAGGGCTTATACCCATAACAACTCATGGAATAGACCTCCATACGAAAAGAATTCCTGTTGTTTCTTTACCTTGGAAGCTCACATATGTGCTGCGCCGGCCCAAGGCGCATCTGAATGCCATAAACTGTGGGGCCTGGCTTGTGCAATTCAGCACACAGGAATCGAGCCTCGCAAGGCCTCTACATCCTATGCGTTCGATTTGCACCTTGATTATTCCATATGGATAGAGGAGGGGAGGGGTACGTTGAAAAATGGCTGTCCTCAGCTCATGGGATCGCCGTTTATGCCGCTTTGACCCGCGCTAGAGAGGCGATACAAGCCATGGACCAAACGTTTACAGCTCCGCCAAATTCCGTTCCCAAAGCGAGGCTGGACGCTGTGTTATGTCTCAGGGGGAAGGTGATGTAGGCGCAGGCAGAGACTATACAGCAGAAAGTGGTAAAATATGCAGCAGGGTATTGACATTGTGTCAGGACTGTGCTATGTTAAATGTGCTGACACTATGTCAGAATAGGGAACCCAAGTTGGCACCGTTCAAGCTGCCTGCCGGAACCCGGTGAAGCCCATCGGGTAAGAGCTGACGTGCGAGTGGCATAGATAGATGAATGTTTTGAGGGAGGGATTGGCGATGAAGTCCAAGGTCTATTTGACGCGGGAGATTACACCGGAGAAGGTAGTTGAATTGTACCGTGCCTTGGGGGTGGCGCTGCCTGGTAGGGTGGCAGTGAAAGTCCACTCCGGAGAGAAAGGCAACCAGAACTTTCTAAGACCGGAGTTTTGGCGGCCCATGGTAGAGGCAGTGAAGGGCACCGTCGTGGAGTGCAACACCGCCTATGGCGATGCCTCCGGCGGAGTGCGGGACCACACAGAGTCCCACTGGAAGCTGCTGGAGGAACATGGTTGGACCAGGTATTTTCATGTGGACCTGATGGATGCCCAAGGGCCTGATCTAATTTGGCCTATTCCTCAGGGCAAGGTGTTGAGAGAAAACCACCTAGGCAGAAATATGGTCAATTATGACTCGATGCTGGTGCTGGCCCACTTTAAGGGGCACCCTATGGGGGGCTATGGCGGGGCGTTGAAGCAGCTGTCTATCGGCTGTGCCAGCCGGGCTGGGAAGGCATTGATTCACTCGGCGGGTAAGACGGATGACCGCTATGAGACCTGGAAGCGGCACGCCGACTTTGTGGCGTTCCCCGAGGCCATGGCGGATGCGGCTATGAGCGTGGTGGAACACTTCCAGGGAAAACTCGCCTTTGTCAACGTGATGAAAAACCTGTCTGTGGACTGCGACTGCTGCGCCGTGGCGGAGGATCCCTGCATGAAGGACATTGGAATCGTGTCCTCGCTGGACCCGGTGGCCATTGATCAGGCATGCCTGGATCTGGTGGCAGCCTCTGACGACCCGGGGAAAGAGCGATTCATGGAACGGGTCGCTAGCCGCAACGGCGTCCATACTATTGAGGCGGCCGCTGACTTGGGCTTTGGCTCCCGGGAATATGAACTGATCGAGCTGTGAGAAAAGGAGGAAATAAAAGTGAGCAAAATATTGATCGCCTATTTCTCTGCCAGCGGGGTGACAGGCCGTGCAGCAAAGGAAATAGCGGAAGCTGTGGGCGCTGACCTATATGAGATCCGACCGGAGCAGCCCTATACTGCCGCCGACCTGGATTGGCGGAACAAACAGAGCCGCAGTTCCCTGGAGATGACAGATCCGGACAGCCGTCCAGCTATGGCCGGGCCGATGCCGGACCTTGGGGAGTACGATACTGTATTTGTGGGATTCCCAATCTGGTGGGGTGTGGAGCCACGGGTGGTGGACACCTTTTTGGACCGGAATGGCTTTGAAGGAAAGACCATGATTCCCTTCGCCACCTCCGGCGGCAGCGGCATGCCCTATGCGGAACGCCATCTCCACGGCCAGTACCCTGCGCTGCGCTGGGGACAGGGCGAGCTTGTCACCGCCCGGACCGCCGCATCCTGGGCCAAAAATGTCTTAGGGATGTGAGAAGATTATGCCAAAGGGCTCGGAAGAATTGACCAATGCCCGAAAGGAAGAGATTGTCAACGCCTGTGCCGCACTCTATGAGACCATGGGCTTTAAGGATATTACCATCCGGGATATCGGGGCCAAGACCTCCTTTACCCGGACATCCATTTACAACTACTTTCAGACCAAGGAAGAGATATTTTTGGCCCTCCTTCAGCGGGAGCACGAGGCGTGGATTGCAGATCTGGAGGCCATCCTCCGGAAATATGATACACTGTCCATCGACGGCTTTGCCCACGAGCTGGGACGCACCTTGGAAAAGCGGGAGTGCATGCTGAAGCTGGAGTCTATGAATCTCTACGACATGGAAGGGCGCAGCCGAATGGAAAATCTGGTGGCGTTCAAAGAGGTGTATGCCAATGCAATGGGGGCGGTTACCCGCTGCCTGGAACGATTTTTCCCTGCCATGTCGGCGGAGGATATCTGGGAATTTCTTTACGCCTTTTTCCCATTCCTGTTTGGAGTATATCCCTATGCCGTACCTACAAAGAAGCAGCGGGAGGCAATGGAGCTGGCTCAAGTGGACTATGCACGGTATTCCATCTATGAGCTGACCCGGTCCTTTACTCGGAAACTGTTAAAAGCATTCCAGTGACAGCGGGAAACCGGCGGCAACGTCTCAGCTGACGAGCGGGGGACCTGGCGTGACGGACGATAACCGTGAGAAGGGCGGGCGTTAGGCGGTGAGGGCTGTGGCACTGGAGCATAACCTTAGAAAAGCGACGCGGAATGAAATTTGCTTTGAGGTGTGATGCCGAATGGTTTATACGACATATTATGATTCCCCGGTGGGCAGCCTGCTTCTGGCCGAAGAGGATGGGGCGTTGGTTGGGCTGTGGATGGAGGGACAGAAATATTTTCTGGGGAGTTTGAAGCGTATGCCCAGAGAGGAACGGTGCACCCCGGTTCTAAGACAGACAAAGGATTGGCTGGGACATTATTTTGCCGGGGAACAGCCTGCCATTGGGCAACTGCCCTTGGCGCCCAAGGGCAGTGCCTTCCAACAGGAGGTATGGCGCGTCTTGTGCGATATCCCCTACGGCCATCTGACCACCTATGGAGAAATCGCCCGAAAGATCGCCGCCCAGCGGGGACTTGCCTCTATGTCCGCCCAGGCGGTGGGCGGGGCGGTGGGACACAATCCAATTTCGATTGTGATCCCCTGCCACCGGGTGGTAGGGGCCGGCGGCAGCCTAACTGGCTATGCCGGCGGCGTGGAAAAGAAGCTGCGGCTTCTTACCCTGGAAGGCGTATCGGTGGAGGGACTGTCCATTCCCTTGAGGGGAACTGCGCTGTAGGAGAATCGCTCCATCTGCCTTTTGGGGGAACGGCAGCTCAAAACAAAATAAATGTTACAGAAAAAGAGCCCGGGCGGTTGCCATGCCAATCGCCCGGGCTCTTTTTTGGTGCCAGGACCGCGACTCCGGTAAGCGGCATTGATTTATGGAGAGATCCCGCTCTGGAAGAAAGCGGCGGAGGATCATAATTTTATCTTAATGCCGGGGGCGTGAACTTTATAATTTCATAGCAGCCTACATGGTATGATAACAAAATAAGGAGTGTACCTCTGCCGCTTAGAATAGGAGGACCACTGCATATGGGAAACAAAGGGATAAAGCTGCCAAATCTCCCGGGAGGGAGGGGCGACACAGCGCCTCAAGGCAGATTAAAGATCTTTTTTGGCTATGCCGCAGGAGTGGGCAAAACCTATGCCATGCTGGAGGCGGCCCACCAGGCCCAGAAACAGGGGATTGATGTTGTCGTGGGCTATGTGGAGCCCCACGCAAGGCCGGACACCCTGGCTCTGCTGGACGGATTGGAGGTCCTGCCGTGTAAGGAGATGGACTACCGAGGGATCAAGCTGAGGGAATTTGATCTGGACGGAGCGTTGCAGCGCAGGCCGCAGCTAATTTTAGTGGATGAACTGGCGCACAACAATGCCCAGGGATGCCGTCATACAAAGCGGTATCAGGACGTAGAGGAGCTTCTCCAGGCTGGGATCAATGTCTACACCACGGTCAATGTCCAGCACCTGGAATCTCTGAACGATCTGGTGTCCTCGATTACCGGCATTGTGGTGAACGAACGGATTCCAGACTCGGTGTTTGACCGTGCCAGCCAGGTGGAATTGGTGGACATTGAGCCGGAAGAGCTGGTGAAACGGCTCCGGGCGGGCAAGGTCTACCGAGAGCGCCAGGCCAGGCAGGCGCTTCAGAACTTTTTCACGCCCGAGAACTTGGCCGCCCTGCGGGAGATTGCCATGCGCCGCACTGCGGACCAGCTGAACCGTTCGGCCGTGCACGAAGGGAACGAGAAGAGCGCGCGGGCGGGAGAACATATTTTGATCTGCCTGTCCTCTGCGCCGTCTAACGCCAAGGTAATCCGCACCGCAGCCCGTATGGCGGAGGCGTTTCACAGCGGGTTTACCGCGCTGTTTGTTCAGACGCCGGAGACAAAGGAGCTGTCTGGAGAAAACATCAAACGGCTGCGGGGCAACTTGCGTCTGGCGGAACAACTGGGGGCCCAAATCGCCACGGTCTACGGGATTGATCCGGCGGAGCAGATCGCGGAATACGCCCGGGTCAGCGGCGTGACCAAAATCGTGATGGGCCGCATGAACCATCGGCAGAATCTCATTTTGGGCAAACAGAGCCTGGCGGACCGGCTGATCGAGCTGACTGACCTGGACGTGTATATCATTCCGGATCAGCAGCCTCTCTATAAAAAGCCGCGGGCAAAGCTTCACCTGCCGGAGGCCCGCTTTACCTGGAGAGACACGGGGATTATGCTCCTGAGCCTCATTCTGGCCTCCCTGGTGGGGCTGGGCTTTTATCGTGTGGGCTTTAGCGAGTCCAATATCATTACCATCTATATTCTGGGCGTGCTCATTACCGCAGTGTGCACCAGTGGGCATTTCTACGGTGCAGTTGGCTCCCTGCTCAGCGTCGCTGCCTTTAACTTCCTCTTTACGGAGCCGCGCTTTACCTTTCAGGCCAATGCGTCCAGCTATCCTGTGACCTTCCTGGTCATGCTCTGCTCCAGCTTGATCGCCAGCTCACTGGCCAGCCGGGTCAAGGCCCAAGCGCGTCTGTCCGCCCAGAAAAGCTATTACACAGAGCTGCTGCTGGGAAGCAGCCAGAAGCTGCAAAAGGGCCGGACGGAGTGGGATTGCCTGCGCCTGACGGCGGAACAGCTCAACCGTCTGTTTGACCGCCCCGTTCTCTATGCTTTGAGCGCACCCGACCAGGAATTGAACTTCCGGGTGGAGCCTGCGGATGAAAAGGGGATTCTGTCCAAGCTCAATACAGAGGAAATCGGAGTGGCCAAGTGGGTCCAGAAAAACAACAAACACGCCGGAGCGACCACCAATACGCTGCCGGATTCCAAGTGGTTGTTTTTGTCTGTGCGGGGGACACAGGGCGTGATGGGCATCGTGGGTATCCCCATTGTGGGCTATGCCATCCCGGACGCCTTTGAAAAAAACCTGATGATCGCGATTTTGAGCGAATGCGGACTGAGTCAGGAGCGGATCCGGCTGGAGGAGGAGCGGAAAAAGGACGCGCTGCGCACACAGAAAGAGCGGCTTCAGAGCAATCTGCTGCGCGCGGTTTCCCACGACCTGCGGACGCCTTTGACCAACATCAACGGCAGCGCGGGAATTTTGATGCGGGAAGAAGAGCTGCTGGATACGGAGACTAGGAAAAAGCTCTACACCGCCATTTATGACGATACCAATTGGCTGATTAATATAACGGAAAATCTATTGACCGCCACCCAGATCGAGGCGGACCGGCCGACCTTGAGGGCGGAGCCTGAATTACTGGAGGACTTGTTCCAGAGCGCCGTCCAGAATCTGGACCGAAGGTCGGCGGACCACCACATTTCGGTGGACCTGGAGGACGACACGCTTATGGTATCCGTCAACGCAAGGCTGATCCAGCGGGTGATTATCAATATGATGAACAACGCCATCCAATATACGCCCAAGGGATCCAATATCACGTTGAGCGGCAAGCGCAGGGGCGACCGGGTACAGGTCTGTGTGACGGACGACGGCCCGGGTATCCCAGACGATGCCAAGAAGCACCTGTTCGACCTGTTTTACACAGCTGAGCAGGGAAAGGCAGACTGCCAAAGGGGATTAGGGTTAGGCCTTAATCTATGCCAGTCCATTGTCACCCTGTACGGGGGAACTATTACGGTATCGGATAACAACCCGAAGGGGACCAGATTCCAATTTACTCTTCCGGCCGTTCAACCACAGAGAGATAGATAGGCATACGAGAAAGCAGGCGGATATTTATCTTTTATTAATACCGGCCTGCTTTCCTTAATCCCTATTTATGACCACTTGCGGTATGCTTATGAACGCGAATCGGGAGGCGGCAGGCGTCTGCTGGCAGCCCATTTGGAAAGGAGAATCGCTTTATGATGGATGTTTTCATGGTAGGAACATTGGCGGTCAGCTTTGGCCTGGTTTGGCTGTTGATCCGCTGGTGCCAAAAGCAAGTGGACGATCCGCAATAACGCACGGATTAAGGTAGGAGGAATAATGCATGGGTATGATTTTACTCGGCGTTATCGTGGTACTGCTGGGCGGTTACCTGGTCTATGCGCTGGTACACCCCGAGCGGTTTTAAAGAAGTAAGCAAACAGAGGAGGAATATGGTATGCTTCAGCTGGCGCTGACAATTATCATCTTTTTGATCATTGTCATTCCGGTTGGGCGGTATATGTATCATATCGCCACATGGAAACACACGTTCGGTGACCCGGTGTTTGACCGGATCGACGGCGTAATCTACAAAATCGGCGGTGTTAATCCCCACAAGGGAATGAACTGGAAACAGTATGCTCTGGCCCTGGTGGGGACCAACGCCGTCATGGTGGCCATCGGCTACCTGATCCTGCGGATTCAAAGTATTCCGCTGTTCAACCCCAACGGCATTGGAAATATGGAGCCGACGCTGGCCTTCAACACCATCATCAGCTTCATGACCAATACCAACCTGCAGCACTATTCCGGCGAGAGCGGCCTGAGCTATCTCTCCCAGATGCTGGTCATCATCTTCATGATGTTCGTCTCCGCGGCCAGCGGCTACGCCGCCTGCGTGGCGTTCATCCGCGGGTTGGCTGGCAAGACCAAGGACGATGTGGGCAATTTCTTTGCCGACCTGGTTCGTATCACCACCCGCATCCTGGTGCCCTTCTCCATTGTGGGTGGCCTGCTGCTGGTGTGGCAGGGCGTGCCCCAGAATTTCGAGGGCAATATCGTAGTCGAGACGCTGGAAGGAACGCTCCAGACCATCGCCATGGGTCCCATTGCCGCCCTTGAGATCATCAAACACCTGGGCACCAACGGCGGTGGCTTCTTGGGCGCCAACTCCACCACGCCCCTGGAGAACCCGACGATTATTTCCAACCTGATCGAGCTGTACTCCATGATGCTTCTGCCCGGCGCGTGTGTCATCACCTTCGGCAAGATGGTACGAGGCCGCAAGCGCACCGCGGCGGCTGAGGCCGGCGAAGGCGGCCAGGCTGCCATCGAGGGCGGCAGCGGCGTTGTGTCCACGGAAAATAGCGGCACCGGCGAGCGCCTGGGCCAGCGTAACGGTCTGACCGCCGCCATCTATGGCCGCGAGGGCCGCAGCATCTTCCTGGCCATGGGCATCATCTTCCTGATCGGCCTGGCGGTGTGCTACTTCTCCGAGCTGGCGGGCAACCCCGCTCTGGCCAAGATCGGCCTGGACCAGTCCATGGGCAGCATGGAGGGCAAGGAGGTCCGCTTCGGCATCGCCCAGTCGGCTATGTTCACCACGACCACGACTTCCTTTACGACAGGTACGGTCAACAACATGCATGATACGCTGACCCCCCTGGGCGGTATGATCCCGCTGCTGCACATGATGCTCAATGTGGTGTTCGGCGGCAAGGGTGTGGGCCTGATGAACATGATCATGTACGCCATCCTGGGCGTGTTTATCTGCGGACTGATGATCGGCCGCACCCCCGAGTACTTAGGCAAGAAGATCGAGGGCCGGGAGATGAAGCTCACCGCCCTGTGCATCATTATTCACCCCTTCCTGATTCTGGCGTTTTCCGCTCTGGCAGTGTCCACTGCGGGTGGCCTGGCAGGCATTACGAACCCCGGCTTCCACGGACTGAGCCAGGTGCTCTATGAGTACGCTTCGTCCGCGGCCAACAACGGCTCCGGCTTCGAGGGCCTGGCGGATAACTCCTACTTCTGGAATGTCACCGCCGGACTGGCCATGTTCTTTGGCCGCTACCTGTCCATCGTGATCCAGCTGGCCATTGCCGGATCTCTGATGCGCAAGAATTTTGTCAATGAGTCTGCAGGCACTCTGCGGACCGACACCGTATCCTTCGCCGTGATCCTGGTGTTCGTGGTCTATATCTTTGCGGCGCTGACCTTCTTCCCCGCGCTGGCGCTTGGCCCCATCGCAGAGCATCTGACCTTGTGGGCTTAAGGAGGCGTTTCCAATATGAGTAAGAAACAGAACAAGAAGTTCATTACCCCTGAGATCCTCAGGGGCGCGGTCAAGGGAGCGTTTGTCAAGCTCAACCCCCGCTATATGCTGAAAAACCCCGTGATGTTTGTGGTGGAGCTGGGGTGCTTTATCACCCTGCTGCTGTCCATCATCCCCGGCTTGTTTGGGGATGCGGACGCAGCCTCCCTGCGGACCTACAACATCATCGTGTGCGTCATCCTCTTTGTCACCGTTCTCTTCGCCAACTTCGCGGAGGCCGTGGCTGAGGGCCGGGGCAAGGCCCAGGCGGCCAGCCTGAAAAAGACGCAGAAGGACACTGAGGCCCATTTGCTGGACGAGGATGGAAATGAGACCATTGTTTCTTCCAGCGAGCTGAAGAAGGGCGACGTGGTCATGGTGGTGGCCGGCGAGGTCATCCCCGGCGACGGCGAGGTCATTGAGGGAATCGCCTCGGTGGACGAGTCCGCCATCACCGGCGAGTCCGCCCCTGTGGTGCGTGAGAGCGGCGGCGACTTCTGCTCCGTCACCGGCGGCACTACTGTAGTGTCCGACTGGCTGAAGATTCGCATCACCTCCGAGCCGGGCAACAGCTTCCTGGACCGGATGATCGCCTTGGTGGAGGGTGCCTCCCGCAAGAAAACTCCCAATGAGATCGCACTGAACACCCTGTTGGTGTCTCTGACCATCATCTTCCTGGTGGTGGTGGTCACCATGTACCCCTTCGCCGTGTACAGCGGCGTGCAGATCCCCATTTCCACCCTGATTGCCCTGCTGGTGTGCCTGATTCCCACCACCATCGGCGGCCTGCTGTCCGCCATCGGCATTGCGGGCATGGACCGTGTCACCCGCTTCAATGTCATTGCCATGTCCGGCAAGGCGGTTGAGGCCTGCGGCGATGTGGACACCATGATTTTGGATAAGACAGGTACCATCACTTTCGGCAACCGTCTGGCCGCCGATTTTTACCCCGTGGAGGGTGCGCAGCGCAGCGACCTGATCCGCTGCGCCGCCCTGACCAGTCTCCACGATGAGACCCCGGAGGGTAAGTCCACCTTGGAGCTGGCCCGCCGCCTGGGCGACAACAGCGTGGAGCAGCCTGGCTCTACCTTCCTGGAGTTCACCGCGCAGACCCGTATGAGCGGCGTGGACCTGCCCGACGGCACCAAGGTGCGCAAGGGCGCTTCCGATGCCATTGAGCAGTATGTGAAGGAGCAGGGCGGCAAGGTTCCCGCCGACCTGCACACCCATGTGGAAGAGGTCTCCTCTCTGGGCGGCACCCCCCTGGTGGTGTGCGAAAACGCCCGGATCCTGGGTGTCATCTACCTGAAGGACACCGTGAAGCCGGGCATGGTGGAGCGGTTCCAGCGCCTGCGCGCCATCGGCATCAAGACCATTATGTGTACCGGCGACAACCCCCTCACCGCAGCCACCATCGCCAAGGAGGCCGGTGTGGACGGCTTCGTGGCCGAGTGTAAGCCTGAGGATAAGATCGCCTTGATCAAGAAGGAACAGGCTGAGGGCAAGATCGTGGCCATGACCGGCGACGGCACCAACGACGCCCCCGCTCTGGCCCAGGCCAACGTGGGCCTGGCGATGAACTCCGGCACCACCGCCGCCAAAGAGGCGGCCAACATGGTGGACCTGGACAGCGACCCCACCAAGATTCTCGAGGTCGTCGAGATCGGCAAGCAGCTGCTTATTACCCGCGGCTCCCTGACCACCTTCTCCATCGCCAACGATATCGCCAAGTATTTTGCGATTATCCCGGCGATGTTCAAGCTGGCCGTGCCTCAGCTGAATGTGCTGAACATTATGGGACTGACCACTTCCTACAGCGCCATCCTGTCCGCCCTGATTTTCAACGCCATCATCATCCCCTGCCTAATCCCCCTGGCCATGAAGGGCGTCAAATATCGCCCTATGTCCTCCGGCAAGATGCTGGCCCGCAATATGATGATCTACGGCGTCGGCGGTATCATTACCCCGTTCCTGGGGATCAAGATCATTGACTTGATCATCGCCCCGATCTTGGGCGCCCTGGGCTTCTAAGGAGGTTTCCCAAAATGAAAGAATCGAACAAGAAAAATGGGATGATCCATAATGTGCGCCAGGCCGTACTGGTAACCGTGGTCCTGCTGCTCCTGTGTGGATTTATCTTCCCGGTGCTGCTCAGCGGGCTGTCCGCGCTAATCTTCCCCCACCAGGCCAACGGGAGCCTGGTAACTGCGGACGGAACTGTCGTAGGGGCCAAAAATGTGGGCCAGGAGTTTACCGAAGATTACTTCATGTGGGGACGTCCCTCTGCCTATCACTACAACACCTACTATGAGGAAGACACCGACGGCGACGGCCAGGTAGAGCAGTACTACAACGACGGCAGCGAGTTTGCCGGCCTAAGCTCCGGCTCCAATAACTACGCCCCCTCCAACCCCGCCCTGACCGAGCGTGTGGAAGCCGACATCGAAGCGTTTCTGGAAAAGAACCCTGGCCTGACCCGGGAGGATATTCCCACCGATTTGATGACTGCCTCTGGTTCCGGTCTCGATCCGCACATCTCTCCCATGTCCGCTGAGATCCAGATCCCCCGGATTGTGGAGGCCTCTGGCTTGAGCGAGGATGTGGTACGGCAGATCATTGCCGACAACACCAATGGAAAGACCCTGGGCGTGTTCGGCGAGGAGACTGTGAACGTGCTGGGTGTCAACGTGGATATTGCCCAGGCCATGGGGCTGGTCAGCGACACTACCAAGTGATGTAAGCGCCACACAGCGGATCACGGAGGAAGCCGGTATGCAGTTTCATTTTGAAAAGACACTGGAAAAGCGGTTTGAACCGCAAAATCAAGTGGCGGATGGAACCCCTGCATGGCGGGTGCTCTGGCTGGCAAAGGCGTTGCGGGACTGGTTTGGACAGCCCCACAGGACGTTTTATCAAAGTGGAAGCTGCCAGGTGCAGTTCGGTTATGAGGCGCTGTCCTTTCCCGTGTCCGACTTTGCAAGCTTCTTTGGGGCGATGGTCGGCGGGATCGGACGCGTCTGGCCGGTCCAGGTGTTCGGTCTGGGGGACGGCAATGAGCTGGTCGAGCTCTCTGTGATAGAGGACAACGGAACGTTTGCCCTTCGGCAGCGAAGTATTTCCGGTGTCTGGCAGGATGAGCTTCAGGATTTGTACCTGCATATCCAACTGCCCAGCCCGCATTCAGCAAGCGGGGTGTTCCGCTTGCTGAATGCGCTGGAAAAGGGGGTGCCCGCCGCCGCCCTGGAGTGGGACTACGGGGAGTTCCTGGAAGGGCAGGGACTGTCGCAGACCGACCATACCACATCCTTTTGCTATGTGTTTCTGGAGGATGATTGGGACCAGGAAGATACCGTAGGCTATTTGGCCGGATTGACAGAGGCGCAGAAGAGCGACCTGTGGCGCCGGTTTTTGCAAGATCACCTTCACCCACCTGAGTTTGAATGGCTCAGGGACGCCCTGATCCGGGACTGTGTTCCCAACTGGATCGAGTGGCATTTGGCGCTCTACCGTCTGATGGAGCAGTTGGGAATTCACTTCCTGTGTCAGGAAGGGCATTTTCAGATGCTGGACGCAGCGGGCAAGCGCCTGTATTTCGGCGTGGACCACGCCGACGCGGCGGAGCAGATGCTAATGAAAAT
>ENA-UONU01001575-UONU01001575.1-human-gut-metagenome-genome-assembly--contig:-CS51-NODE-1575-length-16145-cov-5.284089_pt1 | contig 16145 bp, 13 predicted proteins | sample MGYA00242462_ERZ724009 | MGnify/ENA metagenome assembly ERZ724009 | reverse complement strand
AATCATTCTTTTTTTCATCTGTTTTTTGATAAAATTCCTTTTAATTACACAAAAAATCCAAGTATTCTTTTTGCGGCAAATACTTGGATTTAACGTTTTAAAGTTTTTTTCATTAATTTATAAAATTCATCTAATTGAGCCTCAACAGAGAGAAACGTTGTTTCCCAATGCTTTTGTAAAGTAAACTCAGTTTCAGAATAAATATACGACTGTTTTTCTTGACCTTTTATATAGAAATCTAATTTATCTGCGACCACTGCATTAGGGGCAGAAATATACTGCCGAACCAGTTCATCAATAACAGGCGATGTCTCACCTTCTATTTCCTTTCTGTATTGTTTAGGTGTTTGAAGAAAATACTTTTTAAAGGCAGCTGAAAATGATTTTACATCAGAAAACCCTGTATCCAAAGCAATATCTAAAATACTTTTGGATGTCTTATTCATTTCGTGAATCCCATGCCGCAGACGGATTCGAGTCAAATATTCATAATAGCCAATTCCTATTTTCTTTTTAAATAATGTCGAAAGATAAGTTTGATTATAGCCTGTTAATTCTGAAAGTTCTTTCATCGTTATCTTCTGGCTATAATTGCGTTCTGAATATTTTAATATCTGCTTCAATATGCGGTCTTGCTTCCGACTTTTCTGCAAATCCTGATTTGGTATCTGTTCTGGCGGAAATATATTGATTAATGTACCAATCAGAAGATATGTATAGCCTTTTACAAAAAAATGATTCTGCGGAGTATCATTCATCAATGCTTCCATAAGCTGAGATGATAGCTTCCGAATAAGAGAAAATGTATCATTATATCGGTTAGAAGCTTCTGACATACATGTAAAACGAAGACTTTTTCCTTCCTCTCGTATTTCATCAAAAAAGACAGGATCTAAATGAAGAACCATTGCATAAGTGTCAGGCTCCTTTAAGAGTGTGGCATGCCCTTGATTAGAATTAATAAGTAAAACATCATCTTCTTCTAAATGGTAAACCTCCCCATCTACGCATGCCTCTAAACTGCCATTTATTACAACCATTAATTCAATCTGAGGATGCCAATTAAAACGGAAGCGGTTAATAAGATGAACATATTCCTTTATCAAAACCTGCTGTGATAAATTGCCAATTTCTCCATAATAATATTGTTGTTCCACCATTTACACTCCAAATTCCATTGTCTTCTAAAGCCGTTTTCTCGATAAAGTATCTTCTAGTCCATTATATGCTTCCCCCCTATAAAAATCAATTGCGGTAAACTCAATGATCCACTTTCTTATTATCTATTGGTTAATTTCTATATCTGCATCTATATAGCTCTACAGTTACCATTATTTTAATAACCTACTTTCTTAAAATCCTGCCCATACTAACTGCGAACCAAGAAAACAGAGGGAATACTATTCCATACGTTTTTCATGAAAGGAGGAACGAACCCTATGAATCTGTGCAGCTGTGATGTACACCAGACAGAGCCGTGTAAATGCTCTCCTACTCTTCCGTCCCCTGGATCTTCTCTGCAGCTAGCCATTGCCACGGTTCCCATGCAGCCCTGGGAGACGCCATATGACCCGGAAAAAGGGCTCATACAGGGAACCATCTTTCCTGGCCTGGATCTTCCATTTTTTGTGACAGGAGGTGGGATCCATGCCTGACCGCAGCCAACTGTTAAAGGAGATCAATGAGATAAGCTTCACAGTCAATGATCTTACCCTGTATCTGGACACTCATCCCACTGATGCCCAGGCCCTTACTGCCTTTGAACACGCCATGGACCGCAGAAAACAGCTTCTTGCCGCCTACGCAGCAGAGTATGAGCCTCTCACCACGGACTGTGTATGCCCTGAAACCAATAACCATTCCGGCTCCCATACCAGATACCCCGGCCAGAAGCATTTTACCTGGACCGACGGGCCTCTTCCCTGGGATTGCCAGAGTATCTAGGATCGGAGGTGATTCCTATGTGGACTTACGAAAAACGGCTTCAATTCCCTGTAAAGATCACAAAAACCTGCCCGAAAACAGCTTCCCTGATCATCAGCCAATTCGGGGGGCCTGACGGAGAGCTGGCCGCCTCTATGCGTTATCTTTCCCAGCGCTACACTATGCCATGCAAAGAAGTAGGAGGACTTTTAACCGATATTGGAACGGAGGAGCTGGCCCATCTGGAAATGATCTGCGCTATTATCTTCCAGCTGACCAAAAATCTAACCCCGGAACAGGCAAAAACTGCTGGCTTTGACGCTTATTATATTGACCATACCACTGCCCTCTGGCCTGCTGCCGCCGCTGGCCTGCCCTTTAACGCCTGTGAATTTCAGTCAAAGGGCGACGCCATCACAGACCTTCACGAAGACCTTGCTGCGGAGCAAAAAGCCCGCACCACTTACGACAACCTGATCCGCGTCATCGACAATCCAGAGGTGCGGGAACCCTTAAAATTCCTGCGTGCAAGGGAGGTTGTCCACTTCCAGCGCTTTGGAGAAGCCCTGGAAAAGATCAAGGACAGTCTGAATCGGAAAAATTTCTATTACTTTAACCCGGAATTTGACAAACAATTTGTGCGGTAAGCTTCTTAACGTTTCTTAACGAAACCCAGTCTGGATTCTGCCCCATGGGCAGGATCCGCAGTCTGGGCGGGGCCTGTGCCAGGCCCCGCTACATAATAGACAAATCTCTCATTTAGGAGTAAAATAGAACATTGGCAGCATATCCAGAAATTGGCCTGCTTTTGGGATATTCCCTGCTTTCGGGGCATTTCCTGCTTTTGGCATCCTCTGCTTTTTTGCTGTCCTTTATCTTATTTTTTATATATTCAGGAGGTTTTCTGTGAGTCATGTAAACAACAACCATCGAGATTCCTGGAAATCCAATTGGGGCTTCGTCCTGGCGTGCATCGGCTCTGCTGTAGGCATGGGCAATATCTGGATGTTCCCCACCAGAGTCTCAAAATACGGAGGCGGTACGTTTTTGCTGCCCTATTTCCTTTTTGTAGTCATTATCGGTCTTTCCGGCGTGATCGGTGAAATGGCCTTCGGACGGGCCACCCGTTCCGGCCCCATCGGCGCTTTCGGCCAGGCCGTGGAAAGCCGTGGGTTAAACCGCAGGCTGGGGGAGGCCATTGGATATATTCCCGTGATCGGTTCCCTGGCTCTTGCCATTGGCTATTCCGTCATTGTGGGCTGGATCCTCAAATACGCCGCCGGATCCATCACCGGCTCTGTGCTGGCCCCCCAGAATGTAGAAGGGTTTGGACAGGCTTTCGGAGAAATGGCTGCTCCCTTCGGAAATAATTTCTGGCAGACAGTGGGAATTGTCATCACTTTCATCATTATGGTCTTTGGCATCTCCGGAGGAATCGAAAAGATCAACAAGGTGATCATGCCTTTATTCTTTTTCCTTTTTCTTGGACTGGCCGTATACATGGCGTTCCAGCCCGGAGCAGCCGACGGATACCGCTACATTTTCCGCATTGATCCCAAAGGGCTGGCCGATCCCATGACATGGGTATTTGCTCTGGGGCAAGCCTTTTTCTCCCTGTCCCTGGCCGGAAACGGCACTCTGATCTACGGCTCCTATTTAAAAGACAGCGAGGACGTGACCAGCGCGGCGAAAAAAGTGGCTTTTTTTGATACCCTGGCGGCTCTGCTGGCAGCTCTTGTCATCATTCCAGCCATGGCTACGACTGGATCCCAGTTAAATGAGGGAGGCCCCGGGCTTATTTTTATCTATCTGCCCAACCTGTTCCAGTCCATGCCTCAGAGCCGTCTTTTGGTGATCATCTTCTTTACCGCTGTATTTTTTGCAGGGATCTCCTCTATCATTAACCTGTTTGAGGCCCCGATCGCCACCCTGGAACAGCAGTTTAAGCTGAGCCGCAGGACAGCTGTCACCCTGGCCGCTGCCGCTGCCCTTGTGATCGGTCTGTGCATCCAGGGCGTGGTATCCGGCTGGATGGATTTTGTATCCATTTATATCTGCCCTCTGGGCGCCGGGCTGGCCGGGATTATGTTTTTCTGGGTATTAGGAGACGATTATGCCAAAAAGGAGGCGGAAAAAGGACGGAAAAAGCCCCTGGGCCCATGGTTCCGCTTTATGACCGCTTATCTGTTCTGCGGCCTTACAGCAGCTGTATTTGTACTGGGTATCATTTTCGGCGGAATTGGTTAATAAGAGAAAGAGGTATCACATGAACGACTTAAAGACAAGAAAAGCAGGGGTAAATTCCCCTGCCGGACAAGAAAATCCTCTGGGCGTTGTCCCCATCAACCGGCTTCTGGCCCGTTTTGCCATTCCCAGCATCATTGCTATGCTGGTAAGCGCCTTATACAACATCGTAGATCAGTTCTTCATCGGACGGAGTGTGGGAATGTTGGGAAATGCCGCTACCAACGTGGCATTTCCCCTGACCATCACCTGTACCGCCATCTCCCTGATGTGCGGTATCGGCGGGGCAGCCAATTTTAATCTTTCTATGGGGAGGGGCGAAAAGGAGGAGGCCACCCGCTATGCCGGGAACGCTATTTTTATGCTTTTCTCCATTGGCGTGATCCTCTGTATAACGGTAAGGCTGTTTCTAAGACCCCTTATGGTGATATTCGGAGCCACTGCTGATGTGCTGGATCACTCCCTTGTCTATACGGGGATCACCTCCTTCGGCTTTCCTTTCCTGATCCTTACCACCGGAGGCTCCAACCTGATCCGGGCTGACGGAAGCCCACGCTTTTCCATGATCTGCACTCTTACCGGAGCACTGATCAACACGGTTCTTGACCCTCTGTTTATCTTTACCTTCCAGATGGGTATGGCGGGAGCAGCCTTAGCTACCATCATCGGACAGATCGTATCCGGCCTTATGGTGATCGGTTATCTGACCCGCTTTAAAACCGTTCATTTAAACCTAAAAGCTCTTCGCCCCATTCCCTCCCATATAAAAGCTATCGCCGCCCTGGGAATGGCCCCCTTTTTTAATCAGATGGCCATGATGGTAGTACAGATCGTCATGAACAATGTGCTGCGCTATTACGGCGGGCAGTCCCACTATGGCAGTGAAATTCCTTTAGCCTGCGCCGGGATCATCACAAAGGTAAATATGATCTTTTTCTCCCTGGTCATCGGCCTCTCCCAGGGGCTGCAGCCTATTGTCAGCTTTAACTACGGGGCCAGGAAATACAGGCGGGTAAGGGAAGCTTACCTGAAGGCCGTGTTCATTGCCACCTCAATCTCCACGGTTTCCTTCCTGTGCTTCCAGCTGATCCCCAGGCAGATCATCAGCATCTTCGGCTCAGGAAGCGAGGAATACTTCCACTTTGCAGAACAGTATTTCCGCATCTTCCTGTTCTTTACCTTTTTAAATGGGCTTCAGCCCATTACAGCCAATTATTTTACCTCTATAGGAAAGGCCGCAAAGGGCGTATTTATCTCTCTGACACGCCAGATTATTTTCCTGCTTCCCCTGATCGTCATCCTCCCGATGTTCTTCGGTATTGAGGGTGTCATGTATTCTGCTCCTGTCGCCGATCTCACGGCCGCTGTTCTGGCCCTTCTGTTTGTCACAAGGGAGCTTAAAAAGATGAAGGCTATGGAGCTGGCAGAAGCAGCCGAGCAATAAAAAGAAGAAGTTTTTCAAAAGAAAATAACTTTTCAGAAAAAAGCAAAAAATTTAAAAAAAGCAAAAATTCCCGCATACAGCTAATATCAGCCGTATACGGGAATTTACTTTTAGCAGTCTATTTCATCTCTGGATTATACAATTCCCTGTCCCAGCATAGCCTCTACTACCTTCTCAAATCCGGCGATGTTGGCTCCTGCCACATAGTTGCCGGACACGCCGTAGCGGTCTGCTGCCTCTGCCACCTTGGCAAAAATATTGACCATGATGGTGTGGAGTTTTTCGTCCACTTCCTCAAAGGACCAGGACATTCTCATGGAGTTCTGGCTCTGCTCTAAGCCAGAGGTAGCCACGCCGCCTGCATTGGCAGCCTTTCCCGGCATAAAGAGGATCTTCTTCTCTACAAACAGGTCTGTAGCTTCTCTGGTGGAAGGCATATTAGCGCCCTCTGCCACAGCAAAGCATCCGTTTGCCAACAGGGTTTTTGCGTCGTCCAGATCCAGCTCATTCTGGGTTGCGCATGGAAGGGCAATATCACATGGAATGGTCCAGATCCCCTTGCCCTCTGTGTATACAGCGCCTTCCACTTCCTCTGCATACTCCTTGATCCTTCCTCTGCGCACTTCCTTGATTTCCTTTACCACATCCAGATCAATGCCGTTCTGATCGTAAATATAACCGTTGGAATCGCTTAAAGCAACTACCTTTGCGCCCAGCTGCTGCGCCTTCTCTGTCGCGTAGATGGCTACATTTCCGGAACCGGATACTACTACTGTCTTTCCTGCCAGCTCTTTGCCGTTATGCTTTAACATTTCATTTAAAATATAGACAAGCCCATATCCTGTTGCCTGGGTTCTGGCTAAAGAGCCGCCGAAAGTCAGTCCCTTTCCAGTCAGCACGCCTTCATATAAACCGGTCAGCCTCTTATACTGTCCGAACAGGTATCCTACCTCACGTCCGCCTACGCCGATGTCACCAGCGGGAACGTCTGTGTCTTTGCCGATATGGCGGTACAGCTCTGTCATAAAGCTCTGGCAAAAGGCCATTACCTCGCGGTCAGATTTTCCCTTAGGATCAAAGTTGGAGCCGCCCTTTCCGCCGCCCATAGGAAGACCGGTGAGGGAGTTCTTTAAGGTCTGCTCAAATCCCAGGAATTTCAAAATGCTCTGGTTCACAGACGGATGGAAACGGAGTCCGCCCTTGTAAGGTCCGATGGCGCTGTTAAACTGTACGCGGTAGCCCTTATTTACCTGCACCTTTCCATTGTCATCCACCCACGGTACGCGGAATGAAATGATACGCTCCGGCTCCGTAAAACGCTCCAGAATACCTGCCTTGCGGTATTTCTCCTCATTTGCGTCGATCACCAGTTTCAATGAATCCAAAACTTCCTTTACCGCCTGATGGAACTCCGGCTCTCCTGGATTCTGTGCTACTACTCTCTCATAGATTTCATCAACATAGGACATTTCATTCTACCTCCTGGTTTTATTTGGTGGGGATTGGGGGCTGTTTTCAGGGATGCGATTCCTCCGGCCCCCACTTTAGAAAAAAGTATAGCAATTTAGTTCACTAAAGTCAAGAAGTATTTATTTTGAGTTTCCACATTCTATCCCCTCCAGGCAGCCAGGATCCATCTCCCTTCTTCTCTGCCTTTTCATTGTCTTTTCACTACCCTTTCACTACCCCCACGGTCTTTAACCGCTTAACTGGAACCACCAGATCCTTCTGGCGTTCCATAACGCCCTCAATATCTTTGTAGGCAAACCGGCACTCCTCAGCCACATCCGCTTTTCCCTTCTTTCCCAGCACAACGCCCTGGTTTTGCAGATCACGGATAACCTCCTCGCAGGAAAATGCCTCCATGGCCCCTTTTCTGGAATACCGCCGCCCGGCTCCATGAGATGAAGAACAAAAGCTCTCCTCATTTCCCAGGCCCATGACCACATAACTGTAGGAACCCATAGCCCCTGGTATTACGGCCATCTCGCCATTTCTGGCCCGTACGGCTCCTTTTCGATGTACCCATACATTTTTTCCATAATGGTTCTCAAGGGCCGCATAGTTGTGATGGCAATTAATATCTCCGGAAAATTCCAGGCTGAAGGAGGTGTATTTTCCAATATACTTCTCTAAAACCGCCTTGACTGCCAGCATCATTTTCTCCCGGTTCTCCCCGGCAAAATCCATAGCCAGCTGCATCCAGGACAGATACCGCTTTCCCTGGTCCGTGTCCGTTGGAAGAAAGGCCAGCCGGTATTCGTCGGGAACCTGGCTGTACCATTTCTGGTTCAGCTCTCTCGCCATGGTATGAAAATAGTCGCACACCGATTTTCCCACGTGACGGCTGCCGGAATGGATCATAATACACAGATCTCCCTCATCGTCCTCCTGAAGCTCAATAAAATGGTTTCCGCCTCCCAGGGTTCCCACCTGGTAAAATCCTGCCTCCAACTGCCCGATCAATTCTCCGTCCCTCTCGTACCGGTCAAACTCCTCCATGGCCCGCTCCATAGTGTAGCATGGCATCTGACTCTTATGATGGGCAAATCCCACCGGAATATTCCTCATAATGTCCCCAATGATAGCCTGGATTAAATTTCCATTTCCCGTGACGATCTCCCGAATATCCTTTACCTTAATGTTTGTGTGGGTATAAGCCATACCGCATCCAATATCCACTCCGACTGCATTGGGGATCACTGTGCCCTCTGCGGCCACCACGCCGCCGATGGGCATCCCCATTCCCGCATGGGTATCGGGCATCAGGCAGACCCATTTATGGAGAAAAGGAAGGGAAGCCAGATGGTACGCCTGCTCCCGGCAGCTCTCCTCCAATTCTTCCTGTCCGTCCAGCCAGATCTTTACTGGAACCCTCATTTTATCTTTCTCATATAAAACGAACATATACCTCACATCCTTTTTTGATTTCTCTGATTTTCCTTTTGTTTTCTTTGATCTTCCTTTTGTTTGTTATGCTGTTTCTTTTTCCTCTCTCCTCCTGTCCGGTGTATCTTTATCATACCCCCTTCTCCCTCTTTCATCATTTAAAAAATGTTGCGAACTCTTTCCAGATACGTCCATTTTCGGTATAATCAGCCTATATAAACCAGGAAGGGAGGCAAAATTTATGGCTGACTTTCAGGAACTGATCAAGAATTTTGACCGCATACGGGATTATATGCGTCAATTCTATCTCTACGGATTTAAAGTGAGGGGGGATTTTCAGGACAAAAGCGCCCGTACCTATGATAATGAGAGAAGACGCATCGAGGGGTGGCTTTCCGGTTATGTGCGCTCCTCCTACACTCCCAAGGGGAAACAGGTATATATTCATGTGGACAGCAAAACAATTTCCCAGAATCCAAAAGCCTGACAGACAATGATGTGATGCTCCATTTTTTTCTCCTGGATCTTTTAGAAAACAGGCAGAAAGGAACCTCCCCGGCTGAAATGACCGCCTCCGCTCTCTGCGATGAAATTTCCCGTCAATACGGTGTAACCTTTGATTCCCAGCTGGTACGGTTAAAATTAAAGGAATATGAAAATCTGGGAATCTTTTGCTCCCGGAGGGAGGGCCGCAGCCTTCTGTACCGCTTAAACACCTCCCATCTTCCAGAGGATTCTCCTATGTGGGATCACCTTATGACAGCCGTGGAGTTTTTTCAGGAGGCTGCTCCCTTAGGTGTAATCGGAAGCACCCTCTTAGACCGCGCGAAGCGGGCTAATCGGCTCTTTCAGTTCAAACGTCACTTTATTGTCCACACCCTGGAGGATCAGATACTCCTGGATGCTCTTTCAGCTATAAAAGAGCGCAGGTTTATCACATTTGTGAACAAAAGCAGCCGCAGCAGTCTGGTCACCTCCTTAACAGGCCTGCCCCTAAAAATCTTTGTGAGCGCACGGACAGGGCGAAGGTATCTGTGCTGCTATTTCCCGGATTTTTGCCGCTTTGGCTGCGCCCGATTGGACTCCATACAGAAGATTTCCCTCGGAGAAATCTGTGAAGACTATGAATGGATCCTCCAAAAGCTGGAAAAAAATAAAAGCCGCTGCTGGGGCGTCTCTTTTGGCAGCCGAAATCAGCGGCTTCAGGAGATCTGCATCAAATTGTACATCAATGAAAAGCAGGCGCCCTATATCCTGAACCGTCTGAAACGGGAAGGACGGGGCGGCGAGCTTATGCGGATACGTGAAAATGAATACCTATATACAGGAAAATTCTTTGACATCGGCGAGATGCGCACCTGGGTCAAAACCTTCACGGGCCGGATCCTGGACATCCAGTCAACGGATTCCCTGTCCGTGGCCCGGCTCCAATACGATTGGAATAAAATGTATGAAATGTACTGTAAAACCGGCGATCCCCCTAAGGAGAAAGGAGATAGACATGGAGCTGTTTGATAAATTTTACTGCTGTTATTATACCATTTTAAACCGTCTGCTCCACAGAGCCTCCCACCACCCTATTTCCCTGGAAGATATAGATGAAATCTGCCGCTCCCACGGCTTTGAGGAAAGCCGGCTGACCATCCGCTCTAAAATAACGTCCGGATCCTGGCCGTTGTTTTCTAAAAACTCCCTGGGAAATTTTTCTTCTAATTTAAAATCTCCCCCTGAGCCTGTGCCTCTCACCAATCTGCAGCGGTCATGGCTCCGCTCCCTTTTGACCGATCCCCGCCTCCCTCTGTTCTTATCCGCTGAGGAACAGAGGGAGCTGGAGCAGCTGACCCGGGACACAGAGCCGCTTTATACCCAGGAACAATTCGACTGCTTCGATCAGTTCCGCGATGGTGACAGCTTCCATTCTCCCCGATACAAGGAATGTTTTCATACCATCCTGATGGCTCTCGAGAAAGAACGGCTCCTTCTTCTGTCTTACCAGGGTAAAAATGGGCGCACGAATACCTTTGAGGTTCTTCCCTGTCAGCTTCAATATTCCTCGCTGGAGGATAAATTCCGTCTCTGCTGCCTGAAATCAAAGAAAGGCGTGTTCTGCCGCAACACGCTTTTAAACCTGGAGCGGATCCAGGCCTGCCATCTGTCCCCTGCCGCCTGTCCCCCCGAGGACAAAAAACGGTTTTACCTCCCTGTCCTTAAGGTTACAAAACCTCTGACCATTGCGATCAGCGAAGAACGCAACGCCCTGGAACGGTGCATGCTCCATTTTGCCAGTTACGAAAAACATACGGAATATGACAGCCAGAACAACCGATGGATCTGTTCTATCTACTATGACAAAATGGACGAACCGGAGCTTCTCATTGACGTTCTCTCCTTCGGCCCTGTGATCCGCGTCCTTGGACCCGATTCTTTTATAAAACAGATAGTGGAAAGGGTGCGCCGGCAGCATGAGCTTTTATACCTGTAGAATACCTGCATATAGCTGAATATAGCTGAACAGGCCGCCTGCCAAACAGCAGACGGCCTGTTCCAAACACAAAGGATAAAGGTATTCACCCACAATGGGTACGAATTAATTACCGTAATAAGCTTTTAAATACATTTCCCTGATCTCACTCATAAGAGGGTATCTGGGGTTTGCGCCCGTACACTGATCGTCAAAGGCCTGCTCCACCATCTCATCCAGCCTGTCTAAGAAATCCTTCTCGTCAATGCCGTAATCCTTGATGCATGGCTTGATGCCTACCGCTTTCTTTAATGCCTCAATCTTTTCGATCAGCTTCTTAACTGCTTCCTCATCATCTTTCGCCTGAATGCCGCAGAATCTTGCGCACTCCGCGTATCTCGCACGGGTGTGGGGATACTGATACTGGGAGAAGGTTCCCATCTTTCTTGGATTCTCAGCGGAGTTATAGTCAACCACCTGGGAGATTAAGAGGGCGTTGGCAACACCGTGAGGAAGGTGATGGAACGCACCTAATTTATGAGCCATCGAGTGGCATACTCCCAGGAAAGCATTGGCAAATGCCATACCGGCCATGCAGGAAGCATCAGCCATCTTCTGGCGCGCCTCTACATTATTTGGCTCATTGTAAGCCGTTGGCAGATAGTCGAACACATTCTTCATGGCCTTTAACGCAAGACCATCGGTATAGTCTGTGGCCATAACGGAAGCATATGCCTCCAAGGCGTGGGTGAGAACGTCAACACCGGAGGCGCTGGTCAGTCCCTTTGGCTGGCTCATCATATTATCTGTGTCCACAATGGCCATATTGGGAAGAAGCTGGTAATCTGCCAGAGGGTACTTGATCCCTGTCTCCTGATCTGTAATAACGGCAAAAGGTGTTACCTCAGATCCAGTACCGGAGGAGGTGGGAACTGCGATAAAATATGCCTTTTCTCCCATCTTGGGGAAGGTATACACACGCTTGCGTATATCAATAAACCGCATAGCCATGTCCATAAAGTCTACTTCCGGATGCTCATACAGCACCCACATGATCTTAGCTGCATCCATAGCGGAGCCGCCTCCCATAGCGATGATCACATCAGGCTCAAATTCCTTCATGAGCTTTGCTCCGGCCTGGGCATTTGCCAGGGTTGGATCCGGCTGTACGTCGGAGAATACGGTATAGGTAAGGCCCATTTCATTTAAGCGGTCTGTGATCACATGGGTATATCCATTTTTATAGAGGAAAGAGTCGGTTACGATAAAGGCTCTCTTTTTGCCAAGGACATCCTTTAATTCCTTTAAGGCCACAGGCAGGCAGCCCTTCTTAAAGTATACCTTCTCAGGCGCGCGGAACCACAGCATATTCTCTCTCCTTTCGGCAACAGTCTTAATGTTCAGCAGGTGCTTTACCCCAACATTTTCTGATACGGAGTTGCCTCCCCAGGAACCGCATCCCAGGGTCAGGGAAGGAGCCAGCTTGAAGTTATACAGATCTCCGATTCCGCCGTGGGAGGAAGGAGTATTGATCACAATACGGCAGGTCTTCATGCGCTCTGCATGCTTCATGATCTTTTCTTCTTCATTTACATTCACATACAGGGAGGATGTGTGGCCGTATCCTCCGTCTGCTACCAGACGCTCTGCCTTGTCAAGTGCCTCATCAAAGGTCTTTGCCTTGTACATAGCTAACACCGGAGAAAGCTTCTCATGGGCAAATTCCTCGCTGATGTCAACGGATTCTACCTCACCGATGAGGATCTTTGTATCTTCAGGAACATCAACCCCTGCCAGCTTTGCGATAGCGGCTGCCTTCTGTCCCACAATCTTAGCATTTAAAGCGCCGTTTACAATGATCGTCTTGCGCACCTTCTCGATCTCTCCCGGCTTCAGGAAATAGCAGCCTCTGTATTCAAATTCTTTCTTAACCTCATTGTAAATGGGTTCCAGTACAGTCACAGACTGCTCGGAAGCACAGATCATACCATTGTCGAAGGTCTTGGAATGGATGATGGAGTTTACTGCCATTTTAATATCCGCCGTATCGTCGATGATGACCGGCGTATTTCCAGCGCCAACGCCCAGGGCAGGCTTTCCTGAGGAATAAGCTGCCTTTACCATGCCGGGTCCGCCGGTAGCTAAGATCAGATCCGCATCTCTCATGACCTCATTGGTCAGCTCCAGGGAAGGAACATCGATCCATCCAATGATCCCCTCCGGTGCGCCAGCTTTTACAGCTGCTTCCAGAACCACTCTGGCAGCCTCGATGGTACATCCCTTTGCACGGGGATGAGGGGAAATAATAATGGCATTGCGTGTCTTTAAGGCGATCAGCGTCTTAAAGATGGCGGTGGAGGTTGGATTGGTGGTCGGGATAACCGCTGCGATCAGGCCGATGGGCTCAGCGATCTTTTTGATCCCGTATTCCTTATCCTCCTCGATCACGCCTACGGTTTTTGTATCTTTGTAAGCATGGTAGATATATTCTGCCGCGTAGTTGTTTTTGATCACCTTATCCTCTACTACGCCCATTCCTGTCTCCTCCACTGCCATTTTGGCCAGAGGGAGACGCATCTTATCAGCTGCGCTTGCTGCTGCAAAAAAGATCTTATCTACCTGCTCCTGAGTATAGGTGGAGAAAATCTTCTGCGCCTCGCGCATTGCGCTCATCTTCGCATTCAGACCCTCGATGCTGTCAATGATTTCCGGAACCGTCTGCTGGATTTTCTTTGCCATTTCCTTATCCTCCATTTTCCCTGGGTTTCTTTCAGGTTCTTTGTGCTGATCCATAAGTTACTGCTCTATATTACAGTTTTCCTAGTTAGATCTTTTGTGATCTAGTGTATATCTTTTTTGATATTGAATATGAATTGTTAATTAATTATCAATCTTTATGTCTGCATTATATACCCTTGTTAAAAAAATGTCAATACGCATTTTTAATTTATTTTCTCTTTTAGCTTCTAAATACTTCTGCTGTCAAAAAAAGAGATGACCCCAAATCCATATGGATTCCTATAGTCATCTCTCTTCTTTATTCCTATCAAATCATTCCGCTATTTCACCGCATACTGCTCTACTACATCCATATTAAGTTCCACACCTAATCCTGGTTTCTGTGGCACTAGGTAATTCATTTGACTATCACACTCAATCGGTTCTTTTAAAAGTTCTGTTCTGAGAGGATTATAATTTTCTTCTGATTCAATAAACGGTACATTGGGCAATGAAGCTGCAAAATGAACATTTGCTGCTGTCAATACTGCTGAGAAAAAGGTATGAGGAGTAAAAAGCTTATCGTAAGCCAAAGAAAGAGCCGCAATCCTGCGGCATTCTGTAAATCCACCGCTCCACCCTAAATTGGCCTGAACAACATCTAATGCCTTTTTATCTAAAAGTTCCCTATAACGCGCTAACCCCTGCTCGGATTCGCAGCCAGCTACCAAAGTTCGTTTTAACCCAGCAGCCATCTTAGAATACCCCTCCACATCATCTGAACGGGCCGGTTCTTCAATCCAGTAAATTTTATATTCATCAAAATACGACTCTGCTGCAAGAACCTCATCCACCTGCCAGGTGCAGTTCATATCCAACATCAGGGGATATTCCCAACCAATTGTTTCACGTACTGCCTTGACACGAGCCATATCCTCCTCAAAGGACAGCAGGAAATCTCCCTTTTTTACATAACGGTGAGGCATGGAAATGTTATTGGCCCGGCGTCCCACCTTCATTTTAAAAGCGGTATATCCTTTTTTTATGTATCCTTCCATTTCCTTTTTCAGACTGTCTATATCTTTATCTGGGGCATAAAATCCTGCACTGGCATATCCTTTTACCTGATCACTGTTTGCTCCCAGCAGACGGTATAATGGAAGTCCTGCCGCTTTTCCAGCAATATCCCATAAGGCAATATCAATTCCACTAATTGCCCCCATTACAATCCCTCTGCGTCCATTGGCAAAATTACTCCATACCATGGTTTCCCAAAGACGCTCAATATCCAGAGGATTTTGTCCGATCAGAAGCCCCTTTAGCTGATGCTCTACAATATCTGCCATTGCGCTCATAGAAGCTCCAAAAGTAGCACATTCTCCCAGTCCTATAATTTCTGTATCTGTCTCAATTAGGATCAGCAAAGCTCCCCGCCCAAAACAGACAGAATTTCCATCTGCAATAAAAGATTCATAAGGATATTTTAAACAAATGGTTTTTATATCTGTTATCTTCACTTGAAACTTCCTCCTTGCTTCTATTTAAGCAGATTCGGGATCAGCAAGGACAGAGGCGGAACGAATGTAATCAGCATAAGATCTGCCACCAAAATCCCAAAGTATCCAATCAGATACTTCATCATCCCCTCTATCTTTACATTCGCACTGTCACAAACCACGTACAAGTTTACTCCCACTGGAGGTGTCATCATTCCAATTGCCAGATTCGTCATCATAATGATTCCGAAATGGATGAGATCAATTCCCAGTGTCTGGGCAATAGGAGCCAGCAAAGGTGCTAAGATTACCATAGCTGCTCCTGCTTCACAGAACATTCCTACAATTAAAAGCATAATATTTACCAAAATCAAAAACACATACTTACTGGAGGAAACGCTCAAAAAAGCCATTGCAAGGCTTTGAGGAACCTGTTCCTTTGCCAAAATCCATCCAAAAATGGTGGAAGCAGACATAATAAGGAGAACGGTGGACATCGTCAGTACTGATTCATAAAATATGCCCTTTAAATCCTTTAACTTAATTTCTTTATAGACAAATACGCCTACGATGAGACCATAGAATACGGATACTACAGCAGCCTCTGTGGGGGTAAAGAAACCACTGTAAATGCCGCCTAAGATGATAACTGGCATAAGAATCGCCAGGATCGAATCCTTAAATGCCTGGAGTTTCTCCTTTGCATCTGCTTTTTCTCTGGGAACAAATCCTTGTTTTTTAGAAAAAATATGGGCTACTGCCATGATCGTTCCGCAGATAAAAAGCCCTGGAAGGAATCCTGCCATAAACAGATCTCCGATAGACTGCTCTGCCGCCACTCCATACTGGATCAAACCGATACTTGGAGGAATAATCACACCTAGCTCAGCAGAAGAAGCAATCGTAGCAGCTGCAAAGTTTGTGTCAAGTAATCGTTGGCAACTTACCACTTCATTTTTTCCTTATGATA
>ENA-UONU01001567-UONU01001567.1-human-gut-metagenome-genome-assembly--contig:-CS51-NODE-1567-length-16231-cov-4.594461_pt1 | contig 16231 bp, 14 predicted proteins | sample MGYA00242462_ERZ724009 | MGnify/ENA metagenome assembly ERZ724009 | reverse complement strand
TCCAACCACACTTTCCCAATATCATTTATCGGATTGAAGCAACCAAGAGAAAAGGGTACTACACCATGTACTCTCAAGAGTACGAAGCTGTAAAATCTTCGCCTATTTTCCGAGGATTTAAGTATATCAAAACCTTTACTCCCATCCGCCGGATTACTACTAGTTATGGCGCGACCATTCGTTTTATGGCGGCACAGATGAATGAGGAGGAACCGAAGCGGATGTCGGATGTCGCAGCCCAGCGTCTGCTCAATCAAAGCTTTTTAATCGACCCCCAGGACCGGCTGTTCAAGGACAGCGTACTGGTCCGTTTTGAGGATGGAAAAATCAATCCCAAAGCCACCTTTATGGCCCTGGCTGAATTTGTGGATATACCCTATACGGAGAGCATGACCTATTGTACAACACGTCGGGGGATCAATGTCGCTGCGGGAGAGGGCGCTGACGCCGGTTTTGACTTGGCACCTGTGTACCGTACCTACGATGACTACTGTGATGATGCGGACCGGGCTGTTCTGGAATACTTCCTGCGCCGCGCCTATGCGGCATACGGGTATGAGTTTCATTACTACCACGGTGAAACGGTAGACACAAAATGGCTTCAGGAGAAATTGAACGGTTTTCATCACCTGGATACACTCATGTCCTCTGCAATGGCACGCATTGTTTGGGAAACAGCAGGAGATAAGGATGCAGTCGAAAAGAGCGTGAATACAGAAAAATATATGGAAGAAATCCATAAGCACCGGATGCTGATTATGGAACTGCTTTTAACCGACCCATGTTTTATCAGTCGGAACGATCAGCCCCTGAAAATGATGAAGCCGCTCAAGCTGGACCCGGCGCTGCTGGAGCAGCCGCTGTACCGATAGGAGGAGCGCATGGAAGGAACCGTATACTTTTTTACCGGCCTGTCCGGGGCTGGAAAGACCACCATCGGCGGGCTGTTCTACCAGCGGCTCCATGAGCGAAAACCGGACGCCGTTCTACTGGATGGTGACGTTGTGCGGAAGATGCTCACTAGCGGTGGCCCTTTGCCGTTTTCAGTAGAGGCAAGTCAGGCGCTTCAGCGCGCTGCAAGCGAAGCCAAGGACTATTCCTATGAAGGACGCCTAAAGGGAGCATGGATGCTTTTTCGCCTATGCAAAGAGTTGGCGGAGCAAGGCCGTGACGTGGTATGTTGTTCTATCTGTATGTACAGTGCTGTCCGCCAGTGGAATCGGGAAAATATCCTCAATTACCGGGAAATCTATATCAAGGTCAGTTGGGAAACTCTCTACCAGCGGGATCAGAAGGGACTGTACTCGTCTGGCATAAAAAACGTGGTAGGTGTGGACATCCCCGCAGAAGAACCGGAGTACCCGGATGTTGTGATTCAAAACGACGGCGGAGAGACGCCGGAACAGATCGTATCGCGGCTGGAGACACAGCTGGGAATGCCGTGCAAAGAAAGGAGTCTCAACGTGAAAACTGGATATGACTGCATCCCGGTAATGCGGGTGTGCTACGACGCGCTATATGACGAGCTGTCAAAAGAATTGTTTTTTGCAAGACTGAAAACGGATATTGACCCATCCGCAGAACATATCCAGGAGTTGGCTGCTTTATCTGGTCATGGGAAGGAACAGTTACTGGACCAGCTTCCTTGGCTTTTAGAGCTGGCGGAGAATCAGACGCCTGTGTATCTGTATGGTGCTGGTATTTTTGGTGTGTGGTGGGGCGAGATGCTCAAGGGACTCCATGTAAACGTCCGGGCATTTTTCGACAGGCGTTATGAAATCTTGCAAACCCGTGTTGGGCTTCCGGTTTTGCAGCCCCCAGTCTATCAAAAAAACTGGGATCAAATCATGGAGCCCAACGCCAAAATTATGGTAACGGCAACTTTGCCCGAGGATGAGATTGTAAGCTTACTCAAAGAAGCCGGATTTCCCCAAGAACGACTTTTGCCACAAACAAGAGATTATATTGTAGATATTATGCACCAATACTTTGATTTTATGGAGCATGTCCCAGCAGATGGGGCATTTGTAGACTGCTGATGCTTTGACTTGGATTATTCCACCAGATTTGCAGCGCTGCGCGGAAATCCCAGTACCAGAATTATTGCATTTGAGCCAGACCCGGACAATTATGAAAAATGCAATCGAAAAATTGAAGAACAACATTTGACAAATGTCAATCTGATTCAGGCGGGGCTGTGGAATGAAACCACAACCTTGCGCTTTCATGCAGGCGGTGTAGGAACTAGCTTCCTCAGCAACGACGGCGAGATTGCGGTTCCGGTTGTCACACTGGACAGTATCGTAAAAGACGAACCAGTGGCTTTTATCAAGATGGATATTGAAGGTTCCGAGATGCAGGCGCTGCGGGGGGCTGCCAATATTATCCGCAGAGATAAACCGCTCTGCGCGATTTGTATTTATCACAAGCCTGGAGATATGTTGGAAATCTCCAGCTATTTGAAGCAGTTAGTCCCTGAATATCAGTTTGCTATCCGGCATTATGCGGTTACGGCGGACGAAACGGTACTATATGCGTTTGTATAAAGCCAGCAATGATACAACTTGCATGTCTTTAAGTGTGACCGATGAAGAACTAGGTAACAACTGAAGGATGCAGATGATATGACGGAGGGGTGTTTGATGGATGACAATATTGGACAATCGTGCATATCCATAATGCAAGAATGCTATGATGCGCTATGCGACGATTTATCTCGGAAATTATTTTTGCCAGAATAGAGACAGATTTATCACCTTCTCTCAAAAACATTGATAACTTGGCTGCATTATCTGGGTACGGCAAGGAACAATTAGCATCTAAGCTGACATGGCTTCCCGAATTAGTGAAAGCGCAAGTTCCAATATATCTATATGGATGCGGGAATTTTGGAACAAAGTGGTTTGAAATTTTGGCGTCAAAGAACGTAAATATAAAGGGCTTCTTTGACATGAAATATAAAACTGTGACCTCCCATATGGGTTTACCAGTCCTGGCGCCTCCAGTCTACTCTACGGATTGGCAAAACTCCATAGAAGACAATGCGAAAATTCTGGTGACAGTTGCACTGGCGGAAGATGAGATACGCGAACAGTTGTGTGAAGCAGGCGTTCCTCAAGAGCGGATTTTGCCCAGTATCACCTGCTACGCAATCAATACTGAACAGGAATACTTTGATTTTATTGAGCGATTGCCTACCGGCGGGGCTTTTATAGATGGTGGATGCTATGATATGTGGACATCTATCAGGTTTACCCAATTATGTCCAAATCAGTATTCTAAAATTTTCGCATTTGAACCGGACCCTAAAAATTATGAACTCTGTAAAAAGAAAGTCGCTATGCACGGGTTAGAATCTGTCCAACTCATACCGGCCGGACTTTGGAGCGAGACAACCACTTTACATTTCCATGCAGAAGGTCAGGCAACCAGTTCTTTTTGTGACGAAGGAGAGATTTGCGTTCGCGTCGTCACGCTTGATGAGATTGTAAGAGATGAACGAGTATCTTTTATCAAAATGGATATTGAGGGCTCAGAGATGGGGGCGCTCCAAGGAGCGTGCAAAACAATTCAACGCGATAAGCCAATGTGTGCAATTTGTATTTATCACAAACCTGGAGACGTATTGGCAATTTCTCATTATCTGAAACAGCTGGTGCCAGAGTATCAATTTGCGATTCGGCATCATACCTTTGAAAATGCGGACACCATTCTATATGCATTTGTATAGCACAGGAGAAAATGATGCTTGTTGATCTTCATACTCACTCTACTGCGTCGGATGGCCAGTATTCTCCTGCGGAGCTAGTCCAGTTGACAAAACAGGCTGGAGTGGATGTGATGGCTCTCACCGACCATGACACTACTGATGGCCTATGCGACGCACTGGCGGCAGGAACCGCACTCGAAATGACTGTTATCCCTGGTGTTGAGCTGAGTGCGGCAGAATATCCTAATTTGCATATTTTAGGGTATGGGATAAGCCTGGATAACCAAATGCTCCGTGATTTGTGCGCTGAAATGAAACAAAACCGCGAGGATCATCTGAGCTATACGGCAGATTTCCTTCGCGCACATGGCATTCCGATTGATTTGGAGGAAGTCCGGGATTTGGCTGGAAGGGCATCTATTGGCCGCCCACATTTCGCTCGAGTGATGGTTCGCCATGGGTATGTTCAATCCAGCCGAGAGGCATTTGACCGGTATCTGGATACAGAAGAATATAACCGCATTAAGCGGAAAAAGGTATCGGCTCAGGTGTGCATAAATGTCATTCAAGTGGCGGGCGGTTTTCCTGTGCTGGCACACCCTTATCAGCTTCATCTGGCTGACGATATCCTGGAGATGTTGGTAGACCGGTTAAAAAGCTACGGGTTGGCAGGAATCGAGTGTTACTACCCAAAGCACACTTTGGTACAGCAGGAGTTCTACGTTCAACTTGCAGAACGCTTCCAACTTCATGTGACAGCAGGCAGTGATTTCCACGGAGAACTGGTCCATTCAGACGATCGGATATATCCGGTAGAGTTAGATGTGGAGTGGCTTTGCACAGGATTGGAAAATTAACGCTTTGCAATGTGGATTACATAGAAGGAGGTGTCCATACATGAGTTTTGAATTAACTGCATCTATGATGTGTGCATACTATGGAAATCTGGAAAAAGAAGTTCGGGAACTTGAACGCGGAGGGATTGATTCTTTCCATATTGATATTATGGACGGGCGGTATGTTCCCAATTATGCTATGTCACTGAACGATATGTGCTTTATTCGCTCTGCGACAGAGAAGCCCCTGGATGTGCATCTCATGGTCGAACACCCGAATAATCGAATCCAGCTTTTCTTGAAGAATCTGCGGCCAGGGGATACGGTATATATCCACCCGGAAGCAGAGTACCACCCCTCGACTACTTTACAGGCAATCATTGACGCAGGCATGATTCCCGGCATTGCCATCAATCCGGGAACCAGCGTGGAAACCGTTTTTGAAATGCTGCGGATTGTGGATAAAGTTTTGGTCATGTCGGTAAACCCGGGGAATGCGGGCCAAATGTACCTGCCTTACGTTGGACACAAGATCGACAGACTGTTGGCGCTGAAAGAGGAGATGGGCTTCTCGCTCTACTGGGACGGCGCTTGCGGCGCGGACCGCATCCAGGAGTTTGCCCCAAAGGGGATGAACGGGTTTGTCTTGGGGTCGACACTGTTATTCGGCAAAGGCCGGCCTTATGGTGAGATTCTTCGAGATATTCGGAATTTGCGGTTTTAGGGGGACGCGACATGGTTTTTGCGGTGCTGCTTTCTGGCGGAACCGGGACAAGACTGGGCGCGGCGCGCCCAAAGCAGTATATTGAGGTGGATGGGCGAAGCGTTTTGTCGTATTCCGTGGAAGCAATTTTGCGGAGCGAGCGGATTCAGGCCGTGCAGGTGGTCGCTGCTCCCCAATGGCAGGCGTACATTGCCCAGCAGTTGGAGACGCTGGGCGGATTGCATCAGCTCAGAGGGTTTTCTTCGCCTGGAAGAAACCGGCAGGAATCAATCTACAACGCCCTGCGGGACTGTATTCCACAGCTGCGGGAAGACGACGCGGTGCTGATTCACGATGCCGCAAGGCCGCTGCTCTCGACAGAACTGATTAACAGGTGCATCCTCGCGCTTGATGGACACGACGGGGTGCTGCCTGTGTTGCAGATGCGCGATACGGTTTACCTGAGCCAGAATGGGAAAAGTATCTCGTCACTTCTCCCACGGGAAAAGATCTTCGCGGGACAGGCCCCGGAGCTGTTTCTCTTCGGGAAATATTACCGAGCGAACCAATCACTCCTGCCAAATGACGAGATTCTGCGCATCAATGGTTCCACAGAGCCGGCGATCTCGGCGGGCATGGATGTTGTGATGATTCCGGGGGATGAGACGAATTTCAAAATCACGACGGGTGCGGATTTGCGCCGGTTCCGGGAAACTCGCAGCAGGATGGGAGGCGCACGCCGATGAAGGCATGGGTTTTGCATGGCATCAACGATATTCGGCTGGAAGAAGTCGAGCAACCGCCTGTTGGGAAAGAGGATGTCCTGATTTCTGTCAAAGCCTGCGGGATCTGCGGTTCCGACATCCCGCGAATCTATTCGACAGGCGCACATGAAATGCCCTTAATCCCCGGTCACGAGTTTGCCGGTGAGGTTGTCCAAGCTGGGGATGGGGTCGATCCTGCCTGGATTGGGAAACGCGTCGGCGTGTTTCCTTTGATTCCCTGCCAGACTTGTCCGGCTTGCAACTGCGCGGAATATGAACTCTGCGATCACTATGATTACCTGGGGTCAAGGCGGGACGGCGCTTTTGCCGAGTATGTCGCTGTACCTGCCTGGAATCTCCTGGAACTCCCGGATAGTGTGCCCTACGAAGCAGCAGCCATGTTGGAGCCGATGGCAGTGGCGGTTCATGCCATGCGACGGGTGCCCATCCAGGATTCAGGCGCAGTGCTGGTCTATGGAGTGGGAACCATCGGGATGCTGCTGACTATGTTTCTGCTGGAGCGTGGTAATCATGCGGTATATGTGATTGGGAACAAACAGTTTCAAAAAGAAATGCTGACAAAAAATGGACTGCCGGAAAATCATTTTTTTAACGGTGCCGCAACGGATGCCACTTTGTGGATTCAAGCCAGGACACAGGGACAGGGAGCGGACGCAGTTTTTGAATGCGTTGGGGGAAACGAAACGATTGCTCACTCGCTCCAATGTGTGAGGCCGGGGGGGCATGTTTGCATGATTGGAAATCCCCGCGCTGACATTTCTCTGGCTAAAGATGTGTACTGGAAGATTCTGCGAAAGCAGATTACGGTCACAGGTACATGGAATTCCTCATTTCAGAGAACCGCCAACGATGATTGGAGCTATGTCATTCAAAGCCTGCAACGGGGTAGCATTCATCCGCAGAAACTGATTACACATATTTTATCAATCGACCGCCTGGAGGAAGGCTTGCATATTATGCGTGATAAAACGCAGGACTATGTGAAAATCATGATGGTACCACAATAACATCACAACACAACAAAGAATTATGCTAAACCCAATAGGATGGAAAGAATCGAATTAGGAGATGAATCTTTACATATACATTTTTAGAAAGCGGAAAGAAATTTTTTCAACAAACATTGTGGATACTGCATGAGCGCAGGGGGCAGGAATTACCCCTGTATCAGCAGGTGTAAACTACGATGTAAAATCAAAAAAATTAAAGCGGCGTGGACGGCCACAAGGTTGTCTGCACCGCTTATTTTTTTCGACAGCGTACCCGATTATCCCCTATCAAATCTGTGGGGATATTGGGGTAGGCTGTCGAAATTTTTTTGCTTCCAGTCAGGGGATTTGCTAGGAACGGCGAATTTCCATGATTTGTTAAGAAAAAATTCACAATTTGCCGGGAAAGGGCCCCGCTGCCGTGGGCCGCCCTCCAGGAGTTTGAAAACCTTGACTTTTCAAATTCTTGGAGGTAACACCATGAGTAATGAACAGAAAAAATACTATCTCTACATAAACGGGAAAGCTGTGCCTGTCAGTGAGCAGGTCTTTCAGACCTACCACCACTATGGCCGGAAAGAGGAATACTTCACCTACGACCTGAAAACGGAGAAGTTTTCCTGTGACCAGGAGGCGCAGACCGCGACCTTTACGCCCAGCCGTGAGGATTCCTACGAGCGCCTGCTGGCGGCGAACCATCAGTTTGCCTCTGCCGGTCCGTCCCCGGAGGAAGAAGCCATTTCCAACCTCTGGCTGGAGGACCTGATACGCGGACTGTCCCCCGAGGAGCAGGGGATCATTTATCAGTTTTATGTGCTGGATAAGTCGGAGCGTGATGCCTGTGCCGCCCTTCGGCTGGCACAAACCACATTCCGCCGCCGCAGAGAAGCCTTGCTCGAAAAATTGCGGAATTTGTTGAACGATAATTCCTGAAAAGCGGCGCAAAACCGGATTCCCAACGGGTAAGTAAGTGAGGGGGTCTAACGATCCTTCTGCACCTTGACAAATAACGGGACAAGCGCCCGTTCATATCAGTATGTGAGTTCCAAGACCCGTTGAGGCGAGCGGCACAGGGGCGGACGCCAAGACTGCCTGCGGGCCGGGGATGGATGAAAGGAGGTGACTCCCCATCCCCAGCCCGTCAAAGCGATCACATCAAAGGCACGAGCGGTAACCCGCCAGCCTGTTACCCGGCATTGGTAGTGCCGGGGGCGCAATCTCAGACCCTCAACGGGGGATAACCGAAGCAATCCCGATCCCGCTGGGTAAACGTGGACTACTATGGGAATGGCGTGCGCGGCTTAGTCACCCGCGGTTCACCTTCCGTTGGTTTTAAGGCGTCTGTTACCAGGACGGACTTGCATACTCCCGTGCCGGGGGTGAGCAGCAGGGCGGTCCCGCCGCCTGAAAATACGGCACACATTTACGATAAAGGAAGCGGACGGCAGCCCGCGCCGGTCAGGACCCATCACAGAATATGGGGGCGAAACAGGCCGGGGCGGGCCGTCTGTCCCTCCATCCCGCACTGGATGCGGGACGTTGCGCCACAAGGGGCTTCCTTTGCGGCGCAAGGTGTTTCATCCAGCGGATGGAATCAAAACAGCGGCACAGCCGGAGGAGGTGATGCTATGCGTATCCAAATCAGCAAAATCAAGGTCAATCCAGGCCGCCGGGCGGCAGCGCCGGAACGGGTGGCGAAGCTGGCAAAGAGCATTGCTGAGGTTGGATTGCTCAATCCAATCACCCTCGACATGGCCAACACCCTGATTGCCGGCCTGCACCGGCTGGAGGCGGCAAAGCTGCTGGGCTGGGACGAGGTGGATTACACAGTGAGCAGTCTGGAGGGCCTGCGGGCCGAACTGGCGGAGATTGACGAGAATTTTGTCCGCACCGACCTCTCCGCCATCGAATACGGCGACTTGCTCCTGCGAAGGAAGGAAATCTATGAGGCCCTGCACCCGGAAACAAAAGCCGGAGTAGCCCAGGCCGCCGGGATGAATCGAGCGGTCGGCAATAACGTGACGTGCAAAATGCACGCCACGTCAAAATCTTTTGTAGACGATACCGCAGAAAAGTTAGGGGTCAACCCCAGCACCGTCCGCCGGCAGGTGCAGACCGCCAAGAACATGACCCCGGAGGCCAAGGCCATCATCCGTGATTCGGGCACAAAGGTGACGAAAAAGGATGCCATGAAGCTGTCCCGGCTGGAGCCGGAGCAGCAGAAGGACGCGGCCAGCCAGCTGGCCGCCAGGGAAATCCGCTCTATGGCTGAGTACCAGCCCCCGGAAGAACCAGAGCCGCAGGAGCCGGCCATGGAGGAACCGGCCCCGCCCCCGTTCAAGCTGAGTGAGCAGCAGTTCACCAGCTTTAAGGAATCCGTGGCGGCGCTCAAGGATACAGAGAAGGACTTCAGCTGCACCCCGGACAGCTTTCTGGCGGAAATCACCGCCTTTGTGCGGAAATTCCACCGGGAGATCGAGTGGTATGGAACACCATATTATGAAGCCGCCTTCCCGGACCTGACCGGCGTACAGAGGGACTACCTGCGGCAGCAGATGGAATCCATCTGCGACGCGGCGAACAACCTATTACATCAAGTGGAAAGGACGAAACACACATGAGTTACCGGAAAAAGCACTACCCGGCCAAGCCGGAGCGGACCGCGCAGACCGTGATTGAGATGGAGTACAGCAACCCGGGCGTGGACCGCACGCTCCTTACCAGCCGCCTGACCTCCGGCCTGCCCTACCAGCGGCCTGTGGACGAAAAGGAGGTGGACCGCCTCATCCGGGAGTGGGATGACCGCCTTCTGGAGCCCCTGACCGTCAGCTTCCGGGACGGGCGCTTCAACGTGGTGGACGGCCAGCACCGCATTGCTGCCATGGTCAAGAAGAACGGCGGCCGGGAGGTTATGGTCCCCTGCAAGGTTTACAGCGGCCTGAGCTATGAGGAGGAAGCGGCCCTGTGCTATAAGCTGGACAAGGCCAAGCGGCGTCTGAGCCTGTCCCAATCCACCAATGCCCTGGTGGAATCGGGGATGGACGCGGAGGCCACCGAGATTCGCCGTCTGGTGGAGGGTGCGGGCTTCCGCTGGGCGCTTGGCAAAAAGAGTGGACGGGAGCATGAGATTGTCGCCACCCGGGCGGTCATCAACGCCTACCGCCTGCTGGGCGGGGACGCTTTCTCCCGTATGCTCGCCCTGCTGGAGCAGACGTGGCACGGCGCGCCCCACTCCCTCAACGCGGTGGTCCTCTCCGGGCTGGCCCTGTTCCTCAAAACCTACGACACGGAGCTGAACGACCGCATTTTTATCAAGCGCCTGTCCGCTGTGGACCCGGATGAGATCATCCGCCGGGGCCGGCTGGATTTCAGCACCAACAGCACCGCCCTGCGCTATGCCCGTGTCTTTCTGGAAAAGTACAACGGCCAGCGCGGAGGCCGGCGGCTCCCATACCGTTTCAAATCCTGATACATACCCACCCATAGCGCCGCAGGCCCCGGCCTGCGGCGTCCACATTTTCCATTCGAGGAGGTCAAGAGGATGGAACAGAACTTTTCCAACCGTGTGAATCAGGCCGAACTGGCTGATATTCAAACCATCGCCGTAGACCAAACCCTTTCCAAAGAGGAACGCATCGCAGAATTCCTCCGGCAGATCAAAAATCCCTACTGCTTCAAATGCGGCAAATTTACCGTCCAGGCGCAGTTTTCCCCCAATGGCGTATCCTTGGAGGACTGTCTGAAGCAAATTCTTATTTAGCACTTTAATGTGTTGACTTCCCCGGAGTGGTATGCTATACTGATTCTCGGAAAAAGAATTACATAGGCAAGTCTGAATCACTCTTTGATTTATGGGGTAAGTCCGTAAATTTGAAGGAGTGAATTTTTTATGCCTAAATTTGAAGCAACTGCCTATCTGCGGCTTTCCTACACGGAAAACCACGAGAATGAGAGCGACAGCATTGCCAACCAGAAAAAGCTCATCGAGGACTATGTGAAAGGCCATCCAGACATCGAGCTGGTATCCGAGAAGGTGGACGATGGGTACAGCGGTATCCTGTTTGACCGTCCTGCGTTTCAGGAGATGATGCAGGACATCATGGAGGGCCGGGTCAACTGCGTTATCGTCAAGGACCTGTCCCGCCTGGGGCGCGAGTACATCGAGACCGGGCGCTACCTGCGCCGGATCTTCCCGGCCTACGGCGTCCGGTTCATCGCCATCAACGACAATATCGACACGGCCCATGAACACGCCGGGGATGATTTGAATATCTCCATGAAAAACCTGATTAACGACGCCTACTGCCATGATATTTCCGTCAAGACCCGGAGTGCGTTGGAGGTCAAGCGGAAGAAGGGCGACTATGTGGGGGCCTGCCCGGTCTATGGCTACCGGAAGTCGGCGGAGAACCGGAACCAGCTTGTGGTGGATGAATATGCCGCCCGTGTGGTGCGCGACATCTTCCGGGCCAAAATTGACGGGCGGAGCGCCAAGCGGATGGCGGATGAGCTGAACGCCCTGGGTGTCCTCTCGCCCCTTGCCTATAAAATCAGCCGGGGGCTGCCCCATCCCAAGGGCGGCTTCGCGGATCGGCCGGACGCGAAATGGTCTGCGACCACGGTAATCCGCATCTTGCAGGATGAAATCTATACCGGGACGCTGGTGCAGGGCCGCCAGGGGACCTACAACCATAAGCTCAGGAATGTGATACAAAAGCCTGACGAAGAATGGATTCGCGTGGAGAATGCCCACGAGGCCATTATCCGCAAAAGGGATTTTGACCTAGTGCAGCACATCATGGGACTGGATACGCGCACAGCCCCGGAGGGCGAAAAGGTCTACCTGTTCTCCGGCCTGCTGGTATGCGGCTGCTGTGGGGCGCGCATGACCCGGAAAACCAACACCGTGGGCGGGAAGAAATACATCTATTACCACTGTCCCACCGGCAAGAAGCACGGCTGCACACATCCCGTGATGCTGCGGGAGGATGATTTGATACAATGCGTCCTGGCCAGTGTGCAGGCCCACATCAAGAATGTCGTTTCGGTGGATGAGCTGCTGAACGGCATCAGCGAGGAAACCATCAACCGGGAGCTGGTGGCGGGCTGCAAGGCGCAGATCGCAGAAAACCGCGCCCAGCTGGAGCAGATTGGTATGTTCAAGGCCGGTCTTTACGAAAACTTTGTCAAGGGGATGCTGGACAAGGCAGAATATAAGTCCCTGCGGGATGGCTATACCGAGCGCATGGAGGAGCTGCGCTCCGCCATAGACCAGCTTCGTCAGGAGATGGAGCGCATCACAGACCGGAGCAGCGATCGGCAGAAATGGGCGCAGCAGTTCCGCGAGTTTTCCAATATGACCGAGCTGGACCGCCGCGCCGTGGTCACGCTCATCCAGTCCATCCGCATCATCAGCAAAACCGAGTTGAAAATCACCTTTCGCTATCAGATGGAGTATGAGGCCGCCCTGCAAAAGCTCTCTCAGGCGCGGTTGGAACAGGAGGCGGTCTAAATGGCACGGAAAAGCAGAAAGGGTGCGGCAGCAAAGCCAGCACCGCGCAGCATGAAGCTGTGGCGGGCCGCCCTCTATATCCGCCTGTCTGTGGAGTTTAACAGCAGGCGCGGGGATTCTCTGGAGACACAGCGGGAGATTATGGAGGCCCATCTGGCGCTCTATCCTGATATTGAGATCGCGGGCCTCTATACCGACAACGGTATCACCGGCCGCACCTTTGAACGGGAGGCGTTTCAACGGATGCTGGCGGATATTGAAGCCGGCAAAATCAACTGCGTCGTGGTCAAGGACCTGTCCCGCCTGGGACGGAACACCATTGACACCGGCTATTACATCGAGAAATACTTTCCGCTTCATCAGGTGCGGTTCATCGCCGTCAACGACCAATATGACAGCGAGGCGGCGGACAACAGCGGCAGCCATATTACGGTCCCGCTGAAAAATATGATCAACGAGGCATACGCCGCCGACATCAGCAAGAAGGTCCGCTCTCAGGCCCATCAGAGTATGAAGGCCGGGGAGTTCATTGGCGCAAGGCCGCCCTACGGCTACCGGAAGGACCCGGCGAACTGCCACAAGCTCCTGCCTGACGAAAACGTCGCCCCTGTGGTGCGCCAAATCTTCACCTGGGCGGCAGATGGTGTTCCCCTGAACCAGATAGTCAAGCGGCTGAATGAAGCTGGAATCCTTACACCCAGCCGCTATAAGGCCAGCTGCGGCCTAATCAAGCATGAGAACCTGATGGGGAGCGGCGTGTGGCAGACGATGACTGTCACCAAGATCCTATCCGATGAGGTCTACACCGGCGATATGGTGCAGGGCAAGACCACTGCCATCGGGCATAAGCAAGTCTCCACCCCGCCGGAGGATTGGATAGTCGTGCGCGGCACCCATGAGCCGCTGGTCAGCCGGGAACTGTTTGAACGGGCGCGGGCCGCCCGTGAACAGGCTGCCAGAAAGTACACGCGGACAGTGAAAAAGCCTTATTCAGAAAATATTCTGCGTGGGCGTATCTTCTGTGGGTGCTGTGGGAGGCCCTTGCACCGTCAGAGGTCTAAAAGCAAAAACCGGAGCGATGACTACTTTTATCGTTGCATCTCCAATGACCGCATTAAGAAGGATGCCTGCCCGCGTCCTGTCAGTGTCCGGGAGGACCGCCTGTTTCAGGCCATCCTGACGATCATCCACAAGGAAGCGGAGGTTGCGATGGGGAACAGCCTGCGGCTGAAACAGCACAGCGGCCAGCTGGAGCAGGACAAGGCCGGGACCGACCGGGAGATCGCCAAGCTGCGCCAGTCCGCCGCAGACAGCCGGAAGTACCTGACCAGCCTATATGAAAACCTTGTTTCCGGCATCCTCACCGCAGAGGAATACCAAACCTTGAAAGCGAACTATGAGGGGACTATCGACGCGGCGGTACAGCGCGTCCGGAAGCTGCAACGCCAGCAGACGGAGCGCACCGCGCAGGTGACGGAGTACATCAGCATAGTAGACCGTCTGGCCGGCATCAGCCAGGACAGCAAGCTGTCCGCCCTGCTGGTAGAACAGCTCATTGACCGCATTACTGTGAATGGGCCGGAGGATATTACGATCCGGTTCCGGTTTGAAAGCGGCTTTGAGCATGTAGCGGAGGTCCTGGAAGATGCGTAAAGCGATGGCGTATGTGATTGCCCTCTATATCCGGCTGTCCCTGGAGGACAGCCGCGTGGAAAGTATGAGCATCGAGAACCAGAAGCGCGCCCTGCACAGCTTTGTGGATCAGATGGAGGGTATCAGGAATATAGAGGTGCTGGAGTTCATCGACAACGGCTACTCCGGTACAAACTTTGAGCGGCCCGCCGTCCAGAGGCTGCTGGGGCAGGTGCAGGCCGGTGAGATCAACTGCATCATCGTCAAAGACTTTACCCGCTTTGGCCGCAACGCCATTGAGGTCGGCTACTTCATGGAGCGTGTGTTCCCCTTGTACGGCATCCGCTTTATTTCCATCAACGACGATTTTGACAGCGGCCGTTTGCACGGCGATACCGGCGGCCTGGACGTGGCGTTTAAGTATCTTGTGGCTGAATTTTACAGCCGGGATCTGTCCATCAAATCCAAGTCGGCCAAGTATGTGAAGATGAAGCGGGGCGAATATCAGAGTAAAATCTGCCCCTATGGCTACCGCAAAGGCTCGGATGGGCGGATGGAACCGGATGAGGAAACGGCCCCCGTTGTGCGCCTGATATTTGAGCTGGCGAAGGACGGCCACAGCACTCCACAGATTGCAAGGGCGCTGCTGGAAAAAGGTATCCAGACCCCCGGTGAACGCAAGGCGGCCAAAAGGATTGTCCAGCACGATGTTTCCCGGAGCGGCGGTATCTGGCAGACCTCCACCCTCCGCAACATCCTGACGGATGAACGCTACACCGGGACCTACATCATGGGGAAACGCATCGTGCGGGAGGTAGGCAGCTATCTGGTCCGGACAAAAGATGAGAGCGAATGGTTTAAGATACCGGACCATCATCCACCCATCATCTCCAAAGAGCTATTTCAGCAGGTGCAGGAGCGGTTCCCGCGCGCCGCCTGTGTCAAGAAGCAGGCCCACCGCTATCCCCTGCGGAGCAAGGTGTTTTGCGGCGTCTGTTCCCATGCGATGTCGCGCACCAGCAATAAGAACCACACCTTCTATTGCCGTCATTCCCAGGTAGATAAAAACGCCCCCTGCCACGGCCTGCATATTTCAGAAACAGAGCTGGAAGGGGTGCTATACGAAATTATGAATAAGCAGGCCCAAATTATTCTTAATTTGAACGATCTCTCTGACGCGGAGCCGATGGATGTGCATCTGGCGAAGCAGGGAGACTATCTGAAGCAGATTGACGGCTGCCAGGATCGGAAGCGTATCCTATATGAACAGATGCTGCTGGGGGCAATCAGCGCGGAGGAATACAAAGCAGAGAAAGCCAAGGCAGATAAGGAATTAGGCCGACTGAAACGCATCTATGATGCCCTGTGTAGGCAGATGGAACAGATGCGGCTGGGAGATGAATCAAGCGCCGCGCGAAAGCGGCTGGCGCAGGAAGTCACCGGGGCCAGTGGTCTGACCGCCGCGCTGGTGGACGCCCTGATTGAGCGGGTAGAGGTGTATCCAGAAAATCATGTGCGGATCATCTGGAAGCTAAAAGACTTTTGCATGGAGGCATGACAATGAGTGGAAACAGGACATGGATTTATTGCCGCATTGCTCATGGCAGTGTGCTGGGGCCGGACGCCATTGAGATGCAGCGGCACAGGCTGGAGTGGTATGCAGCCCAGCATGGTCTGGCAGTTGTAGGCAGCTCTGAGGACTGTCAGCCTGGCATAACGATGGACCGGCCTGGGGTGCAGAAAATGAACCAGGCTGTTGAGCAGCATACGGTTGATGTGGTGCTTGTGTTCAGCCTGGACCGGCTGTGCAGGAAGATTGGGGATGCCATCCGGTACTGGCATTATCTCAGCAAGCATGGCGTCCGCCTCTGCTCAGTAAGCGATGGTGAGATTGACCTGAGCATGGATGCGGATATTATGACGGCACTGAGCATTTAACTGTGTACGCGGTTTTACATCTGAAACCACATTATTTTCTGAAAAAGTTTTTGTCGTGGGCTTGACATACTGGTGGCGGAAGAGGGGGGGCGTCAGGGCCGCCAGTCCCTTTCCATGGACCACGTTA
>ENA-UONU01001552-UONU01001552.1-human-gut-metagenome-genome-assembly--contig:-CS51-NODE-1552-length-16371-cov-3.969539_pt1 | contig 16371 bp, 12 predicted proteins | sample MGYA00242462_ERZ724009 | MGnify/ENA metagenome assembly ERZ724009 | reverse complement strand
GCATCACTTTGGAACAGTATGATTCATACTGGCTGGATGTTATCGGTAACGACAGTAACAGCAAGGTGACATGGAGGAGCAGTAACCCGAGAGTCTGCACAGTCGACTCAACAGGTCATGTAGTTGCCCGTAAGGCAGGTACGACAACTGTAACAGCAGTCTTAAATAATAAGACTTTGTCATGCACAGTAAGAGTAACAAATATCCGGTAAGAATAACACAGTAGTGGTATTCCGGTATTAATAAAAGCAGCCGCAGGCGGTTCGTGAAGAACGTCTGTGGCTGCTTTTTATTGTAGTGCAGGAATTATTGAAAGCCGATTTAGCAGATATAGAATTAAAAAAAGTAATAAAAAACCGGTACCCTTGGGGAGAGTACCGGTCAAAAAAATATGAGGGGGAGATAGAAAGAATATCTTTGCTATCGAGATTTATTATATCTGGGAATTGTGAGCAAAGTGTGTACTAAATATAAACAAACAATAAAATATATAAATAAAAAGTGCAAAAGAAGGGCGAATTTGTTTCGTCAAAAAATTCACAGTATCATTTATTGCTAAAATCATTTGTATATGGTATGATTGTTCATGTTAAATAAAGAAATAGGAGTTAGCTATGGGCAGTCATGATGAAAGTAAACCAGACGATACGCGTACTGATTTAGGCTCAGTGAGTAACGATAATAAAGAAGAGATTGATATAGAGCTTGCAAAATCCATTGAAAAGCTGGTAGAAGAAGAAACCAATGTAGCAAAGGCTGCAATGGGAAAACAGGAAATATCTGTCCGTTCTACAGCCGCGGGAAATGCAGGGAAAAAAGATGCTGCCCAGATGAAGACTCAGGTTCTGCCGGATTTAGTAGATATCCAGCTTCAGGCAAGACAGGCGGAGAAGGAAAAACAGCAGAAAAGCATGCAGAAAGCCGCCATGGAGAAAAAAGCTGCGACAGAAACAAAGGTGTCTTTAGAAACACAGGTAATAGAACCGGTAAAAGTACACCCCGGAATGGATAAACCGGGGAACGGTAAGCAGGACACTGATAAGCCGGAAACAGATTTATCGAAAAAAACATCCAAAACGGCTTTGAAAGCAGATAAAAAAAAGAAAATACTGATTGTGGGAATTGTGGCGGCAGTGATCGTCGCAGCGATTGCAGGAATTACCGTATGGGGTATTTCCAACCGCAAATCCTATTCTTATAATTATCAAAAAGCCATGGAATTGTTAAAAAAACAGGATTATCATAATGCAAAGCAATATTTTGCCAAAGCTTATCAGACCGGTGAAGGTAAAAAAAATGTAGATATGATGTATGCACTTTATCAGTGCTATCAGCAGGATAAAGAAGAACAGCAGGCATTGGATATGCTGCTTGCGATTTTGCAGGTAGATAAAAATAATGAGAATGCATTATCTGCACTGGCACAGTTTTATGCGGATAAAGAAGACGGCGATGCCTTGAATAAATTGATTGCACAGTATCAGGGAACAGATGCCCAGAAGTTGTTATCCCAGTATGAAGTACAGGCACCGACTGTATCCGAAACACCTGGACAGTATCAAAGGGAATTACAGGTTTCTTTATTTGCAGAGGATTCCTGTACGATTTATTATACAACAGACGGTACACAGCCGGACAGCAGCAGTACACAGTATACAGAAGCGATTGCGCTTGAGGGTGGTATTACGGCGTTGAAAGCCGTTGCGGTCAATACAATCGGTGTATACAGTCCGGTTGCGGAATTTGAATATACTATTAACTATCAGAAGCCGGATGCGCCGGTCATCAGTCCGTCATCAGGCACTTATGAATATGGAGAAAAAATTTCCATTGATGCTGCAGATGGCACGAAAATTTATTACACAACAGACGGAACGACACCGACAACAGATTCACAGGCTTATACAGAGCCTTTTTCAATGCCGGAAGGCAATATTGTTGTATCAGCCGTTGCAGTTGATGAACATGATCTGGTAAGTTCTGTTGCAAGGAAGAATTATATTGTGAATCCACAAAAATCCTATACGTATACAGAAGCGTTAGAGATTTTAAAAGACCGCATGAAAGAACTTGGGATGCTCAATGCAGATGAGCAGACAGCACCAAATGGTGCGGCGGCAGTCTTTTCTTATGTGGGAAATGTCACAATTAACGATACGGAACTGTATGAGATCCGGGTGGATTTAAAATCCGGCACACAGACCACGACAGAGGGAAACTACGGGGTAGGCATTAAAAATGGAAAATGCTACCAGATTACAGGAACAGAAGGCGCATATCAGGCATCTTCTTATTAAAAAGGCAGCAATGCCGCGATTTACTATGTTATAAACGTGTCTTTTTATATACACGGAATATAAATTGAAAGGGGTACTAAGATGTATAAGATTCAGAAAGCTGAGAAATTAGCAGACAAAATTTACCTGATGGATGTTGAGGCGCCAAGAGTTGCCAGACACTGCCAGCCGGGTCAGTTCATCATTGTAAAGATGGACGAAAAAGGAGAGAGAATTCCTCTTACTATTTGCGACTTTGACCGTGAAAAGGGCATTGTTACAATTGTATTCCAGACAGTGGGCGCATCTACAGAAAAGATGGCACATTTAAAGGCAGGAGATGCTTTTGAAGATTTCGTAGGACCACTCGGATGTCCTTCAGAATTAATTGGAGAAGATATTGAAGAATTAAAGAAAAAGAAGCTTGTGTTTGTAGCAGGTGGTGTTGGTACAGCACCGGTTTACCCACAGGTAAAATGGCTGCATGAACATGGCATTGATGCCGATGTTATTGTGGGTGCAAAAAATAAAGATTTACTCATCCTTGAAAAAGAGATGGAAGCTGTAGCCGGTAATCTTTACATTACAACCGATGACGGAAGCTATGTCAGAAAAGGCATGGGTACAGATGTATTAAAGGATTTAGTAAACAATCAGGGCAAAAAGTATGACCGTTGTATCGCAATCGGACCTCTGATTATGATGAAGTTTGTCTGTCTGTTGACAAAAGAATTGGGAATTCCTACAATTGTCAGCATGAACCCGATTATGGTTGATGGTACAGGTATGCCTGCCGTTTACAGGTTGGCGACGAAATCAAATTCGCCTGCGTAGACGGACCGGAATTTGACGGACATCTGGTAGATTTTGATCAGGCAATGAAACGCCAGCAGATGTATAAGACAGAAGAAGGCAGAGCCATGTTAAAGCTTCAGGAAGGTGATACACATCACGGCGGCTGTGGCAACTGCAACGATTAATCATAAAAAATAAAACAACAGGTAGGAGGTTCCATAATGGACGTTACAAAGAAAGTACCAGTCAGAGAGCAGGCTCCTGACGTAAGAAATAAGAATTTTGATGAAGTTTGTCTGGGTTACAACGAAGAAGAAGCTGTATTAGAAGCCAGCAGATGTATTAATTGTAAGAATGCACAGTGTATTAAGGGATGCCCTGTATCCATTAATATCCCGGCATTTATTCATGAAGTTAAAGAAAAGAATTTTGAAACTGCTTATAAGATTATCGGTCAGTCATCAGCACTTCCAGCTGTCTGCGGACGTGTATGTCCACAGGAAAGCCAGTGTGAAGGAAAATGTATCCGCGGTATCAAGGGCGAAGCAATTTCTATTGGTAAGCTGGAACGTTTCGTTGCTGACTGGGCAAGGCAAAATCAGATTAAGCCGGAAAAATCTACGGAAAAGAAGAATAAGAAAGTTGCCGTTATTGGTTCAGGTCCTTCAGGTCTTACCTGTGCAGGAGATCTTGCAAAGATGGGTTATGACGTAACAATCTTTGAAGCCCTTCATGAGCCGGGCGGTGTACTTGTTTACGGTATTCCTGAATTCCGTCTGCCAAAGTCAACCGTTGTTGCAAGTGAAATTGAAAATGTAAAGAGCTTAGGCGTTAAGATTGAAACAAACGTTGTTATCGGCAAGTCTATGACAATCGACCAGTTAATTGAAGAAGAAGGTTTTGAAGCTGTATTTATCGGTTCCGGTGCAGGTCTGCCTAGATTTATGGGTATCCCGGGTGAAAATGCAAATGGCGTATTTTCTGCAAATGAATACCTTACAAGAAGCAACCTGATGAAAGCTTTCAACGATGATTACGATACACCGATTGCAAGATTCAATAAGGTAGCTATCGTAGGTGGCGGTAATGTTGCCATGGATGCTGCAAGAACAGCGTTAAGACTTGGTGCAGAAGTACATATCGTATACAGAAGAAGTGAAGCGGAACTTCCTGCAAGAGCAGAAGAAGTACATCACGCAAAAGAAGAAGGTATCATCTTTGACCTTCTGACAAACCCGACTGAAATTATCGCTGATGAAAACGGCTGGGTAAAGGGTATGAAGTGCGTTAAAATGGAACTGGGCGAACCGGATGCTTCAGGAAGAAGAAGACCGGTTGAAGTTCCGGGTTCTGAATATGTAATGGATTTAGACGCAGTAATCATGTCACTGGGTACATCTCCAAATCCATTGATTTCTTCTACAACAAAGGGACTGGATATCAATAACAGAAAGTGCATTATTGCAGAGGAAGAAACAGGTAAGACAACAAAGACAGGCGTTTATGCCGGTGGTGATGCCGTAACAGGTGCAGCAACTGTTATTCTTGCCATGGGTGCAGGTAAAGCCGGTGCTAAGGGTATTGATGAATATCTTTCAAACAAATAATTATACGGTCACAAGATCATTCACCCACCTATGAGCAAGCTCATGTGGGTTCAGATCTTTTGACCCTGGTATCATAAAAAATAAAACCGCAGGAGTGTGACAGATGTCCGGGAATCCGGAGTCTGGTTCACATTCCTGCGGTTTTTGAATAGTTTTAAAACATAGCAGAATCAAAAATATTTAAAGGCATTATTCATGTGAAGAATTAAAAGTATCTTCAATGTACTGGTCACTGACCACTTCGATAACAGAATCATCTGCATCCGGGAAGGCTTCTGACAGCGCGTTTTTTAAATAGCTGCTGCGGTTAAAATACTTCATTTCTTCCGGGATACTGCCATCGTAAGAAGCTTCAATGGCTTCCGGTGACACGTTTTTGGCAAGCCAGTTGTTTAATTTATCTGAAAGTTCATTTTCCACACTCATCTGTGATTTAATATTTTTGGAATATTTGAGTGATTTGAAGCCAATCAGTAAAAATGCAATAAAAAGTCCGCCAAGCACAACATTTGTCAGGATTGCGGAAGCACCTGAAAAGTGGAACAGGTGAAGTACATTAAAGTCATTGAGCAGTAAAATAATCAGTCCCGCACCGCCGCACACAAAAAATGTGATGGCAGAGGAGAGATTGTCGCTGTATTTTTCGGCAGAGTTATTGTAAATACTGCCACCCTGAGTCAGCTCGTCTTCCGTAGAATCTTTTTTTAGTTCATTTTCGGAAAAAACATGATAAAGATTATCTGCTTTTTCAAAATCGCCCGAAGCAACACTGACAGAATAAGTGCTGTTTAATTCATTGACATTCATTTCAATGTCTGCAATTCCCGAAAATTTCAAAAATTCCTGAAAACGTTCAGCCTGCTCTTTCGGAAGATAAGCGACCGGTTCATAATGTTTGTTTTCCATAAAAATCTCCATTCTTATCTCAATCAGATTTTGGATTTTACTCCAAATTTTAGTATAAAACAAAAATGTGAAGAAAAAAAGAACTTGTACAAAGAACTTTAAAATTGTTATCATATAATAAGCACAGGCAATGCGACGTGCGGAGAAACTTTGAATTTTACGGACATGCATGGCAAAGTCAGAAATATATAATAACGAATCATTACACAAAGCAGAACGGAAAGAGATGATTCGTGAGTGCAGAAAGGATAAAATGAAAATTATGGCAGAAAAGATTTTGATTATTACGGGCGGTACAGTAGATTATGAGTGGGCGAAAGACTGGCTTTCCGCAAAAACATATGATTACTGCATAGCGGCAGACAGCGGACTGGTACATGCGGATAAACTGGGAATCCGGGTGGATTACATTTTGGGGGATTACGATTCGGTTAATGAAAGGCTGCTTGATACCTATAAAAAAGATACGCAGACAGTGACATATCCGCCGGAAAAAAATTATACCGATACACATCTGGCGGTAATTACAGCGTTAAAACATCATCCGGCGGCGATTGATATTTTAGGGGCTACCGGAACACGCTATGACCACGCACTGACCAATATTTTTATCATGAAACAGGCATTGGAAGCAGGAACGGAGTGCTGCATTTATGATAAGTACAACAAAATTTATCTGTTAAACGGAAATAAAACGATAAAAAAGGCAGATCAGTACGGAAAATATATTTCATTTGTGCCGATGACAGAGGAAGTGGTTCTTACATTAAAAGGTTTGAAATATCCGCTGAACGGATACATTTTACGGCAGGGGTTAAGCATCTGCCAGAGCAATGAGATAAAAGAAGAAACTGCGGAAATTCTGATTGAAAAAGGGATTGTGGCGGCAATTGAGAGCAGGGATTAGGCTTGTGTCAGATGCTTTTTTTAAAGTATTATGCAATTTAAAAGGAATTGTCAGAATTGTAAATAAGATTCTACAAAAAGCTTGTTTTTTGGGAAATATTGTTATAAAATAGACAATAGATTGTTACATTATTACAAAAAGTATAGGAGGTCTTTAGAGAATGGGTAACACAACACAGGCGTCAGCAAGAGAACGCATTGAAGCAATTCTTGATGACAACAGTTTTGTTGAAATCGGAGCAGGTGTAAAAGCCAGAGCAACAGATTTTAACATGCAGGAAAAAGACACTCCGGCAGACGGTGTTATTACCGGATACGGAGTAATTAATGGAAGTCTTGTGTATGTATACAGCCAGAATCCGGCAGTTTTAGGCGGTTCAATCGGCGAAATGCATGCAAAGAAGATTACAGGACTTTACGATATGGCTATGAAGATGGGAGCGCCGGTTATTGGCCTGATAGATTGTGCAGGATTAAGACTTCAGGAAGCAACAGATGCTTTGAATGGTTTCGGAACAATTTACCGGAAGATGTCATTATGTTCCGGTCTTGTACCGCAGATTACAGCTGTTTATGGAAGCTGTGGCGGTGGTCTTGCAGTTCTTTCAGAACTTTCTGATTTTACATTTGTGGAAGAAAAGAACGGCAAGTTATTTGTAAACAGTCCGAATGCATTAGACGGCAACAATGATACCAAGTTAGATACAGCATCTGCTGCATTTCAGGCAGAAGCAGGTGTTGCAGAGGAAACACTTGCAAATGGCATCAGACAGCTTGTATCTCTTCTTCCGGCCAATAATGACGATGTAGCTTATGCAGACTGCGAAGATGATTTAAATAGAGCATGTGCGGATATGGAAGCAGAAGCAGCAGATGCAGTGCTTGCATTAACAGATATTGCAGATGACGGCTTATTTATGGAAGTAAAGTCTGAATTTGCAAAGAGTGTTGTAACAGGTCTGTTAAAGATTAACGGTACAACAGTCGGCGCCGTTGCCAACAGAACAGTCCGTTTTGATGACGAAGGCGAAGCAGCAGAAAAGTTTGAACCGGTACTGACCGTTGACGGTGCTGAAAAAGCTGCAGAATTTGTAAATTTCTGTGATGCATTTGAAATTCCGGTGCTGACCCTTACCAATGTAAAGGGCTTTGAAGCAACAGTTGATTCCGAAAAGAAGATTGCAAAAGCAGCAGCAAAACTTACATATGCATTTGCAAATGCAACCGTACCAAAGGTTAATGTAATCATCGGTGAAGCTTACGGAAGTGCTTATGTGGCAATGAATTCCAAAGCAGTCGGTGCAGATATGACATACGCATGGCCGTCAGCAAGCATCGGTATGATGGATGCAGCCAGTGCAGCAAAGATTATGTATGCAGATGAGATTGATAAGGCAGAAGATGTCAACGCAAAGATTTCTGAAAAGGCAGCAGAGTACGCACAGTTACAGTCCAGCGTAGAATCTGCAGCAGCAAGAAGTTATGTGGATACAATTATTAATCCTGAGGAAACAAGACAGTATGTTGCGGCAGCGTTTGAAATGCTGTACACAAAAAGAGAGGATCGTCCGGTTAAGAAGCATGGAACGGTCTGATAATGAGGTGAAACAATATGAAGAAAACTAATATCAAACGCTTTTTCGTGTTGTTCTGTGTGTTAGCCTGCGTGTTCAGTATGACAGCCTGCACCAATACCATTTCTTCAGACAGTGCTAAGACGAGCCTTAAAGATATGAAGGTCAATCAGTATGCCTCAGATATGGTACAGTGGGCAGAAGATATGCTGGTATATTTAGACCAGACATCGGATGCACAGATTAAAGCAGATGGCGAAGCAGCAAAGACACTCAGCTATGTGAATGGAAAAGTCTATGTCGTAAATATGCAGGGCATGAACGACAAGACGATTGAGTTTTATAACAGCTGGGTTAAAACAAGAGAAGATTTAGGCGCATTAAAGTCCATTGACAAAGAAGATGTCAGAGTCAGTGATGAAACAGGAACACTGTGTACGATTGCAATCAATGCAACATATGAAACAAGAACCTGTGCATTTGAACTGGTCATCGATGATGATTTCAATCTGGACAGCGGTGCAATTAACCCGACTTATACAACAGGTGAGAAGATGGAAAAAGCTGTGTTAAATACAGTACTTGGTATGGGTACGGTATTTATCGTGCTGATTTTCATTTCTTATATCATTTCTCTGCTTCAGCATGTTAATAAAATCGGAGCAAAGAAACAGACAGCAGAAGAACCACAGCAGACAGCACCGGCACCGGTTGTTGAAGAACCGGAAGACGAGGAAGAAGATGACTGCGAACTGGTTGCTGTTATTACGGCGGCGATTGCTGCATCAGAAGGTACTGCGGCAGATGGACTGGTAGTTCGTTCCATCAGAAAAGTCGGCAGACAGAATAACTGGAAATAAAATTAAAATATTTGATAATCAATCAGCCGCAGACCGCGGTGGAACGGAGGAAACAATGAAAAATTATACGATCACAGTGAATGGGAATGTATATGACGTTACAGTAGAAGAAGGAACAGGAAGCGCAGCAGCACCGGCAGCAAAGGCCGCACCGAAAGCTGCTCCGAAGGCAGCAAAGAAAGCAGCACCGGCTGGCGCACAGGGTGCAGTAAAGGTAACTGCTCCAATGCAGGGTAAGATTTTAAAGACACCGGTTGCAGCAGGCTCTGCTGTAAAGAAGGGTGATGTACTTGTTGTTCTTGAAGCCATGAAGATGGAAAATGAAATCTGTGCACCACAGGACGGTACTGTTGCAACAGTAGAATGTGCCGTTGGTGATTCCGTTGAAACAGGTAAAGTATTAGTTTCCATGAACTAAGTTCTTTATCAGAATCATTGAAACGGGAGGTTAAAAAATGAGTTATATTATAGAAACATTGGGAAACCTCGTACAGCAGACCGCATTTTTCGGGCTTTCATGGGGCAATTACCTCATGGTTGTTGTTGCGTTGATTTTCCTGTACTTAGCAATAAAAAAAGGATACGAACCTCTGCTTCTTGTACCGATTTCCTTTGGTATGCTTCTTGTCAATCTTTATCCGGACATCATGCTTTCCATTGAGGATTCCAGCAATGGTGTGGGTGGTTTACTGCATTACTTCTATTTACTGGATGAATGGAGTATTTTACCGTCCTTGATTTTCCTTGGTGTTGGTGCAATGACAGATTTCGGACCGCTGATTGCCAATCCAAAGAGCTTTCTGCTTGGTGCGGCAGCGCAGTTCGGTATTTTCGCTGCATATATTCTGGCAATCTTTATGGGATTCCCGGATAAGGCAGCAGCTGCGATTTCTATTATCGGTGGTGCCGATGGACCGACATCTATCTTCCTTGCCGGTAAATTAGGACAGACAAAATATATGGGACCGATTGCGGTGGCAGCATATTCTTATATGTCACTGGTTCCGATTATCCAGCCACCGATTATGAAGCTTTTAACAACAGAAGATGAAAGAAAGATTAAAATGGAACAGTTACGTCCTGTATCCAAACTGGAAAAGATTCTGTTCCCAATCGTCGTAACGATTGTTGTTGTTATGATTCTTCCGACAACAGCCCCACTCGTTGGTATGCTGATGTTAGGTAATCTCTTTAAAGAGAGTGGTGTTGTAAAACAGCTTTCAGAAACAGCATCAAATGCATTGATGTACATCGTTGTTATTATTCTTGGTACATCTGTCGGTGCAACAACAAGTGCAGAGGCATTTTTAAATCTTGATACTTTAAAGATTGTTGCATTAGGTCTGGTTGCGTTTGCATTTGGTACAGCAGCCGGTGTACTGTTTGGTAAGATTATGTGCAAGGCAACTCACGGAAAGGTAAATCCGCTGATTGGTTCAGCCGGCGTATCAGCCGTTCCAATGGCAGCACGAGTATCACAGAAGGTCGGCGCGGAAGCAGATCCGTCCAACTTCCTGTTAATGCATGCGATGGGACCAAACGTAGCAGGTGTTATCGGTACGGCAGTTGCCGCAGGTACGTTTATGGCGATGTTTGGTGTAATGTAAAATAGATATTAATGGAGGATATAAAGATGGCAGAACAGGTGAAAAAACCTTTAAAAATTACTGAGACCGTATTGCGTGATGCACATCAGTCCTTAATTGCTACAAGAATGACAACAGAGCAGATGCTTCCGATTGTCGATAAGATGGATAAAGTCGGATATCATTCTGTAGAGTGCTGGGGTGGTGCGACATTCGATGCATCTCTTAGATTCTTAAAAGAAGACCCATGGGAAAGACTTCGTAAGTTAAGAGATGGTTTTAAAAATACAAAATTACAGATGTTATTCAGAGGACAGAATATCCTCGGATACAATCATTATGCAGATGATGTAGTAGAATATTTCGTACAGAAGTCTATTGCAAACGGTATTGATATTATCCGTATTTTCGACTGCTTTAACGATTTAAGAAATCTTGAAACAGCAGTAAAGGCAGCTAAGAGAGAAAAAGGACATGCACAGATTGCACTTTCTTATACAATCGGTGATGCCTATACACTGGATTATTGGAAAGAAACAGCAAAGAAGATTGAAGATATGGGTGCAGACTCTATCTGTATCAAGGATATGGCAGGTCTTTTACTTCCATATAAAGCAACAGAACTCGTACAGGCATTAAAGGAAGGTTCTTCACTGCCGATTCAGATGCATACACATTATACATCCGGTGTTGCTTCCATGACCTATTTAAAGGCAGTAGAAGCCGGTGCAGATGTTATTGATACAGCAATCTCACCGTTCTCAATGGGTACAAGCCAGCCTGCAACAGAAGTTATGGTAGAAACCTTTAAGGGCACACCGTATGATACAGGACTTGACCAGAATCTGCTGGCTGAAATCGCTGAATACTTCCGTCCGATGAGAGAGGAAGCGTTAAAGACAGGTCTGATGAATACAAAGGTTCTTGGCGTAAATATCAAGACACTCTTATATCAGGTACCGGGTGGTATGTTATCAAATCTTGTATCCCAGTTAAAGGATGCAGGTGCAGAAGACAAGTATCAGGCTGTGCTTGAAGAAATTCCGAGAGTTCGTAAGGATTATGGTGAACCGCCTCTGGTTACACCGTCATCACAGATTGTCGGTACACAGGCTGTATTAAATGTATTACAGGGTGAACGTTACAAGATGATTACAAAAGAATCCAAGAAGGTTCTTGCAGGTGAATTCGGACGTACCGTTAAGCCGTTTAATAAAGAAGTACAGAAGAAGGCAATCGGTGATACAGAGCCGATTACATGCCGTCCGGCTGACTTGATTGAGCCACAGTTAGAAGGCTTCAAAAAGAGCCCGGTCGTTCAGAAGTACAAACAGCAGGATGAAGACGTATTATCATACGCATTATTCCCGGCAGTTGCAGAAGAATTCTTTAAGTACAGAGAAGCGCAACAGACAAAGGTTGACCCAAAGGCTGCGGATACAGAAAATAAGACATATCCGGTATAATAATCTGATGCCGGATTCAGCAGCGGATATCATTGGATATCATTGTTGAGTTAGCTTATAAAGGGAGATTCAAAAGAATCTCCCTTTTTGTAGGTTGTGCGCTTTCATATCATATAGAAATACACAAAAAATACAATTTTCTTAGGAAAAAATACCCATGACACCTTGAATACAGGAAAAAAGTATAGTAAAATCGGTACCTAACATAAACAAGGAGGCAGAACGAGAATGGAACAAAATGAAAGAAACAAAAACTTATCACTAAAGAAAAAATTATTTATATCCCATGGCATTATTATTGCAACAGCGGCAGTGATAGCGGTACTGTTACTTGTGGGGTTAAATATTGTAAAGGGAAATGTAAGCGGTATTTTTAACGGTCCGCTTGCCAATATTGACAGTGTAGGCAAAGTGCGCTACGGCATTACGGATTTACAGCGTGCGATTAACAGAATTCTGACTGAGGATTCATCACAGGTTGGGAACAGCTATGTGAATTTTGAAAAGACCGTCACAGAAGATGTCAGTCTGATTACAGATTCTGTACAGCAGATGCACAACCGGAAGATGAATACAGAAAGTACAGCGCTGTTAAATCAGATAGCGTCAAAGATTGATGAAGGCGAAAAGGTCAGAAGCACGTTAATGACACAGCTTAAGGCAGGTCGTTACAGCGAGGCGGTTGAATTAAATAATAATACATATCTGCCGATTGTAAATGACATTAAAAGCCTTTCTGAACAGCTGGAAAACTCGATTGATAAGACTGCGGTTAATTATTATACGATGTCAAAATATACTGGTGTCGGAATGACCGTGGCAGGTATTTTACTGCTTATCGCAGACGTGGTATTCGGACTGCGTGTTACACGCAAGATGGCCAGTGCTATTGTAGAACCGGTACAGGAGATTACAGAAGCAGCCAAAATCATGTACAGCGGAGATATGTCTGTCGGAGAACGGATTACCTATGAATCTGAAAATGAAATCGGACAGCTTGCGGATGCACTGCGCGGTACAACGAAAAATCTCTCCGATTATGTAAATGAGATTTCAGCAATCTTACAGCGTATGGCAACCGGCGATTTGACAGAGGACAGCGATGAGATTACAGATTTCCTCGGTGATTTTGCAAGTATTAAAGAGTCTTTTGTACATATCTTAAAGCGTTTTAACAGTACTCTGACGAATATCCAGACAAGTGCGGATGAGGTTGAAGAAGGGGCAAACGGTATATCCCAGTCTTCGCAGGCACTTGCAGAGGGCGCAACTGATCAGGCAAGTGCAATCCAGCAGTTAGATGCTACAGTGACTTCGGTAGCCAATATGGCAACGGAAAGTGCCAGGGAAACGCAGCAGGCATATGATGATATTCAAAAGACCGTTTCAGATGCGGAGCAGGAAAAGGAAAAGGTGAAAGAATTGACCGATGAAATGCGCCGTATTTATGAAATCTCCAGCGAAATCGATAATATTATTGTAACAATAGAAAGTATTGCTTCACAGACAAATCTGCTTTCATTAAATGCTTCAATTGAAGCAGCAAGAGCCGGAGAAGCCGGAAAAGGCTTTGCGGTTGTTGCAGACCAGATTGGTAAGCTGGCGGCAGACAGTGCCAATTCTGCGGCAGAAACCAAGGAATTAATCAGCAAAACCGTTCAGGAAATTGAAAAAGGCAATGCAGTTACGGAAACCGTTTCCCAGTCTTTTGACAGAGTAATTGCGAGCATGAACACCTTTGCAGATGTGGCACATCAGATTAATGAAACAGCCGTCAATCAGGCATCTGCCTTAGAACAGGTCAATCAGGGAATCGACCAGTTATCGGCGGCAGTACAGAATACGGCTTCTTCATCAGAAGAAAGTGCGGCAATCAGCGAACAGTTATCCGCCAAGGCAGAAGAACTGGATACACTGGTAAGAAAATTCAAACTGTATGCATAGTAAAAATATCCCGGCTTAGGCAGACTGCAAAGCCGGGATATTTTTTATTTTATCTTATTTTTATGTCATTTGTTTTTTGTGTCAATACAACGGTTATAACTGTTGTATGTATTTATTTATCCATTTTCTTTTTGTTTGTAATCAGCAGTGTTACACAGCCAAGAACAGCGGCAAAAAGAAGAAGTCCGTAGACAGCGACAGATGTTGTATCACCGGTAGCCGGTTCCTGTGTGTTGTTTTGTGTCGCAGTATCTGTTGAAGCAGCGGCAGTTTTTGTGGCTGTTGTTGTTTTGGTAGAAGTTGCAGGCTGGACAGCCGCTGTTGTAGCAGGTTGAGCCGGTTTTGTAACAGGCTGAGTCGTAGCCGCTTCCGTTGTAGCATTTTCAGCCGGCTTCGTAGCAGGCTGAGTCGTAGCCGCTTCCGTTGTAGCATTTTCAGTCGGCTTCGTAACAGGCTGAGTCGTAGCCGCTTCCGTTGTAGCATTTTCAGCCGGCTTCGTAACAGGCTGAGTCGTAGCCGCTTCTGTCGTAGCAGTTTCGGTTGGCTTTGTAACCGGCTGTGTTGGTTTTGTAGTAACGGTTATATTTGCAGCGCTGCTCATGGTAGAGCTGTTGTCATCATATACAACGACATAGTAGCTTCCCGCATCATTGCCTGAAATATTATCAAAGCGGATAGAAGAAGCCGTTGCATTGGTTATGGCAGAACCGTTTTTAAACCACTGATAAGATAATGTTCCGTAGCCGGAAGCCGTAACAGAGAGTTCTCCACTCTCCCCCTCTGTCAGTGAAAGAGAAGCAGGCTGTGCGGAAATCTGAAGTCTAGGCATAACCGTAACGGTTGCGGTGTCGCTTGTGACGCTGCTTACACCGTTAGAAACGACAACGGTATAATCTCCGGCATCACTTTCGGCAAGTGCAGAGAAATTCAGTGTAGATGAAGTTTCACCGGTAAGAGCCGTACCGTCTTTATACCACTGATATTGATTAGAACCGCCCGTTCCCTGTACAGCAACATTTAAAGAATAACTGCTGCCGGTAATTCCCTTAAAGGATTTCGGCTGGGTGAAAAGCTTAATAGGATCCGGTGCACTTGTTTTGCTGACATAAACGGTAACAAGCGGGTGCATAACAATGTCATATCCCGCAGGCGTGGTAATAGTAAAATGATAGTCAATATAATAATATAAGCGGGAACCGCTGTCCACAAGTGTTGTATCCAGTATAATCTGATTGGATGACGCATCAAAAGTGTATCCGTCTGCTTCAACCGGAGCGACAGGTGTGCCGTCAATATTGATAACCGGGTTGTCAATTACACAGGTTTCCTGTGTATATGGCAGAAATTCCTTTACAATTTTAGTGTATGGTCTGGTCGGGAAGGAATCACTTCCTTCTGCCATACGGATAGGCCAGTTGGTTAAATGCGGCAGACGGGACATAAAGCGGTAGTCCATAATATTTGTAGAGCTGATACCCAGTGTTTTTAAGCTGGTCATTTGTCCGAGTGTGTCGGTCATGTCATTGGCAACTGGACAGCCGTAAAGTGTCAGTTCCTTTAAAGTACCGTTGTGTGACAACAGGAAATCAACATTTGAAAAACGGTTATATGCCAGAATTAAGGTTTCAAGCTTTGTAAGCGAATCAAACATTGAAGAATACTCGTCTGTTACATAAGCGTATGACAAATCCAGATATTTCAGATTCGTAAGGCTTGAAATTGTGTCCGCATTAGAATCAGCGTTTTTATCGGTGATTTTAACACCGTCCAGACAAAGTCTTGTGATAGACGGAACTGCTTTTAACGGGCTGATATCATTTACAGATGTGCATTTTTCGAGTTCTACATCATTTAAAGTATCCGTTACCGGAATTTTAGAAATATCTGTCAGGTTGTAGCAGTCACTTAAATCCAGAAAGTGCAGTTTTGTTAATGCCGTAATATCCGGCAGTACCGTAAGTTCGGAATCGGTAATCCGTAAGGTTTTCAGATTCACACAGTACTCAAGACCTGTGTAGTCGGTAATGTGTGTGTCGTCAGAATTTGTTAATTTTAAAGCAGTGAGCGATTCAAGCTGTTCCTTTGTAATATCGGCAGAAGAATCTTCAACGTTTAAAGCGCTGTTTAAAGCGGCTTTCATATTGACATCGGGAATGTCCACGATGTCGGACGAAGCTGCCCAAATCTGCGGAAGCTTTGCAAATTCTGTACAGAACGGAATCACCATAAGACAGGCAAGCAGTACGCACAGAATTTTCTTAAAATTGTGTTTCATAATTTTCCTTTCCTCCTAAAAATAGAAATACAATGAAATTTTACCATAATGCAGTGCAAAAGTATGTGGTTATAAAGGGATAGGATAAAAGGGAATTCTAGGAAAAAAGATAGAAAGAATAGGACGGGGGATACAAATTTCCATAATGTAAAAAGTGTCCGGCAGGAATACCGGAC
>ENA-UONU01001530-UONU01001530.1-human-gut-metagenome-genome-assembly--contig:-CS51-NODE-1530-length-16657-cov-18.588242_pt1 | contig 16657 bp, 14 predicted proteins | sample MGYA00242462_ERZ724009 | MGnify/ENA metagenome assembly ERZ724009 | reverse complement strand
AGAAGGTTAAGTTTGGAGACAGAGTAGTAGGTATCATTGAAGCCCGTGATGGCACGATCATGGACGTTGTACGCCAGATCAAGCCATATGAATTTGACAACGAAAGCAAGTAAAAACAAATAGACAGATGAACAAACCGCCTGCTCAAGCAGGCAGTGGAGCACGTAAGAGCAGGTTTGTGAGTATGTTTATCAGATATTTGTGAGTCTGCAAATGCAAGAGAAGGCCCATGCAGGCTGCCAGTACGGCAGCAGCATGGGCTTTTTTTTCTATTTCAGTTTCCACTTCAAAAGCAGAGCAGAATTAGTAATAACCAGCACGGATCCCGTATTATGTACCAGAGCCCCAATAACCGGATTTAACTTTCCGGTAATGGTCAGTGTAATAGCCATAAAATTCCGTGCTATGGAGACATTGACAGAGATCATGGTTTCAGAGTAAACTTGCATAAGACGTATTTTTACTGTGAATGCCAGCCGTTGCTGTGAAAACTGTGGGTGTGAGAGAAAAAGGCTGGTGTTCAGGTTTTGAAAAGTGAGGAAGATAGAATGAAACGATCACTGGAACTGGCGGAAAAACTGATCTGTCAGAGTTATCTTGAAAAAAATGAATATATAGAACTGTTATCTGCTTATAAAGATGAGGAAACTGTGGTCTGTCTGGGGCAAGAAGCAGGAAGACTGCGTGAGAAATATTATGGAAATAAAGTCTACATGCGCGGTCTCATCGAATTTACCAATTTCTGTAAAAACAACTGCTATTACTGCGGTATCCGCCGGGACAATAAAAATGCCAGCCGTTACCGTCTCACAAAAGAAGAGATTTTAGACTGCTGTAAAAATGGTTATGAACTGGGCTTTCGCACCTTTGTGCTCCAGGGAGGCGAAGATCCTTATTTTACGGATGATAAGATCGTGGAGATCGTTAAGAAGATCCGAAGCGCTTATCCGGACTGTGCCATTACTCTTTCCATTGGAGAGAAAACAAAGGAAAGCTACCGCCTTTACAAAGAAGCAGGAGCAGACCGGTATCTGCTGCGCCATGAAACGGCAAATGAGGATCACTACTGTTATCTCCATCCAGAACAGATGAGTCTTGCAAATAGAAAACAGTGTCTGCAGGATCTAAAAGATCTGGGATATCAGACTGGCGCAGGTTTTATGGTGGGTGCACCGGGGCAGACTTTAGAGTGTCTGGCAGAAGATCTGGTATTTTTAAAAGAATTAAACCCGGAAATGGTAGGGATCGGACCATTTATCCCACATCATGATACCAAATTCGCTGATGAGCCTGCAGGAAGTGTGGAATTGACGTTGTTTTTATTATCGGTTTTGCGTATCATTCTTCCAAAATGTCTGCTTCCTGCAACAACAGCTCTGGGAACCGCAGATCCAAGGGGGAGAGAAAAGGGATTGCTGGCAGGCGCAAACGTAGTGATGCCTAATTTGTCCCCTGTGAAAGACCGTAAGAAGTATGAGCTTTATGACAATAAGATCTGTACCGGCGATGAAGCGGCTGAGTGCAGAGTCTGTCTTAAGAACCGGGTGAAGTCTGTTGGTTTTGAGTTGGTGGAAGACAGAGGGGATGTGGCTTTATAGTGTTTATGCTGTAACAGTACAAAATATATATTTACAAAATGTTCTCTCGGAGTATTCCCTGCACCTGCTTTTGTGGCTGATTTTCCGCCAGTCGCACCCGAATTTCATCAATGTACGCACCGCGTACACCTTAGAAATTTGGGTACAACTGACAAAAAATATTCTCACAAAATCAGGCACAGAAAGATTCCGGGAGAACATCAAATTCAGCAGGAGGAAATAGGGCAATGGGACATTTTTATTTTGTAAGACATGGTCAGACTATATGGAATGTGGAAGGAAAGATCTGCGGAGCAACAGATATTGCTTTGACACAGCTTGGTCATGAGCAGGCCATAGAGACAGGAAAGAAGATTTTAGAAGAAAAGATCCATGCAGACGAGATCCTGTATTCACCTCTGATGCGGGCTGCAGATACGGCAAAACATATTTCTGGGATTACGGGTATTCCGGCCCGTGAGGAATTACGGTTAAAGGAGCAGAATTTTGGCATATGGGAGTCTACTCCCAGAGGTGGTGAAGACTTTAAAAAGGCCAAACAGTCCTTTGCATGCAGTTATGAAGGCGGGGAGTCTATGTTGCGTCTGGCTCAGCGGATCTATAATCTCTTAGATGAGATCAAAGATAAGTCAGATGAGAAAACATATATCCTGGTAGCCCACAATGGCATTGCCAGAGTGGTGCAGTCCTATTTCCATGACATGACAAATGAAGAATTTGCAGCTTATGGGATCCAAAACTGCGAGATAAAAAGATATGATTTTTAAACGAAATGATCCTCTCACCTGTTGCGAAGCAATAAGCAGCAGGTGAGTGGATCATTGCAGGTGACATGTCCGTTTAGAAGAAATGCTCTGTTATTTTGAAAATGATGTATCAGGATCAGACCTGCTCCATCAAAATATCCACTACTCCGCCACAGACCATACCATCATCTTCAGCGTCCTGTCCGGTAAGATCCCCGTGATAAAGGATCGGAGAGTGGTCATCATCATGGATCATTTCCAGGGCGCGGCGTACAACAGCGGATTCCATACAGCCGCCGCCGATGGTGCCGATAATGGTTCCGTCCTGAAGGACTAACATTTTTGTGCCTACGCTTCGTGGAGCGGAGCCACGGCGGGCTACAATGGTAGTCAGGATGGCCGGAAGCCGTTCAGGAGAATGATCATTTAAGAAGCGGGATATTTCCGTTGGAAAACCGCAGCTTTTCAGCTTCTGGTTCTTTACCTGAATGATCTCCGCCATAATGGCAACACCAATTTCTGCTGGTGTTTCCGCACCGATATTTAAGCCAATGGGAGTGTAGACCTGATTTAGAACTTCCGGGTCAGTACCATTTTCAATCAAAACTTCTTTTACTTTTGCCACACGCTTGCGGCTGCCGATCATACCGATATAGGCATGGGGCATTTTAGCGATCCGCTCTAAGCAGATCTGGTCATATCTGTGGCCTCTGGTAAGGATGATAAAATAAGTATCCTTGGAGCCTTTGGTCTGGTCAAGGCCATTTTCAAAGGAGTCGCAGATCACCTGATGGGCACCGGCTCTTCTGGCATTATTTGCATAAAGAGGCCGGTCCTCTAAAACTGTTACTGTAAATTCCATCATGGCACCAAGCTGGATCACTGGCATGGAAACATGGCCGCCGCCGCAGATCACCAGGCGCTTTTCTCCACCTAAGCAGTCGCAGAACAGCTTTTTTCCCGCTGCTGTACTCTGTCCGCTATCATGGAGTTTTCTTATTTCTTCCTGATTTTGAGAGAAGAATCCACCTTTTGTACTTTCCCATATCAGCTTTTCATCTGAAAAGAAAGCTTTTTCCCCGAAAGCATCCTTCTCTAAAATGGTGTAAAGGATATTCTGACGGTTGGGACTTACACTTGCTATAGCTTCGTATACATCTTTAAATTCTGTTGTTCCTGACATTTTTACAACCCCCATTTTGATCCATGTACGTTTCTAGTAGTACATCGTTTTTGAAATAACTATACCACTCACTTGTCTGCGAATCTGATTGCACAGGCCTAAAAGCCTCAGCGTAGCCCGCTACGCCTGCGTTTTTAGACCTGCACACTCAAATCCGCATCCTGCGTGATTAGTACAGTTATTTACGAAACGATGTACTAGTACATATTGTTTTGCTTATGCACAACATGCCAATGGCATGTGCGTCAGTTACCGTAAACTGTTATTGAATATTTTTAATAACGGTCTGTAAATATTAATTCTTATTATACCATTGTAAGAGAACGGGGGCAAGCAGCATTCCTGAAAAATAATAAGCTCTATACAAAAAAATAAAGATGCTTACGGAGTATGTTTAAAGGCATTTCAGAAGGAAAATTTCCAGCATTTTCCAGGAAAACAACGGAAAATGTAAGTGTTTACAAAATTTATGTAAGTATTTACAATTTTGTATTTGAAAAGTGGAAAAAGTGTGGTATACTGCATTTCAGAAAGGACATTCCGGGGTTTCGGAAAGGGATTCCGGGAAACGCCGGAAGAGTCCGGAAAGAGAAACAGGAAATAAAAAGAGGGAATGATCCGCATTAGGAAAGGAGAATATTTAAATTATGGCACTTCTGAATTATGATGTATTAAAGAAATCCGGTTACGATGGCTATATCCTGGAGGATGCTCCAGTGAAGGTTTTACAGTTTGGTGAGGGAAACTTCCTTCGCGCATTTGTAGATTATTGGTTTGACCTTGCAAATGAGAAGGCCGGATGGAACGGCAAGTGCTGCCTGGTACAGCCGATCGCACCAGGTCTTGCAAAGATGATCAATGAGCAGGAAGGTCTGTATACTCTGTACCTGCGCGGAAGCGAAAACGGCAAAAAGGTAGATGACAAACGCGTGATCTCCAGTGTTGCTAACTGCTTAAACCCATATGAGAAGGCTGATTACGACAAGATGATGGAAGTTGCTGCAAGCGATGACTTACAGATCATCGTTTCCAATACAACTGAGGCTGGTATCCAGTATGATCCATCCTGCAAGAAGGATGACTGCCCACCATCAAGCTTCCCGGGAAAGCTGACCCAGGTTCTGTATCATCGTTTCCAGGCTGGTAAGTCAGGGATCATCATGCTGGCCTGCGAGCTGATCGACAACAACGGTAAAGAGCTGTTAAAGTGCGTAAACCAGTACATTGATCAGTGGGAGCTGGGCGCTGACTTTAAGAAGTATGTAAATGAAGACTGCACCTTCTGCGGTTCCTTAGTAGACCGTATCGTTCCAGGACGTATCCGTGACGCAGAAGAAGTTAAGGCTCTGGATGCAAAGAATGGCTACGAAGATCCTCTGACCGACGTTGGTGAAGTATTTGGTGTCTGGGTAATCGAAGGCGATGAGAAGTTAAATGATGTACTGCCATTTAAGAAGGCTGGTCTGTTAGACAAGGTATTTGTTACCCCGGATATGAGCCCATATAAGAAGAGAAAAGTCCGTATCTTAAACGGTGCTCATACAGGTTTCGTTCTGGGTGCTTACCTGGCTGGTGAGAACATTGTTCGTGATTGTATGAACGATGAGACCATTAAGGGCTTCATGAACAAGATGCTTTACGATGAGGTTATCCCAACCCTTCCGCTGGACAAGAATGACCTGTTAAACTTTGCAGCAGCTGTATCTGACCGTTTCAATAACCCATTTGTAAACCATGAACTGATGAGCATTTCCTTAAACTCCACCTCTAAGTGGAAAGCAAGAAATATGCCATCCTTCCTGGAATATATCAAGGAAAAAGGTGTTCTGCCAGAGTGCCTGACCATGTCACTGGCTGCATACATTGCATTCTACAGCAATGATATTCAGTCTCTTACTGATGCAGGCCTGGTTTGCAAGCGTCCGGCTGGAAATGAGTATACTGTAAGTGATGACCGTTGGGTACTGGAATTCTACAATGATCACAAGGATGCTTCTGCAGAAGAACTGGTACATGCAGTCCTGACCAATGAGAAGATGTGGGATCAGGATCTGACCCAGATCGAAGGTCTGGAAGCTAAGGTTGCAGCTGACCTGAAGCTGATCCGTGAAAAAGGCGCTAAGGCTGCATATGCTAGCTGCCTGTAATATGAAAAGGATACAAAATACCTTTTGACCACAATATCAAAGAGTAAACTCACGAATCCCGCGCATTTGCGCTCTACTGCCTGCTAACGCAGGCGAAACCTTCGTTAATGGTCCAAGAAAAACAAATGCCACCTTCGGTGTCGCTTGTTTTTCTTTTGGACTCATTATATCGTGTAAGTAACAGAAAGGCTGTCCGAAAGCGGGCAGCCTTTTAATAATGTGCCTGATGGTACACGTTTTTTAAGTATTATTGTATCAGTCCCGTTTTCGCGTATTCTTTTAGCTTTTCTCTCAGGATCGTATCATTTGGATTCAGATATTTCCGTACATTAGCATAAAGCACTTCATCTGGCTTTAACATCGCACGGTACTGGGCAGGAGTGCGATGAAAAGTAGAACGGAAGCGGGAAGTCAGAGTCTTTAAATCAGGGAAGCCATTTTTTAATGCAATGTCTGTCAGATTTTCATTAGTGTAGGTCAGGTCATTTAATGCATGTTGAAATCGTACTCTTGTGAGATATTCGTGGAAATTGATACCTACCATTTGTTTAAATAGAGTTGAAACATAGGTCCGGTTGTACTGGGCGTAGTCTGCCAGATCCTCCAGGGATAATTTTTCTGCATAATGTTCCTCTACATAACTGAGGAGAAGGCGGATCGTAGCACGTCGTTTGTCTTCTTCCGAGATCAGATTGATCTGTTGGGGATCAAATTCTGTAAAAAGCGTGATCAGAAGCAGTTCCAGGTTTGCTTTTGCGCTTAACTGGGCATAGACGCCGCCACATTCTAATGATTGCCATAGCTGGCTCACATAAAAGCGGATATGGCAGAAACGATCTTCGTAGCGATTGCTTTCATTGGAAAGGCAGGTAGGAAACTGGTAAATATATCCCTTTTTAACTAAAAATTTCAGGGCATTTGACGGAAAATGCAGGACAAGAGCCCGGGTGCCAGGCTGCTGGCGCATGGAGGCGTGTCCATTGCCGGGGGCAGTCAGGATAAGGTCATCCTCTGAAAGAGAATGAGTCTCTGTACCACGGCAATATTCCTGAGTTCCATGAAGGACGATGCTCAGCTCATATTTATCCGTATGCCAGTGATAACGGTAATTCATGATGCTGTGTGCAAAGCAGCGCAGATGGATATTTTCACGGGGCAGATTCATTTCATAACAGGTTTCTTCCATTTTGTACTCCATTTTATTTTTTTAAAATCTTTATACTTCATTTTATTCTTTTAAAATCCAAATATTTTCCCTGTTGTAAAATTTGGAAAAAATAAAATATCATTTGCAGACCTGACTTTAGAATAACGGTCAATATGGCTTCTGTCAATGATTGTTTCTGTATATATACAAAATAAACTTCCATGAAACAGGCAAAATGCACAAGAGGTGTAATAGGAAATTGGCAAAAATTACAGGGGAAATGTTTGGATTTTAAGTAAGTATAGATTGAAGATGGAGAAACAGAAAATGAAGCAGGGAGAATAAGAAGGCGAAAAAACTTCAAATATTTTGCAGCGACAAAAAGGCAATCTTTTGTTAAATTAAGCATAACAATAAGCCAGGCCCGGGCAGCTAAAAGCTTATGGAGTTTTCAGACTATATTAATAATGATGTAATAATGGAAGGTAAAAGAATATGAATACTCAAATGATGATCTGTATGGTGATCTTTGTAGCTACTCTGGTCAGCTATGTGATGAATAAGATACCAATGTGGCTGACAGCAATGATCTCTCTGACTGCATTGTATTTTACAGGCTGCATTGATGCAGCTGGCGCACTGGCTGGTTTTTCAAATGTTAATACGCTGCTTATGGCAACTATGTTTATAGTAGCAGCAGGTTTCCGCCGCACATCTCTGGTAGATGGAATGTGTAGTGCCATTATGAAATTGACAAGAGGAAGTTTTCTCACAGCCTATTTTGGATATATCCTGATTGCTGTACTACTGACTAACTTTATTGCCAGTCCGATGGTTGTATATGCAATCGTAAGTCCCCTGCTGGCAGCTCTTTGCGATAATACTGGTCACAGTCGTTCTCAATACATGTTCCCGGTCATGGTAGTATGCGTAGCATGCTGCGGTATCCTGCCGTTATCCACTGCCATCCAGCAGGCAGGACAGTTTACAGGATTTATGGAAACCTATGGATTTACTGGCATGAGCATTCGTGCAGTTGATTTTACAATCGGTACATGGCCGATCCTTATTATTGTTCCATTATGGGCATTACTGGTTGGACCAAAATTTACTCCTAAAACACCAGTAGTTCCTATTGAAGCTCTGGAAAATCAGAATACAGGAAAGCAGGCACAAAAACTTAGTCCAACTGTAGATAAGATTGGGATAGTTGTTTTCTTCGGTACGATCTTGTGCCTTATTTTTTCCAATAAATTACATCTTACTACATGGTCAGTCGCATTGACCGGAAGTCTCCTAATGGTATTGTTTGGGGTTGTAGACCAGAAATCTGCATTGCGTGATATTCCCTGGGATATGCTGATGTTGTTTGTGGGTGCATTGGCTTTGGGAACAGCTTTGACCAATACCGGAGCAGGCGATATGATTGGAAATGCCCTGGCATCTGCTGTTGGCGGAACTCATAACAATTATGTATTAGGTGCACTGTTTTTCCTGATTCCATTCGTACTTACCCAGTTTATGCTGAACCGTTCCGTATCTGCAGTATTTGTTCCAATCTGTCTTCTGACCTGTTCTGCATTGGGAGCAAATCCGACTGGACTGGTACTGTTAGTTAATGCAGGTTCTCTGACTGCATTTTTAACACCTATGGCAACTCCGGCTGTACCAATGTGTATGGCTGATGGCGGTTATGATTTACGGGCAATTTTTAAGAGCGGTGCATTGATCACGTTATTCCTGCCATTTATTTACATCTTTTATACCATGACTGTATTTCCTGCATTTTAAAGAAGGGATAACATTGTTATGACGCGGGAAGAGAAAATTGCAATTGCAGATATAGTACGCAGTCGGGACCGATTTGGTCCGGTAAGTCCGGAAGAACTTGCTGCACTGCCGGGAAAAGAACAGGAGCTCTGGGTCCATACAAAAAATGGAAAAACTGTGCATGTTTTCGAAGAACGTCCGGATAATTTACCAGAGCAGGCTGCACTGCTTTTAAATTTTCATGGCGGCGGATTTTTGAAAGGACGTACAGACCGGGATCGCAGATATTGTTGCTGGGTTATGGAGCAGCTGAATTGTATGGTCTGGGATGTTGATTACAGCCTTGCACCGGAAGCACCATTTCCTTTTGCAGCGGAAGAAGCTTATGAAATTGTAAGTTATGTATTTGAACATGCAGCAGAGCTTAGAATTGATAAGGAAAAGATTATTCTTGCCGGACACAGTGCTGGTGGTAATCTGGTGGCATCAGTTTTGATCAAAAATGCGGAGACGAAAGAACTGAATCCCTGCTGTGCGTTGATGGAATATTTTCCCACAGATAATACTGTTGACCCAGTAGAAAGGCTGTCAGAAGAACTGAAAAAAGATCCGTTTTGGGTGAAGCGTGCACAAACAGAAAAAATGTATACTGATTTTTATGTAGGAGATGCTGATGCATCGGATCCACTTTGTTCACCTGCATTTGCCAAAGATGAGGCATTGGCTGTATTTCCGGATTGTCTGATTATATCAGCAGGGGAAGACAGCCTTAGAGATGAGACAGAAGCATTTGGAATGCGTCTGGCAAAAGCAGGGGTCTGTGTGACTATGCAGCGAATTATCGAAGCTATGCATGGATTTACTACGAATCGGACACCAGGCTGGGAACGGGCACTGGACCGTCAGTACAAATTTTTTCAGGAGCATTTAAGATAGAACAAATGTCAAAAGAAAAGATATTATATGAGGAGTAAGACAATGAAGATTACAGATGTAAAGCTGCGTTTTGCAAAGCATTACCTGTTTGTACAGATATATACTGATGCCGAGATCACAGGTCTTGGCGAGGCTGGTAACTGGGGGTATTTACAGGCCACAGCAGCTGCTATTGAAAAGTTTGCAGATTACCTGATCGGAAAAGATCCATTCCGCATTGAGGATTTTAACCAGAATTTCCTGCGTTCCGTGTATTTCCGCGGTTCAGTGATCATGAGCGCTATCTCTGCTATTGATATTGCTTTGTGGGATATTAAGGGTAAGGCACTTGGAGTTCCGGTTTATGAGCTTTTAGGCGGAAAGACCCGCGAAAAAGTGCGTGTTTATGCATCTGTTATGCATCTCACAGAAGATAACAATGAGCTTGCGAAGCAGTATCAGCAGTTGCAGGAAATGGGCTTTACAGCTGCAAAGATCTTCTGCAACGGTCCGGTCAGCGCACCAGATGGAAAAGGGGAATTTTATTCCAGCCGCATTGAACGTGAAGTGGAAAAGGTACGGGTATGCCGTGAAGCTGTTGGAAATGATTTTGATTTTGTGCTGGAAGTGCATCGGGGCATGACACTGCCGGAAGCGGTTGCGTTCGGCCGTGCAGTAGAGCCTTACCGACCTATGATATTGGAGGATCCGGTTCCACCGGATAATGTAGATACCATGGCAGAAGTAGCATCCAAGGTGGGTGTTCCTATTGCTACAGGAGAGCGTTTTATCGACCTGCGCGAGTTTGAGGTGCTGATGTCACGCCACGCCTGCCAGTATGTCCGTCCGGATGTGTGTGCAGTAGGCGGTATCACTGCCAGCAAAAAAATCTGCGCACTGGCAGAAGCACATGATGTCCTTGTGATTCCTCATAATCCACTAGGACCGGTGTCCACAGCAGCTTGCCTGCAGATCTGCGCGTCCATTTCAAACCTTGGTATCCAGGAACTGCCTGGTTTCTGCTTAAATGGTGCAGAAGACAAGATGGTAAAAGAACCACTCCGCTTTGAGAACGGCTGTATGCTGATCCCGGAGGCACCTGGTATTGGCGTGGAACTGGCGGATGATGCAGAAGATCTGTATCCGGCTAATGAACGTGGCAGCAATGCAGCCCGCAGAGCCTTTGATGGTTCTGTGAAAGACTGGTAATGTAAAATCGAATAGAAAACACAATTTGACCACAGTTTTGTCACATTTATTCTCTATGATTAGTTGCGGCAAAGGAGAGTAAAGCGATGAAAAAAGAACTGATATTGACAGCGATTTTAGCAGCTGTGGCAGCAACTGGATGCAGCAGCAGCCAGGCACCTGTACAGACCCAGACACAGGCAGAAACAACAGAAAAGGCACAGGAAGCAGTACCGGAAATGCCCCCCAAAGGTCAGAAAGGTAACAAAGGGAATAAGCCATTTTATGAAGGAATGGGAATGGCACAGACCCCAGACATTTCTGAGCTTCTTACAGGAAGCATGGATCTGGCTGATTATAAAGATAAATGGGTTTACAATGAGGACTATGACTGTTACAGTCTGGAATACGTGGTCTACTGCGAAAATCCCGTTGACCCGGTAAAGGAATGCATGAATATTTATGTTCCTGCGGCATATATGAATGCAGACGGAACCATCAATGAGACGGGTGAGATAAACGGTTACACAGCCCAGAGCGCACCTATTATCTACAAAAATGGTGTTGGCGGATATGCAGAGGCAGATGCTTCAAAGATCTCTGATAAAACAAAAGAATATCTGGAGCAGGGATATGTATTTGTATCACCTGCCAGCAGAGGAAAGGAGACACAGTCAGAGGACGGAAGCTATATTGGAAAATCCCCGGCAGGTCTGGTTGATTTAAAGGCAGGTGTGCGCTTTTTAAAGGCAAATGATAAGGTAATGGCAGGTGATGCTAATAAGATCATTTCCATTGGAACCAGCGCAGGGGGAGCAATGAGTGCTCTTTTAGGAACTACAGGAAACAGTGAAGATTACAAAGTTTATCTGGAAGAGATCGGCGCAGTCATGGATTCTACGGATGATGTGTATGCAGCACAGGTTTACTGTCCGATCACAGACCTGGATCATGCAGATCTGGCTTATGAGTGGATGTATGCAGATCTTCCTGATTACAGCAATGATATGACAGGGGAAACTGGTACAGCCACTGCGTTTGAACAGGCGTTATCAAAGGAGATGTCCTCAGCTTATGCAGCTTATATCAACGGCCTTGGACTGAAAGATCCAAAAACAGGAGAACCGTTGACTTTAAGTGATGATGGAAAGAGCGGCAGTTTTTATGATTACATGGTAAAAGAGACAGAAGATGCAGCTACTACGTACCTTACAAGGCTGGAAGACGGCAGTTTATCTGTTTCCTATTCTCTGGATGATTATCTGAAGGGAAATTATACAACTTCAGGTAAAGGTCCGAAAGGAAGGGGAACGGAAGTGGCTGGAACAGATCTTACTGGTTATCTGAAGTGGGATGGAAAGACAGCTGAGATCTCTGATTACGATATGTATCTTTCTACTTCCAATCCAAGAATGAAGAAGGTCATGGCCTTTGATAATTTGGAAATGACCGATAATTCTGCGGAAAATATGGAATTTGGAGATGAAGCTAACCGGTATAAGCATTTCGATCCTTATATTGCAGATATCCTGGAAAATTTAAAGGCCCAGTTCCCGGATGAGTATGAGACATATATGGAAGCTTATGGCAGTGTTTCCGGTGATAAGAAAGTGGAAGAAAGCAGGAAACTGTTAAATCCCATGAATTATATTGGAACGGATAAGCAGGCTGATACAGCAGACCATATCCGTATACGGGTAGGAACAGAGGATGGAAATACATCACTGTCTGTAGCAGCAGTTCTGGCTCTTGCGCTGGAAGATAAGACGGATTCAGATGTAGATTACGCATTAGTGTGGGCACAGCCACATGGAGATGCTGATTATGAGGGAGAGCTGATCTCCTGGATTAACAGTATCTGTAAATAAAGTTTCTGTCTAGACTTTTTTTGATGAAGTGTTATATAATAGACCAAAAGTGATAACCGGACAAAAAGGAATAACATTATGTATCATGGATTGAAACAAAAGCATGGAAAAATACAGGGCGTGTCTATGCTCCCATTTGGTCTTGTTGCCGGTTTTGCCGGTGAAAAAGAAATTCGTATAATAGAGCTTGCGGAAAACGGCTTTACTTTCCGCACAGCAGAAAAAATAGCAGACCCGGAATTATTTCGAGTCTGCTTTTATCATTATCCGAAGCTGGAGTATGAGCAGGTAGAGCTGCATTCTTATACACTGGAATGCAGTGGAAAATATGAATTTTACTATGAGTATACCCTATATCTGGATAATATAGGTGATATACCGGATAATATGGGCGATATGGATGCAGATGAAACAGAAAATGGGAAAAGCAGGGAATACGAAGGATGCAAAGAAAATAAAGAATATAGAGAATATCGGGAACAGGTTCAGGCAATGCTTCTGTGGTATGACCGTTATATCCGTTTAAAACTGACCGGGGATGAGAATGAACTGGCCAGTGCCATGACAGTTTATCCGACAAATGGGGATGCAGTGACGGCTGAGAACTTTGAAGAACAGAAGAAGCGGTGGTTTGGCTGTGAAGATCAGGAATATTGCAGGAAAGAAACAGGCCGGGAAAGGGAGACAGAGGAGAAGCCACAGAACAGGGCGGAGGTAATGCCAGAGACCGGGAGTGCATTGGAGCAGTTTGAATGGGCTGTGGAGCTGGACACCACCTGGCTTTATGAGGAGTATCTGGCGACAGATCTTAAAGTTTTTATAGATAACTACTGGAAGCAGAATCATCTGTCCGGGCACTGGTTTTCTTATATCCGGCCGCAAAGACTTTATATTGGAAATGCTTTCTGTCATCTGCTTTTTCCAAAGGAAGACCAGTTGTTTCTGCTTCTTGAAAAAGCCAGAAAAGATGGTTTGCAGGTAACGATGACTTTTTCTTATATCAGGGAATTTATGCTGGAGAGAATGAAAATTTTGCTGAACCGGTTGGAAGCCTGGTGTGAGAAAAATGAGAGTATTTTGGAAATACAGGTCAATGACTGGGCTATGGCAGAAATGATAAAAGAGAAGTCTTTACTGATTCCGGTACTTGGCATTTTATTAAACAAGCGGCGGAAAGATCCAAGACTGCACTATAAGTTGGAAACTATGACACAAACAGGAGCAGAGGCCAGCGGTAAATTCCTTGAAGAAAACAGTTTAAATGCCGGTTTTTACAGAGAGTATCTGGAAAAAGAATACGGCATTGCCAGATTCGAATGGGAAAGCTGTGGCTATGATATGGCATTTCCTGTTGGAAAGAACAGTCTGCACCTTCCTTTTTACCAGACCAATACATCCCAGTATTGTACGTTGTATGCAAAATGTACCACAGGAGAGCGGGGAAAGCAGAAGCTGGTAAAACAATGTCCGGGATTTTGTAAAGACTATGCATTTTTGTATCCAGATCATTTGAAAATGGTGGGTAGATACAACTCCTTATTTGCGTTGGACGGCCGCATTTTTGAGGATGATCCTGGTTTTGAATCTGGAATAGAAAATGAAGTTGGAATGAAAACAGGAATAAAAGAAATGGTTCAAAAATGGAAAACAGCAGGGACAGACCGCCTGGTGGTAAATCTGCTGTAAGATGTATGTTCTCCCGGAATCTTTCTGCGCCTGATTTTGTGAGAAGATTTTTTGTCGGGTGCGGCTGGCGGAAAATCAGTTACAAAGGCAGGTGCATGAAAGATTCCGAGAGGACATATGTGGGGAAAGGAGGGAAGAGTACAGATGAAGATTGTAGCCGGACTTGGTTCCATTGATGAATATATCCCCTATGTGGAAGCAGGAGCAGACGAGTTTTTCTGCGGCTATGTGCCTTATTCATGGACAAAAAAATACGGGGCGCTTCTGCCGCTTAACCGCCGGGAAGTACTTTGCTCCAATGTACAGTTAGGTGCATTTAGCGAACTGGAAATACTGGTTGCTATGATCAGAAAATATAAAAAGCCAGTGCATCTCACCTTTAACTCCTTATACTACATCCAAGGACAATACCCGGAAATTGTTAATATTATTATACGGTGTATGTCCATTGGATTTAATAGCTTTATCGTCGCTGATCCGGCGCTGCTTTTATATCTGCGACAGAGTAGAATCAATTGTGAGATCCATTTGAGCGGAGAGACTGCAGAGGTCAACAGCGGAATGATAAAATACTTTGAGAAGCAGAACTTAAAACGCCTGATCTTTCACAGGAAAAACAGCATAGAAGATATGAATTCTATTATTAACAAAGCAGGAAACCTCACAGAATTTGAAGCCTTCACACTAAACGAAATGTGCCAGTTTACTGGTGCATTCTGCAATTCCCTTCACTGCGATGAAATGTGTCATCTTTGTCTGGTACCCTATGAACTGGGACGGATCAGAGAAGGTGTATCAGCAGAAAGTGTGGATGAAAATGTGGACGAACCAGAAGATGACGGCTATCTTTGTGGACAGACCGGCTGTGGCCTCTGCGCTTTATACCAGTTGGAAAAAGCTGGTGTTACTCATTTAAAACTGGTGGGAAGAGGCAACTACACAGACTATATGGAACTTGATATCAAAAATCTGCGAAAGGCATTGGAAATATTAAAAGATGTCTTGGATATGGAAAAAACTGGAAATATCCCAGCCGGACCAGAGGCAGAACGCAGATATATTTCACAGATGAAAAGGGAAATATTCGGTCCGGCTGGAAAGTGTAGTGGAATGTGCTATTATCGGTAGGTAGAAACATCCAGATGTACGGCAACTAAAATCCACTGAATTATATCAAAAATTATATTAAATCTTTTCTCAGAATCTTTCTGTGCTTGATTTTGTGAGAAGATTTTTTAGGATATAATTTTATAGATGTAATACATTTTTTAGGACGAAAATTGGATTATAATAACATTTTTATGGACATTATTTTTTAGGCTGATATCGGATATCAGACACTGTATACACTGTGATAAAAGCATGGGGGTCTTCACGGTTGATATAATTCATCAGTTTCTGGTATTCTGACTTATCTACGATGGTAATGATCTCATTGCGTTTTTCCAGATTGTAGGCACCGATGGATTCATAGATGGTAGCGCCGCTGTGCAGGTCATTGATGATAAAATGCCGCAGTTCTTCCTCTTTTTTAGTGATAATGCAGACCCGCCGTTTTACATTGTGGTTAAAGATAAAATGGTCCAGAATGATGCCGTTAAAATAGGTTCCCAGTACACTTAAAACAACAGTTTTCTTATCATACACCAAAGCTGCTGAAAGGGCGACACACATGCCGGATAAGGACATAGCTTTCCCAAGATCCACATGGAGATATTTGTTCATGATCTTGGCAACGATATCCAGACCACCGGAAGAAGCATTGCGGTTAAACAGGATGCTTAAACCGATACTGACGGTTAAAATATAGCATAAAACATCCAGTTCCTGACTGTCAGTTAAGGAGCCGATGTTCGGGAAGATCCTTTCAAAAAGGGCCAGAAAAAGGGGAAGTACAATACTGGTGTATACGGTTTTAGCCCCGAATTCTTTTCCGCAGGTAAAAAATCCGATGATCAGTAAAAGTATATTTAAGATCATGGTGATGGCTGAAAGGGGCAGAGGGACAAAGTTAGATAAGATAATACCAAGACCGGAGATACTGCTTACGGAAGCATGGCTTGGTAAAAGAAAGAAGTACACAGCTCCGGCTACGATGGCCATAGCTGCTGTAAGGACCAGAGTTTCTTTGATCAGTTCTGTAACATGGTTGTTTGAATGGTTCATGACACACCTCTGTGGGATTATAGTTGGTTACAGTTAAACCAGGAAGTGTAACTGTATCTGCAACATTCATTGTACTATATATCACCAAATATAACTATATAATAAAAATAAAAAGTTGACAAAAAATAAGCCTATTTCAAGGCTTTTCGGTACTTTTTTGCATTTCAATGTGTCAAATTTCCGCGTCATAAATAGTTGACAGATCTGTCATTCCATACTATACTAATAACACAATTGAGATTT
>ENA-UONU01001519-UONU01001519.1-human-gut-metagenome-genome-assembly--contig:-CS51-NODE-1519-length-16759-cov-13.058309_pt1 | contig 16759 bp, 17 predicted proteins | sample MGYA00242462_ERZ724009 | MGnify/ENA metagenome assembly ERZ724009 | reverse complement strand
ACGCAACGCGTGCGAGTTTGGTTCGCAGTTCTGACAATAGGCGACGCAAGCCCACAAACAAAGGATTTTCTCCCAAATGCGCATCTGTCATGTGTACCGGTGGCTTTCGGACCTTAGTCAACAATATCCGAATTCGTTTTATTGTCCAAAGCTAAAAGAATCAGAACGCTCTTGGAAACACGTGCTGAAAGTTTATTGTCTTTGCTCATAGCTAAAAGTTTTTCTTTCTCTTCCTGGCTGAGAGAAACAGAATATTGAGTAGGACGTCCCATATAATTTTCCTTCTTTCGTAAATTGAGTGGGATAATTATATGATCTCACGTATTGATTTAGAAATCAATTTGTTAGTACATCGTTTCGTAAATAACTGTGCTGATCACGTAGGATGTGGATTTGAGTGTGCAGGAAAATATAGACAAGGTCTGTTTTTATGTCTTATAATACGGATAATAAAATGATGTTGAAATCAAAGGAGAATAATAAACATGGACCATACCCCTGTTGTTTCTGTAAGAAATATAGTCTTAGGAGAAGGCATACCAAAGATATGCATTCCGCTTGTAAGCACCAGCCTCCCTGCACTTTTAAATGATATGAAAAGAGCATTGGAATACGGGGCTGACCTCATAGAATGGAGAACTGACTGGATGGAGGATATTTTTAAAGAGGGATATCTGGAAGAGATCCTTCCTACCATCCGGAAAGCGGCCGGTAACACTCCTCTTCTTTTTACATTCCGGACAAAAAAGGAAGGCGGCAACATGGCTGCCAGTCTTTTACAATATAAGGATCTGGTTAAAAAGGCGATCTGCTCCAGTCTGGTGGATCTGGTGGATATTGAGCTGTTTTCTGGCCGGGAAGGGGTTGAAGAACTGGTCGCCCTTGCGAAAGAAAAGAATGTAAAAACTATTTTTTCCAACCATGATTTCTTTAAGACTCCTTCTGAAAATGAGATTCTTTCCATATTAAAGCAAATGGAAGAAGCTGGTGCTGATATTGCAAAGATCGCTGTTATGCCAACATGTACAGAAGATGTACTTACTCTTCTTTCTGCCACCTGCAAAGCAAAAAAAGAACTTTCCTGTCCTGTTATCACTATGTCTATGGCGAAAGCCGGACTGATCAGCCGCTTAAGCGGGGAAGTATTTGGCTCCTGTCTTACCTTTGGCGCTGCCGGAAATGTTTCCGCACCAGGGCAGATCAATGCCTTAAAGCTTCGCTCTGTGCTGGAAATACTCCACGAAAACGTCTGATGCCTTTTTCATTTTCACCGATCACTTTGACTGCCTGACCGGGAATTTTACCTGTTCACACACTTTTCACATTTTACACAACTTTTTCTCACATTTTTTCAGTACATTTATTTATGTTAAAAGCGAATGCTTTTCATACAACTTTTTCTCACAAATGGGCCGGCAGGTGAAAACCTGCCGGCCACTCCTCATTTATGGAACTGTTACTGCTTTATCTCTGTTAATATTTTATCTTTGTTAATGTTTTATCTCTGTTTGGCTTTGTATCTTAACACTTCTTATCTGGCTTTTCTTTATCCTTCTCTTTAAAGCTTACCAGGATAATATCACTTCCGATCTGGCATACATCGCAAAAGGGGATCACATATTCCTTTTCTCTTCCTAAAAATCCGCAGATACACCCAGGTCCCGGCACTACCAAGTCTGTGATACAGCCGGTTTTTTCATCAAACTCTACGTCACCTACATAGCCTAAACGGGCACAGTCTTTTATGTTAATAACTTCCTTTTGCTTTAGATCATAGATCCTTATGGGTATCGGCCCCTTTTTTCCTCTTATTGGTAAATATATCGGTAAAAGTATAAAAAAAGAACTCTGTCCTGCACTTACGTGCAGGGCAAAGTTCTTGATCAAACATCTTTACAGTCTGTCTAATCAGGATGGGCCTATTAGCAGCACAGATCCACGATGACCTGTGCAAAGATCTTTGCACTGTCAACCAGTTCCTTTACTACTGCAAATTCGTCTGCACCATGCATGCGGTTGTCAGTTCCGGGCATGGAGCATCCAAAGGCAACACCATTTTTCAGACTGTGTACATAAGTACCGCCACCTGTGTACTGGCAGCTTCCCTTAAGACCTGTATACTCTTCATAAGCCTTTAATAAAGTACGCACAAAATGAGAATCACCATCTACATAATGAGGTGCTCTCATATGCTCAGCCAACAGTTCGATGCCTTCCTCTGCCATACGTGCCTTTGCTACCTTTAATGCATTTTCTTCATTTGCACAGATCGGTGCACGGCAGTCAAATACACCGTCTAAGTGCTCTGCATCTACCTGGAGCATATCAAAGGCCAGTGTCAGTTCTCCGGAAACCTCATCACTCATGGCAATGCCAACTGCATTTCCACGGGTATCTCCATGAGGGAACAGCTTTACAAGTCCCTTAACCGCATCCATCTGTGGACAGGAAGCTAATGGGAGCTTTGTGATCAGCATCAGCAGTGCAGTTAACGCATTCTTTCCTTCTTCCGGAGTAGATGCATGGGCACCTTCTCCTTCTGCTGTGATCAGAATGCCTTCTTCACAGCCTTCAAGGGTAAATGTAACCTCTGTTTCTTTTGTAACAGCTGCTGCAGTTTCATTTAACACAGTATCATCTACACCGGCTACTACTGCTTTTGCTTTTCCAGGAACTATATTGCTCTTAAGACCTGCATCGATCTTAACCAGCTTTGGCATAGCATCAGACTTCTCAAAAGAAGCTGCAAAATGACCTGGAAGACGTCCCTTTTCCACGTTGATCACAGGGAATTCTGCATCTGGTGAAAATGTCATAGGAGCTTCTTTTTCCTGCTTGTAATAAACAGCGATATCAGAACTGCCGCATTCTTCATCTGTGCCTAAGATCAGGCGGACATTTTTCTTTACCGGAAGTCCCAGTTCTTTTACAGCGCGCATTGCATAAAGAGCTGCAACAGCCGGTCCTTTGTCATCTGCAGTGCCGCGGCCATAAAGCTTTCCGTCTTTAATAACTGGCTCAAAAGGCTCAGTCACAGTCCAGCCTTCCCCTGCAGGCACTACATCCAGGTGGGCCAGGATATCAAGCTGTGCTTCCTTGTCATTTAGGTCTGCTGTTCCTACATAGTTGTCATAATTGCGGACAGAAAAACCATAATTTTCCATCATGGTAAGAGCTGTCTGTAATACCTCAAATGGGCCTTCGCCAAATGGTTTCCCCTCTGTGTAAGGCATTTTTTCACTATTGATCCGGCAGAGAGTGCAAATATCTTCGATCATCTGGTCCTTGTGGGAATCAATATATTCTTCGATTTCTTTTCTGTACATGACCTTCTCCTGTTCTTTTTTTACAATCCAGCCATGACATCTGCATGGCCAGACTATTTTTTATTTATTCTGCTATTACTTCAGCATAGCACCAAGAGTTTCGTTTACAACCTTACCATCTGCTTTTCCCTTTACCTTTGGCATCAGCACCTTCATAATAGCGCCTTTATCCTTTGGTGCAGGATTTTCGATTCCCAGCTCTTTTAATACACCATCGATCACTTCCCTGATCTGGTCTACAGACATGTCTTCCGGAGCAAATTCCTTGTAAACAGCCAGACGTGCCCCTGCCTCTTCACGGATATCATCTCTGTCAGCTGGAGCCATATCATAAGTCTCCTGTGTCTGACGGATCTCTTTTTTAACGATTGCATCCTCTTCTGCCTCTGTAAGGGGCTCTCTCTTGTCGATCTCTGCGTTCTTTAAAGCGGATAATAACATGGAAAGGGAATCCTTTCTTGCCTTATCCTTTGCCTTCATAGCCTGTACCATAGCTGCTCTTACTACATCGATCTTGCTCATTTTGTAAAACCTCCTTAATCAATATCCTTTTAAAGCCTTCAAATTTATGTTTAGTTATTACCAAACTCGCTTAATTTAAGACCTGGATTTCTTTCAAGTACCATGCCAACGCTCCAGCTGTTGATAAACAGAAGAAGCGGATTATCCTTTAAGTCCTTAATGCGCTTCATATCCGATGTTCCCTGGATACGTGCCACATCTACTTCCTGTGGATTTTCTACCCAGCGGATATGTTCATATGGAAGCTTCTCTAAGATAACTTCTACATTGTACTCATTCTGTAAACGATAAGTAAGCACTTCAAACTGAAGTACGCCTACTACGCCTACGATAATCTCTTCCATACCGGTATTGAACTCCTGAAAGATCTGGATAGCACCTTCCTGGGCGATCTGATTCACGCCTTTAATAAACTGCTTACGTTTCATGGTATCTACCTGGCGCACTCTTGCAAAATGCTCCGGTGCGAAAGTAGGGATACCCTCAAATTCAAATTTTTCATTAGAAGAACAAAGAGTATCACCAATCGAGAAGATACCCGGATCAAATACACCGATAATATCACCTGCATATGCTTCCTCTACGATCTTACGATCCTGGGCCATCAGCTGCTGTGGCTGGGTGAGACGGATCTTTTTGCCGCCCTGCACATGATTTACTTCCATGCCAGCCTCGAACTTGCCGGAAACAATACGCATAAACGCGATTCTGTCTCTGTGAGCCTTATTCATATTTGCCTGGATCTTAAATACAAATGCAGAGAAATCCTTATTAAATGGATCTACTACGCCAGTAAGCGTTCTTCTTGGAAGAGGTGATGTAGTCATTTTCAGGAAATGCTCCAAAAATGTTTCAACACCGAAGTTTGTCAACGCAGAACCAAAAAATACAGGAGAAAGATTTCCCTTTTGTACCCGGTCCATATCCAGTTCATCACTGGCACCGTCTAATAATTCAATATCATCTAATAACTGCTTGTGGTACTGGAAACCGATAATGCTTTCCACATCATCTGTCTCTGCGTCAAATTCCTGGGTGGCAACCTCTTTTGCACCGCCCTGCGCAGCGGTAAATGTAGTTACCTTCTTTGTAAAGCGGTCATATACGCCCTTAAAATTCTTTCCGCAGCCGATAGGCCAGTTTACCGGACAGGTACGGATCCCTAAAACCTCTTCGATCTCATCTAACAGCTCATATGGATCTCTTGCTTCACGGTCAAATTTGTTGATAAATGTAAAAATCGGGATATGGCGCATAACGCAAACCTTAAACAGCTTAATTGTCTGCGCCTCGACGCCCTTGGATCCGTCAATGACCATAACAGCGGAGTCTGCCGCCATCAGGGTACGATAGGTATCCTCTGAGAAATCCTGATGTCCTGGTGTGTCCAGAATGTTAATACAAAAGCCTTCATAATTAAACTGCATGGCGGAAGAGGTAACTGAAATACCTCTCTCCTTCTCAATCTCCATCCAGTCTGAAACCGCATGCTTTGCAGCCTTTCTTCCCTTTACAGTACCTGCCAGATTAATGGCACCTCCGTAGAGAAGGAACTTCTCTGTTAAAGTTGTTTTACCTGCATCAGGGTGGGAAATAATGGCAAAGGTCCTGCGGTTCTTTATCTGTTCTGTTATCTGATCATTTGTCTGTGACAATGGTCTTTCCTCCGTTCTTACTAAATGTTCCCTCAGGATCTTTCTGTGTCTGATTTTGTGAAAAGATTTTTGTCCACAAAAGCAGATGCATGGAAAACTCCGAAAGGACATCTGATTCACTAATTGATTTTTCTGCTTCAATAAAAATAGGTATGATCTGTCATAAAGGTACACCTAAATTATCATTGTATTATGATTATGAAGTAAAGTCAAGAATCTGTGTCAGCAATTCGTCTGCTACCTGCTCCTTGCTCATCTTTGGCAGTTCTTTTTCACTGTCCTTTGTGATAATAGTCACTACATTTGTATCCGTTCCGAAACCGGCGCCTTCTACCTTTAAATTATTGGCAACGATCATATCCAGGTTTTTACGGGCAAGCTTGGCTCTAGAGTTTTCCAGCATATCCCTTGTTTCCATGGAAAAGCCGCATAAAAACTGTCCGGGGATTCTGTGCTGTCCCAGCCAGCCAAGGATATCCCTGGTACGCTCTAAGGAAATAGACATATCGCCATCTGTCTTCTTGATCTTGTCCTGGCCCACAACTGCCGGACGGTAATCTGCTACTGCTGCCGCCTTGATGATAATGTCCTGTTCAGGTGCTGCACCGGTCACTGCCTGAAACATATCTTCTGCGCTTTCAACAGGAACCACCTTTACAAACATAGGTGGTTTTATAACTACTGGTCCGGTAACCAAAGTCACCTCTGCTCCTCTGTAGGCAGCTGCCTTTGCAATGGCATAACCCATTTTCCCGGTAGAATGATTGGTGATATAGCGTACCGGGTCAATAGCTTCCCTGGTAGGTCCGGCAGTAATAAGAACCTTCTTTCCCACCATGTCTTTGGGATATCCTACAGTACGCAGGATATATTCAAACAATGTTTCCGGCTCCGGCATCTTGCCTGCTCCTGTATCACCGCAGGCTAAATATCCACTTGCAGGCCGGATCACTTCCATTCCGTAGTGCTCCAAGATTTTTAAATTATCCTGGGTAATGGGATTTTCATACATACGGGTATTCATAGCCGGTGAAATGATCTTTGGGCAGGTACAAGCCATAAAGGTAGTTGTCAGCATATCATCGGCAATACCATGGGCCAGTTTGCCGATTACATTGGCAGAGGCCGGTGCTACCAAAAACACGTCTGCTTCTTTTGCTAAAGACACATGCTCTACACTGAACTGGAAATTGCGGTCAAAGGTATCGATAAGACATTTATTTCCCGTCAGTGTCTCAAAAGTAATAGGATTGATAAAATTAGTGGCGTTTTTCGTCATAAGTACATGGACTTTTGCTCCTGATTTTACCAGGGCACTTGCCAAATAGGCGATCTTATATGCGGCAATGCTGCCGGTCACTCCAAGGAGTATTGTTTTTCCTTTTAACATAAGGTTCCTCCGGTTGTGTTTCTTATTTTTGTGTGATACAATCATAACACACATTTCATGTATTTGAAAGGAGTTCCCCCTCATGATTTTAGCTATTGATATGGGCAATACCAACATCGTACTGGGAGGTATTGACGAAAAAGAAACCTATTTCATCGAACGTGTGACTACAGACCAGGGCCGCACAGACACTGAATATGCCATCCATTTTAAAAACATCCTGGAAATGCACCACATCCAGTTATCTGATATTGAAGGTTCTATCCTTTCTTCTGTAGTTCCGCCTTTAAACACTACGATTTTAAGTGCTGTTGAAAAAGCCATAGGCATCCGTCCTCTGTTAGTAGGCTCCGGGATGAAGACCGGCATGAATATTCTTATGGACAACCCTAAAAGTGTGGGAAGCGATATGATCGTAGACGTAGTTGCCGCCATTCATGAGCATCCTCTTCCACTGGTGGTTATTGACATGGGAACTGCCACTACCTTAAGCGTAGCTGATAAAAAGGGCAATTACATAGGCGGTGTCATTTTACCGGGACTTCGTGTTTCCTTAAACTCTTTAAGCGGAAAAACAGCCCAGCTTCCTTACATCAGTCTGGAAGTGCCAGGTAAGGTCATTGGAAAAAACACCATTGACTGTATGAGAGCCGGTATTGTTTTCAGCAATGTAGATATGCTCGACGGCATCTTAGACCGTATGGAAAAAGAGCTGGGTGAGGCCCCTGCAGTGATCGCAACCGGCGGTCTGGCACGCTTTATCACCCCTCTTTGCAGACATAAGATCATTTACGATGATGCACTTCTGTTAAAAGGACTTCTGATCCTTTACCGGAAGAATACACAGTAAAAGCGGTAAAGTACAATAGAGTGTTATTAAATACGCAGAAAAAGCATTGTCCGGCAGATATTTTTCCATTTTCCGCCAGACAATGCTTTTGTTTTATTCATACGTTTATTTAATTTTCTATTGAATTCTCCCCGCACCTGTGTTATGCTGAGTATATGAATTTTTGATTTTTGTATTTTTCTTTTATTTTTTTCCTTTTAATCCTGCTATTCCTATGGATTACATTTCTTACAAGGATCATATCCTTTGGCGATCACTTCATCCCTGGTTCCTGTAAATTCCGCTTTATTCGACTCTTTCATCTGTGATACAGCCGAACAGCCCGGTTTATGGAATTTTTTAGAATTAGTGTTCAGGATGTAGGTGGAAGTCTGCTTCGCCGGTGCCTGTGCAGCCGGAGCCTGAGTCTGTTTTTCTGCCTGGGTTTCTGTCTCTGCCACAGTTTTGGTCTCTTTTTCAGCCTTCTGACTTCCAGTGCCATTTTCATCTAACCAGCTGTCACCGGTTGCATAGTCAATAGTAACTCCCGGCTGCACATTGTAAACAAATACGCAGAACTCAACGCCTTCTCCTTTATCCTCTACTGACTCTGCCTCCATAAGCACACCATCTGCTACCAGGTTATCTCCTTTAAAAACCGGGGTCACACGGTATAAAACATGGTTTTTAGTTTCTTTTACATAGTCAGCTGTCATATTTTCAAAAGGCAGCATTCCCTGGACATTTAAATATCTGGTCCCTGTGATCAGGTTCTTTTCATTGGCATTTTCTGCTGTCAGCTGGTAGCCGATCAGATGGCAGCGGTTGTACAGATATTTTCCATCCACAAAGTCATACTTCACTGTATGCCAGCCAGTAGGTTTCACCTGACCAATATTTCCACGTTTTTCTGCAGGCATGATATCTGTTCCCACAGAAGCATAAGCCACACTGCAGCGTCCTAAGGCATCCAGATCTCCGTAGCTTTCAAAAGAAACATCTGTCAGATCCGACTCCGAAAAGAAGGGCACATTGTCATTGACCGCAACATAGGGCTGTCCGGAATAAGCCGGGATTGTGGAAAGATCAAAGCTTCCACTGATGCTTTTTACCTGGGCAGCAGCTGCTTTTGGGATCTGGGCAGTCTCTACTGTTACACTTTCTGAAGCTGTCTCTGTTGCTGCATCCGCAGCTGTTTTTGCTGTTTCTGTTACTGCCTCTGTTGTTATTTTTGCTGTTTCTTGCGCATTAGAAGCAGTCGCCTGTCCACAGGCTGTTGCCAAAATGGATATGGCTGCAGCCAGCCCTGCGGCCCAGTATTTTATTTTTCTCATCTTTCATACCTCTCTTCCGTGATCTTTTCATGGGAAGAACCTGCAAATTCCGCAGTTTCAACCAATTTCCAGCCTGACAGATCCATAGTAAAATATTGATCTGCAGGATAGACGCGGTTCCACTTATACAAAACTACCGACTCAATATTTGCCGTATCCGGGAACATGTCTAAGCCACAGGAATTTGTCTCTACGAAGCAATACTCTCCTGATGAAGCCTTTTTAAGAAAATCCTCATCTGCCTGAACAGGGCCATGAAGCAGCTCTTCACTATCCTTTGCGAACATTTTTCCACTGTACTCATTCATCCACAGTTTTCCATTTCCCACCATATCCAGGATATGCCGGCGCAGCACTCCATCCTGGCTCTGTCGGCGATGATTGAACATCATGCCCTTATTATCATCAATACATACGATCAGTATCATAAACCATTCTTCTCCTATCCATTTTTATATACTCCCGTGGGTTTCATACACTTGCTTTTGCGGCCGGATTTACCTGATCCAGCACATTACAGGTCATCATTTCTCTCCATTTATCATTATAACTTCTCCAACAGGATAGTTCAATTTATATTTTCCAGGTATAAAATCTCCTGATTCCGTACATCATTCCGTTATAACAGCATTTTTCATGAAAGCTATCATAACGGAGGTAGAGGAAAATATGTCCGGCTATAAAGTTGAGATCTGCGGAGTGAATACATCAAAGCTGCCCCTTCTTAGCAGCCAGGAAAAAGAAGAACTGTTTTTAAAAATACTGAAAGGGGATAAGGATGCCAGAGAACGTTACATCAAGGGAAATCTGCGGCTGGTCCTAAGTGTGATCCAGCGCTTTTCCGGCAATCATGAGAATTTAGATGATCTGTTCCAGATCGGATGTATTGGTCTGATCAAGGCCATTGATAATTTTGATATTACACAGAATGTTAAATTCTCAACTTATGCTGTCCCAATGATCTTGGGGGAGGTGAGAAGATATCTCCGGGATAATAATACCATCCGGGTCAGCCGTTCTCTGCGGGACACTGCTTATAAAGCCCTTTGTGCCAGGGAACAACTTACAAGGCTTCATTCAAAGGAACCTACCATCTTAGAAATCGCCAATGAGATCGGCATATCCGGTGAAGATATCACTTATGCCTTAGATGCCATCCAGACACCGGTCAGTCTTTATGAACCTGTATTTACAGACGGCGGTGATCCTCTTTATGTAATGGATCAGATCAGCGACAAGAAAAACAGGGAAGAAAACTGGGTGGAAGATCTTTCTCTATTAGAAGCCATGAAACGGCTTCCGGACAGAGAACGCCATATTATCGATCTGCGCTTTTTTGAAGGTAAAACGCAGACAGAGGTGGCCCAGGAGATCCACATCAGCCAGGCCCAGGTCTCCAGGCTTGAAAAAAATGCCCTGCGCTCTATGCGTACCTATCTGGCCTGAAATCTGTTGCTGCATTTCCCCTGCTGCCGCCTCTGCCTGAAACTGTGACATGACGCTCAAAATCTATATTTGATGCCGCCTGCAATCTAGTACATCGTTTTCGAAATAACTGTACCAAATGATGTACTAGTCATGCTTCCTGCCGTTCTGAAGTTTTTATCATTCTTAAAATGAAATCTACAGAACCTTCGATCCCATAAGCGGAACTGTTGATACACAGGTCGTAATTATCTGCATTGCCCCATCTGCGGCCTGTATAAAACCGGTAATAACTCTCATGCTGACGGTCTAACTGTTTCAAAAGGTGCTTTGCCTTTTTTTCACTCATTCCCTGATGCTTTTCCATCGCACGCTGCACACGTCGTTCAAAAGGCGCCGTAATGAAAATGCTGATATGGGGGATATGGTTATTGGTAAGGATCACATCTGCACAACGGCCCATAACAATAAAATCCTCTTTTTTTGCCATATCGCAGATCAGATCACTCTGGTTAAAAAATACTGCATCCCGCTTGGACAAACCATGATAGCGGCTGAACTGTCTTACATGATCTCTTAAGGTCATTCTTTTAGGTGCTGCAAAAGCTACTTCCTGGTTTGCCTTATCCGGATAAGCGCTGCTGTCCCAGATTCTTTCATCCTGTTCTGCCTGAAGACGTTTTAATACAGCTGAGAAGATCTCTGCATCGTAATAATTGATCTTTAACTTATCAGCCAGCATAAAACCGATCTCATTGCCGCCGCAGCCGTATGTACGGCTGATGCAGATGATCCGGTGATTATCTTTTCCGAAACGTGCTTTAAACTGCAATGCATTTAAGCCCGCTGCCTTCGCATCCAGGATATCCCCGCTTGCGAAGCTGGTAGGCAGTGCTACTACTTCCATTAAAATACGGTTATACTCCGTCATGATCATGGACCGGGTTTCTTTATCTTCAATGGTGCGTGCCATGTTACTGATCAGCGCCAGCTCACTGCGCAGCTGGTGAGAATCTTTTTTTAACATCAGCTGTACCATATCATTGACACAGCCTTCACGGTCACGGTTAAACACACGGCCCAGAGAAGAACCTAACTGGGCATAAACTTCTGCATCCAGATCGTAGATACTCTCCGCCAGTTCACGGATATTTTCTTTCGTATATTCCATGATACGTTCCCCTCCTTATAAAAAGAATACTAACATGTCCAGCAAAAAGACCGGAACTAAAAATGTGACAGACCACAGCAGATATCCAAAGAAAGAAGGCATCTTAATACCATTTTCATCAGAGATCGCCTTTACCATAAAGTTTGGTGCATTTCCAATATAGGTATTGGCTCCCATAAATACAGCACCACAGGATATTGCCTCCAGCATGGCAACCGGTACAGTTCCAAGAATGGTCTGCATTCCTTCTGTAAAGCCAAGTGAACCGGCTGTTGTAAGAAATACCAGATAAGTAGGTGTATTGTCCAGAAAGCTTGACAAAAGCCCGGTTGCCCAGAACATTTGGAAAGGCTCTGTGATACCAAGCTCTGCACCCTTTGCCTTTAAGATCATAAGGGCCGGCTGCATGGTAATAAAAATACCTACAAACAGCACTGCTACTTCTTTGATGGCACCCCAGGTAAAGTGGTTCTTGCGGCGGATCTCTGGTTTTGTGGTTTTAAACGATAAAAATGCAGCTGCAAGGATGATCACTACTTCGATCAAAGCCGGATATGTAAGCTTTACATCCTCAAATACAGGAATGCCTTTTACAGCTCCGTTTACATCCTGAAATGCAGCCATTCCCGGTAATGTACCGCTTAAAATAACAGCAGCCACGATCATTGCCAGAAAGATCAGGTTATGAAGACCTAAAATATGTACTTCTGTACCAGGTTTGCTGATGTCAGGCTTTCTTCCTTCTGCAATGTCTTTTCTGTAAGCTCTCCGGTCCAGGAAATAAAATACAGTAAGAAGGACAACTGTATTAAAGATAAGGATCGGCAGAAGATGCAGACTCCAGAAAAAAGGAACCCCCCGCATAAATCCCATTAACAAAGGCGGATCACCGATAGGTGTAAGGCAGCCACCCATATTTGAGATCAGGAAAATAAAGAATACCATAATGTGGCTTCTGCGCTTTCTCCAGGCATTCATCTTGATCATGGGACGTACCATAAGCATACTGGCACCTGTGGTTCCTACCCAGCTGGAAAGCATGGTTCCTAAAAGCAGAAGTCCCACATTGATCCTTGGGGAACCTGCCAGGTCCCCTTCCAGTGTAATATTACCTGATACACAGAACAGGCCAAATAACAAAACAATAAATGTAAGATAATCATCAATAATGCATTCTAATACTTTCTCTGCCGCCTCTCCTGCTCCCCAAAAAACAGCAAATGGAACAATAAATAAAAGTGACCAGAATATCACTGCATGAAGCTGATGACTTTCCCACCACTCTGCCTTTATAAGCGGCAGCACTGCCACGCAGAGAAGCAATCCGGCAAATGGAATGCAAAATGCTGGTGAAATGCTTTCAGCTGACCCTTCAGCCGCCCATGCTGTCATTGGAAACGCCATAAAGAACAATGCGGCCGTTTCCAACAGCGAAACGATCTTTTTCACAATATTTTCCTCCTGTCCGTATATTATGTCCTCCCGGAATATTTCCATATTCCTTTGATATTTCTCTCACAGGTCATCCCTATAACCGAAGGATAACCGCACCTTTTTCCGTGCATTGTAGAATTTTAGCACTTTTTGACGCAAATGCAAGAATTGATATTTTATTCACAATACTTATTCAAACCGCACGATTTCTTTCTTCAGACGTTTCATGATCTTCTTTTCAAGTCTTGATATGTAAGACTGGGATATTCCCATCAGGTCTGCCACTTCTTTCTGGGTCATTTCCTCTCCGTCTGCACTTGTAAGGCCGTACCGCAGCTCCACAATTTTCCTCTCCCTTGGAGCCAGACGGCTGATGGCAGTATTTAAAAGATTTTTCTCTATCTCATCTTCGATTCCATGATAGATCACATCCTCATCTGTACCCAGGATATCTGAAAGCAGCAGTTCATTTCCATCCCAATCTACATTTAAAGGCTCATCAATGGAAACCTCCAGTTTCGTCTTATTATTTCTGCGCAGATACATAAGGATCTCATTTTCAATACACCTGGATGCATAGGTAGCCAGTTTAATATTCTTATCCGTCTTAAAGGTATTGATCGCTTTGATCAGTCCAATGGTGCCAATGGAGATCAGATCTTCTACCCCAACACTTGTATTGTCGAATTTCTTTGCAATATACACCACAAGACGCAGATTATGCTCGATCAGGGAAGAGCGGGCCTTCCCATCTTCTTCGGTTCCTAAAAGAGCGATCATCTTCCCCTCTTCTGCACTGTCTAATGGCGGCGGCAGGATATCTGCTCCTCCGATATAATGCACCTCTCCCTGTCCCGGCATGAGAACGGTCCTGAACCTGGAAACGGTTTTTAACTGAAAACGATTTGGTACAGACACTTTAATCATCATAATGACTCCTCCTACACTTGCAACCCTTTATCATTCTTCTGTATCAGCACTTCATATTCATTATGTGGAGATAAGCTTCCCTTTGTTATAGCAATCCATGGCTTTGGTATCACAAAGCTTCCCTTCTCTCCTTCCACTTTCATTTCATCGATCCTTACAGCTGGAAGGATGCCGCTGCTGCCTATGCATTGATAAGGAACATACATGACCCCTTTTACTGCCGGGCAAAGACGTTTCATCAGTCCTGCTGTAGCTACATGGACCGGCAGACCGCTTACAGGAGCTTTTAAATGGTTTCCTGTATCGATCAGGCCTCTGGTCTTTATGGTCTGGCCTGCATAAAACAAGGTAACATTTCTTAAATGCCTGTTTTCCTCTTTTCGGATGCTCAAAAGACGCAGAAACCGTGAAAGCCATACACACAGGAATACAGCTCCGGCAGCCAGGAACAGCCTGACCAGAAAGCTTTCCGGCAGCCATTTTGTAAGATTTCTTCCCGGACTGCTTTCTGCAAGCGCCAGCATGACTCCTCCAAGAACCACCGATATAAGGTAAATTCCCCCTATTGCCCGTAAAATCTCTCTTCTGCTTCTTATGCCATAGGCAACAGCTGCCATCAGCGCTCCTGCTGCCACATAAGTCCCAAACATCTGTAATATAAGAGGGATCCCCGGAAAAGCCGCCAGGATACATGCCCACAAAGCTCCTACAAAAGCTCCTTTTAACATATGCTTAAAATCTGCGCGGTAAGAAAAAAGCTGGTTCAACATAGCAAGCACCGCCAGATCCATTAACAGGTTCACTGCAAATATCATATCTATGTAAACTCTGTATACCATCTTCCCGGACTTTTCTCCACCTCCTTTAATGACCATGGGTGAACATTATAGGGTTCTTTATGAGGTACATTATAATCATTCTTAAGTGCAAATGCTGTCGAAGGGTGTTGAGGGAAACGCTGTTTTTTTCGACAATCTTCGCATTTTTGAACGCAAAAAAAGACCTCTTCCACAGGCTTACCGCCTGTAAAAAAGGTCTTACTATACTATATACTCTGATACCGAATTGCTACGTGCTTTGCACATGCAGATGATCCAAAGAATCTATTACCGCTTATTCTTTAAGAAATCCGGGATATTGATCTGCATTTCCTTGTTTGCTGCTGGGCGGAAGGAAGGAGCTGTTCTCTCTGTAGATGGAGCTGCCTGCTTTGGTGCTTCCTGGGTGTTTGCAGCACCTGTATTAAAGCTTCCTGCGCCTGTAAACTTAGGAACTGTATAGGTTGGCTGTGCAGCTGCACCAGGATTAAAGGTGCGGTTAAATGCAGGCTGGGCCGGCTTTGTAAAAGCCGGAGCTGCCTCAGTTGCTGCTGCTTCTGCGGAAGCTGCCTTCTCCGGAACCTGTGTCTTAAAATTATTAGAAGAGAATCCGGTCATAGCCTTGGATACAGAGGATGTTGCATTGTGCTCATCCAGTCCTGTAGCAATAACAGTAATACTTGCCTCATCCTGGGCGTTTTCATCATACATAGCACCAAAGATGATATTTGCATCATCGCCAGCCAGTTCCTGAACATAGCTTGCTGCTTCGTTTGCTTCGATCAGGCTGATATCGCCGGAGATATTGATGATAACGTGGCTTGCACCCTCAATGGTAGTTTCAAGAAGAGGGCTGGATACAGCCTGCTTAACTGCCTCAACAGCCTTGTCATCACCCTTAGCCTTGCCAATACCAATATGAGCGATACCCTTATCGATCATAACAGTCTGGATATCAGCAAAGTCAAGATTGATCAGACCAGGAACATTGATAAGGTCAGTAATACCCTGAACTGCCTGCTGAAGGACTTCATCTGCTTTCTTAAGAGCATCCGGCATAGTGGTACGGCGGTCTACGATCTCAAGAAGACGGTCATTTGGGATAACGATCAGAGTATCTACAGCCTGCTTTAAACATTCGATACCATTTAACGCATTCTGCATACGTGCTTTTGCTTCAAAACGGAAAGGCTTTGTTACAACACCAACAGTAAGGATACCCATATCCTTTGCGATCTTTGCAACAACAGGAGCTGCACCAGTACCGGTACCGCCTCCCATACCACAGGTAACAAATACCATATCAGCGCCCTTTAATGCCTGGGAGATCTCCTCAGAGCTCTCTTCTGCTGCCTTCTCACCAACTTCCGGACGTGCACCCGCACCTAAGCCCTTTGTCAGCTTCTCTCCGATCTGCATAGCAGTAGGAGCCTTGCAGAACTGCAGTGCCTGCTTATCTGTATTGATGCCGATAAACTCAACACCTGCAATATTTTCATCGATCATGCGGTTTACTGCGTTATTTCCGGCACCGCCTACACCTACTACGATAATTCTTGCAGCATTCTCTGACTCATTTATTTTAATCTCTAACAAGATACTTGTCCTCCTTCTTGAAACCCTGTTCAAAGAACACGGTACTGTGCTTTTCTATTATTATAAAATGTTTCTGATTTCTAGCCTAACTAATACTATATTTTATTTTCCCCAAAAAATCAACCCTGAATTTACTTTTTTAACCCTCTATGAATAAGGGCTACAGCCCGGATCACCGGTACAGGCAGCGCCTGCACGGACTTTTATTTCAACTTAAATGGTATTGCCCCATCATTGCCTGTATCTGAATATCCGTCCAGCTCCAAAGTTCCCTTTCCCGTCTTTAGGATTTAGCACTATTACTTTTGGGAGTAATAAAATCCCCCTTT
>ENA-UONU01001507-UONU01001507.1-human-gut-metagenome-genome-assembly--contig:-CS51-NODE-1507-length-16858-cov-138.897935_pt1 | contig 16858 bp, 20 predicted proteins | sample MGYA00242462_ERZ724009 | MGnify/ENA metagenome assembly ERZ724009 | reverse complement strand
GACTTGATCCAATCGGAGATTGCTTTGAGAACAGTTTCCACTCAGCGCCACCACCTTAAAAGAAATGGTTGATGAGGGTCTTGAGCAGGTTGAGAACAAAGATGAGGTTCGTCAAAAAATTCATAGAAACATCTCCTTTTTGATAGAACGTATGGCTTGAAAATTCGCTCCACAAGTACAAAAACCGTTAGCCACGGTGAGTTGGAGCAATATGTATGGGCGGCAGATGCCGCCCGCAGTTTTTAGCCGAACAGACCGCTCAGCAGGGGGATCAGGGTAATGCCAATCAGGGCAACACCGCCGCCAGCCATGAGCTGCTTCATTCCCTGACTCTTTGCGGAGGGATTATCGCCGCCGTAGCCTTCCATGAGGTTGACAGCACCCCACACGCCCAGACCGGCACCCAGAGCAACGACCAGAGTCTTCAGAACGTCCACTGCACTATTGAAAAATTCCATATTTCGTCTCCTTTGTTTGGCAAAAAGTGACCCTGCGCACACCCGAAACCTACTTGTGAACTGCCGTAAACTGCGGCAAGGGCTGATTTTCTGGTGCGCCTTTTGGGTCAGGATAAAAAATAACCGCTCGTCTTTGTCAGGCGGGCGGGAGTGAATCAACATCCACGAGGACGAACTGGTCGTCCGGGCGGATTTTTTCTTTATGGCTCAGATATTTTTCAATATCCAGAGCATTTTTGGGGTCAGCATCCGATGTCATTTTGTAGTTCGGATGTTGGGTCAGATCGTATTTATCCGACAGAAAGGGTCTTACACCGCGCAGCTGCAAGATGCACTTGCCGCCATCCAGCACCGCCAGCTCATCCCGGCTCATAAGTTCATGACCGAGTTTTTGATAGTTGGTGCCATAGCTTGGGCTATTGCCACGGGTATCGGAATTGTTGTAGCTGTCGATGGTTTCCTTGCCGAGTGCTTCGGCAAGATCTTTAAGGGTAGTAGGCTCGCTGCCACCCAGAAATATCTGGCTGTCCATGTTGCCCACGATGGTATCCGCATTATCCTTGTAGATGGCTTTCAACTGGCTTCTGGTTTGCAGCACAAGGCAGGCCGAAATCTCGCGGCTTCGGATGGTTGCCACCAGTTTTTCCAGCTGCGGAATCTGGCCAATATTGGCACACTCGTCGATCAGGCAGCGCACATGGACAGGCAGCTTTCCGCCGTACACATCATCTGCCTTGTCACAGAGCAAATTGAAAAGCTGGGAGTAGATCATGCTGATAAGGAAATTGAACGTGCTGTCCGTATCCGACATGATAAGGAATAAGGCTGTTTTTCGGTCGCCCAGCTTATCCAGCTCCAGCTCATCGTACATGGTCGCATCCCGGATTTCTTGGATGTCAAAGGGCGAAAGGCGGGCACCGCAGGAAATCAGGATGGATTTTGCGGTCTTGCCCGAAACGAGTTGTCAAGGACTTTTTAATCAAATTCACAAAAAGGCCACAAAAAAAGTGCCAGAAGCACTTTCATGCTCCTGACACTCAGGCGAGTAGAGTTACTTGCGGCCGCTTAGCAGTTCGTCGCAAATGTACGCATATTCCGGCAGTTGGTCGATATAGGGTTTCCAGCGCCGCTTAATCTCGGCCAGTTCCAGCGGATCGGCGTCCTCGAAGTCATGGTCGTTTCCAGTCATACCGAAAACATCCAGTGCTATATCATTCAAGCACTCATAACAAAGGCTGGCAGCGGACTCTATCCAGTTTCCGGTGTCAATATAGATCGGGTCGATAGATATTGCCAGCCACACATAGCCGACCTTGTCCGACCAAACCAAATCATAACCAGTCATTTGTTGGATGTGTTTCTCGAACACTTTACGGACGCGCTCAATCTCATTTTTCTCTTTTTCTGTGTACAGCATTTTCATGTCCTCCTTGGATAAAAGTTTTGGTGCGTACCACCATCAGTTTAGCACAAGGCGGCTGGCTTTATCAGCCGGTCACATCTGCTGTATCTCATTTTTGAGCATACGCTTGATTTTGTCGCTCATGGTTTCGGTGCTGGTCTGGCTGAAATGGACGCGCACCTTGTAGGTGGTCTTGCCGATTTTCTTTACCAGCGCGGGGGCATCCTCCGGCGCTCTGGTAGGGGTGGTGTCTGCGGTCTGCATGGTGCGGGTTTCTTCGCTCATGGCGCTCCTTCCTCCGGGCGGGGCTGTGCCGTCCGGCAAAACAATTATTCGCTCTTACGGTTCACAATGTCTTTTGCCGCCTGCCTGGTAGCCCCGGCGTTTTCCTCCCGGAAGTTCTTCCCGGCAAAAAGGATCGGGGCGCACCGTTCCAGGATACGGTCATAGATACGGGCATGAGCCAGGTCAGGCGGGTTCTTGAGTTCGGCCAGCTTCAGGTTGGTGGTGATAATCATGGGCCTGCGGCTGCGGTAGCGGCTGTCAATGACGAAAAACATCTGCTCCATCGCATACTCGGTGCTGCGCTCCACACCCAGATCGTCAATGATAAGCAGGTCGTACTCGTCAAAGCTGGCGATAAAGTCGGCCCTGTCCTCGGAAAACATCCCCGTCAGGCGGTTCAGGATGGTGGGAAAGTTCGTCATCAGCACCGGCACATCCCGGTCAAGCAGGGCGTTGGCGATACAACCGGCGAAAAAGGACTTGCCGGTTCCCACATCCCCAAACAGCAGCAGGCCGGTGTTGTTCTTGTAAGCCTCCTTCCAGTTCTCCACATAGGCGCGGGCCTTGTCCATCAGGGGATTTTGGCCGTTGTCGTTGGCAAAGGTGTAGTCGTACAGATAGCGGTCTTGCAGGCCCTGGGCCTTCCGGCGCTTGATACGCTCCATGCGGCGCTGCCGTTCCTCGGCGGCCTTGCGCTGTTCCTCGGCCTCCCGCTGGCACTGGCAGATACAGCGGGGCATGAAGTAGCCCGGTTTTCCAAACCTCGGCACAACGGTCTGCCTCTGGCCGCCGCACTTCTTACAGTGAATGAGGCCGTCTGCCGGGTCTATGTACTCGTCCCCGGCCAGTTCCACACCGGCGGCTGCCTTGTCGATCAGCGCCCGGATTTCTGCGGTAATCTCCATCATACGGTTTCATCCTCCTTTACGCTGTAATCCCGGTTTCGGGTGGGCGGGGCTGCTTTCCTGGCATCCTCGCTGGCCCAGCGGCGGATGGTAGCGGCGTGGCTCTGATACCGCTTGCCGGTAGAAGCTATGTACTCGGACAACTTTTCGATGTACTGGCCCCATACCGTGGGAAAGCTGGCCTGTAAGTCTGCCAGTTCCTCGTCTGTCAGGAAAACATTCTGGTAACGGCCATAAGCGCGGGCGCTTTCACTCTCTCTATTCTCTATACTCTTATCTCTAATATCTAATCTCTTATCTCTATTCTCTGGTGGACAAATGTCCCCCCGGCTATATGGTGGACAAATGTCCGCCCCGCCGGATGGGAGCAGTTTTTGACGCTTCAACCGCATACGCTCTTTCTTTTTCCGTTCCCCCTCGGTAGAGGACTGACCGATCAGCAGTTGGATGTCGGCCATGTAGTAGGCCCCGTCGGTCAAAATCTCCACAAGGCCAAATTCAAGGAACACCTTCAAGGCCCGTTCCACCGTCCCCACCTGATGGCGGGTAAAGGTGGCGATGGTCTGGGGCGTGTGGGGCAGATGGTCGCCCAGCATGAGGATACCGCCGCTTTTGAGTGACATGAGGTACATTTTCAGCAGCAGATTGGAGTACAGCAGGCCATCCTGCATACTCTCCAAAATAACCATCGTTTCGCTGTTGTAGAAGTTTTCTTTCAGCTTGAGATAGTAATATTTTCGATTGTCTGACATGGGTTCCTCCTTGGGGGTTATTTCAGGGGTCTGTACGCCTTTAGAGGGCCGTTTTGGGGGCCAGAGGATAAATCTATCAGGCCCCCAGCGACACCCTCGAAAAAAGCCTTGATTTACAAGGGTTTTTTGCCCTCTAATTGTCCACGCTGTACCCTTCTCCGGCGCTCGCACTCGGCCTTTTGCCGCCGGTGGACTTTCGGCGCACATTCCGGGCAGTATTTGGCCCGGTTGGAGCCGGGGGTGAACAGCGCCCCGCAGACGGCGCACCGCTTGGCGTCCAGGCGGTGGAACAGGGCCGTTTCCAGTTCTCTGTCCAGCGGCAGCACCGCCGCCCGGAACCACCGGCACAACAGGGAGTAGGAAATGGACTGGACGCAGACACATTCCTCCCCATCGTCCAGCGCGATACAGTTGCCGCCGTCATAGTTGCAGCACTCATGTACCAGCCGCCGCGCTCTGCGGTACTGGCGGTAGTCCATGACGGGGATGGGTTCAGGCTTGCTTTTCTTCATGCTGGCACTTCCCACACCCGCCGCAGTTGTCGCAGCCGTGGCAGGCATGGGCCTCCGGCTCCGGGCCGGTGGGCGCGTCTGCCGGTTCCGGCTGCAACAGGGCAAGGGGCAGGCGGATATTCAGGTGGACAGTGACGGGTAAAATAATCTGCTTCATACAGTGACCTCCTTCCATGAATTTACTGTTAAATATTCGTGCAAAGTATTGCTTTCTTCGTGCAAATGGCATATACTAAAAGTACCAGCAGAAAGGGGTTGATGATATGGCTGGAAATACCACAAACATCAGTATCCGCATGGACGCGGATTTGAAGGCACAGGCCGACGCCCTGTTTGCGGAACTCGGCATGAATTTATCCACGGCGTTCAACATCTTCGTGCGCCAGTCGCTTCGTGAGGGCGGCATTCCCTTTGAAGTGAAGCTGGAACAGCCCAACAAAGAAACGATTGCTGCCATGCTGGAAGCGGAAAGGATTGCAAAAGACCCGTCTGTAAAGGGCTACAATGACCTTGACGAGTTGTTTGCCGACCTGAAAAAATGAGGAAAACAAAGTACACCGTCAAGTACACAACCGGCTTTAAGAAGGACTACAAACGGGCGATCAAGCGCGGCCTGAAGATTGAATTGCTGGAGCAGGTCGTGGCGCTGCTGGCGATGGGTGAACCGCTGCCGGAGAAAAACCGCGATCACGATCTGTCCGGCGATTGGGTGGGCCATCGGGAATGTCACATCCTCCCGGATTGGCTGCTCATTTACCGCATCGAGGATGATGTGCTGGTTCTGACGCTTGCCCGCACCGGGTCGCACAGCGACTTGTTCGGCAAATAAACCGTCTGCCGCCGTATGGGTGAAACCTGTACGGCGGTTTTTCTGTGTGTAAAAGGGTGTCGTGAAACGCGACGCACCTCAAAGGGGTCGCCAAAACGCCGTACCCTTTACCGCTCCGGCCCCCGGTCGCGGGGCTTGTCCCGTTCCTGGCGGGCCAGTTGGTCGGCGGCCTTGCGGAGCCGTTCCACGGCTTTCAGTTCCTCCCGCATGGCCTTCATGTCGATGCTGTCCACCTGCTTCTGGGCGGTCAGCAGGTCGATCTCGCGCCGCCATTCCTTGGGAGTGATTTCCTCGCCGCTGGCTTTCAGTTCTTTCAGATACCGGGCCGCCGCGTCATAGAGGATCAGTTCCCGGCTGTGGCGCTGCTCGAACAGTTCCCGTTTCTCCGGCTTCACCTTGGCAAACTGCTTATGGACGGTCTTGTACTCGTTGTACTGCGCCCACATCTCCCCCCGCTCCGTGAGGACAGCGATCCGGCGCTCGGCCTTAACGATCTCTCGCCGCAGGTCATAGTAGCGGGTATTCATGTCGGCAATTTTTTCATGGAGCTGCTGCATGGATTGGATGCCGTTGGCATTCAGGAAATTGAACAGGGCGGCGCTCTCCTGCAAAGCCCGTATCTTGCCGGTGCGGGTGTCAGGCCGCTTGAGCTGCTGCTGGGTCTCCCACAAGTCAACCATGCTGGGCTGCTGGCCCTCCGGCTTCTCGGCCTCGGCCTTAGACCAGTTGTAGAGGCGGGTAATGCGGGCCTTGATTTCTTTCAGCAGCTTGTTGTCGGCGGCGATCTGCCGGTTGACTTCTCCCTTGTCGGTGCGGATACCGCGCTTCTCCATCTGGCTGGCCGCTGGCCCCAGGTGGACAGAGGGGATTTTATCAATGCCCTGTCGCTTGTAGCTGCGGTGGTCTACCAGGGCAGGCTGACCGGCGGCCTCCAATGCCCGGTTGGTATAGGCCGCCCATGCCGCCCGCCAAATCTCCACATTCCCTTTGTCGTTCCAGTCGGTGGTGTCCTCCCGGTGGTTCTTCCAGCCGCCTTTCCCATCCGGGATACGCTGGCCGTTTTCGTCTAAGTCGTATGCCTTGCGGCACTTCGCGCCCCATGCGCCATTTTCTTTTAGGGGCCGGACGGTCAGCATGATATGAACATGGGGGTTGCCGGTTCCCTTGTCATGGATGGCAAAGTCGGCGCACATCCCCTTGTCCACAAAGTTGTCCTTCACATAGGCCCGGACAAGGGCAAGCTGCTGTTCCCTGGACAGTTCACGGGGCAGGGCCGCCTCGATCTCGCGGGCAAGCTGGCTGTCCCTGGCTTTCTCGATCTGCTCCACACTGTTCCAGAGGGTGGAGCGGTCTGCAAACTCCGGCGGGGCGTGGGCGGGCAGCATGATTTCCGCATGGACAACGCCGCCTTTCCGGGTGTAATCATGGGTCAGGCCGTCCCATTCATTCGTCAGTTTGGTTCCGCTTCGGTAGGCGGCTGCGGCAACAGCGGAACGGCCCTCGCTGCGCTTGATGATACTGACGGGGATATGACAGAAATCTATGGGTGGCACCTCCTTTCGGCGGGGATATTTCAGGCGACCTGGAGCCGAACAGACGCGAAGCGGGTGTTTGGCTGCGCGGGGCGCACAAGGGGTTTGGGGAGTGTAGCTCCCCATCGCGGACGAAGTACGCAACAGCCCCCGGCAGGGCGCACGACACCGGCAACGGTGTATAAGTGCGCCCTTGTAAACAAGGGACTTACGGCTTGTCCCCGGATTTCGGCAGTTTTGCGGCCAGTTCCGCCGCCCCCGGAAGATGGGACAGGGCAATCAGGAACGCCTTGACCTCTACGCCGGGAAGGTCGGGGGCCAGAGGGAAAATGCCCTCCAAAATGGCCCCGCGCTCAATCAGGCGGCGGGTGCGGGCCTTGCGTTCCTCATTGCGCTGCTTGTTCTCCAAAATCTTCTGGCGGTTCTCAAGCTGCCGGATTTCCTTCAGGACTTCTTCGCGCTCGTCTTTTTTCTGTTTCGCTTGGGCGGTGCTGTCTTTGTGCATATCGCTTTCTCCTTTGGCGGCTTCATCCAGCCGCGCTTGATATAATATTTCTGTAACTTGATAATAGCGTTGCGAACCGTGACAATGGCTGCTGATGTCGTGAAGCCTTCGGCCTCGGCAATTTCTTTGAACGACTTTCCCTCCCAAAACCGGGCGTTCAGGCAGCTCGCCTGCCGGGGCGTCAGGGTGGCAAGGGCCTCCCGGAGCCGTTCCATCATCAGGGCATGGGCGGCCTCCTGTTCCCGTTCCGTTTCCTTCTCCATCAGAATATCCTCCGGGGAAACGGCCTGCTCCGGGAAATGGTTTTCCATGCCGGGGGATGCGTCCAGAGAGTAACAGTGATAGTGCTGCTTGGCGTCATTGGCGTCCTCTGCGCGGCTTTCCTCCACAATGGCGTCTGCAACCTCGTCCGGCACTTCCACAAAAGTGTCCTTCTTGCAAATCGGGTAGTAGTATTTTTTCAGGTTGATGGTTTTCATAGGCCGCTTGTCCATTTCCGGCGCATGAAGTACCGGCGCAGCCGCCGGAGCGCCGCATGGATGGACTTCCCCGCCTGGGATGGGGTGATACCCTCCATCGCGGCAATGTCCTTCACTTTCATCCCCAGCATATACCGGGCATGGACGCGGCGGGCCTGCGCTGGGGTCAGAGAGGAAATCGCCTCATAGAGCCGCCGGAGCAGTTCGGCGTATTCGGCCTGCGCCTCCTTTTCCATCAGGCAATCCTCCGGCGATGGCTGCGCCCAGCCGATGGCGGCGTTCTCAATCCCATCATCGCAGTCAAGGGAGTAAAACGCCTTGTAGCGGTACATCTTGCGCTCCCTGGCGGCCTCGGCCCGCTTGTCCAGCAGGAACGCCTCAACGATTTCATCCGACACCTCCACAAAGGTGTCCTCGGTGCAGAACGGGTAATATTGCTTGAGGTTGATCGTCTGCATAGGCCCGCCCTCACTCTGCCGGGAAAAGACCGTCATAGCAGCGGCGCATATTCCGCAGGCCCCGCCGGATGGCAACGCTGACCTTGCTGCTGTGTACGCCCTCCATCCGGGCAATTTTCGGCTGGTTGATACCGGCGATATAGTAGGCCCGGACGCGGCGGGCCTGTGTAGGGGTGGCATGGGCCAGGGCCTCTGGCAAGGCGGCAACCAGCCGCAGGCGGACGGCCCGTTCCTCGCGCTCCAAAAGGATTTCCTCCGGCGATCTGCCGTGTTCCAGCGCATAGTTCTCCGTCCAGCTATATGCGTCCAGGGAGTAGTAGGCGCGGTGGTAGACCTTCCGGCGCTCATAGTTGTTCATCTCGCGCTGGGCCTGCCGCATGACCTCCCAAACCTCATCGCTGACCTCCACAAACTCGTCATGCCGGTAGTGGGGATAAATCCACCGCAGATTGATTGTTTTCATAGGCTTACCTCCTGAAAATGGGAGAGGCGGGCAGCTTGTCCGCTGTCCGCCTCCCGCTGGGATAAGGGAAACAATCCCTTTCACTTGGTAGCCCGAAAAGGGGTCATTCGTATGGGTGGTTTCTCAAATTTTTTTGAAAAATTTTTCTGACCGCTTCAATGGAGCCTTGCACCGAACTCTTGGAGCAGCCGCACAGGGCAGCGATCTCCGAAAAACTCAGCCCGTCCAGGGCATAGAGCAGGAACCGGCGGCGCTGGGCCTCGGTGCAGGTGTCCAGGACGGCCATCAGCTCGCCCAGCGTTTCCATGCGGCAAAGGTATTCTTCCGGCGTTTCGCCGTAGATGCCCACGCCTTCGGTGGCAATTATGTATTCGTCAAACTCCCGGCCATCCCAATGCCGCCGCTGCTCGTGCAGCAGGTTTTCCGTCTTGTGGTCGGCTCGGTCAAGAAATTCATAGACTTCCAGCGTGACCTCCACGGTCACAGCTTGTCCGTTGTAATGGATGGTGACTTCCATCTGCCTTTCCTCCGTTCAGATTTTTGTGAGAAAATCTGAACGGGGCGGCGGGGAACGACACCGGGGCTGACATAGAAAAACGCCCGGACAGCATGAAGCTATTCGGGCGCGAGAAATACGATATTCAACTACATTATGACAATTTTCGCACTGGCTGCCAGACGGGGGCTGTTCGATGGCCAGGCTTTTTTTGATGGCGGATCAAACATCTGAATTTGTGGGCGACTAAGTAAGCGCATGGCGGCTCCCTCCGTGGGCCGCCGATCCTGTGCCGTGCAAAAGAAAGTGGCGGCCTCGATTTCTCAAAGCCGCTGTTTGATAGTTTGGGCGTGTCAATAGGTCTGCTGTACGACGGCTTTTTTCTTTTGCCGTCGTCCGGCAGATCATTCCAGATTTATGAAACTTGGTGCTTTGCAAATACACGGCGAGAGATACCTGCACCAACTCCCAAAAAGAGCAGTGCTGCCGGAATTGCCCATATTGCATACAGCATCCCGTTGCTCATTTGTTCCACCGACAGAAGCGCAATGGCCAGCACATGATAAATGGGAAGAAGCCCGACCAATCGGAACAATGGATTTACTTCGGTGATCGGCAGCAAAACGGGAAAAAGAAAAATTGCCATCGCCGCAACCAAAGCTACAATCTGATTTTTACTGATTGCAGACAGGAACAATGTAATTCCCGTAACGCTAAGGGTACAGGTAAACGCCAACAGGATTTGATACTTGAGCAGCGCCCCACAAGTAATATTAAAAGGGATAAACGCTTCCACATAGTCGCTGGGGGCAAATAGGATACTGCAATCCACCCCTTCCGTTCCGTAAAAGACAAGAGCAAGAAGCAGGTTAAATGCTGCAACCAGCGTGGTAGTGAGAATGGCGGTGATAATACCTGCAACCACCTTTGCAGTAGCGCATTTGGTTTTACCGTACTTGCTTGTCAATATGATATTATCAACACCTTCATACTCGCCGGAGAAAATCGGAGCAAGCATGATGATAACCGCAAGAGCAAGCGCCACAAAAACCCGCACCATGTTTCGGCTGGTGGAAAGCCAACCGTCCACATAGCCAATTTTGATTTCTTCATTGCCAAACACATCAGAAACACTTAATCCGTTCCAATTTCCGTCTTTATCAGAAAACCGTGAAAAGGCTGCCGATTGCATGGCGTTTTGATAAACATAGATTGCATTCAGTCCATGTAAATCTGATGTCGGTGCAAAATCAGACATCATTTGCTGCACTTTTTCATCTGTCAGGATTCCTTCATACTTTGCTGCAATTTTCTTGTCGATTTCTACCGCTGTTTTGCCAGTACCTTCACCGATATTCTGGTCAAACGCATATTTGTTTTGATAGGTTGAAAAGGAAAGCAAGGCAGAGAACAGGAGAATTCCAATTAGAGCGATGAGCGCCAAACGCTTTGAAAATACTTTCCGCAGTTCAAAAAGAATTAGTTTTTTCATTCTTCACAGCCCCCTTTGAAATAGAACAGGTACAAATCTTCCAAAGTGGGCTGCACCCTTACCGCATTTTCCATCGGCGGACGATCTCCAATGATCCGCAAAATTGTCTGGTTTTCACCAGTATTCCGCAGATTGCTCGTATTGTAGGCGGCCGCATATTTTTCTGCATAGGCAGTCGGAACCGTGCATTCCCACACTTGCCCGTCAATTTCAGAAGTGATCTCCTGCGGATTCCCAAAGTGAATGATTTGCCCGGATTTCATCATAATGATTTCCTCTGCGATAAACTCCACATCGGAAACAATATGCGTGGACAGGATCACGATGCGGTCTTTGGAAAAGGCGCTGATCAAATTGCGGAAACGAACACGCTCTTTCGGGTCAAGGCCCGCTGTCGGCTCGTCCAAAATTAAAATATGGGGATCATTGAGCATGGCCTGTGCAATCCCCAAACGCTGTTTCATACCTCCGGAAAAGGTTTTGATTTTGTGCTTACTTTCCTTCGATAAGTCTACTGCCTCCAACAGCTCTTTTGACTTCTTCCGCGCCGCCTTCTCGTCCAAGCCTTTTAGGGCAGAAACATAAAGCAGAAAGTCAAGCGCTGAGAAATCCGGGTAATATCCGAAGTGCTGGGGCAAGTAGCCCAAGAGATTTCGATAGCGTTCACCCAGCCCCACAATGTTTTTGCCATTCAACAGGATTTTCCCAGAAGTGGGATTTTGGATATTACAGAGCAGACGCATAAGCGTCGTTTTCCCTGCGCCATTTGCGCCCAGTAAGCCGTAAACGCCATTTGTTAAGGTAATATTCAAATCGTCCACGGCGGTTTTGGAACCGAACTTTTTTGTCAGCCCGATTGTCTTTAATTCCATACAATAAGCTCCTTTCTCCATAGGGAGCAATAAAATACTCTCCATGTGTTTTCATGGAGAGTATAGAGGGGAAATATCTACTTTTTATCTACAAGGCAGGAGATTTGAAATAGGCGGATACATTTGCCCCGGTTGCAGTATTTTCGATCTTCAAATAGCCGTTGTGGTGTTCACAAAGCAGCTTGCAAATATACAGCCCAAGTCCAAAATGCTCGGAATGGTTGCTTTCCTCTGTGTAATATGGATTGGTGGCTTTTTGTAGACTGCTTTTATCAAAACCCTTCCCATCGTCTGATACGGAAAGCAGCAAACCGTTGTCACGCAAGGCGAAAGATATTGTTACCGTAGTCCGGGCATACCGAACTGCGTTGGAGATCAGATTGTTGCACACCTGTGAAACAAACACGCTGTCAAGGGATAGCTTCGAAACAGGTATGTCATTTTGTAAAATCAATTCTTTTCCGTTTTTTGCACATACGATTTTTGCACTGTCATACAAAGAAGATGCCACTGTCTGCAAGTCTATCAACTTGTACTCCGGCTGCGTATCTTCCATACGCCTAAGATTGCTCATGCTGCTCACATAGCTTTCCATACGGGAGATATGTTTGCCCATTGTGGCTGCGGTTTCCTGTGTTTGGGGATTTTCGCTGGCTTGCAGCATTTCATTATAGCCTTTTAGTACCGTCAGTGGTGTACGCAAATCATGAGCAAAAGCGGCATTGAGTGCTTTTCGTTCTTCAACTTGCCGCCACATTTTAGAAAAATTATCCGCAAGGGTTGTCCGCATGATTTCAAAGGACGCACAAAGCTGCCCCAATTCATCGTTGCTGTCATAGTCGATTGAAAAGTCCAAGTCATTGTTCGCTATTTTTTCAGAAGCCGCCCGCAGTTCAGCAAGCGGTTTTTTCAGCCTGTTTCTGTAAAATAGCAGCACAGCGGCAATAATGCAGAAAGCAGAATAAACGGGAGTTGCAACAATAGGCAGTTTCTCCAGCAGCGCAATGATACGCTCGTCCTCTTTAGACATCGGGACAGGCACTGTCCCGATGTAAGCGCCATCGCCCAATTGCTCCCCCTGCTCATTCGTCAAATAATATTTTTCGCCTGACGGGGGATAAGATGCACTGATGGTCTCGGACGCGGTGTCACAGATCGAAAAAGTCGCGCCGGATAGAATGACTGCAAGTACAACAAAGGCAACTACATAGAGAATCAGGCTTTTGCGGAGAGACAGATGATGCCTATGACAATTCATTTGACCCATTTGTACCCACACCCCCAAACCGTTTCAATATACACGCGGTCGGTATATACCGCGATTTTTGATCGTATTCTGCGGATATGCTCTGCTACAACACTGCTGTCCCCCTCGCTGTCATAGCCCCAAATGTGCTCATAAATCCTCTCTTTATCAAAGACCTGGCCCGGATTTTGAGAAAGCAGCTCCACAATATCAAATTCCTTTTTGGCAAGCCCCACACGCTTACCGTCAAAGAACAGGCAACGCTCTGAATAGTCAATCGTCAAATCGCCGGCGAACTTGATCTGCGCTTCAAAATTATGTCGCGCTTCCCGGCGCAGGTGAGCGCGTACCCGAGCTTCAAGCTCTACCAGAGAAAAGGGCTTCACAATGTAATCATCACCGCCAACGGCAAAGCCTTTTACCTTGTCTGCATCTTCAATCCGAGCCGTCAGAAAAAGAATCGGGCAGGCTATGTGATCCCGAATACGCTGACAGACCTCCAAACCATCTGTCTCGGGCATATTGATGTCAAGCAAAATAATATCCGGCTGCTTTTCTACTTGTTTTAGGGCTTCTGTGCCATTGAAAGCGGGCAGGACACGGAAACCCTTGCTTTCAAAAAAGCTGCCAAGCATGGAGACAATATCGCTTTCATCGTCAGCAATCAGTATCTTTGCGTTCATCGTACACACCTCCTAACAGATAAATATAGAAATTATTTTTCAACTATTTATCTATTGTTCAAAATTTGTATCTTCAACACTTTTATTGTATTTCTTTGCCTTTGATAATACAAGGCAAAGAAATACGCAGGAGTTATTAAAGCAAACAGAGGCCGTAACAACAATTTCTACACGCAGAACTAATCAAATATCAGTTCAGATAGTATAATTTCCTCTACCTGTTCCTTTAGCGTATTCATCAGCCCTACCCAGCGCATGGGATCACGGGCTTTCATTTCCTCAGTAACACCCGCTGACTCCATCATGCGGGGCAGCATGTCGTCCAGGCGTTCTTGCGCGGCTTGGTCAATCTCCAACAGGTGCGGGTACAGCTTTTCACTCAAGACCAGGCTGCTGTAAAGGCCGTGCCGGTGTTCCTTTAGGTATCGCTGCCGCATACGACCATATTTGCCAATGAGGGCCTCCGACTGCTCGGAAAGTTTCAGATCGGGGATGTAGTAATCCCCACAGAGGGTGTAAGTCAATTCACTCATGTTCATTCTCCTTTGCACTGTGATGGTTAAACTGCGGCGCTGGCCGATACGGTGGCCTTGCGGGGCTCCTGCTTGGGTAACTGGCTGACGATGGCAAAAATGCCCTTCTCCATGTCCTCGGCCCGGATTGCGGCATTTGCCGCATCCCTCTGTGCTTTGCGCTTTGTGTTGTAGCGTTCTTCCCATTCCTTCTGCTTGCCGTTGGCCTTGCGGCGTAAGTAGTTCTGGTGAAGCCTGTCCTTGCGTTCCTCCTTCTTCCGCAGTTCTTCCTGTTCCTCCGGGGTCAGGGGAACCGGCTGCAAGGCGGGCGGGATATACCGGCCCACAAAGTTGAAGTAGATTTCAACCTCCTGCGTGGTGTCCTGGCTGCCTTTGCGGGCGCGTTCATGGACAAGGATTTTCTCTACAAACTCGTTGAGCATGGTATTTGTCAGCGTGTCGAAATTCTCATACTTGTCAATCAGGGCAATAAACTTCTCCGCAGATTTCCGGCTCTGCTCATAGCCGGTAACGGCCTTTTCCAATTCTTCGATTTCCGCATTGAGAGCGTCCTGCTCTTTTGCGTACTGCGCGTCTAGGGCCTCATACCGGGCGTCCGGTAGCTTACCCAGGGCGTTGTCCTCATAGATTTTGCAAATCAACCTTTCCAGTTCCCCAGCCCGCTTTTGGGCGGCAGCCAGCCGTTTCCGCTTCTTAGAGATGTCGGCGGTCTGCTGAGCGGCCTGCGTTTCCTGGACAGTGCGGATAAACTCAGCCCGGTCATTTTTAGAATACTCTGCGATGGCCCGGAGCATATCGGTTATCAGGGTCAGGACGGCCTCGGCCCGGATGCGGTGCTGTGTGCCGCAGAGCGTCCCGCATGGGATTTTGCTGTACTGGCTGCAAGTAAACTGTGGGTCACGCTTGCCGTTATTGACGCGATGGACATACATCTTGCCGCCGCAGTCGGCGCAGTACATCAGGCCGGTCAGGGGATGGGCCTCGCCCCAGCCGTCCGGGTAGCGCCGGACATTTGCCCGGATGCGCTGCACATTGTCAAAGGTTTCCTGGTCGATGATGGCCTCATGGGTATTCTCGAAAATCGTCCACTCGCTCTCGTCAACATAGTGGCTTTTCTTGTCCTTGAAGTGCTTTCGGGTCTTGAAATTGACTGTATGGCCTAAATACTCCCGCTTTTTCAGGATTTCAACAACGGTAGAGGCACTCCAACGATAAATATCCGCAAAGGTCTTATTTTTGTTCACTCCCTCGCCATAGCGGGCAAGGTGAACGGCGGGCATTTCGATTTTTTCTTCTGACAACTTGGTAGCGATCTGATAGGGGCCGTAGCCCTCCATCGCAAGCGCGAAAATATGGCGTACCACAGCGGCGGCTTCTTCGTCCACAAGCCAGTGTTCCCGCTTTTCGTCCCACAAATAGCCGTAAATGACAGTGCCGGTCAGGTGCTTGCCGCTCATGCCTTTGGACTTGAACACGGAGCGGATTTTCCGGCTGGTGTCGCGGGCGTAAAACTCGTTCATAATGTTGCGGAAAGGGGTAAAATCATCATCGCCTTTCAGACTGTCCACACCGTCATTGATGGCGATCAGCCGGACGCCGCGCTGCCGCAAAATCTCCATGACCTGGCCGACTTTCAGATAGTCACGCCCCAGGCGGCTCATGTCTTTGATAACAATGGCCTCCACCCGTCCGGCCTCGACTTCCTCCATCATCGCCAGAAAGCCGGGGCGGTCAAAGCGGGTTCCCGATACGCCGTCATCGGTGAAGTGGGTGGGGTTCGGCAGCCCATTCCGGCGGGCATAGTCCTCTAACATCTTTTTCTGGTTGGAAATGGAATTACTCTCCCCCTGTAACTCATCATCGCGGCTCAAACGCTCGTACAGTGGGGTGATTTTCTCGTTTCTCATGGCTGTACCTCCTGAAATGAAAATGCTCTAAGTGACTGCTTCACTAACCATGACAAAAACCATGATTAAGAAGTCACTTAGAGCATACATCTCCGGCAGCCAGCTTGTAAAGTTTGTACTGCCGCCCGGCAAAGCTGTTGGGCTTCTTTTTTGCCAGTTCCTCAAACAGCAAGTCCACCGGGTTCTGGTATTCTTCATCGTCCTCCAGCACCTGCATGGTGTTCAGCATCTCCAGCAGGGTAGCGAAGTTTTGTTCCTCCACCGGGGCTTCATAATGCAGATAAGCGATCAGGGCGGTGAGCAAAAGACGTTCGCTTTTCTCCCAAAATGGGTCCCCACCGGACCCTTCGCCCTTGGTGTTGGTCATCAGGGTCGTGACCAGTTTCAGAATGTCCTTTTCGCTGTGAACATAGGCAAAGGGGTTGTAGTGCATGGACTTTTTGAAGTTGATGGTGTTCAGAATCCTGACCTTGTAACCGTTCTTCAACATCGCGTTGCCACATTCAAGCACGATAGTTCCTTTCGGGTCAGTGACCACATAGGAACTGTGACATTGTAAAAGGTTGGGCTTGAGCCAAAACCGGGTCTTGCCGCTGCCGGAGCCGCCCACCACCAGCACATTTTTGTTCCGGGCGTTTTTGGGGTCCGGTGGGCGGTTGGACATCATCAGCCGTTCCGTTTTGGTCAGGATGATGTTGTCTGCAAACTTGGGTGCCATGAACGGCTCAATATCCTTGGCGGTGCCCCACCGGGCAGAGCCGTACTCCATGCCGTGGCGGTACTTCTTGGCGTTTTTTCCACGCAAATAGACCGCCAGCCGTAACCCTGCACCGCAGCACAAGCCCACCAGCAAATCGAGCGGATGCAAGCTGGGCAGCGGGTTCGCAAACGCCACCGGAACGGTGCCCATCATCGCCATGATCTTATCCCCCAGCTCTTTGCCCTCGGCAAGCCGCCACGCTTCGCCAATGTTGGTTGCCACCAGCCCCAGCAAAATATAGGGCAGATACAGTGCCAGCAGCTTTGTCAGCTTTTTCGTGGTCACAGTC
>ENA-UONU01001505-UONU01001505.1-human-gut-metagenome-genome-assembly--contig:-CS51-NODE-1505-length-16866-cov-7.143656_pt1 | contig 16866 bp, 10 predicted proteins | sample MGYA00242462_ERZ724009 | MGnify/ENA metagenome assembly ERZ724009 | reverse complement strand
CCCGCACTGCTCCCCTGCAAATTATAAATATTATTGAAAATACAGTAACTTTAATAACAGGATAGCACAGGAAATGATGTATGTGAACTAATCAAAGATAACTATTGAAGCGTTTCGTTATTTTTTAAACCTCTGCTTTAAAACCTGATGATTTGTCCGTTCTTTACTTTACGCAGTTGAAAAAAGGGCCGTAAATCCGTAACATGAAATCAGATCCTGCAGGGCAGGAGAAGGCTGTTATCACCGTATGAGCGCTCGGGGATACCACTGGAAAACTTATTAAAATTTAAAGAGAGGATGGGTAAGTTTATGAAAAAGAGATCAAGATGGCTTGCGTTTCTGCTTGCCGCCGCTGTGAGCATTGGTACTCTGTCCGGTTGTGGAGGAGGCGGAAGCAGTGCAGAGCCTGCTGCTGCTGAAAGCTCTGAAGCCGCTGCCGGGGAATCCGGCTCATCTGAAGCCGCAGGCGCCGGATCAGCCAATACGGGATCCGCGGCGGACAGCACCGGGTATGTGGTTCCGGAAGAACCGGTCACCATCAAATTCCTTCATAAGGGACCCGAACCGGAAGGCTGGGACGCAGTTTATGAAAAGTATCTGGAAATGACCAGGGATACTCTGAACATTGAGCTGGATATCACCTGGGTGGAGCATGCAGATTATAAGGAAAAGCTGAATCTGGAAATCACTTCCGGTTCGGAGTGGGATCTGGTATTCGATGCTTCCTGGGTACAGCTCCGCAACCTGGCTGCGGAAGGCTACTATGCGGATCTTTCTTCCTATTTTAATAATCCGGAGCAATACCCCGGACTTGCGGCTGCTTTTCCTGCGGAGACGATGGAAGCAAACATCTGGTTTGATTCCATGTGCTACATTCCTCTGTTTGAGGTATATGGAAACGGTATTCCCTGTATCTGGTACAGACTGGACTGGGCGAAGGAATGGGGAATTGGAACAGATGGAAAGATCACCAGCTACGACGAGATGGAGCAGTACTGGCAGGCAGCCAAAGATGCGGGTATCATTCCCTACGGCGCATCTCAGGCACGCGGATTCTTCCAGCAGCTCTCCCTGCGCGGCGAGGCCTATCCGGGTTCCGCAGAAGCCGGTCTTCAGCAGTTCTCAGCAGGCGGCCTGACCATCTGGACCTACAGCAAGGACAATGAGCTTCTCGCCTATGCGGTGGAAGGATCGGGAGATGAAGCCTTTGCCGATTTCCCGGAGGGCTGGCAGTATGACTTTGGTGTAAGCAGATATGAAACCTTTGCGGAATGGCAGGAAGCGGGCTACATTGATCCCGACTCCTTAAGCTGCACCGACTACAATACGCCGTTCCAGTCCGGACTGAATGCTTCCGTCGTTGGCACGCTGGATGATTATGTGGAAAAGATGGGATATGAGGATACTCTGGGAGAAGGTTCCATCGGTTTCTTCGTATATGTGGATGAAATCAGAAATATGGAGCCCGGCGCCATTGCCGTGGACTATTCCGGCAACAACGGACTTGCGGTTCCCGCCAACTCAGAGAAAATCGATTACACGATGAAATTCCTGGACTGGCTGTTCGGTTCTCAGGAAGCTCATGACCTGTTCCAGCTCGGCATCGAAGGCGTTGACTTCGTATACGGCGAAGAGGAGGGGACCTATGAAACCCTGACATCCTACAGCGCTGACTTCGGCGGATACGGATGGACCTGGAATCCTACCTATGCCCTGATCTCCACCGCCTATACCGACGAAGCGCTGGCTTACAGAGAGTATGAATATGACGACAGCAGCTTTACCTCCATGCCGATTCTGGGCTTCCACTTCGACACCACCGATCCTGAGCTGTCCACCGCTGTGGCGCAGTGCAATGCAGTAACCAGCCAGGTGGCTACGGTGAAGCTGCACGGCATCAAGACCGATGGAAACGGTGTAACCTATGACACCATGGCCGATATGCTGAAGGCCAACGTGGACTCCGCCATGGAGAACGGCGGCCAGCAGGTTGTGGACGCTCTGGTGGAACAGCTGACGGCGTTCCTTGCCACCAAATAAATATACTGTCACTATGACCAGGAAGGGGGAGGCCGCCGGCCTTCCCCTTTTGCGCGAGTGCGCCGGTCGGACGACCGCATGGATGGACAAGCTTGCCTGTACAGACATGTGGGCGGCCGTCAGGCCTGCTTGAACGGACATTTACCGGAGCCGTACAGAGAGCGGCATCTCCGATATCTATAGGGAGGATAATTATGTTAAAGGTGAGAACCGATCTGCTCAGGGAGTGGAAAATGGAAACGGGAAGGAACGGCGTACTGTTCACCTTTCCCGTGCCGGAGGGAGCAAAAGGACTCATTCCCTTCGGCTTTGAATTCATCAGTGACAGCGCCGCGGACTGGACGGGCTGGTACGGGCTGGAGCTGGCTCTGGCAATGCCGGAGGGAACAGGCGGAATAGAACGCACAGAGCTTCTGATTTCCGTTGCCTTTTCCGGCCGGGAGCCGCTTTCCCTTTCCGTCCCCATACTTCTTCAAAATGGAAGGACACGGCTGGAAATTCCCTTTTCCCATTTTCCCATAGAACGGGCGAAGGAAAATATCTGGAAATATGTCGTCTCCGTCCGGATCCGGTGCGCGCTTTCCGGGCTCCGGATCACGGAATGCGCCGCGAAGCGCTGCCAGGGCATCTTCCTTCACATTCCGAACCGCGGAAAATCCGGAGAGCCCGGAGAGCGCATCGTGTATGAGGGAGCCGTATACAACTGCTCCGCCAGGCCGCTTCTCGTCTCAGCGGAACAGGTTTTTGACGGCTGGGAATCCCTTTTGGCAGACATTTCTCTGAAAGTTCCTCAAAAGCCGGAAGAGAACGCCTCTTTTTCCGCGTCTTCCGGAAGCCTTCTGCTTCTGCCCGGGGAATCCGCGCCTCTTACCGCCGCAGTCACCATTCATGAAAACATGGTGCCCGGCGGTCATGAAACCACGTGCCTGCGCGTATGGGGCAGAGATGGTGAAGGAAGCTTTCAGGACAGCGTCAGCCTTCAGACGTTGCGTCGCCTGCCCCATCCCTATCTCTACCACAATGCGGAAGGCTGGAAAGCAGTCGCCGGAAAGCTGACGGCCCATAGCTTTTACTCGGGAGCCTGGGAAAAATACCGTTCTGCCGCCGAAGGCTGGGTGGTAACGGATCCCCTTCCCGGACGTGATTTCTGTTATGAAACAAAGGTGGAGGAAAACGTGATGTCCACGGCTTATCTGTACGCCGTAACCGGGGAACGGCGCCATGCAGAGAAGCTGGCTGATTTCTACCGCCGCTTTTCCAATCCCCTGACCGGCTATCCCGCAAGAAAAAAGGGCTGCAGCCAGTCCTATGTGCAGGAGGGCCATTTCTTCCAGCATCTGGCCATCGGTCTGGACATCATTTACGATTCCGGCGTTCTCTCAAAGCAGGAGCTTGCCCGGATGGAGCAGTGCTTCCGCATCTATATGGAGATTCTGGACGTTCACGTGCGGGACGGCCATATTTCCAACTGGCTTCTGTCCGAGCTCACCGGAGCCCTGTTCTGCGCCCTGACGCTGCAGGACATGGATCTGGCTCTCCGTTTTGCCTTCGGGCCGGGCGGCATCACCGACCAGTTCCGGTACGGCGTGTTCAACGACGGCTGGTGGCATGAATGCTCCGTCGGCTACAACACCTGGGTTTCCTCCATGCTCCTGCATACGGCCCATGCCCTGCTCCCCTTCGGCTATGACCTCATCCATGCGGCCTTCCGCCTTCCCTTCAACGATGAGGTGAGCTCCACTTACCAGTGCAGGCCTGTTCCCGTAAAATCCGGCATGTACAACCGGAAATGGGGCGGTAACCTGAGAAACGCCGTCCGCATCCGTGATATGTTCGACGCGGTGGTTCCCTTTCTGGATTACCGGGGCGTCATCTTCGGCATTGCGGATTCTGATGAAAAAAAGATGGACGGCGTGCATTTCGGTTCCACCTATGATCTTGCCTTTCATTATTATAGGGAGGATTCCTATCTGCCCGTCATTGCGAACGCCGATCCGGATCCCGTTTTCGGAGAACCAGAGGTCTATATCCGGGCGCTGGAGCAGAAAAACCGGATGTCCCGAAAGAGCGGGGAGGCTTCCCCTCCTTATACCCGGAACGCCTTTTCGGACAACATCGGCCTTGCCCTGTTACGCAGCCAAAAGCCCGGAAGACCACAGAGAGAACAGATTCAGGCGGTTCTCCGGTACGGCTCCCACGGCTATGCCCACGGACATTTCGATATTACGGAGCTGCTTTCCGTCATGCGGTATGGACGGAGCTTTTTCAATCCGGAAAACTGCTGGTGGGGCTACGCTCATTTCATGTATAAGTTTTATGTACAGAACTCCCTGACCAAAAACATGGTGGCGGTGGATGAGAAAATGCAGGTTCCCGCCGACTCCCGCCGGTTTCTGTGGCACTCGGAGCCGGGCCTTCAGGCGGCCGGAATTCAGGTGAAAACCAGATGGGCCTATCCTCCCTACGGAGGCATGGTTTACGAACAGGACGGCCAGACGGCGACGAAGGAGGAGCTAAGAAAGCGTTGTAAAATGAACGGCTGCTTCCTCCCCATCATGGAAGGGCCGGATTCTCCGGCATACGGAGAGCTGAGCGGCTTCACGGAGGAGATCCTGCAGAAGAGGGTCATGGCGGTGACGGACGATTATATCGTGCTGTTCGATTATCTGGAGGGAGAGGAGCCGCACCAGTATGACAGTCTCCTTCAGATCAAGGGCTTTCAGGAGCTTTCGGGAGAGAAGCTCAAATTCACCGGCCATACGGAACAGATGAATCCCAATCCCGTCTCCGACGCCCAGTTCATCACCGATTGTAACTGGTATGAGGCGGAGGGCGCAACCCTCGCCCGCTTCTGCACCATTTTTACGGAGGAACATGCCGGAGAACATAAAAGGTGCGACCGCTCCAACTACAACGAACCCGGTCCCCTTCATATGGATGTGTATACAGCCTGGCCCCCTCACACCCGTCAGATGATCGGCCGCGTAGCGGTCTATGACGGCTGGGCCGCGGACGGAAACGGATACACCATTCCCCTCTCCTACAGTCTGGAACTGGATGGACAGACCTGTGAGGAAGGCGCTTTTGACGGCTGGATTCTGGGAAGAGGAGAGATTTCCGCCGATGTGAGGGGCGCGAAACGGGCAGCCCTGGTTCTGAAGCAGGGCTGTATGCATGATGAGATCGGCCGGTCCGTAAAGACGCCCCAGGGCGTCTTCTGGGGAGAAATCTGCCTGGAGCTGGAAAACGGAGAAATACTCAATCTGGGAAAATGTCTGAAGGAAGGCCGGGAAGGGATCCGCGGCATCCTACGGACCCGGAACCTGGATACCTCCTGCGGCATCGGCCGGGATTACCGGCAGGGCCGTGTTACCATTGTCGGAACCGAGTATCCCTTCTCCCTCGGGGCAAGCCCCCTGGATCACGCGGATGAAAGCCGGATCGATCTTGACCTCAGCGCGCTTGGGGCCGTCCGCCTCACCGCCTGCGTCGGTGTGGACGCTTTTCCCGGAGATGAATGGCAGAAGCGCAAAACCTATGCCGTCCGCAGCTTCGGAAAAACCGCCCGTTATGTCACGGTGATCGAACCCTATGAAAAGGAGAGCGTGATCGCCCGGGTGACGACGGACGAACCGGACAGCGTGTCCATCCGGAAAAAGGACGGACAGACGCAGACCATCACTGTCCACGGACTCATGACGGACACGGTCTCTATCAGCTTAAGCTGTGACAGTTCCGAAAACCCGTAGGCCCGCAGCGAACTGCCGTTCCCGGTCAAATGCCCCGCCCGGCTCATTTTCCGGTGGAATAAACAGCAGAATCAGTCAGTTTCCCGCACATCCGTCCATTGTCCGGATGTCGGAAATCTCCTATACTTTTCAGTAACAAAAGGGAAAGGAGCCGCAGGATTTGCAGAAAAAGGCATGAATCCTGGATATGAGAAAATGGAAACAAAAGAAAGAAAGGAAACCGGACTCTGGGCCGATGAGGTGATCGGCCGCATCCGCAGCAAGATGGCATGGGTGAGCGAAAAAAACAGGGATAAGATCCCCTATACCACGGATGAAAACGGCAATTATGATGACCGTTCCGACATGAGCCGCTCCTGGCGGATCGACGACGGCCTGAACTGGTGGACAAACGGCTTCTGGGGCGGTATTCTGTGGCTGCTCTATCAGGATACCGGAGAGGAGCGCTACGCCCGGATTGCCCGGATCAGCGAGGAGCGCATGGATCGCTGCTTTTCAGATTTCTACGGTCTGCATCATGACGTGGGCTTCATGTATGTGCCCACCGCCGTCGCGGATTACAGGCTGACAGGAAACGAAGCTTCCAGAAAACGCGCCATGCATGCGGCGAATCTGCTTGCAGGACGTTTCAATCCTGCCGGCCGCTTCATCCGCGCCTGGAACGATCTGGAAAACGAGGATACCAGAGGCTGGGCCATCATCGACTGCATGTTCAACCTCTCTCTGCTGTACTGGGCCTATGAAGAAAGCGGCGATCCACGCTTCCGTCACATCGCCATGATGCATGCGGACACAGTGATGCAATATTTTGTCCGGCCGGACGGCTCGGTGAACCACATCGTGGAATTTGATCCGGAAACGGGAGAGATGGTGAGGTCCCTGGGAGGCCAGGGCTTCTGTGAGGGCTCTTCCTGGACCAGAGGACAGGGCTGGGCACTGTACGGCTTCATGATCAGCTATATTCATACCGGAAAGCAGGAATATCTGGACACCGCCAAAAAGGTGGCTCATTACTGCATGGCCTGCATCCCGGAAAGCGGACTGATTCCCGTGGATTTCAGACAGCCGGAGCAGCCTGCCTATGAAGATTCCTGCGGCGCCTGCGTCATCGCAGGAGGACTTCTGGAACTGGCAAAGCATGTGCCCGCTCCGGAACAGGCGGTTTACAGGAACGCGGCGCTTCGCATCCTGCGCGCCATTGACGGACAGCGGGCCGACTGGAGCGACGGCTGCGACGCCATCGTCCAGAACTGCTCCGCTGCTTATCACGCGGACCGGCATCACTTTACCATGACCTATGCGGATTATTTTTTCATTGAGGCAGTTTACAAGCTGAAGAACATCGGCCGGCTTCTCTGGTAGAAGCCGGCCGGCTGGCCAGCCCGTCAGCGAATCATGCGGATCCGGTCAAAGAATAGGATGCCTTCCGGTTCTTCGTCCCGGTGAATCGCCAGCGCATTTTTTACACAGTGCCATAACAGATAAAGCATGAATGCCAGAAACAACAGGAATACAAAGGAATAAATCCCTCCCAGCAGAATTCCCGGAAGGCTTCCGAGAAACAGTTCGTTGAGCGCGCCGAGAATGCGGACGAGAGAGCAGGCCGCCACAGAGAGAATCAGCACCCACAGCCCCTGATTTGCGCAGTATCTGGCGTATTTTTCCTTTGGACAGACGAGAAGGGGCACCCAGAAGAGCGTTCCCACATAGGCCAGCTCACAGCACAGCTTTCCCGCCGGTTCTCTGTGAATTTCCGGCCCTGAATGAATGCCCGGTTCCCGGCGTCCGGACTGCTCCGGCCCTGCTTCCGTTCCACATCTGGCGCAGAACGCGTCCTCGTCCTTCATCGGGGCTCCGCAATGATGACAGTATTTCATAACAAAACCTCCTGTATTGCTGTATTTTCAATTTCTGCGCTCAGAATAGTTCCGGATTATTTTTTCACTATCAGATTTCTGTTAATGGATCGTTAAAATTCTGCCAACACCGTTTTTTCTATCTTATCTGATCTGTTAACATTTCCTTAATAATGATAAGCTAAAATAAAATCCGGATTAAAATAACTACAGGAGGTATCTGCCTTTATGATTCATATTCTGATTGTGGAAGACGATAAGGACCTGAACCGGACCGTCTGCCGCCACCTGAACGACAACGGTTATCACGCATCCGGCGTCCTGCGGGCGATGGACGCCTTTGATCAGCTTTATTCCGGCCATTTTGATCTGATTATTTCCGATATCATGATGCCTGAGATGGACGGCTTTGAATTTGCCAGAACCCTGCGGGAGCAGGATAAAAACATTCCCATCCTGTTCATGACGGCACGGGACGACTTCTCCTCCAAGGAACGGGGATATCGGCTGGGAATTGACGACTACATGGTCAAACCCATCAACCTGGACGAACTCGTGCTTCATGTGGAAGCGCTCCTGCGAAGGGCCAACATCGCCGCGCAGAAAAAGCTGGTGGTGGGGAACCTGGTCCTGGATGAAGACGATGTCAGCGCGACGGTGGACGGGGAACCGGTCAGCCTGACGCTGCGGGAATTCCAGATTCTGTTTAAGCTGCTCTCCTACCCGAAGCACACCTTCACCCGCAGCCAGCTTCTGGAGGAATTTTCCGGCATTGAAAACGAAAGCGGCCTGCGTACCGTAGACGTCCACATCACCAACCTGCGCGCCAAATTCGCCCACTGCAGCGCCTTCAAAATCGTAACCGTAAGAGGACTCGGCTATAAAGGAATTCTGCTATGATGAAAAAAGATCCCCGCGTCAACGCGAAAAACATGACCTTTCGGAATTATCTCATCATTTTTTTCAGCATGCTGCTTTTCTGCGGGAGCTATGCCGGACTGTATTTCCTTCAGATTCAGAGAAGCGAGCTGATTTATATCATTCTCTCCATGCTCACCTACATCGTGGTCACAAGCGCCGTTACCTGCGTTTTTTTCGCCTTTTTCCGCCGCCGTTTCCTGATGCGCCCGGTCTACCGGCTGTGCGAAGCGGCCCAGAAGGTGGCGCGGGGCGATTTTTCCGTCCGCCTCGCCCCCATGCGCAGGGATGGAAAAAAGGATGAATTTGAGGTGCTGTTTGAAGATTTCAACACCATGACCGAAGAGCTTGCAAGCACGGAGATGCTGAAAAATGATTTTGTTTCCAACGTTTCCCATGAACTGAAAACGCCGCTCGCCGTCATCCAGAACTATGCCACCCTTCTGCAGAGCGACAATCTTTCCGACGAGGAGCGCAGACAGTATTCCCGCCGCATCGGCGAAGCTTCCAGCCATCTGTCCGTCCTAGTGAGCAACATCCTTCTGCTCAGCCGCCTGGAAAACCAGAAAATCATGCCGGCACGGCATCCCTTTAACCTGAGCGAAGCCCTGTGCCGCTGTATTCTCAATTATGAATCCGCGCTGGACGAAAAGGATATCGAGCTGGTCACGGAGCTGGACCAGGACCTGATCGTAAGCAGCGATGAAAACCTTCTCGACATGGTCTGGAACAATCTCCTTTCCAATGCGGTGAAGTTCACGCCCGACCACGGCCGGATCGAGGTTCTGGTCAAAAAGGAGGGCGGTACAGCTGTGGTGAAAATCACGGACAACGGCTGCGGCATTGACGGAAAATCCGTCCGCCATATTTTCGACAAGTTTTACCAGGCGGACGCTTCCCATGCCACCCAGGGCAACGGCCTCGGCCTCGCGCTGACAAAGCGGATCGCTGATTTGCTTGGAGGCGATATTTATGTGGAAAGCGCGCCGGGGAAGGGCGCATCCTTTACGGTGGAATTGAAGGTCTGATAACGGCCGGGTATCCGCCGGTCCGTTCATTTTTAATAGTATCTTAACAGCTTTTTCATACTCCTTTTATCCATTCCGGTTCAAAATCTGGTATCCTGTTAACAGCTTAAGAAATCTCCGTCACAATGGCGGAGGAAAATTTTTATCTCAAGTAAGGGAGAAAAAAGCATGGACATAAATGATACCAATAACTTTGACACAGAGGAGATTGACCGCCTCCTGCAGGACGCCATGGATGGAAGCCTATCCACCGAGATGGCTCCCTGGTCCGATGTTTCCCTGGATAACATACAGACGCAGGCCAAAATGATGGTGGGCACCATCGTGGGCTATAAAGAGCTCATGATGATGTATGCCTGCGCCATGAAGGAAATCCGGACGAAATTCGAGGTGCTGAACACGGAATTCAAAATTCGCTATCAGCGCAATCCCATCGCCTCCATCAGCACACGGCTGAAAAGGACTGCCAGCATCCTGGAAAAGCTGGAACGGCACAACCTCCCCTTTTCCCTGAACAGCATTGTGGAGCATATAAACGATATTGCAGGCATCCGGGTGATCTGTTCCTATATCGATGACATCTATACCATCGCGGACGCCCTTCTGCGCCAGGATGACGTGACCCTGATCAACCGGAAGGACTATATCGCCAATCCCAAGCCCAACGGCTACCGCAGCCTTCACCTGATCGTCATTATCCCTGTCTTTTTCGCGGATCAGAAAAAGGATGTCCGTGTGGAGGTACAGATCCGCACCATCGCCATGGATTTCTGGGCGAGCCTGGAGCATCAGCTCAAATATAAGCAGGAAATCCCCGGCCAGCAGGAGATCATCGCCCGGCTGAAGGAATGCGCGGACGTGATCAATGACTCCGATGAAAAAATGCTCGGCCTCCGCCAGCAGATCGAAACGGCAGCGGACGCGCCGTCCGAGGAGGAGGTTCTGTTTGAGAAGCTGAGCAGGCTGGATATCAATCTGGAATAAGAGGATGCGCGCCTCTTATTCCTGCACCGCCTCCAGCCCCATTTCCATCAGCTCCGCCGCTGCCTTTCCGTCCCTGACACGGATCAGGTTATCCTCCCAGGCATCCTCTTTTCCCAGAAGATTCACCCCTCCATGCCAGACCAGAACACGGTCAATCACCGCAAAGCATCTGGCTTCTTCTTCAGCCAGCCGGACACGGATCCCCGCAGACTGCATCTGGCGGATGAGCGCATACAGATATTCCGCATTTCCAAAGGCATTGTTTTCCGGTACGTCTGTGATTACCGTAACATTCACCCCGGCCTCCTGCCTGGGTTTTACCAGCCGGATGAGGCGGTCCACTTTTTCGGAAATCAGGCTGGGGCTGGAAATCAGGATTTCTCTGTCCGCCTCTACCAGATCTCTCTCAAATATATCCGTATAGCTTCCGGAATCATAGATGGCATTTACTTCCTGCTTTTCAATCGCCGGATTGGAAATGACCCGGAAGCCGATCTTTTTATAAGCCTTCAGTCTTTTCTGATACATTCCATCGAAAACCGGGATGTGGGAATCGATATAATCATACACAATTACCCGTTTCTTTCCGTCGTATTCCCGGCTCAGCCTGCCTACATACTGCTCCAGCCGTCCGGCAAAGGAGACAGGAGCCGCCAGCATCAGGGTGTCCAGCCTGGGACAGTCGAAGCCTTCCCCGATTTTCTGTCCGGTGGCTATCAAAATCATGGTTCTATCCGGCGGAAGTTCCTTCATCCGCTTTCTGACCTGCTCGTTTTCCTTCGCCGACTGATCTCCGTACAGGAGATAAACCGCATCCGCGTCATTTTGCACCTGCCCGTAAATGAGTCTTGCCTGCTCCTTATATCGGGTGAGCACCACCGGCGTTCTGCCCGCTTTCACACAGTTTCTGACATCCTCCGCGATCTGTCGGTTTCTGTCTTCATTTTCGCTGATCAGCGCATATGCCGCATTTGTATCCGCCTTGTTTGAAAAATCCACCGTTCTGGTATATCTCGGATAAACCAGATATTCAATTCCCTGTTCGGCAGTCCGCTCCAGCGCCGTATATTTATGACGCACCGGCCCAAGCAGAAAGAAATTGATTTTTTCCAGGCTGTCGCTGCGGACCGGCGTGGCGGAAACGCCATATACATACCTGGCATTCACCTTTTTCAGAATCTCCTGCGCCGTAGCGGATGCGGCATGATGGCATTCATCCATGATGACCATGCCGTAGGAATTGAGTCTTTCATGGAATTCGCCCTTTTTATAAAGGGAGCCGATCATGGCGATGTCGATGATTCCGGTCAAAGTGTCCCTGCCGCCCTTCAGCGTTCCAATTACACTGCCCCTCTTTTTGACGCGTCCCGTTTTGGTTCGGTATTCCGGCGCTTCCTCATCGATCTTCAAAAATCGGTTCAGCTCTTCCTCCCATTGGGAAATGAGATCCGTGCTTTCCAGAAGGATGAGTGTATTCACCCTCCTCCGGGCAATCAGATAGCTGCATACCACGGTTTTCCCAAAGGCAGTGGCCGCGCTGAGTACACCGATATCCCCGGCGAGCAGACTCTCCGCCGCCGGCTTCTGCTGCTCTCTCAACTCTCCCTGGAAGGAAACGCGGATGGGCCTCCCCTTTTCTCTGTGATCCTCCACATCACAGGCAATTCCCGCCTGCTCACACTTTTCCGTAAGTATTTCAAAAAGGCCGCGCGGGATTTTTACATAGCCATCCGTATCCTCTCCCAGATAAACCGTGCTGAAATTGTAGTAATTGGAATAGCCCAGACGTTTGTTTTTGTAAAAAACCGGATTGTCAAAGGCGGCAAGCGCGCGGATCTGATTTTGCAGTCTGGGCTGCAGATTCAACGCGTCCACGTAGATTCCGTCCGCAAGAACAATATGAAGCTTTCCCGTCACATCAAACCGTGAAAAATTCTCCTTCCGGTTCCATGGCTTCGGACGTTTTTTTGGATCGGTATAGAACGAAACCGCCTGATTTCCCGAAAGCTCCGTCTGCCATCTGAGCGTAAGGCGCTCCACATCCTCCTGTGTCAGCTTTCCGGTTTCAAACAGCTTCCCCCACTGATCCGGAAAGGCGTTCCAGTTCTCATCCACAAAGGCGCTGTTTCCCACCTTCAAAGCCTGGCCCTGAAGGGGCAGGGCCACCAGATTTCCCAGAAAGCCTGCCGTATCCTGCGAAGGATACATGCGGTCATAATAGCGGAAGGATTTCAGGTTGATGGTGGCAAGCCCCCTGTCAAGCAGGAGGAAGCCAAAGTTCCTTGCCGCGGCCGCATCCACCGGCCTTCGGAAGAAAATCCATACATGAGCTCCCCGCCCGGACCGGGATCGTTCCACCAGCGCATCAATTCCATTCTGACGGCAGATCAGGCGCAGCGCATCCACCTCATCCCGCCAGGAATGATCCGTATTGGCGAAATCTTCCCGTTCCGCCCCTTTTTCATGATTGTCAAAATCAAACACCAGGAACCGGCAGGTTCCATCCGGCAGAAGGGGATATACTCCAATCACATCCGTTCCGTCCTCCCGGTATCCGTTTAAATGCGCAAGGATGATTTCCGGCCTCAGCTTCGTCCAGCTCATATGGGGACAGTCTTCACAGGAAACCTTTTTCCCCGTTTGGGATTCTCCTGCCTGCTTTGGGCACAGACTGTTCCATCGATTGTCGCACTGGGGGTAATAATTCCCGTTTCTGGCCCTTTTCGCAAACACATCCTCCCGTCCCCAGAACATGCCGTAAAACCGTTTCGCCATTTCCAGATTGACCGGCTGTCTGAGGATTCTCGCTCCCTGGTCCGGATCGTAATCCTCTGCTTTCTCCGGCGTATCCAGAAATGCTTCGCTCTGCGCGCAGGGAACGTTCGCCTTTTGCAGAAGCGCCCGAAGCTCCTTATTTTCTTTCTGCAGATCCCGCACAAGCTTTCTGAGCGTGTCCAGGTTATAGGCCTCGATGTTCATTCCGGTTCCTTTCCCAGGGCTTCCAGAATGGTCCTCGCAATCCTTCTGCGAGCTTCCGTTTCCGTTACCCGTCGTACCACAGTCCCATATTCCATAAATTTGTCTCCGTTCTTTATATATAAAAAAGCTCCGTTTTGTATCATTATACCACGTACGCACAAGTCGTGGATTGCCGGATCGCACTGCGCAATCATTATACCTTTTTCTTCCTTATATCCGCATGGAAATTTTCCACATCCTTTAAAACCGGATGCAGAAGTGATAAAATAAAAGGTATCATTTCGAGGACTGTTGGTTGTATGGACCGCAGCTTCCGGAATTCACAGGGAAGGGGATAAATCAGATGCCGATCTTTCAATATCTGCCCACATTGGAACTGCTTTTTTTCAACCTGTTTACCATAGACCGCTGCTGTCACAGGAAATACAGCTTTCTCAAAACGTTTCTTATGCTGTTCCTGTTTTCTGCCGTGTTATTTGGCATTTCCTATACCTTCGCGGAGGAGCTTTCCTTTCAGGGGGATGGAAGTCTCAGTCTGTACGGCCTTGTTTTTCTGATTCCCTTTCGATACCTTTATAGGGAAAAGCTTCCCCTTCTGTTCATCATTGTCTGTACCTGCTGGGTATACACGCTGGGGATTCTTTCCCTTTCCATCCAGATTGCGGGTATGCTGGAACCCGGCAGATGGTTTTTTATCTGGACCATCCAGAATCTTCTGTATCTTTTGACACTGGTTCCGTTTTATAAACATCTTGTGCCCAAATATATTTTTGTCATTGAGCATATCAGCCTCTTTGACAAACGCTGGTATAAATATATGGTACTAAACAACTGCCTCAGCTTCCTGCTTCTGGTGGTAATAAACTGGTATTTTCTGAAGGAGGAAACCTCATTTGAGAAAATACTGATCCTGTTTCTTCTTTTATCAATCATCTGCGTATCCTATTTGATCCTTTACCAGATCGTTCTTGACGCCATTAAAATCAATGATCTGAAGCAGGAAGTATCTCACGATCCGTTAACCGGCCTGCGCAACCGCGCACAGCTTTGGACCGATCTGCAGTCTGTTTCGAAAACCGGACAGACCTTCTCCGTGCTCTTCATGGATCTGGATCGTTTTAAGCTCATTAATGATCAATACGGTCATATCGCAGGTGATCAGTACCTGAATCATTTTGCCAGAATCAGCTCGGACATTCTGAGGGAGCTGGGCAGAGTCTACCGTTTTGGCGGGGATGAATTCGTGGCCGTCTGTCCCGGCGTCATACCGCAGGAAATCATCGGACGCCTGAAGGAATGCCGGGAATGGGATTCAGGCGCTCCGTGCCCGTTTAATCAGGTCAGCATCGGCGTGCTGCTCTGTGAGCCGCCTCATTCCGGTGTGGAAGAAATTCTGCAGCGGGTGGACAGGCTGATGTATCAAAATAAAACAGCCAGAGCCGTTTCCAGGAAGGCCTGATTTTCCCGTCCCAGTCATTCCCGTCCTGCTCCCTTCATAAACTGATAAAAAGTGCATCAGGACATTCGATTGAAAAAGAAACTCCCCTATCTGTTTACCGCCGTCTTTTTTCTCGGCTTTGCCGCCGTATTTCTTTACTTTTTTCTGAACAGCGATGCCAGGCGCTTCCGGCAGGCGACGGAAAATTTTTTCACGTCTTCTCTGGCCGGAGACAGTCTGAGCCTTCACTATACGCTGGCCGATCCATCCCCCTGGCTGGAAGGACCTTCCCCGGCCACGCTTCCTGTCTATTCCAGGTCGGGAAGGCAGGCAGGCGCGGCTGTCATGGAAAATCTGCTCACCGCTCTCTGGGAAATCGATCCGGAAAAGCTGAATGAACAGGATTCCTATGTTCAGTCTCTTTTGACCGCCTGGCTGGAAAATGAACTGGTCGGAGCGCAGTGCGAATATTTTGAAGAACCGCTGTCTCCAACCTCGGGCATGCATCTGGAGCTCCCTGTCCTTCTGGCGGAATATGCCTTCCGAAGCAGGGAGGATCTGGAGGATTATCTGGAAATTCTGGAGAGTATTCCGGACTATCTGGATGGTCTGGGAGAATATGAAAAGGAAAAGGCTGCCGCAGGGCTTTTCATGACTGAAGAGGATGCGGCCGAGGTGGTACAGCAGTGCGATGCCATTCTGGGTGAAACGCTGCTGGAGGGCGGAACGCATTTTCTGAAGACCACCTTTGCGGAACGGCTGGACCGGCTGATTGAACTGGGAGAAGTGGGTGAAGAAGAACGGGAGAAATATGTTTCAGAAAATGACAGGCTGTTGAAAACGGTGGCCGCGCCTGCCTATGAATCGCTGGGAGACACCATTTTTCTTCTTTCCGGAAGCGGACTGTATAAGGGAGGGCTTGGACGGATATCAGGGGGAATCATTTATTATACTTATCTGCTGAAACGCAATACGGGTTCTTCCAGAACGCCGGAGGAAATCACGCATCTTCTTTCCGAACAGCTTCAGGCTGACGTTCAGAAGCTTCAGGAGCTTTCCGGCCGTTACAGGCAGCTTACCGGGCATACGCCGGACTCCGCCTCCACCCTGTTTCCGTTTCCCATTGAGGATGCACAGGAAATTCTGGCGGATCTGCAGCAGCGTATGCAGGACGACTTTCCCCCGCTTTCCGCGCTCACCGATGTTCCTGTCTCCTGTACTGCCAAGACGGTTTCCGAAAGCCTTCAGAGCTATACCTCGCCCGCATTCTATCTGACGCCTCCGCTGGATGATCTGAGCGAAAATGTGATTTATATCAACCCGGCTTCCACCAGAACCGGCCTGGAGCTCTATACCACGCTGGCCCATGAGGGGTATCCGGGCCATCTGTACCAGACCGTTTACAGCCGGCTTTATGAGAATTCCATAACCGATAATCCGGTGCGTGGCATCCTTTCCTTCAGTGGTTTTGTGGAGGGCTGGGCCTATTATGTGGAAAATATTTCCTACGACTATGCTGCAGATGTGCTTCTGGAAAACGGCGGCTCCGAAGCCGATCAGGTGCTCGTCCAGCTTCTGTGTCTGGAGCGGAACCTTCAGATCAATCTCTACTGTCTGCTTGATCTGTCCATTCACTATTATGGCGCCGATCAGGAGGATATCTTCCGCTCTCTGGCGGCCTTCGGCATTTCCGACACCGCGACAGCGGATGCCATTTACGATTATATCCGCAGGGAGCCGACCACCTATTTAAAGTATTATCTCAGTTATCTGGAGATTCTTTCCCTGAAGGAAGAGGCGCAGGAGCTGTGGCAGGAGCAGTATTCCGATCTGCGCTTTCATACCTTCCTTCTGCAGACGGGGCCTTCTGATTT
>ENA-UONU01001504-UONU01001504.1-human-gut-metagenome-genome-assembly--contig:-CS51-NODE-1504-length-16881-cov-14.878224_pt1 | contig 16881 bp, 18 predicted proteins | sample MGYA00242462_ERZ724009 | MGnify/ENA metagenome assembly ERZ724009 | reverse complement strand
CGGGTTTCATGACCCCATCGGTGCCTTTCGCAGAAAGGTGGAAAATAATTATGAAGAAAAAAATTGCAATGGTGATATTGGCAACTTGTTTATTTGGAACTTTAGCAGGCTGTGAGAAGGATAGCAGTAATAAACCAGAAGTTCCTTCAACAGAAAATTCAACAAATAGTGTAAATCAAACTGAAAATAGCACGGAGAAGAGCGAAGGAATAAGTGCTTTAAGCAATGCTAATTTGGTTGGAACAGTAATTGATTTTACAGAAACAGGATGCACACTCGGAAAAGGAAGTGTTACAGAAGATACTATGACTGCACCAGCAACTGGAGAGGATACAGAAGGTGTAGAAAAAATTTCTGTACAGTATGCTGATAATACACAATTTCAAATTTCGAATTCTACAAGTACGAATGTAACTTTAGAGGCGGGAACAAAAGAAGATGTAAAAAAATCATCAGCAGTCTTTCTGTATGGGGAATATCAGGAAGATGGAACATTCTTGGCTACGCGTGTAATTATAGATCGTTTTCAAAAATAGTAGGAGGAGATAAATTGGGAAGTGCGAAAAGAGCAGTGCGTTACTTGATAAGAAAAAAATCAAAAACAGTAATTTTGTTTTTGGTACTCTTGATTTCAGAAGCGATGATTTTAAGTACAGGGATTATTTTAAAAGCATCAAATGAGGCAAAAAGCGAACTGCAGAAAAAAACAAAGACAAAAATATTGGCAGGAATTATGGAAAATAACAACCCGATCACAACGGAGGATATAAATAAAATACAGAAATTGAAGGGAATAGATAAGATTAATAAAAATGCAACATTATCTGCATATCCTACAAATTTCCAAACAGTAACGGAAAACCAAAATACAAATACAGAAAATCTTCAGGTTCGATTGGTTGGTTATGATGATTTAAAATTAGACGGTGCTTTTGCGGAAAGTGAAATCCGGATAGTAAAAGGAAAGTATCCAAAAGAGAAAAATGAAGTTGTTATCAATCAAATATTAGCAGAGACTAACAAGTTAGAGATTGGAGATACGGTTACTTTCGAAACAGATGGCGGGAAGAAAATGGATGGAGTGATATCAGGATATTATTTGTCTGGTTCGGAAAGAAATCAGTCGAAAGAAATGGCATCTGTTTATAGGATTGAAAATACTATTTACACAAAAACAGAATCTATAGCAGCATTACAGGAAATAAGCGGATATGAACGTATTTCCGTATATTTGAAAAATCCAGAAAATTTAGAAAAGATAGAGGGAGAAATGGCAAATATATTAGGAGAAAAAGTTGAACTGACAAAGTCTGATATGCTATTTCGTCAAATGAAACAACCACTCGAACAGGTTATGCAGGTTGTAAGTTTAATGTTATATTTGACATTAGGAACATCTGCAATTGTTATAACGCTCCTTCTATGTATGTGGATGAGGGGGAGAAAGAAAGAAATAGCAGTTTATATCAGTTTGGGAAAAAATAAATGCTCGATATTATCACAGTTATTATTAGAGAGTTTTTTGGTATTTGCAGTTTCATCTGTATCTGCTGTTGTTATAGGGAATATTTTGGCAGAAAAATTGAAGGGAGTATTATTTGCAGGAAAAAGTATTTCTACACTGGCAATAGAAATTAGTCCACACTTATCAGATATTGGAATGCTTATTATGAGTGGCGCTATGATACTTTTCATTGGAATTGGTATATCAGTGATACCTGTTTTGCGGACAAATCCTAAAGATACATTATCAGATATGGAGGGATAGTATGGAAAATAAGATAGAAATTGTTGTACCAATATTAGAACTATATGAATCTGTAGAGGATGATTTAAGAAAGATAGGGATTCGAATTAGATTGGATTTGTATGATGGAATGGACAACTGTATATATGCAAATAAAAATGCACTTAAATTATGTTTAACAAGTATTTTGTATTATTTTATCGACAAACGTCCAGAACTTTCTGTTTTAGAAATAAGCTTAAAATCTTATGAGGAAAGGATATGGATAATTTTTAGAAGTGCAGAAGAAAAGTACAGATCCAAAAGGCAAACACCTATTCATAATTCAGAGATGGATGTGATAAGGGGATATTTAAAAACAAAAGGTATTTTTTTGAGAGAAGAAAAATTACCAGATGAAGTAGAAATTGGATTTGAAAATGTAGATTGATTAGGAGGCGATAATGTGGTTTTAGAAGTAAAGAATATAGTTTATTATTATAAAACAAATAAAAGTAAAAATGTTTTGAATGGGATTAGTTATAAATTTGAAGAAGGTAAGGTTTATGCCATTTTAGGTGCAAGTGGATCAGGAAAGACAACATTTTTATCATTGCTTGCAGGTTTGGATGTTCCTGTTCTTGGAACTATTTTGTATGAAGAAGAGGACATTCTAAAGGGCGGATTGAATCATCATCGAAAAGAACATGTTTCCTTAGTGTTTCAGAACTATAATTTGATTGATTATTTAACTCCAAAGGAAAATGTTATGCTTGGAGGAAATGGAAATCCTGAAGAACTATTAACTGCTGTTGGGATCCAAAAGGAAGATTGGGATCGGAAAGTTTTACAACTTTCTGGAGGACAGCAGCAAAGAGTGGCTATTGCAAGAGCTTTAGCGAGTCCAGCTAAAGTATTATTGGCAGATGAACCAACAGGAAATCTTGATGAAGATATTGGCAGAGAAGTTACTGAGCTTCTTCAGGAAACAGCACATAAATTAGGGAAATGTGTAATTGTAGTAACCCATAGTAGAAGTATGGCAGAAACAGCAGATGTTGTTATTAAAATAGAAAAAGGGAAAATACACGAAGAAAATATAAGAGAAAAAGGAGAGGTTTCATAAATGAATGTGTTAAGACGTGGTGCTTATTCTGTAGTTAGAAAACCCATAAAAAGCATTCTTCTCCTATTAGTAGTTGTAGTGATTAGCAGTTTTTTCATGGCAGGATTGGCAGGTCAGTCTGCAAGTGTCAATGTACAGGACTCTACGCGGCAAGCGGTAGGAGCAACCTTTAGGCTGGAATTAAGTGAAGCGAACCGACATACTAGGCTTGACGAGGCAACAGAAAAAATTGGAGAAGGAAAAGAAGGAACTTATCGAGGGGTAACAATAAAAAAATTTGAAGATGGAGCCTATGGAGTTTTGACAGATAATTCTTTTGAAACAGTTATTCCTAAAGATGCAGAGCAGATAGCAAAAGTAAAAGGAATTGAAGAGTACAACCTGATTACAGTAGCAACAGTAGTAAATCCTGTGAATTTTAAAAGAATTGAAGATCCGGATATGGATCAGAGCCAAGACTTTGGAGGTGTTAATCTAAGAGGCAATCGAATTATGGAAATGGATATGGATGTTGCAGCAGGAAAAATTAAGCTGGTAGATGGACGAATGACAACCAAAGAGGATAAAGATGTTTGTGTTATTTCAAAAGAACTGGCAGAATTAAACGGACTGCAAGTAGGCGACAGTCTACAGTTCAATCAGTGGGATGAGAAGGAGAATTCGAAAGTCTATAGTGCGAAGATTGTAGGAATCTATGAAGCGGTGCAGAAGTTGGAACCGGTTATGTCAGGAGATACCTATCGGTCAGAAAATACAATTTTTACCGACATGAATTTTCCGGAAAAACCATCTGGAGAAGAGGGAAATCCGCTGTTCCGATATGCGATTTTTAAAGTAGCCAATGTAGATCAATATGATGAGGTGAAAGAGAAAATTGAAAAAGTAGACATTGACTGGAAACGATATGATCTAATTGATAGTAATGGAAATATTCAGAGTATGGCTGAAAATTTTAATAATATGAAGCAGTTAAGTGAAATGCTGTTAATCGTAGTTTCAGCAGCAAGTTTTATCATATTAAGTCTGATTTTTTTATTCTGGATGAAGAACCGTACACAGGAAATTGGCATTTTTATGGCGTTAGGAGAAAGTAAGAAGAAAATTTGGAGTCAATTTCTTTGGGAAGCTATGCTGATTGGAGTTTTGGGATTAGTATTGTCATTTATGATATCGCCTGCACTTTCCAAAATGACAGCATCTTATATGGCACAGCAATCCCAGAGTCAGGCAGAAGAGCAGAAAGAAGCAACGGAAAATCAGGTATTTGCAGACGGATATACTGCACCGGATTTGAAATTACAGAACATAGAAATAGAAGTTACGCCAGATATGTTAATAAAAGATATAATTGCAATCGGTGGATTGCTACTCATTTCAGTTTCAGTAGCAGGGATTATGATCATGAGGAAAAAACCAAAAGAAATTTTATCAGAAATGAGTTGATATCCTGTTAAGATTTATTATAGATGGAAAATTATTGCAGTAAATAGCATTTATATGCGAACAAATGATATGAGGAATTATTGAATCGAAATATAAAAAGCTTTATAGAAGGAGAAGAATAAAATATGAGTATCTTACGACGGGGAATGTGTTCCATTACTCGAAAACCTGTAAAAAGTCTTCTTCTCCTGTTAGTAGTTGTAGTGATTAGCAGTTTTTTTATGGCAGGATTGGCAAGTCGGTCTGCAAGTGTCAATGTACAAGATTCTACGCGGCAAGCAGTTGGGGCTACATTTAGACTGGAACTGAATGAGGCTAATCGACATACCCGGCTTGAAGAGGCATCAAAAATAACAGGAGCAGAAGGAGACTATGAAGGTGTTCACAATTATCGTTTAGAAAATGGAGCTTATGGAGTTTCAACAGATAATTCTTTTGAAACAGTTATTCCTAAAGATGCAGAGCAGATAGCAAAAGTAAAAGGAATTGAAGAGTACAACCTGATTACAGTAGCAACAGTAGTAAATCCTGTGAATTTTAAAAGAATTGAAGATCCGGATATGGATCAGAGCCAAGACTTTGGAGGTGTTAATCTAAGAGGCAATCGAATTATGGAAATGGATATGGATGTTGCAGCAGGAAAAATTAAGCTGGTAGATGGACGAATGACAACCAAAGAGGATAAAGATGTTTGTGTTATTTCAAAAGAACTGGCAGAATTAAACGGACTGCAAGTAGGCGACAGTCTACAGTTCAATCAGTGGGATGAGAAGGAGAATTCGAAAGTCTATAGTGCGAAGATTGTAGGAATCTATGAAGCGGTGCAGAAGTTGGAACCGGTTATGTCAGGAGATACGTATCGGTCAGAAAATACAATTTTTACCGACATGAATTTTCCAGAGAAACCATCTGGTGAAGAGGGAAATCCGTTGTTCCGATATGCGATTTTTAAAGTGGGGAATGTAGACCAATATGATGCGGTAAGAAAGGAAATTGAAAAAGTAGACATTAACTGGGAAAGATATGATTTAATTGATAGCAATGGAAATATTCAGAGTATGGCTGAGAACTTTAATAATATGAAGCAGTTAAGTGAAATGCTGTTAATTGTAGTTTCGGCAGCGAGTTTCATTATATTAAGTCTGATCTTTTTGTTCTGGATGAAGAACCGGACACAGGAAATTGGTATTTTTATGGCGTTAGGAGAAAGCAAGAAGAAAATTTGGAGTCAATTTCTTTGGGAAGCTATGCTGATTGGAGTTTTGGGATTAGTATTGTCATTTATGATATCGCCTGCACTTTCCAAAATGACAGCATCTTATATGGCACAGCAATCCCAGAGTCAGGCAGAAGAGCAGAAAGAAGCAACGGAAAATCAGGTATTTGCAGACGGATATACTGCACCGGATTTGAAATTACAGAACATAGAAATAGAAGTTACGCCAGATATGTTAATAAAAGATATAATTGCAATCGGTGGATTGCTACTCATTTCAGTTTCAGTAGCAGGGATTATGATCATGAGGAAAAAACCAAAAGAAATTTTATCAGAAATGAGTTGATATATTTTGGAAAAAGTGTTAGGAGGAAAGAAAATTGAAAGCAAAAGAACACCTGAAAAAGATCAAAGGGACCATTGATGTAGAGCAAGGATACAGTCTGGGGACTGTTTTCACTACCAGAAACAAACAGTATATGTATGATACAGGAACCGGAAAAGTGTTTGAGTGCGGGGCAAATGAATACCAGATATTAAAAAGCCTGTTTGAACAGACAAGCCTTCCGGAGAAGGTGGAAGGATCTTCTGAAGAAGAACTGGAGGCTGCATACAGAAATATCTGGGAGATGATAGAAACAGAGCATATCCTGCAGATTTCACCGGATTTAAAGTTTGTAAAGGAAACAGACGAAACATTAAGGGATTTGCTACGGTATGATCTGCAGCAGGTTATCCTGGAGCTGACAGAACAGTGTAATATGAGATGCCGGTATTGTATTTATAATGAACATAATGAAGGATACCGGAATTTTTCGCCAAAAGCTATGACCTGGGAAGTGGCCAAACGTGCTGTGGAGTATGCAAGGGATAACAGCGGAGATAAAGTGGCAGTATCCTTTTATGGCGGAGAACCGCTGGTGCAGTTTGAACTGATGAAAAAGACAATAGATTACAGCCGACAGATCATAAAAGGAAAAGAACTGACCTTTTCTTTCTCTACCAACCTGACACTGGTAACACCGGAAATCGCAGCATATGTAGCAGGGGTGGAAGGAATGAGTGTTCTGGCAAGCATAGACGGACCGGAGAAAATCCACGATGCGTACAGAGTGATGAGTGGAGGAAAAGGAAGCTTTGGGAAAGCAATACAGGGATTAAAATATCTGGTAGAAGCCTTTGGAGAGAGGGCAAAGGAAAGTATTGTAATCAATACGGTGGTCTGTCCGCCATTTAGTGCAAAGAAACTGGATGCAATCAAAGAGTTTTTTGAAGGACTGAACTGGCTGCCAAAAGAAATGGTGAAAAAGTGTGATTATGTAGAATACGGAAGTGTAAGAGAAGAAGATATTTCCATGGAGTATGCAGGGGATGGGGAGTTTGTCGGGGAAGAATTGGACGGCTTTACATTAGATGCCATTGAAGGCTGGGCACTGACAAGGGATTTAGAAGAGCAGGATCCCAAAAGTTATGTGGCAGGGATTGTAACGGATAAACTGGTACGGATACATAACCGAAGACAGACACAGGAACCGTGCAAGGACCTCAGAAGAAACGGCTGCTGTATTCCTGGGAACCGGAGAGTTTATGTCAAGACAGATGGAAAATTCCTTTTGTGCGAAAAAACCGGAGATGCACCGGATATAGGAAATGTGTTTGAAGGGGCAGATCTGGAAAAGATAAAGAAATATTATATTGAAGAATACGATGAAAAATCCCTTACAAGATGTAATGAATGCTGGGCGAGAAATTTGTGCGGACTTTGTTATGCAGCATGTTATGAAGCAGAAGGAATTGATATGGAGAGGAAAGAAAAAGTCTGCGGTGCTCACAGGTATGCCACAAAAGGAGAACTGATTTCGTATTACAGCATTTTGGAAGAGAAGCCGGAAGTGATCGAAGAGATAGATGCGGTACCGTATTATTAAGGAAAGGTTTTAGATTATCAAAGATAATTTAAAATAGAAAAAATCAGACGGAAAGGAGGCGGCTGGTATGAGAAAAATCGTAGCAGGAAAGTTACAGACAGGAGCAGACTTTGAAGGCAGCAAAGGTGGATGTAAATGCAGTGGCGGTGCAGTAGTAGAAAACTCTCATAATGCAGGACCAGCGTATTGCGTGGGATACTGTGGAAACAACGGAGTGGTAACAAGAAATGCGAATGCGAATCTTGCAAGAACAAAATAATAGGAGGTATTGGACTATGAAATTAGTAGAAACAAAAACAACAAAAACAGGAACAAACTTTGAAGGGAATAGAGCTGGATGTATTTGTAATGGCACTGTAGCAGTAGCAAATTCTCATAATGCAGGACCAGCATATTGTGTTGGGTATTGCGGAAATAGTGGAGTAGTAACAAGAAATGCGAATGCAAATGTCGCAAAAACAGCATAAAGATTGTATTTTAAACAGAATTTATTAGTCTGGATAAGAGACAAAATAATCTGTTTAATGCCTAAATAAATTCTGGAAAAACAGACATGTGAACAGAGTTAAAAGGCTTAATACTATGTTATAAGAATAGAAGGAGATTGTCCAGTAGGTGCGGTCTCCTTTTACAAAAGCAAGTGGAGTGAAGTTTATGAAAAGATTAATGATGTTAATCAAAAAAAGTAAAGAATTCTTTTTGATAATAAGCAGAGTAGTTCGATTATTATGGAATAGCTCGAAGTCCAATTTTATTAAAACAATCATAGTAAGTGTTATTTCAGGTATTACGATTCCATTTACTTTGGTTATTTGGAAATATCTTATTGACGATATGAGTCGCTCCATTGTTTCAGGAAGGATTGCACCAGTTTTATTTTGGTTAATCCTTTATTTTATATTAAATTATTTGCAGAGTGTGCTGATGAGAATAAAAGATTATCAACAGAACATTTTATCAAGTTACTTAAATCGTTATACAAGCGATTTGATTTTGAAAAAGGTAAAAGATACAGATTTAAAGTATTTTGACAGTTCAACAATTTATGACAAAATTAGAAAAGTCAATGAAGAATCGACAGGGAGATCTATCAGTCTATTAGCCACATTAACAAGTTTTATTCAAAGTTTTAGCAGTTTAATTGGAACCATTACAGTTTTAGCCAGTCTTAATATTGGAATTATGTTTTTGTGTATTTTTATCTGCATACCAACGCTAATTGTTAGTATGAAGATGGCAGTTACACAATATGAAATTTATACAAAGCGGTTCGAGGGATTACGTTTTATAGCATATTTGAAGGATATTGTGACTGCTTATGAAAACATAAAAGAGATGAAAATTTATCATGTACATGACTTCTTTCGGGGACATATTATTAAACAATATGATGGATATATTAAAGAAGATAAAAAAATTAGAAGTAGTTTCTGCAAAAAACTGTCTCTGACAGATTTGGTAGAAGAGGCTGCAATCTTAATTTTTAAAATATACATTACTTTAAAGGTTATTTTAGAGAAAAGAACTATTGGAGACTTTTCTCTTTACATAAATTCAATTGATAATTTTAGGGGGTCAGCTACGACAATACTAAATACAATAGTTACAATTTTTGAAGATGGTCTTTATATACAAAATCTATTTGAATTTTTAGATATGAAAACAACAGAAAAGAAAAGAGAGTTATTATCATTCAACAAAGATTTTCAAAAGATTGAATTTAAAAATGTGTGGTTCAGATATCCTGAATCAGAGAAATATATATTAAAAGGTGTTTCTTTCACGATAGATGCTAAACACTGCTATTCTATTGTAGGATTAAATGGATCTGGTAAGACTACCATTATTAAGTTGTTGTTAAAATTATATGTTCCAGATAAGGGCGAAATTAGAATTGATGGAATTAATATATGTGATATTGATACAGAATCATATCAAACGATGATTGGGGCAGTATTTCAAGATTTTGTGAAATATCCATTGACAGTTAGAGAGAATATCGGATGCGGAAATATAGAAGAAATGGAAAATCTTAATCGGATTTACTGTGCAGCAGAAAAATCAGGAGCAGTAAAATTTATTTCATCATTACCGGAACAGTATGACACACAGTTACATAGAGAATGGAGTGGAGGAATTCAATTATCTCTTGGACAATGGCAAAAAATTGCAATCAGCAGAATTTTTATGAAAGATTTTCCACTTGTAGTATTAGATGAACCAACAGCTTCATTGGATCCTAATGCGGAATATGAGATTTATAAACAGTTTAGGGAGTTAATGGAAGGAAGGACGAGTATATTAATTGCGCATAGGTTTTCTACAGTAAAATTGGCAGATGAAATATTAGTCTTACAGGATGGAAAAATCATAGAGAAAGGAAATCATACAGAATTGATAAAATTAGATGGGGAATATGCAAAACTTTATAGTATGCAAGCAGAGGCCTATAGAGAGGAGTAATTATGCCACAAGAGAATAGTTTTTTTTCAAAATGTAAAAATCAAATAACGAAATGCGTGTGTCCACTGGAAAATCTTCAAGGAATGAATTATATAGCATTAACAATAAATGTGGGTTCTTCTTCAGAAAATGCAAAAAATGCAGGAATTGCACATTTCTTAGAACATATGCAAATGAATTTTTTTGATAAAAATGAGGAGAGATATCTTTGTTCAGCTTATACAGATTTTTATTCAACAACCTATTATTTTGATGTAAAGGATACAGCATTAGAGTGCGTAATAGACATTATACAGAATATTTTAAAAGGGAAGTATTTAGAAATGAAAGATATTGAGGAGGTACGAGCAGATATTCTGGATGAATATAAAGCGTATGAAGTGAAAAATAGAAATTCAGATTTCCGTATATTATTAAATGGAACCGATTATGAAAGTCATTTATCCATAGGAAACCAAAAGACTATTTGTTCTATATCAGAAAATGAAATCAAAGCATTTTTCAAAAAATTCTATTTTCTAGAAAATATGTGTATTATTTGGATTACATCAACGCAAACGTTGGAGACCATCGGAGACGAGTGGATTGCAAATCTTAAGGGAGAGCACGGAAAGATTGAAGAAAATATTTTGCCTTATACAGAAACAGATGGCTATGCTATCAAAAATCGACAGGATAATGGTACATCATACTATTTATATAGGGAAAGAAATTCGGACAGTGAGTCGATAAATGAAGATTTACTTTATGTAATACAAGAATTTTTAAAAGCGAATATGGGTAAGGTTGATGTGGAAAAGATATTTTTATCTGCTAAGCAAGAATTTATTAAAATAACGATAGAAGATATATTAGAATGGAAAGATATTTGTAGAGAAATAAAAAATTTAGCAGTAACGGAGATAGAAAAGAGATATTGGGAATTTTTGAAGGAAGAACCGATAGGTTACAATTGTAATTCTCTAAGAGAATATTTTATAAATGCTTTTACTTTTGGGGATATGATTGTAAAAGAAGAAAGAAACATTCAAAAAGATATTTGTGAGATTAAGAAATTGTTTGCCAAGGAGAATTCGATAAAAATTCTAATGAAATAGGTATCTACACAAAAAATACACAGAAAAGACGGAAAAACCATACGAAAAATTTATATACTATACATTGTAGAAAGAAATAAGTATTTTAAATCATTTTTTTAAAGATTTAAAATAAATAGTAGCATAGAAAGGAGGAACAAAACATGAGATTAGTACAGTCTAAAAGAATTGCAACAGGCTTCAACTTTGAAGGAAGTAAAGCAGGCTGTGTTTGCAGCGGAACTGTAGCAGTTGCAAACTCTCATAATGCAGGGCCAGCATATTGTGTTGGGTATTGTGGAAACAATGGTGAAGTAACCAGAAATGCAAATTATAATATTGCAAGAAGATCTTAAGGAGGAATAGATTATGAAATTAGTAACATCAAAAACAATGAAAACAGGAACTAATTTTGAAGGAAACAAAGCAGGATGTATCTGCAGTGGCTCTGTGGCAGTGGCAAATTCTCATAATGCAGGACCAGCATATTGTGTTGGGTATTGTGGCAATAATGGAGCAGTAACCCGCAATGCAAATGCTAATCTGGCACGAACAGCGTAGAGATGTCTTTACATACTACTGTCAAAAAGGTTCTATTCTATGTATTTAATGGAAGTATACAGAATAGAACCTAAATATGAATGATTAAATTCACTAGAAACAGAATAATAGAAAATAAGGAGGCTGTCAAGTCTTCTTATTTTTTTACTCAAAAAGAGTTGCTTAGATAAACGGAAAGAGAAGATTGAGAAAAGAAATAATTTTTGAAAAAAACAATAAAAAAATATAATAAATCCTCTTTTTTTGAAACCTGAATTGTACAACTTACGTATTGATACAAAAACAAAATCAGGATTCTTACGAATGAAGGAAAGAACGTTATTAAAACAACTACAGAGAAAAAACGAAAAGGCTTTAGAAGAGATTATGAAGAAATATGGAGCATATGTTACTACGATTTCAAAAGAAATACTTGCCGGAAAAGGTACGAAAGAAGATGTGGAAGAAGTAGTATCAGATGTGTTTATTTCTTTATGGAATACTGCTGAAAGAATTGATTATGAAAAATACACCAGTATTAAGGCCTATATAGGTATGATTGCAAGGAATAAGGCAAAAGATAAGATACGTGCAATTAAAAGTTGGAATCTGGAACTTTATGATGATGTGCTTCTAATTGATAACCAGGCAGAAAGACTCATGGAGCAAAAGGAGCAACAGAGGATCATTCAGAAACTTCTTCAGCAATTGAAGCCGATGGATCGGGAAATCTTTCTTTTATATTATTACAGATATTTTAAAATAGAAGAAATCGCAGTACAACTTAATATGAATCCGCAGACCATAAAGACAAGACTTCGAAGAGGTAGGAAAACTTTGCGTAATGCTTTGCGTGAGGAGGGATATACTGTTTATGAAAATAAAGATTAGTGAGATGCTGGATAATTCAGTTGAAATTTTAACAAAGGAAAAAGCGGACATAGATAATCTTAAAGATATTCAGGATATGGTATATAAAAAGATCATTCGTCAAAAAAAACATTCATATTTTTTAAAATCAGTGGCAGCAGTTGGTACAATCTGTTTGGTAACAGGCAGCATTGTTCTGGCAAAAACCCTTTTGGCTCCAGGTGGGAAAGTTGAAAAAGCAGAAAACTTGGAAAAGGAACATACACTTTATGAATCAGATACAGAAGAAGGGAAGATAGTAGTTGATATTCAAACAGAATTGCTTGATAAAGCTTATCTATATCAAAATGATATTCCTATTGCGAAACATATTTTAGAAATACAAACTGATTTTTATGGAAATAATCAGCAAATATATGTAGAAAATGGTACAATGCTGATTTTACAGGATCACGGTAAGGGGATTTTTTTGGAGGAGGATGAAAAAGCTAAAATAAGTGTTAGTCAGGAAAATATGGAGAAACAACCTAGCCATACATTTGAAATAGGATATATAGAAAACGGAAAGCCATTGAAATTAGATGCTGTTGAAGCAGAACAGTATGAAGTTTGGCTGGAAGGAGGACAGAAAGAATATTTTCCGTATTTCAAAAATATATCCAGCGATCGAATTATTCTTAATTATCATATAGTAAAGGAGATTATGGAGAAATGAAAAAAATAAAAAAAGTAATAGCGATAACAACTCTGTTGATCATGACAACAAGTAGTGTCTCTGTACAGGCAGCAGAACTTCAAGTGAATAGTAAGTATCAGCAAAGCGAACGAATGGGAATTTCAAATACAACATTAAGCGCTGGAGAAACAATTAATATTATCGATAATGATGGAATGGCGTTTTATATTCCAGGTGGGGCTAAGGTGAGTTTTTCTATTAATTTGAAAGCATCAGGAAGTGTTGAGATGGGATATAAAAATTCAAATGGTATCAAAACAAAAAAGTATAGTGGAACAGGAAAAAACCATAGCACTACGTTCACAATTGGAAGCACAGGATATTATAAATTCTATATAACCAATAAAACTTCTGGGACAATTACTATTACAGGAGGGAGTTTGAATTTTTAAATGGGGATTAAGAAAAAAATATGGAAAGTTATGAAATGGATTCTAATTGTTATAAGTCTGCTCATACTAGTGGGAATTGTGTGGAATGCGATTTGTAAAAAGATAGATGAGGGAAAAATACAGAATGCCTATGGCGATAGTGTGCCAATAAAAGGAAAACGCATGGTTGTAGAGATTGTAGGAGAAGAGCATGTAGGTCCTTCAATTATATTGTTACCAGGCTTAGGAGAAACTTCGCCTGTTTTAGAATTTAGACCATTAGCAAGTGAATTATCTAAAAAGTATAAGGTGATTACGATTGAACCATTTGGATATGGGTTATCTGATGGAACAAAGCGAGAACGAACGATTGAAAATATTGTAGAGGAACTTCATGAATGTGTCAAAAGTTTAGGAGAAGAGGAGTATTATCTCATGGGACATTCCATATCTGGGATATATAGTTTATATTGGAGTCAGATATACCCAGATGAAATTAAAGGTATTATTGGAATTGATCCATCCGTTCCGAAGATGACAAGTAAAGAAAATAATCCGTTTCCAGTTAGTGTGCAATTACTCAATCAAATATCTGCATACACTCAGAAGATAGTCAATATAACAGGTGTTACAAGGTTACTTTCCATAAACAATCCAAAGAAAGTTGTGTATGCAGATCCGCAGTATCCATATTCAGAGCGGGAATGGGAAGTCTTTCGTATACTAACACTGGATAAAGGTTACAATTCAACAGTTATGGCAGAAATGAAAAATCTAGATAAAAATATGGAAAGAGTAGAAAATATGAAGGTTCCCAAAGAAATACCAATATTACAATTTGTTTCAAAAGAGAATTGTAGGACTATGCCAAAGTGGGAACAGTTACATAGGGATATTATTGAAAATAAAGAAAATGGAAAAGTGATTTTACTAGAAGGCTCCCATTATTTACATTTTGAGCAGAAGAAGGAAATTGTTGAAGAAACGATACAGTGGATAGAAAATAGATAAATACGGTGATTTTTACTGGAAATAATCACTAAAATAGTTTTGGGAAGTTTGCAATGTACAGTATATCGTGATAGAATAATAAAAAAGTAAAGGAGTGGTGTCGGAAAATGGAATCTACATGTAAGCCTAAAATTGTTTCATCGTTGTTGCGGGAGTCCGGAAAAGGAAAACTTGATTTTTCCCATCCTTTTCAGAGAAAAGAAGGACAATGGACCAGGTATATGGAGTCGCTGGAGGTGGATTCACTGTTAAGAGGATATTCTATCAATTTAGTTTATATTTGGAAACTGGACAATAGAAACTATGTAATAGAAGGAAAGCAGAGAATTACTACCTTACAGAAATATAAGGGGGACAAATTTCCACTTTCTAAGAAGCTTGAACCAGTTATAATCGATGGGGAAGTATATGAAATTGCAGGGAAACGGTTTTCCAAATTAGATGAAACTGTACAAGATAAATTATTGAATGCAGAAGTCTTAATTTTTGAAATGTGGGATTGTACAGAAAAAGAAGTACGGGATATGTTTGTGCGTTTGAATAGTGGAAAGCGTTTGAATGGAGCGCAGATGCTGACAGGTCTTTTGAATTTTGATGTCAGTACAGAACTTTATAAAATTATGGAGCATCCATTTTGGGCGAAGACAGGAATTACAAAAGGTGATATCAAATCAGATAATATGCGTAAAGTTGCCTGCCAGATCTTAATGCTTATTTCGGGATACGAATACACTGCGTTTGACCAGAAGAATATTGAAAAGTATGTGGAAGTATTGAATAGCGATTCAGAGGAAAGCATCCGTTTGATTGGACATGCGCTGGAGGTTTTGGACAAGTTAGATGAAAAGATTGCAGATAAAATGGATAAAATGAAAAAACTATCTATTCCAATGGTTGTTGCAGCAATGGATATAGTGTACGGAGATGAAGAAAAAGAAAACAGTTATCTGTTATGGCTGAAAAACTTCTTTGAGAATTATGATAAGCAGGCAAAATATCTGGAATATTGCGGAAGAAATACAGATAAAGGTGAAAATGTAAAGGGACGTTGGGAGATTTTTTCAAAAGTTGTATCAGAGTAATCCATATAACATAATAAATTATCTCAAATTTTGCAAGGCTATTGATATTTTTTTTTAGTATGGCATATAATATAAATAAACCTAATGGTTTCGTGTGGCGGCACGTAAAAGCTGAACTGTGCTCAGGCAGGGTAAAGGCTGAGACTATCTGATACTCGGAAGGGTATTACGCCCACGCCAGGGAGATACGGCGAGTCCGCACCGGGGACTTAATGATACCGGTGACATCTAAGGCACTCGGAAGGGTGCTGCGGCTGACAGCCAGCATAAAACCGCTTATGAAGAAAATGGGCGCTGGATGACAATTAAGTTGTCCGGCGCTACTTTTGTATTGTAGTAGTGAATAGGAAAACGCAAATGGATTAACAACGGGATAGAGAAAAAATTGTACAGGAAATCAAAACAGCTGCAAGCCTGTATAAAAAACACTTGGTAGGGAAACGATTTTTATATGTATTTGAAGGCAGATATATAGAAGTAATTTATAAAGCAGCAAATTTCAGGCATTTGACAGGCGTTGCAACCAACCTTTCGGCAAAACAATTTTATAATTATGCAGCAAAGAAGCTGCTTCAGGCGTCACAGATTTATTTTACAGCTCAGCATCCGTTTTCTTTATGTAAGCGTAAGATTAAGCATATCGGCCAGGTTGCAACATTGGCTGGTTCAGAGGGATTCATGTTAGAAGAACTTGTCACCAATACCAAAACCTATAAATTTGGCACAACTAATCTTAATTTTACACTTTGTATGAACAAAGAATTGGATGCAAATGGACTTCCAAAGGGAGATTGTTTTGTAGTAGAGTCTTTAAGAGATGAAGATTGTTTTTCAAAAAGCAGAACAGCATATGCGGTTACACATATTTTTTCAAAACCAAATGATCAGAAAAAATATACGGAGTTACTTTTTAAGGAGGAGACTGAGAGTATAGAGAGTCTTCCGGAGGAGATACGGAATATGCTGGATGAAAAATTATTACATAAATAAATGCTTTTATGTTAAAAATAAATAGGGAGGCTGGCAAAAAACTTAGATCTTTGAAGAGTCTTCCAGCTTTAAGGGTATATTAGATTATTTTGTTTCGGGATGGACTATGCAGGTTGTTCGTTTATATTGACGGATGACTTAAATATTGACACAGATTACATCTTATGTTAGAGTGAAGATGAATTATATTTATACTCATAAAAATGAAAGGTGAGTACAAAAATTTTTTCCGGTAAGAAACCGGAAACAGATTTTGGAAACAGGTGGCTGTTTCAATAGGAAATAAAGAATTATTAGGCATTT
>ENA-UONU01001495-UONU01001495.1-human-gut-metagenome-genome-assembly--contig:-CS51-NODE-1495-length-17026-cov-11.544871_pt1 | contig 17026 bp, 15 predicted proteins | sample MGYA00242462_ERZ724009 | MGnify/ENA metagenome assembly ERZ724009 | reverse complement strand
TCTCAAGTATGCACTAAAAATGGATTTAGTGAAAGGCGCGTGGTTTGACCTTTACAAAGCAACCTCCCTTTGATCAGTTTTATAATCATTTATTCTGTTTATATTGTTTATTTCGTCAAACTTGAATCTGCCTATTTCTTTTTCGACTTAGGAACTGGCAATTCCGCGTACATTGCATTAAAAAGCCCAGCCAGAAATTCTTTGCTGTCAACCTCTTCTACCAACAGCATTTCTTTTGCTCCATCATATGGTAATTCATAAGTTACTGTTGGCATGTAAGAAATTGCAGATTTTATGGGTTTTACAAGTAATCTGTCATCATATATGCCTCCGATAATTTTGCTCCGATAATATATGATGTACTCTCCCATCATAGCACGATAATTAATCTCTTCTAAATCCGATAACTGTTCTAATACAAATTGTAAATATTCTTGACTTGATGCCATAAGTTTATCCCTTCAACTACCAACTTTGAAAGGCAGATTTCTTTATTACAATTTTATCTATACATTCCCGTCAATCCATTCCCGAACTGTATCAACATTGATTTTAACTGCTTGTGCAATCTTATCAACAGATAAGCCCATTTCAGCAAGGGAAAGGGCGGTTTCTTTAGCTTTCTTCAGTTCGCCTTTTTCAATGCCAAGCTTTTCGCCCTTCGCAATACCAAGTTTTTCACCGTTTTCAATTCCTTCACTATAAATCTGTTCCATTTCACGGCACATGAATTCCACCCCTTTCTGTGTTTCTTTTAATTCGTATACTCTATCAGCTAAAATCTTACTATGCATATCTCCTGCATTCTTACAATGCAGATCATGCATCAGTCGTCCTAATTCAGTGTCGTCCTGTTTCTTAGAATTTACATAAATAATATGGGTCTCATCCTTAAAATTCTCACTGACTTCTTCAATCGTTCTATGTATATGATAAATTGGAAGTCCATAACCCAGTGCGTCATCTCTGGTAATAAAAATAACATAGCTTTCAGGGAGCTCATCAAAATCCTGCCCCGGATTCAATGTATTCATATCCATTAAGCCGCTATGATATCTCGCCCGCTTTGGAGATGCACCTTCATTATCCTGCTGGATTTCCACATCCATCTGTTTTCCATCAGCATCTCTGACAACACAATCCAATATAGCTGAACGTCCCTGTAAGTTTTTATAATCTTTCTGCAAAACCTGATCGATGATCCGCAGATTCTTTTTTCCCATGATCACCTGCAAAACATATTCTGTGCATTCCCGCTTTTTGAATACATTCCGCATAAACACATCGCTCATGATAGTGAGGTCTTTTAAGATACTCTTATATCTTTTATAGCGGGCTTCCAACGCTTCTGTTTTCACAATTTCTTCTTTCGTCACTATAACCTCCATTCTTCGTCGATGTCAAGCTGGATTTAAAAATGCATCCTATCCCAATTTCATCTTATCATCAAAATCCATTTTTCTCAAGGTTAGATAATTTAATGTTTGAAAATAATTTCACATTATATCTGTCCCATCTTTTCCGTTAATCCATCAAACACTCCACAAATTTCTGTTGCATCCTTTTTCCTTCTGGTTTCTGTATAAGCGGAATAGAAATTTTGTGTAGTAGATACATTCTGATGTCCAAACATTCTTGATACCACTTCAATGGGAACATCATGATCCAATAAGTAAGTTCCTGAAGAACCTCTTAAAGAATGGGGATGTAGGTCTTTGTTAATTCCTGCTTCTTTCAGCCAGCGCTTCAGTTTTTTATTGAGATTAGACGGTGATAATAATACATTTTTCTTTGTTCCTGAGAAAATTAAATCGTCTGCATTTATTCCTTCACATCTTCTATGTAAAATTGTGGCAGCAGCTGCGGGCGGCGTTAAAATCCGGATGGAATTCTTCGTCTTTGTACGCCCATCTTCATAAGCGCCGGTTCGCTTAATGGATAATTCACCTATTTTTCCATTCCAATCCCGCTTTCTTAATCCAAGAATTTCTCCTGGACGTGCTCCAATAAGCAAAGCAATCGTGAATACATCTGCACATGTAATGTCTAAAGGATATTTATTCTGTTCTCTCATCTGCTGAAAATATCTCAGTGCTTTCTCGATTTCATCCCCTACAAGAAAATCTGCTTTTGTTTTCGCAGGCGTACTCTGTCTAAACTGCTTTAGTACAATCGCCGGGGATTTTTCTGGGCGGTACATATAGTATTCATCTACAGCGGCCACAACAAGCCGAATAATCCGGTTTAAAGTAGATGCACTATAATATGCATACTCCGGTTCATGCTTTTTCTTTGTAGTGCGCTTATCATACCGGGCATTGGAAAGTTCTTTTCTGTAAGCTTCCATATCTTTCATAAAAATTGTATTCAGCTTCTTATCAGCGATTTTAAAAGGGCAAAGCAACGATCTGTAAACATCCCAGTCTCTCTGCGTAGAAACATCTCTACGGGCCTCTCTGCCTTTCTCACGGTCATATTCTTTAGAACGTTCTTCAATCCACAGCTTTACTGCTTCAGCCAGGGTAATCTCTCCATTATCTTTTTTCATTCCATATTGAATTTTTTCGTTGCGTTTCTCAATATTCTTTTCCAGAGCAGCTCTGGCATCTACCCGATTTTTTCCGCTGCCTTCCAAACGCTCAACAGTCCCATCAATCAGGGTTGCCCATTGCCGAGCTCTTATATACGTATTTCCATATTTTTCATATTTCCGAAAAGTAATATTATTTTTGTTTCCATTTGGATCCGTATTTGTTTTCATAGTCCACCTCATAAATTATTTTCTATTTAGAGTATGGAGAATTGATATCCTACAAAAATAATTAACTCATAACTATTTAACTTATAATTATTAATTAGAAATAATAATAAATGTAAAATTAAAATTTTCCAATTTTTGCTGCTATATCTCCTTTAAAATAGTACTTATAAATACTTATTAGTAAATATAATAACTAATTTGAGGTCAAAATCAGGGTTTTGTGGGAGAAAACTGGGGGAAAGCGATTTTTCCCCCAGTTTTTCCCCCAGTTTCCCCCAAAAATATCTTAAAAATACTTATCCTCTCTTAACGCTAAACCAAACAAAAAAATCTCCCCAAACTGCCGGAAACCCTTGATTTTCCTTGCTTTTTAGGAAGATTTTTCTTTCAGATTTAAAGCCACTGGCCGGACTCGAACCGGCGACCCACGCATTACGAATGCGTTGCGCTACCAACTGCGCTACAATGGCATATTCATTTAAAAAAATAAAGCCGCTACAAATGCAGCAGCCTTACCAATATGACCTGACCGGGAATCGAACCCGGGTTTACGCCGTGAGAGGGCGTCGTCTTGACCGCTTGACCATCAGGCCTAAATGAATCGAGGCGACGTGATTCGAACACGCGACCTCTGCGTCCCGAACGCAGCGCTCTACCAAACTGAGCCACGCCTCGATCTCGATTACGTTGAATAGTATAATACACATTCTTCCAGTTGTCAACTACAAATTTTCAAAATTGTTAATTTTTTTTAGACAACTAAAAAAATAATGCTTGGGCAGAAGCCGTATGCTGTTCTCTTACAGCACAGGCCTCTGCTTTTGCTGTATTTTTCACATGTTCTAAATGCTTCTCATTTAGAATTTATTTAGAAGAATTTCGCAATATATCCCTGAACCAGAATAAAGATCACAATCAGCGGAAGGATATAACTTACGTAAAAACGTGCCCATCTTGGAAATTTAACACCGGCTCCCTCATTTGCTTCTGCCAGGAATTTTTCAAATCCCCATCCATATCTGCTGGTGCAAAACAACAGATATAACAGACTTCCAATCGGCAGCAGATTATCACTGAGGATAAAGTCTTCTAAATCCTGTATATTGGATCCTGCTCCTAATGGCTGGAAATTACTCCAGATATTAAATCCGAACACACATGGCAACGACAAGATGATCACTACTGCTACATTCCACGCTACCGCTTTCTTTACAGAACAGCCTGTAAGGTCTGTTGCAAAAGAAATAATATTCTGGAATACAGCAATTACAGTAGAAAGAGCTGCAAAGGACATAAATACGAAGAACAATGATCCCCACAGTCTTCCTCCTGCCATATGGTTAAATACGTTTGGCAGTGTGATAAAGATCAGGGACGGACCGGAAGTTGGTTCAACTCCATAAGCAAAGCATGCCGGGAAAATAATCAGACCAGCCATAAATGCAACCAGTGTATCCAGAATAGTAATACTGATGGCTTCGCCAGTCAAACGGTGTTCTTTTCCGATATAACTTCCAAAAATAGCCAGCGCACCAATACCGATACTTAATGTAAAAAAAGACTGTCCCATAGCTGCAAAAATAGAATTTCCCAGTCCTGCATCTACCATTTTTCCAAAATCAGGCTTTAAATAAAACTCCAGTCCCGGTTCACCGCCCTTTAATACCATAGAATGAGCAGCCAGTGCTATCATAAGAAACAACAGGCAGACCATCATCACTTTTGTAATACGTTCTACACCTGCTACCAACCCCTGGGCACAGATACCAAAACAAAGAACTACCACAAAAACCATAAATCCCGCCATCAATGCCGGGTTCCCAAGCATGCTGGTAAACTCTCCAGCTACTGCGTCTGAATCAAGTCCTGTAAAGTCTCCCCGGAGCATTTTAATGAAATAATAGATCATCCATCCTGCTACCGTGGTATAGAACATCATCAGCATATAGTTTCCTGCCATAGCTGCATATCGGGTCAGATGCCATTTTGTATCCTTTGGCTCCAGCAAATTAAAAGAAAGAGCTGCACTTCGTTTACTGGCACGTCCTACAGCAAATTCCATTACTACAATAGGAAGACCAAGGATCAGGAGAAATGCCAGATAAATAAGCACAAAAGCAGCTCCTCCGTAAGCTCCTACAATATAAGGAAATCTCCATACATTGCCCAGACCAATAGCACAGCCTGCTGAGATCAGGATGAAACCTAATCTGGAAGAAAATTTTTCACGTTCCATTAAAAATATTAAACCCCCATTTACTTTGATTTACGCTGTTTTCATTTCAACGTATTACTTTAACGCTTTGATGCGTCAATTTGCTTTTAAAGTGCAAGAAAGAGTTTTTTCACACTCCACATGCGAAAAAACTCTTTCCAAAATATACCATAATTTTTTTTATAAGTCAATTTTATGATACCAGATCAATACGCACATATGAAACCTGATCGATACGCCGCAATATGATACCAGCTCATCAGGTACAGCCTGTTCCCAATTCTTATATCATTATCATTTTATAGATCGAATAATGATAACTGATTAGACTGAGGAAGATCCTTAAGCAGTCCCAAGTCAGACATCAGGGAACAAATTGTTCCATTTACTTTGGTACGGCCTGAGAAATCTTCTACTGACAAGAATGGACCATCCTTTACTGCATCCACCACTGCTTCTGCCGCCTTTTCACCTAAACCATCAATACTACTTAAAGAAGGCATCAGTCTGCCATCAATAATCTGGAAATGCCTTGCTTTTGCCTTGTAAATATCAATAGGCACAAAATCAAAGCCTCTTGCATACATTTCCTGGACAATGCGCATATCTCGCAGCGTATCCTGTTCCTTTTTAGAAAGGGTATCAGAACGCTTTTTATAATCTGCCAGATAATATTCCAACTTATCTCTTCCCTGACACATGATCTCATAGGAAAAAGCGCTGGCGCGGATACTGAAAAAGGCTGCATAATATGCCAGAGGGTAGAAAATCTTACAGTAGGCAATACGCCACGCCATCATAACGTAGGCCGCAGCATGGGCTTTCGGGAACATGTATTTGATCTTCTTACAGGACCATATGTACCAGTCAGGCACGCCATGAGCCTTCATATCCTCTTCCCATTCCGGTTTTAACCCCTTACCCTTTCGCACACTCTCCATGATGGTAAAGGAGAGTCCCTGTTCCATTCCCTGAGCGATCAGATAGATCATAATATCATCTCGGGTACAGATGGCTGTCTGAATAGTGGCTTTTCCTTCCTGAATCAGTGTCTGGGCATTTCCCAGCCATACGTCTGTACCATGGGCCAGACCTGCAATACGTACAAGATCAGAAAAATATTTGGGTTTGGTATCAAGGAGCATCTGCATCGCAAAATCAGTACCAAACTCCGGCACTCCCAGAGCCCCTAAAGGACAACCGCCGATATCATCTGGTGTGATCCCCAACGCAGATGTGTTCTGGAACAAACTCATAACCTCCGAGCTGTCCAGAGGAATGTCCTTAACCGGATCCAAACCGATCAGGTCCTGAAGCATACGGATCATGGTTGGATCATCATGTCCAAGAATATCCAGCTTTAACAGGTTGTGGTCAATAGAATGGTAATCAAAGTGTGTAGTAACGGTAGAAGTAGTCATATCATTTGCCGGATGCTGTACTGGTGTAAAGGAATAGATTTCTTCGCCTAAAGGCAATACGATGATTCCACCTGGATGCTGTCCCGTAGTACGGCGCACGCCTACACATCCCTGTACAATACGGTTGATCTCACAATTCCGTTTTCTGGTTCCCCTTTCCTCATAATATTTTTTTACATAACCGAAAGCCGTCTTATCTGCCAGTGTGCCAATAGTACCAGCACGGAAAGTCTGACCTTTACCGAAAATAACTTCTGTATAGTCATGAGCCTTACTCTGATATTCACCAGAGAAGTTTAAATCGATATCAGGCTCCTTATCTCCCTTAAATCCAAGGAAGGTCTCAAATGGGATGTCAAAACCGTCCTTTTCCAGAGGTGTCCCACATACCGGACATTTTTTATCCGGCATATCGCAGCCCGCCATACCGGAAAACTTACGAACTTCTTCAGAATCAAAGTCATAGTAACGGCACTTTGGACAATGGTAATGGGGACTTAATGGATTTACCTCTGTAATACCAGACATAGTTGCCACAAAGGAGGAACCTACAGAGCCTCGGGAGCCTACCAAATATCCATCCTCGTTAGACTTCCAAACCAGTTTCTGGGCAATGATGTACATAACAGCAAATCCATTGGTGATAATGGAATGAAGCTCCCGCTCCAAACGGTCTACTACGATCTTAGGAAGATCTTCACCATACATTTCATGGGCGCGGTCATAGCAGATTTTTGTTAAAGTCTTGTCAGAGTCTGGAATAACAGGAGGACATTTGTCTGGACGTACCGGAGCGATTTTTTCGCACATATCAGAAATCTTACGGGTATTTGTAACTACTACCTCGTATGCCTTATCCGGCCCCAGATAAGCAAACTCTTCCAGCATCTCTTCCGTTGTACGCAGGTACAAAGGTGCCTGGTCATCGGAATCTTTAAATCCCTGACCAGCCATGATAATACGCCGGTAAACTTCATCCTGCGGATCCAGAAAATGCACATCACAGGTTGCACACACCAGTTTTCCAAACTGAGTTCCCAGATCTACGATTCTTTTATTGATCTCGATCAGATCTTCTTCTGTCTTAACTGTACTCTTTTCATCCCTCAGCATAAATGCGTTATTGCCCAAAGGCTGGATCTCCAGATAATCATAGAAATTAACCAACCTTGCGATTTCCGCATCTGGTGCACCTCTAAGAAGAGCCTGATACAGTTCTCCTGCCTCGCATGCAGAGCCGATCAGCAGACCTTCTCTATACTTATCCAGAACGCTCTTGGGAATACGGGGACGTCTGGAATAATAATCCAAATGGGACCAGCTGACCAGACGGTACAGATTGATACGTCCCAGATCATTTTTTGCCAGGATGATAACATGATTGGTGGGAAGCTTCATAATAGTCTGAGCATCCATGGTACTTAATTCATTTAAGTGATCCAGATCCTCGATATCACGCTCCCGCAGCATTTTTACAAAAGCGGTAAAAATCTCTGCTGTCGCTCCGGCATCATCGACTGCCCGGTGATGGTTTTCCAGAGAAATATTTAAAGCTTTCGCCACTGTATCCAGCTTAAAACGATTTAAGTTTGGTAAAAGAAGCCGTGCCAGAGATACTGTATCCAGCACTGTTGGTGAAAATGGCAGTCCAAGGGCTTCTGCATAATGTCCAATAAAACCTACGTCAAAACCAGCGTTGTGGGCTACCAGCACTGCATCTCCCACAAATTCCAGAAACCGGGGTAAGATCACATCAATTTTCGGATAAGGCAATACCATAGCGTCATTAATACTGGTCAGCTTTTCAATATCAAATGGAATGGGCACATCTGGATTTACAAACGTAGAAAACTTGTCTGTGATCACACCATCTACCACTTTTACAGCACCAATCTCAATGATACGGTTCTTTACAGGACTAAAACCCGTGGTCTCAATATCAAAAACAACATAAGTATCTGCAAAAGTCTGGCCTTTAGAATTTTCTACCAGCTGTTTTGTATCATCTACCAGATAACCTTCTACGCCATATAAGATCTTAAAGGTATCTCCTTTATCCAGAGCATGATTTGCATCAGGGAATGCCTGAACGCAGCCATGATCCGTAATAGCAATAGATGACATACCCCATTTTTTCGCCCGCTTTATGATGCTCTTTACATCAGAAACACCATCCATATCACTCATTTTTGTATGGCAGTGCAGCTCCACACGTTTTTCCAGACTGTTATCCATACGCTTGGTAGTAAAATCTTCTGCTTTTTTAATACCTACAATAGAGCCTAATGTAAGCTCTCCATCAAATTTATCAATAGTGGTAACGCCCTTGATCTTAATAAACATGCCTGTTTTGATCATGTCCTTCACTTCATTAAATATCTCCGGCCGAATGAACATCTTTGCTGTAATGGTATCTGTAAAGTCTGTTATATCGAAGGTAAGAATAAATTTACCGCTTCTAAGTTCACGGCTTTCACAGGTTAAGATCTGCCCCCTTAAAGTAACTTCTCCGATCTCTCCGTCAATCTTCTCAATCTCCATAAAGTCATCATCAAAGTCACGTCCATAGAGCACATCCGGGTTATTGGAACGCTTGACTGAAAACTTCCTGTCTTCTCCAAAGCCAGAGTCTTTTTCTCTTCCCCAGCCTTTTCTTCCTTTGTTTAGCTGAGGTTTTTCCGTTCTTTCTCCTGCTAGTATCTTTGAGGCAGCCGTTTTTTCCACATCTGTTGGTTTTGTCCCAATTGCTACAAGAGAAATATTCTCATCATTTCCCGGAACATTTCCTGAAGCTGCCTGATCCATTAGCGCATCCCAGGGAGCTGCTTCAGGCGTAGGAACATCCATGATGATAGCATCCTCTGCCTGAGTTTTTTTCTCATCTGTATTCCGTATCGCAGCAGGCTGTGAGATATTTTCTCCGCTATTCACACTGCCTAATTCATCCTTATGATTCTGCCAGTAAATAGCCTGTGCTTCTCTTTCTAATTTCTGTTCTATCTGCTTTCTTCTGTCATTTTCCTTTGCAGGGATATACAGAAATGACACTTCCACCGGCAAACCACACCGCTCGTTAAATACTTTTTCCAGAACCCTTTTTAATTCATTGGTCTTGTCCCTGTTTACCATGGTATCTTCTACAGTCAGTACCATTTTTCCTTCGTTCTCAAAAACGATCTGAGCCTTGCGGAACATACTGTATTCTACGATGCTGTAATGCTTTAATTCTAACAACAGACTATCCTTATACATCTTTAAAAGCTTTTCAGGCGTATACTGTCCTGACAGTCTGTATTTTTCCTGGATCTTAATAGTGATCTGTTTATCTGGAAACAGCTGGTCTTTAATTCCACGTTCCAGATCATAAATATTTTGTTTATGAATGAGCCTTGCGCTTTTCATATAAACACGAATAGAGCTTCTATCTTTGGCAGAAGTAACTTTTTCTACTTCTGCCAAAGCTAAAAGCTCCTTTAAAGGCTCTGCAATATTAAGAGTTGGAAATACTTCTAAAAAACCTTTTGCCATTCAGATTACTTCTTTCTTGCTTTTGCCATTGCTTCCAGTTCACTGCGAAGGGAATTTAACAAATCTTCTTCTGGTACTTTTCGTAAGATCTCACCTTTTTTGATGATCAGACCTTCGCCAACCCCGCCGGCAATACCTATATCTGCCTCTTTGGCCTCTCCAGGTCCATTAACTACACAGCCCATAACTGCTACTTTTACACCGTCCAGACCTTCCATTCCAGAAACCATAGTCTCTACCTGATTAGCAAGGTGGATCAGGTTAATGCGGGTACGGCCGCAGGTCGGACATGAAACTACTTCCACTCCACCCTTTCTAAGTCCAAGTGTTTTAAGGATCTGGCGGGCAGACTTAATTTCCTCAACGGGATCGCCTGTAAGAGAAACGCGAATAGTATCTCCAATGCCCTGATATAAGATAATTCCCAATCCCACTGCAGACTTGATATTTCCGGAAAATAAGGTTCCTGCTTCCGTAATACCTACATGAAGGGGATGATCGGTTCTGGAAGTGATCAGTTCATGAGCTTTAACGCACATTAATACATCGGATGATTTGATACTGATGACCAGATTATCATAACCCATATCTTCAATAAGATGTACCTTATCTAAAGCACTTTTCACAATCCCTTCTGCAGTTACACCACCGTATTTTTCTAGCAGATCTTTTTCAAGAGAACCGCTGTTTACACCTACACGGATTGGGATATTCCCCGCTTTTGCCCGGTCTACCACTGCTTTGACACGGTCTGTACTGCCGATATTACCTGGATTAATACGTATCTTATCAGCCCCGTTTTCCATGGCTGCAATAGCCAGACGATAATCAAAATGGATATCTGCTACTAATGGGATATGGATCTCTTTTTTAATATCCTTAAGAGCTTCTGCTGCCTTCATGGTAGGCACTGCCACACGGATAATATCACAGCCTGCTTTTTCCAGGCTTAAGATCTGGTTTATTGTAGACTTTACATCTTCTGTTTTTGTATTGCACATGGACTGGATGAGGACGGGATTTCCCCCACCGATCACCCGATCGCCAATATGCACAACTTTAGTATCCTTTCTGCTCATGTTTCATTCCTCTTTATTTTTAAATTGCTCTATGCATTTCACGCCTACGCTTCTTGTCCTTCAGACAGGAAATATACCTCGCTTTCAACCAGTACATCGTTTCGAAAACGATGTACTGGTTCAATTCCAGCTGTCTCCAAAAACGGAGCATTTACAATAGCTTCCTCACATCATTAAACAATATAAATACCATAAGCACCAGCAGAACGATCATTCCCACCGCATGGATCGTTCCCTCTTTTTCCCGGTCAATAGGTTTCCTGCGAATTGCTTCAATGATCAGAAATACCAGCCGTCCACCGTCTAAGGCAGGAAGAGGAAGCAGATTCATCACTCCCAGGTTGGCACTTAAAAGAACAGCAAAATTCATAAGAACGACAACAACTACTGTTTTCCCCGCTGATGCTGCCTGCTCTACCGTATGGTCAATGGTCGTAACAATGCCTACAGGACCGCTGATATCATCTGCAGTTACTTTGCCTACAAACATCAGATGAATGCTGTCAAATACATAACCGATCCAATGTTCTACCTCATAAACAGATTGTACTACTAACTGCGCTGGGTTTGTAATCTTCTGGAGGGTTGCATCAAACCGGACACCGATCATAGACTGGCCTGTTCTGTCAATATAGACTGGGGTGATTTTTGCCGATCTCTTCTCTGTTTTTCCGTTTTCATCCGTATGCTTCCAGGTAATGGTCACATCCTGATGGGGATGAGCTGTAAGATAAGGCGTAAGATCCCGGTAAGAATGGACAGATCTATGATTTACCTTTGTGATCACATCTCCCGGAAGGATCCCCGCCTGCTCAGCCGGGTAGCCTTTTTCTACTCCCACCACCACCGGCTCATAAAAACCACCGGCGCAGCCTACGATCACAAGGGACAGCAAAAAAGCCAGAAGAAAGTTAAACAAAGGTCCACCTGCCACTACAGCAATACGGTTAAAAACAGGCTTGTTATTAAAGGCTCTGTCACCTTCTGCATCCTCATCTTCCCCCAGCATAGCACAGGAACCGCCAAAAGGCAGAAGTTTTAAGGAATATCTTGTTTCGCCTTTTTTTAAGCTTAAAAGCCTTGGTCCCATTCCCAGAGAGAACTCTGTTACTTCAATGCCGCTTAATTTTGCGAAAATGAAATGCCCAAGTTCATGGAACAGGATGATTCCCCCAAGGATCAGCACTGCCAGTATACTATTCATAGGATTTCATTCATCCTTTCTGATTTTCATTTAAAACTTATTATTCTATTCCATTTTGACTGTATAAAATCATAAGTTTCTGCTTCCGCTGCCAGGATCTGGTCTACATCCGGCCCGTCAATTTTTTTATGATGCTCCATAGATGCCTGGATCATATCCGTAATCGTAAGATACGGGATCTTTTTCTTTAAAAACAGACTTACTGCCAGTTCATTGGCTGCATTAAATACAGTTGGCATACTTCCTCCTGTTTTTCCTGCTTCATAAGCCAGCCTTAACCCTTTAAAAGTCTCTGGATCCGGCACATCAAAGGTGATCTCACGAAGCTTTGTAAAATCCAGCCGGTCTCCTGGAAGAAATCTTCTTTCCGGATAATATAATGCATACTGGATAGGCAGCTTCATATCCGGCGTACCAAACTGGGCGAGCACTGCCCCGTCCTCATATTCGATCATAGAATGGATGACACTAGCAGGCTGGATCACTACCTGGATCTGATCTAAGGATACACCAAAAAGCCAGCCAGCTTCCATAACTTCCAGGCCCTTATTTACCATAGTAGATGAGTCAATGGTGATTTTATGCCCCATAGACCAGTTTGGATGTTTTAAGGCATCTTCTACCTGCACCTTTTCCAGCTGTTCTCTCTTCCAGCCTCTGAAAGGACCTCCGGATGCTGTCAGCAAGATCTTGTGGATCTTATTTCCTGCTGCTCCCTGAAGACACTGGAAGATAGCAGAATGTTCAGAATCTACCGGAAGGATCTTAACTCCGGTTTCTTTTGCCAGAGGCATGATAATATGACCGGCTGTAACCAGCGTTTCCTTATTCGCCAGGGCAATATCTTTTCCTGTTTCCATGGCAGCAATAGTAGGGCGGATACCGATCATGCCCACTACTGCTGTCACTACGATCTGTGCCTTTGGCTCTGTAGCTGCTGCGATCAGACCATCCATGCCAGAAAAAACTTTTACATCCAGATCTTTTACCCGCTCTTTTAACTCTTTTGCCTTTTCCTCACTCCAGAGGCAGGCAATCTCCGGCTTAAATTCACGAATCTGTTTTTCCATCAGTTCTACATTAGAACCGGCTGCCAAGGCTGTCACCTTAATGTCTTTATTATATCTGACTATTTCTAATGTCTGGGTACCAATAGAACCGGTAGAACCCAGAACAGATATATTCTTTACCATAATTATTCTCCTTTTATAAAGGAAATGCTTATTTAAAACGTTTACTTTAAAAAAGTAACTGCAAAATAAATTGCCGGGGCAGTAAATATCATACTATCAAAGCGGTCCAGAATACCACCATGGCCCGGTATCAGATGACCATAATCTTTAATGTTATGATTTCTCTTAATGGCAGATGCTGCCAGATCACCGATCTGGGAGATCACTGCAGCAATAGCACAGGCAATCGCGCAGGCTGCTATAGGGTTTGCCACTTCTTCCATGCAGTGTCCAAAGTAAGCTCCGTATGCAAGCCCCAGCAAAGCTGAACCGATCACACCGCCAACCGCACCCTCAATGGACTTTTTAGGGCTTAACACAGGGGCCAGCTTGTGTTTTCCAAGAAGCATTCCCACGCAGTAAGCACTGGTGTCGCAGCCCCAGGAGCTTAAAAAGATAAGCCACACAAGATAAACCCCGTCATGCATGCTGCGGGTCTGATACAAAAATGACAGCATTACCGGCACATAGCACACACCAAAGAACGCTCCTGTTATTTCCTCTGTTTTATACCGTGGAAAAGTAAAAACATAAAGAGCCATTAAAAGCATCAAGGATGCAATGATCATTAATGTAAGGTATTTCTGACCTTCAAACCATAAGATCCCATAATAACAGAAGGCTGTCAAATAGCCAACTACGGCCACAGACCGTTTTTCAATCCCAAGAACCCGGTACAGTTCAAAAAGGCCTACCAGAGAGATCAGGGCTGTCACTGCAAAAAGAAGTCCCCCTCCTTTTCCAACGAAGAAAATAGCAAGGATAACCAGTACGATACCACTGATCAGTCGTGTTGTAAACATAAAATTCTCCTTTTCCTTCCTACTATGTACTCCCGGAGTCTTTCCTGCACTTGCTTTTGTGCGTGTTTCTGCCAACCCAATCCAAACCGCACAAACATGGGCTTTTAAAACTAGTACATCGTTTTCGAAATAACTATACCACTCACTTGTCTGCAAATCTGATTGCACAGGCCTAAAAGCCTCAGCGTAGCCCGCTACGCCTGCGTTTTTAGACCTGCACACTCAAATCCGCATCCTACGTGATTCGTACAGTTATTTACGAAACGATGTACTAGGTATAACTGGCAAAAAATCTCCTCGTAAAAAACAAGCATAAAAAGATCCCCGACGTACATCATTTTACCCCGCCGAACCGCCGATCTCTTTTATTATACTGGATGATCGCTTTTTCCAGTTCCTTCTCATCGAAATCCGGCCACAGACAATCTGTAACATACAGTTCTGTATAAGCCAACTGCCACAGCAAATAGTTAGATAATCTTAATTCCCCACTGGTGCGGATCAAAAGATCCGGATCCGGGATATCGGCTGTATCAAGATAGGAAGCAAATACAGATTCAGTAATATCTTCCGGCTGCAGTCTTCCTTCTTTTACATCTTCCGCCAGTTTCCCAGCTGCTCTGCGGATCTCATCTCTTCCCCCATAATTTACTGCGATCACAAAGGTAAGTCCTGTATTGTTTTTTGTTTCTTCTTCCAGACGGTTAATACCATCTATAATGTCCTGGGCAAAGCGCCTTCTGTCGCCGATCATCTTTACCCGTACATTATTGGCAGCTGCGATTTTTAACAGACGTACCATATAATAACGGAACAGCTGCATCAGCGCTCCAACCTCTTCTTCCGACCTCTTCCAGTTTTCCGTGGAAAATCCATAAACAGTCAGATATTTAATTCCCATCCTGGCAGCGGTCTCTACTGTTTTTTCTACTGTAATACAGCCCTCTTTATGACCAAATGTTCTTGGCAGCCCTCTCTTTTTTGCCCAACGGCCATTTCCATCTAAAATAAGAGCCACATGAGCCGGTATCACCATATTACTGTCTAATGCCATTTTTTTCACCTTTTTTCATCATAAATATATGTTCTCTATAAACATAGATAAGAGGCAGGAGTCTCTCCTGCCTCCGTATTTATTTAATGTCCTCTCGGAGTCTTTCCTGCACTTGCTTTTGTGGCCGATTTTCCGCCAGTCGCACCCAAATTTCATCGACGTACGTCCCACGTACGCCTCAGAAATTTGGGCACAACTGACAAAAAATCTTCTCACAAAATCAAGCACAGAAAGATTCCGAGAGAACATTTTATTTCAGAGACTATACAGTCATGATCTCTTTTGTCTTTTCTTCTACTGCCTTATCAACACGCTCAATGGTCTTGTCCGTCAGTTTCTGCATCTTTTCAGTCAGATCAGCTAACTCATCCTCAGTGATCTCGCCTGCTTTTTCTGCCTTTTTAAATGCATCATTTGCATCGCGGCGGATATTGCGGACAGCAACCTTTGCATTGTCACCTTTCTTCTTTACATCCTTTGCAACCTCTTTTCTGCGATCCTCTGTCATCTCCGGAAAGATCAGACGGATGCAGTTTCCATCGTTGGTAGGATTGATACCTAATTCAGATGTAAGAATAGCTTTCTCAATAGCTTTTAATAAACTCTTTTCCCAAGGCTGGATCACGATCATACGTGCCTCCGGAACAGATACGTTTCCTACCTGCTGAAGAGGTGTTGGTGTTCCATAGTAATCTACTTTGATCTTGTCAAGAACATGTGGGTTTGCACGACCTGCACGGATGGTACCGTAATCAGCGATCAGAACCTCCATTGTCTTGTCCATCTTATCCTGATAAAATTTTAAATCTTCCATAAAATTCCCTCCTGAACATACAGCTTTTGCTGTCATTTTATTTTTCTGTAATGATCTTAACTTTATTACCCAGCTGTAACAATGGTTCCATTAATACGACCCTGCATAGCATTTGCAATACCATCTGCTTCATTAAGGCTGAATACTGCCATCGGCATCTTGTGTTCCATACACATAATGGATGCAGTCAGGTCTACTACTGCTAACTTACGGTCGATCACTTCCTGAATAGAAATCGTATCGAATTTCTTCGCATCTGGATTTACCTTTGGATCGCTGTCATATACACCATCAATTGCCTTTGCAAGAAGTATACAGTCAGCTTCCATCTCAATGGCACGCAGTGTAATACCTGTATCCGTTGAGAAATACGGATGTCCTGTACCACCTGCAAAAAATACAACTTTTCCTTCTGAAAAGCACTTATTTGCCTGATCTTTTGAGAACAGCTGGGTCATAGTACCACATGCAAATGGAGTAAAGATCTCAGTCTGCATTCCTGCATTGCGGAAAATTTCAGAAACATAGATACAGTTCATAACAGTTGCTAACATACCGATCTGATCTGCTTTAGTACGCTCGATCGCATCGCTGGTACGGCCTCTCCAGAAGTTTCCGCCTCCGATAACAATACCTACCTGAACACCTGCATCTACAGATAACTTCACCTGTCTTGCCACTTCTTTTACAGTATCTTCGTCGAAACCGGTCTTCTTAGGACCTGCAAGGGCTTCGCCGCTTAATTTCAAAAATACACGGTTCATTTTCATAAATGAATATCTCCTTGTGTTGGATTATACTTTATTAAGTATACCATAGGAATGGATATTTGGAAAGAAAAAATAGTCATTTTATAAAATAGTAAAAATGTCAACATTAAATTCGACATTTTTTCATGTTTTTATCGTTTTGCCG
>ENA-UONU01001487-UONU01001487.1-human-gut-metagenome-genome-assembly--contig:-CS51-NODE-1487-length-17116-cov-4.115468_pt1 | contig 17116 bp, 12 predicted proteins | sample MGYA00242462_ERZ724009 | MGnify/ENA metagenome assembly ERZ724009 | reverse complement strand
AAACAGCTTTTCCCCATAAGGCTCCACCAGCCGGCTGCCTGAAAAAGGATCCGTATTGCTGTACTGAACATAAAAGCTCTTTGCGTACTCCTTTTTATCCTTCAATAAATCTTCATAGGAGGGGAGGAGCTTGTAATCATAGACGGATTCCAAACTTTTCGTCTTGTAAACCGTACCATCGATAAAGGTAATATCCCCTATGTCCAGTCCGCTGTCTAAGGCATCAGCGATCTCTACGATGGAGCGCTCTCCCATTCCGTAAGAGATCAGATCTGCCTGGGAATCCAAAAGAACCGACCGCTTCAGCCGGTCAGACCAATAATCATAATGAGCCAGGCGGCGCAGGCTGGCCTCAATGCCTCCGATGATAATAGGGACATCCTTATATGCAGAGCGGATCAGGTTGCTGTATACCACCACTGCATAGTCCGGCCGTTTCCCCATAATGCCGCCCGGCGTATAGGAATCCTCCTTCCGCCGCTTTTTAGACACAGAATAATGGTTCACCATGGAATCCATATTTCCGGCAGACACAAGGAAACCCAGCCTGGGGCGGCCCAGGATCTGGATACTCTTTTTATCCCTCCAGTCCGGCTGGGCAATGATCCCAACCTTATATCCGTGGGATTCCAGAACACGCGAGATAATGGCAGTCCCAAAGGAGGGATGATCCACATAGGCGTCCCCTGACACATACACAAAATCGCACTGCTTCCAGCCTCGGATGCTCATATCATTCCGGCTCATTGGTAAATAATCGTTTTTCATTCCCTTACTCCATCTAATAATGCAAAATAATCCCTGATATAACCGTCTGCCAGCTCCCGTTTCTCCTTTTCCATGGATATGGAAAACTCATCTTCGATAGCATACACGGTCATTCCTGCCCGTTTTCCGGCCAAAATCCCAGCAGGTATATCCTCAAATACCAGACAGTCTTTTGGATCCACCCCCAGCTCTGCCGCCACCTTGAGGTAAATATCCGGCGCCGGCTTTCCTGCCGCTACCTGGCAGGCCGTTGATATTGCCTGAAAATACCGCCTCATATCCAGTGAATCCAAAACCGCGTCTACCATGGCCCACCCGTTGCTGGTTGCAATTCCAGCCGGGATCCCCCGGGATGCGATCTCATCTAAAAATTTTCTGGCCCCTGGCTTCATAGGGACTTCCTTTCTGTACTTTTCAATGGACATGTCGACCCAGGCTTCTTTGATCTCCTCCAGAGAATCCTCCAATCCAAACCGTTCCTTAAAATAAGACGCTGTCTCTGAAAAGCTCATACCCTCGATCTTTTTTTGCAGGTCATCCGGACAGTCCAGACCAAACCGGGCCAAATACTCAATATCAATGGCCTTCCACATCCACATAGAGTCAACCAGTGTTCCGTCCAGATCAAATATGACCGCCTTTTTTCCGTCTAAAACCATTGCTCTGCCGCTCCTCGCTGTTTATTGCTTCTCTGCGCTTATTGCCTCTTTACTCCCCCATTGTCTGAGGGCCTGTATCTCCTCCCTGGTCAGAGAACGATACTGGCCCGGCTCCAGGGATGGATCCAGCTCTAAAGGCCCCATAGAAAGCCGCTTCAAATATTCTACCCGGCATCCTACCGCCTCAAACATACGCTTGATCTGGTGGAATTTCCCTTCCCGCAACGTTACCTGTGTCTTTGTCCACCCTTGGGGCTCTGCATGTCCCATAATATCAAGCTTTGCCGGAAGGGTGACTGTTTTATCCTCCAGCTGAATCCCCTGCGCAAACCGCCTGGGGGTATCCTCTCCCAGAACCCCTGACACATAGGCAAGGTATACTTTATCCACATGTTTTTTGGGGGACAGAAGATTGTGAGCCAACTCCCCGTCATTGGTGATAAGAAGAAGTCCCTCCGTGTCAATATCCAGACGGCCCACGGGAAAAAGATCCTTCCGTTTCGCGTCATGGATCAGCCCAACCACCGTTGGGTGGATCCGATCCTCTGTGGCGGAAACCACCCCCTGGGGCTTGTGGAGCATATAGTATTCCATGGCGGCAAAAAGAACCGGCTTTCCGTCTGCAACAACCTGATCCTCCTCAGGGTCGATCTTACGGTCTCCCGACTTTTCAATCTGCCCGTTGACCAAAATCCTTCCCTTTCGCAGCATAGACTTCGCCTCGCTTCTGGTTCCCACTCCCATTTCTGCCAGAAAACGATCCAAACGCATAACGCCTGCTTTTTTACTTTTATCAGCCATCTTCTCTCTCCTCTACTGCCAGCGCCAGCCTGGATAATACTTGTTTTTCAGGTTCATTCCTGCTCCTTTCGCCCATCCTAAAGGAAATTCTTCCATGGATACCAGACACCATCCCTTTACAGGCCCCTCTCCCTCTTTGAGAGCCAGCGTCTCTCCTTTCAGATAACGGATCACCCGGTCATCTTCTGCCGAAAGGCAGAGGCAGGAGGGAAGCTGTTCTCGTTTTAAAGCCATGGCAAGTGGCTGTGACGGTTCAAACCGCCCTTTTTTGATCTCTCCCAGCAAAAGCCCTGTGCGCAGGCAGCGCAGAGGAAGATTTTTGGGAAGGTCCGGGGGCAGGTCATACACACTGTCCTGGATCTGTACAAGACGATGGTTCTCCCAATCTATGGGTATCTGCTCTAAAAAGGAGGCCATATCCTTCTGCTTCTCTAACAGGAGGCGTGTCTCCCTCTCTCCTCCCTTGTCTCTCTGAACATTTCTTTCCTGTCCCCTGTCCTTTTTTCGCAGGAGAGCCAGGAAATGTCCCTCCCCTTTCAGACGATGAGGAAAGAGCCGCATACAGCCGGGAAGCCCTATGCCGTCTGCGGATCCGGGAACCTGTTTCAGATCCAGAGGGCACAGCTCCATCTCCGGGAACTGTTCCAAAAGATAGGAAACGTTCTCCTCGTCCTCCTCCCTGGAAAACGTGCAGGTGGAATAAAGAAGGAAGCCGCCTGGCCGCAGCATCGCCACCGCCTGGAACAGGATCTGACGCTGGATCGGACTATAGTAGGAAGGGCCCTTCTCCTGCCAATCCTTTACCATAGACTCCTCCCTGCGGAACATCCCCTCGCCCGAGCAGGGGGCATCCACCAGGATCTTATCAAAAAATTCCGGCCACACTCCCGCCAATTTTTCCGGAGTTTCGCTTGTAACGCAGATATTTTTAACTCCCGCCAGCTCCAGATTTTTAAGAAGGGCCCTGGCTCTGGAATAGCTGAGATCATTGGCGACCAGCAGCCCTTCTCCCTTGAGCCTGGCTCCCAGCTCCGTGCTTTTTCCTCCGGGAGCCGCGCACAGGTCAAGAACCCGGTCTCCCGGCTCCACAGGCAGCATAAGGGCCGGCGTCATGGCGCTGGCCTCCTGGAGATAGTAAAGCCCGGCGTAATAGGCCGGGTGCTTGGAGGGCCTGTCCTCCTCCTCATAGTAAAATCCTTTGCCGCTCCATAAAACCGGCTCCAGCTTCCAGGATACCAGCTCCTTTAACCGGTTTCCATCTGTCTTTAACGTATTGACCCGGAGGGAGGGGTTCCATTTTTCTCCAAAGCTTTCCAGATAGCTGTCATATTCCCGACCAAGAAGCGCTTTCATATGTTCCAAATACTCCTTTGGAAGCTCCTTTATCTCTGCCATTCCTGTGACCTCGTGATTTCATAATCCTCTGTTTCCAATGCACCTATGGATCTGCTGCGATCCATATGCAGTCTACTTTATCATACCATATCTGCGGAAATTGCGCCACAAAAGAATTTGGGTAACAGCCACGGGAAGATTCAGGCAGGAAAATGGGGTGAAAGCCTGTTTGTGCGCAGGCAATTTAAAAAAGAGTGAGCGTAGCAAATTTTGCTCACTCACTCTTTAAGGCTATTTTAACGGATCAGCATTCCTTTTAGAAGCATATGATTCTGCCTTTTTAACCTAATTACAATTTATAAGCAGGGATCACATACCCATTCCTGTCTCTTTTGGGGCTTCTGGGCATCTCCCATGCCTCATGATCCGTGTGGAGAAGCTGATGGGCCTTATGGCTGTTGGGCTTCTCAAAGAAATTATCATACAATGCTTTGATGTCAGGATTTTCAGGAGAGTAGCGCAGTTTTGCCTGATCGTCCAGGAAGTAAAGGTTCTTTCCTCTCTCGTAAGCCATCTCAAAGCCGTCGTGGATGGGCTGTCCGCCGCCGCCTACACAGCCTCCCGGACAAGCCATGACCTCTACGAAATCATATTTCTTCTCACCTCTCTGGATCGCCTCAAGAAGCTTTCTTGTATTGCCCAGACCATTTACAACAGCGATGCGCAGGCGGATCCCCTTCAGCTCAAACTCTGCCTCTGTCAGATCGGTCTGCTGGGAAGTAGCCCGTACTACCTTAAAGGCGTCCGGAGGACAGTTCTCTCCCATAATGGTAAAGTAAGCGGTGCGCAGGGCTGCCTCCATAACACCTCCGGTAGCGCCAAAGATCACTCCCGCGCCGGAGCCGTCATGGAACAGCCGATCCGGCTCTGCATCCTTCAGATTAGATGGAAGCAGATGGGCGGAGCGGATCATACGATCCAGCTCTCTGGTTGTGATAACACAGTCGGTGTCACGGCCTGCATACTCCTCATAAAAGAGCTCCATATTGCTCTCACCCTTTTTCGCCAGGCAAGGCATAACAGCCACGGAGAAAATATCCTCCGGCTTCTTTCCGATCTGCTGTGCAAAATAAGTCTTCATGACAGAACCAAACATCTGCATAGGAGACTTGGCAGAAGACAGCTGAGGAACCAGCTCCGGGAACTGGCTCTTGATAAACCGGATCCAGCCAGGGCAGCAGGAGGTAAACATAGGCTTATCTTTTAACTGGCCGCTGGTAAAGCGTTCAATAAACTCATTCGCCTCCTCCATAATGGTAAGGTCAGCAGAGAAGGTAGTGTCAAACACATAGTCTGCGCCCATTTTCTTTAAAGCATCAAAAATCTTTTCAACCGTTGCTTCCTCTGGTTTTAAGCCCAGGGACTCTCCCCATGCAGCCCTGACAGCAGGAGCCACCTGAACAACTACCACTTTATTCGGATCTGCAATGGCTTCCCAAAGCTTCTCCGTATCATCCCGCTCCCTAAGAGCACCTACCGGACAGTGGGTGATACACTGGCCGCAGAGGGAACAATCTGCCTCGGAAATGGTGCGGCTTCCCGATACATTGACCGTGGAACGGGCGCCTGTACCCTCAAAATCCCAGATATTCAAGCTCTGCACCTTATCGCAGATCTGGATACAGCGCATACACTTAATACATTTCTGGGAATCCCGGATCAGTGGGAAATTCTTATCCCAGGGCTGCTGTTCTAAACGCTCTCCAAATAAAGTATCCTGAATATTCAGATCATTTGCCAGGGTCTGAAGGGAACAGTTACCGCTTCTGACACAGGTAGCACATTTGCAATCGTGCTGGGATAAGATCAGCTGAACCGTACGTTTGCGGTCCAGTCTTACCTTCGGGCTGTTGGTGTAAACCACCATTCCCTCCTCAACCACATTGTTGCAGGAGGTGATAAGGCGTTCCTTTCCCTCTACCTCCACGACACAGACACGGCAGGCAGCGATCTCGTTGATCTCTTTCAGGAAACACAGATGGGGAATATAGATCCCCTCCTGAGCGGCGGCCTCCATAATGGTCGTCCCCTCCGCCGCAGTAACAGGGATATTGTCTATCGTCAGATTTACCATAATTTCTCACGACCTCCTTTAAATATTCCGAAACCAAAGTGATCGCACCGCAGGCAGCGCCCTGCCTCCTGGCATGCCGCCTTTTCGTTCATGCAGTTCTCGATGCCATCAAAATCATGAAGCCGTTCACAGGCCTCCCGCTCCGTCAGCTCGATCCTTCCACAGGCTGGATGATCGTCAATATTGGGATCCGGAACTTCCACGTCACATGTGATCTCGTGATGGAATCCAAGGTATTCATCGATATTGGCAGCCATTACCTTCGCAGCAGCTACTGCCTTGATCACAGTAGCCGGCCCGGAGGCACAGTCTCCGCCGGCAAACACACCGGGGATTCCTGCAAATCCGCCGTTTGGAAGAGTGACGATCTTGCCGCGCTCTACAGGGATGCCTGATTCCTCGTAGTGCTTTGTCTCAATATTCTGGCCGATAGCTACGATCAGGGTATCGCAGGGGATCAGCTCATCCGGCTCGCCTGTTGGAACAACGGAGGCACGCCCGTCCTTAATACGGGAGATCATCTGCGGGGTTACCCAGATGCCTTTTAACTTGCCGTCCTCAATTTCCAGTCTGGCCGGCGCTTTAAGAGTCATCATTTCTACGCCTTCTGCCATTGCACCCTCTACCTCAGCGGGAAGAGCGGTCATGTCAGCGGTCCTTCTTCTGTATACGCAGCTTACCTTCTTTGCTCCCAGACGCACAGAGGTGCGAACCGCATCCATTGCCACGTTTCCGCCTCCAATGACAGCCACATTCTGTCCTTTCAGGTCAGCGCCCTCTCCCATTCCCACATTTCTCAGGAAATATACGGCGGAGATAACGCCCTCATTGTCCTCACCCTCTAATCCCAGCTTCTTATCTGTGGAAGCACCCACAGTGATCAGAACCGCGTCGTAATTTTTCCTCAGCTCATCCAGCTTGACATCCTGTCCTACCTTGATGCCGTATTTTACCTCAACACCGGTCTCCAGGATCGCCTCGATGTCCTCGTCCAGGCGGTCTTTCGGCAAGCGGTAATTCGGGATTCCGTAACGGAGCATACCGCCCAGCTTCGGAAGCATCTCATATACGGTTACCTGATGGCCCATAAGCTGGAGATAATAGGCAGCAGAAAGACCGGAGGGCCCGCCTCCTACCACAGCGATCTTCTTTCCTGTAGAGGGACCGCATAAAGGCGCAGGAACTTTGCCTGCAAAATCAGCTGCTACCCGTTTTAAACCGCGGATATTGATGGCATCGTCCACCATGTTGCGGCGGCAGCGCTCCTCACATGGATGCTCACAGATAAAACCGCAGGTGGTCGGGAATGGATTGTCTTTGCGGATCAGACGGATCGCATCCGCATATCTCCCCTCCCGCACCAGGGCTATGTAACCTGGAATATCCACATGGGCGGGACACAGGGCCACACAGGGAACCGGCTGGGTGGTCATACAGGTACAGCGGCCATTTTCCACGTGCTCCTCATAATCAGAACGGCAGTTCTTAATGCTCCGGTAGACCATGCGGGCTGCCTCATATCCGATGGCACAGTCCGCTGTCTCCATGATCGCCTTTGATGTATCCTCAATCAGGTTCAGCGTATCCATGGTCGCATCTCCGTTCAGCACATCCGTGAGAAGATGCTTTAACTGTAAAAGCCCGACTCTGCACGGCACACATTTGCCGCAGGTCTGAGAATGGCACATTTCAATAAATGCGCGGGTAATATCTACGGGACATAGCCCTGGCGGGCTTGCCACGATCCGGTGTTCCAGATTTTTGTATAAATCCTCCACCACAAGCTGAGCTCTACTCGGCGCTAATATCTCAAGTCTGCTCATAAAATTCCCCTCCAAATTCGTCGATCACAAGGATCCTGGATTGTACGTAGAAAAGTACATTACGTATCAGTACATTGTACAATAATGTCATTTATATATCAAGAAATGTTTTTTATTTGTCAAAGTTTTTTTCTATTTTGGGAGATTTATAAAGCGTATTAATAAAAATTGATAAAAATGCCAAATAAATATCATATATCCATGTAATCTATTGCAAATAGCGCAAACCCGTTTTTATTTATTGTGTCGAATCTTCACAATTATTGACAGAATCTTCACAATAATAGAAAGACATTGAGTTTTCTTTTCTCCTCTGTTAAAATAAGCCCAGAATGAAAGAGGTGTGTCTATGGACGAAATGAAGGATCTGGATATAAATAAAACAAAACCTTACGGAAAAGCCGATAATAAAAAAAGCCAAAACGCTCATCTGACCGCGCTGTGGCTTTTAGCCTCCCTGCCTCTGGCTGTCCTCATCTATCTTATGATGGAAATCCGCTATCTGGGTATGGAGCATCCCTTCCAGCCTCAAAACTTTGCCGCTGTCCTTGGTCTTTCTGTCCTGTCCTGTTTGATCCACTGCGCTGAGAACAAACATACGCCCGGATACATCAGGCAGCTGATCCTTGGCCGCAGTCCTTCTATAAACAGAATCGGATACATGGACTGGCTGCGTGTCTTAGCTGTGGCCCTGGTGATCCTAGTCCATGTGCTGGAAGGTGCTTACCCTGCCCTTCCCCCGGACTCTCTTTCACGCCATATCATGGCCGGAACTGCCGGTCTTGGCCTTTCCTGCAACCTGCTGTTCCTCATGCTCAGCGGGGCGCTGCTGTTAGGCGGAAAAGAGGAACCCCTGTCCCACTTCTATTCACGGCGGTTTCTCCGGGTTGCGCTTCCCTGCTTTGCTTATTATGTTCTCTATACTTTTTACTCCAACGGAATCTCTGCTTTGGTTCCCGGAAACTGGATCCATCTCATACGTGGTTTTCTTTCAGGAGGAAATGGGGATACCCCTCACTTCTGGCTGGTTTACGTGATACTTCTGTGCTATCTGGCAAGCCCATTTTTCCAGGTCATGGTAAAACATATGACAACAGCCATGCTGGAGGGACTGATCCTTGTCATCTTTCTCCTGCATGGCCTTTATACTTACGGCCCTCTGGCCGGTTTTATCCTTCCTGATACCACGTTTCTGGCATCCTGGGAATCTATTTTCCTGTTAGGCTATTATTGTACAACGGATCAGGCTATGAAACGGTATCCTCTGTTTTTGACCGCCGGCGGATTATCCGCCCTGCTCATTCTCTGGACAAATTTTATCTCAGAGGGCTTTGGCCCGTTCCTGTACAACAATGCCCTGCCTCAGATGTTTTTAGCCTGTGCCCTGTTCCTGTTTTTCAGAAAGCATGGAAAACAAAGCTTCGTCCGGCTTCCTGCTATCCTGGCTCCCATTTCCAAATACAGCTTTTCCATTCTCCTGATCCACTGGCTGTCCCTCCACCGGATCATAGGAAATGTATTTGGCATAAACGGCCTGTCCTTTGGCATAGGAGGCGGAATTTTGCTCACCTTCCTCCTCACTCTGGCCATCAGCCTTTTTATCGCCCTGATTTACGACAACACCGTCATTTTATGCCTCAACAGCATATTTGGGCATAGAAGCAGGAAATAAACGCTGCCGGATCGTTCTGTGCCAGGCGGTTATATGCTCCATGTTACTCCATGGGAAATTTCATCCCCCACTGCCCTCTCAGCTGATCCATCCAGTTCATCATGCGCAGGGTCTCCTCATGAGGCATTTCAGGGCATTCAAGCTCCCCTGCCTCAATGGCCCTGATACACGCTTCCACCTCATATTCATATCCGCTGATCTGCTTTGGACGGTCATAGGAAGCCGTCTGCTTCCTTGTCTCATCGTAAACCTTAAAGCCCTCGCAGTTATTGATATTTTCTACCTCAATGAATCCCTTTGTACCGTAGATCACTCCCCTGCGGTCGCTGAGCCCTACGGCACTGCTGTTGAGGACAGCCATTCTTCCGTCCCGATACACCAATGTTATGCTGTTTTGTGCATCCACACCTGTATCCATCATCACAGCCGTTCCTGTAATACTCTCAATCTCATCTCCCAAAATCATGGACGCAAAATTTAAAGGATAGATTCCTACGTCCATGAGCGCCCCGCCTGCCAGCTCCGGCCGCTGGATCCTCTCTTTCCAGCTGATGAGATAGCCCAGGTTTGCTGTAACCATCTGAGGCACGCCGATGGCTCCCGAGGCGATGATCTGATCCAGCGTCTTTCTCATGGGCATATACCGGGTCCAGATGGCCTCTGTAAGGAGAAGCTTCCGTTCCTTTGCCATAGCCAGAACCTCCCTGGCCTGTTTTTCATTGACGGTAAAGGATTTCTCGCACAGCACATGCTTTCCATGCTCCAGACACAGCTTGATGTGCTCATAATGATGGGAATGGGGTGTAGCGACATACACCAGCTCTACCTGGGGATCCTTTACCATTTCTTCATAAGATCCATAAGCCTTTTCAACGCCGTACTCCTTTGCAAATGCCTCTGCCCGCTCATGATCCCTGGCTGCTACGGCATAATTTTTTGCCTGATCCATTTCACGTATCGTTGCCGCCATCGTCCCTGCAATTCGTCCGGCTCCCAAAATTCCTATTTTCATTTTCAATCTTTTCCTCCTTCTGTCTTCTATGCTGGATGCTCTGTACTTTGATTCCCTACCTTCGATTCCCTATATCTTGATTTTCTATACTTTAGAGTATTTTAGAGCACTCTCTGTGCCTTATAGCCTCTGCTCCCTTTGCTCCCGCTCTAACGGCCCGTCTGTCACCACATGGATGTGGCGGTAAGGGATTGATATTCCTTCTCTTTCAAAATTCGCCTTCAGCAAACGCCGTATATCGCTGCATGCAGTAAAATTATCATCCAGTGTCCTCGTCCATACCGTAGACTTTAGGATAATCCCATCGTCCGCCAGCGCCTTTACGATCACGCTGACCTTAGCTCCCTCTGAAGGGTCAGGCCGTATATCCACTACCAGCGGATGACTCGCAATGGTTTCCTTCATCACTTCAATGGCCTTTTCCAGATCACTCTCATAGCTGACGGAAACCTCCATATAGTTTCCGATATAGTCACTGGTATAATTGCTGTTTTCCACAATCGCCTTGTTGATCACACTGTTGGGGATGATCATTCGGCTGTTGTGGTAGGTACGGATCACCGTATGGCGCACCGTCATATCCTCCACGATCCCAGAGATTCCTAAGGTACTGATATTTATTTTTTCTCCCAAATTAAAGGGCCTGGACCAGCTGAGCATCACCCCGCTGATCACATCTGCCAAAACCTGCTGAGCTGCAAAACCCACCACCGCTACCAGCAGGGAAGAACTGGTCAGCAGGGTTGCGCTTAGAGCCTTTGTCGTAGTAAACAGACCGCTGATGCAGATGATCGCCATAATGGTAAGGATAACCTTAGACATACTGCGGAGAAATTTAATATGGATCTGTTCCTTTCGCTTCAAAATAATCCCAAATATCTTGTTCAGCCCTACAATGCCTGCGCTCCATAAAACAACGATCACTGCAATTTTGATCAACAATATCTGCATAGGCGTCTGCCTCCTCTTTCCCTATCGATATATTTAAAAGCCCTCATCAAAAGCCGTGTCAAACCATTCCATACAGGCTGTGTGCCATCGCTCCCACGCTTCCTGATGCTCCCGGCACAGGTCTGGGAGCCCTGTTTTCCACCCCTCTGGATCACAGGAACCCCAAAATTCCTGACTGCCTTCATATGCTTCCTTCTTCCCCCTGATCTGTTCTTCCAGCAATTCCAGGATCTCCTCCTGCTTTTTAAGTTCCTCTCTGGCCAGCCGTATTTTCCAGTCCCTATAGGCCTCCTCCTCAGGGATCTCCCTGAGGGAATGGCGTTCTGCCCTGGGAACAGCCCTCAGCCCTGCGATCAGCGCCTGTTCCTCTGCCCGGATCCTGGCTCCCATCGGGATCCCTTCCTCCTCCCGCTTCCTGCGCTCTAAATAATGCTCATAGCCGAAGGGGTAATAGAGGGCTGACTGCCCTTCAAAAACCAGCACAGAATCTGCCACCTGACGGATAAAGTACCGGTCATGGGATACGAACAGAATGGTTCCTGTGTAAGCCCGGAATGCAGACTCCAGCCTTTCCCTGGACTGTATATCCATGTGATTGGTGGGCTCATCTAAGATAAGGAAATTGGGATGGCTCTCCAAAAGGCAGGCTAACACCAGTCTGGATCTTTCACCTCCTGACAACGAACTTACCTTTTTCGCCCCATCCCTCCCCCGAAACAGATACGCCCCCAGCATAGAACGGGCCTCCTGGTCTGTGAAAGCGGGAAATAAATCTTTTACATAGTCAACGACTGTTTTTTCCGACTGAATGGCTGCGCTTTGCTGATCGAAATATCCCATCATCACCTGATTTCCCAGGAAAAAGCTTCTTTAAAAAGGTAGTTTTGCCAGCCCCATTCGCCCCCAAAAGCCCGATCTTCTGTCCCCGCTTGATCCGCATCGTCAGCTCCAAAAGAGAATGGGCATATCCTATCTTCAGATGTTCGCATGTAAATACCCACTTGCTTCCGGGAACTGACGGATCTATGTTTCTGAGGAACACGGAAACCTCCTCACCGTCCGGCTTCTCCACCGGTTCCATCCGCTCTATGATCTTTCGCTTGGACCGGGCAAAGGCCGCCTTTTTGGGCTTGTGTTTAAACCGCTCCACCAGGCCCTCTAATCTCTTGATCTCCTCCTGCTGCCGCTCATATGCCTTTTCCTGCTGTTTCAGCTGTCTGGCCTTTTCTTCCCGGTAGCGGGTATAATTTCCTGGGAACCGTTTCAGCTGTTTTCCTGAAAGCTCATAGATCACATCCACCGTCTGATCCAGAAAAAAGCGGTCATGGGATACGATCACCGCCCCCTTTGGATACTGTCTCATATAGGATTCCAGCCACTGAACCGTCTCCAGGTCCAGATGGTTGGTTGGCTCGTCCAAAAGAAGGAGATCCGGCTTCTGCAACAGCAGCCGGATAAAGGCGATCTTAGTCCGTTCTCCTCCTGAAAACTGGTTCAGCTTTTTTTTCTTATCTCCTTTTTGAAACCCAAATCCGGTAAAAAGGGTATCATACTCCCGCTCATAGTCAAACCGCTCCCGGTCAAAGGTATCCCTGGCCGGGCAGGAGGAAAGCAGTTCCTCCTCTACGGTACGGGTTTCATCCTCAAAGGCCTGCTGGGACAGCATCCCTATGGTAAGCTGGCGGGAGGAAGAAATTCCCGATCCCTTACGCCGGTCATCCCGATCCAAAGGCAACTCTCCTGCGATCAACCGCAAAAGAGTTGTCTTTCCTGCCCCATTTTTTCCAACAATCCCTATTTTTTCATTTCCCCGAACCTCAAAATCAATGTGGGAAAGGATCATCTCCCCTCCCACTGATACCGTACCATCTGAAATCTGGTATAACATAACTCTTTTTACAACTCCCTGCCATTTCATCTCTGGCTTTTCTCACTGTTTCCAGCCTATTTCTTTTTTTCTCTGTCATTAAAGGCCTTGAGAACGGTCTGCGCCGGGTAACAATAGGCGTAGATACAGCTTTTCATCAGATCCTCCTCTTTTTTGCTGCGGCATACGCTGAGGATCATTTCCTTCTCATCTGCCTGCAAATATGCTTCCCCGCTGCTCCCGATCTCCCGTACTTCCTTATAGATCCGGTATTTCCGGTAGGATTCCGGCCCTTTAAAATATTTTGCCTTTACCGGCTCCGGAACAATGTTTAACTTATACTTTTCCGACATCCTTGCAAGAATGTTATGAATCTTCTCACAGTTTTCTCTGGTAGTGTCCATTTCAGGCATACAGCACAAATAATTCATCTTTCCTATATCTCTTTCTCTTTTCATCGTTTGTTTCTTTGTCTTATCCTGCGCTTCTCTGTATCTTGGCAAAACTGCAGGTGATTTTATTATCGCAGATTTTGGACGCAGATGCAAGACGAATGTAGCTTGAGTTTCTAGGTAAAACGCCAAAAACAGAGCGCCGGAAAAATCATTTCCCAGTGCTCTGTCTTTCACTTCCTGTCTTTATCCCATCTGTTTCCAGCATTAGGTGATCGGCGCAGGATTAAAAATGCACATATCGTTGTGGAAACCATACTGATCGCTGTAAGGCACTTTTTTGCCGCTGGCTACGTCCAGGATCATCTCAAAAATTTCTGTTCCCACCTCTGCTATGGTGGCTTCCCCTGTGGCTACTGCCCCTGCGGAAATATCAATCAGGTCAAACCAATGATCCTTCATTTCTTTTCTGCTGCATACCTTAATGACAGGACAGATGTCAAGTCCGTAAGGAGTCCCCCGGCCCGTCATAAAAACTTGAAGGCCAATCCCGCTGGCCACCTGGCTGGGGCCGCAGACAATATCGCTGGCAGGAGTTGCCCCATAGATCAAGCCATGCTTTGTTGGCTTTTCAGCCGGGGAAAGAACCTCCTCAATGGGGCTGGTTCCGCTTTTTGCAATGCTTCCCATGGCTTTCTCTACAATATTGGCAAGTCCCCCCTGTTTATTTCCCGGAGTAGGATTGGCATCCCGGCCCACGCCCCCCTCTGCCAGGTAATCATCATACCACTTCATCTCCTCTGCCAGCCGGTCCCTTGTCTTTTGATCCCGGCAGCGGGCTGCCAGCATGTGGACTCCATCCCGCACCTCTGTCACCTCGCTGAACATAACCGTAGCGCCACCCCGCACCAGCATATCCGCAGCGTAGCCTGCACTTGGATTCGCGGAGATACCGGAAAAAGCGTCGCTTCCTCCGCACTGCATTCCAATAAACAGCTGGCTTAAAGGAAGCTCCTCTCTATGCCGCCGATTCAGCCGCTCCAGCTTTTTCTCTGCCATCTGAAGGATGGCCTCCATCATGGCATCATGGCCATGGTAATCCTGAAGGGTCAGCACATTCTCCGGCGTAATGTCCTCCGGAGGCAGCACCCTGTCGTAAGTCAGCTTCTCACACCCCAATCCTACTACCATGATCTCGCCTCCGAAATTGGGATGTCGGATCACATTGGTAATGGCCCTTATGGGAATGACAGCCATTGGCGCATTGATCGCCACGCCGCAGCCGTAGGGATGAGTCACTGCCACCACCCCGTCCACATTAGGATATTTGGGAAGGAGCTCTCTCTTGATCCGCTCCACCGCTACCTTTACAACTCCTGCCGCACACTGGACGGTGGTCACAATACCCAAAAGATTTCTGGTTCCTGCAGGGCCATTTTCATTCCGATACCCCATCCATGTGGTGTGTACCGGTTTTGGCAGATCCTCGGCGCTTACCAGATTCGTCCCGTATTCCATATTATCTAAGGACGGGCTTTCCGGCAGTGTAAGCATATGCTCATTGATCCAATCCCCTTTTTTGATCGGGTCAATGGCATATCCCAATGTAACGCCATACCGCACGATCTCTCCCCCCGCCGGAATATCGCACAGAGCGATCTTATGAGCCTGGGGAATATCCTGGTTCACAGTCAGGCCTTCCATAATAGAAGTCCCCGCAGCAATATCCTGAACCGCCACCACAACATTGTCCTGCTCTTTTATCTTAACATACAAACGGGCCATACTGCCTCCTCCTCGCTTTTCTGTAAACATAGCTTTATTATAAGGCCGGAATACTCGTAAGTAAAATTAAATAAAATTAGGTTAGACTTAGTTTTTCTATGAGTTGGAATCGCAGGACAGCCCCCATTTTTATCTTTTACGCAATCTCATTTTTACACGTTCTCATACAGCTCCATCAATTTTTTTCTACATTCCTCAGCATTCTCCGGCGTTGTATTTTCCAGTGTTCCGTAAATGAACGGCTTCTCCTTTTTGATAAAACGCATGATGGAGGTAAAATCCATCTCCCCAGTTCCAGCTCCCACAGCCTTTAAACTGTGCCCGTTTTCTGTGCGGACAAAATCCTTAAAATGTACCATGGCAATATCCGGCCCTAAAAGCTCAATCGCCTCCGCAAAAACCTCCTCCCGATGATCCACATTGTCCAGATCCAGCATATTGACCGGATCAAACAGGATCTGCAGATTATGAGATCCGATCTCGTCCAACACCTTCCTGGCTCTGGATGGATTCCACACAATATGCTTAGCCACCGGTTCAATGGCCAGGATCACACCAAACTGCTCGGCACAGCGAACCACTGGCTTTAAATTTCTGATAAACACAGACAGCGCCTCATCAGAACGGCATTCCGGGCAAAACTGATACTCTGCATTGGGAGCTCCGGTTTCTGTTCCCACCATCCCACAGCCCAAAAGGGAGGCAAAGCGAATATGTGCATAATACTTTTCCTGAAACTGCCGGATCATCTCCCCATCTGGATGGGCTAGATTCAGATAATTTCCCAAAACGGCAATATCTATCTCATTTTTTTCAAATAAATGCTTCAGATAATGGGCATATCCCGGCGTCAACGCGCAGGGGCCGCAGGGATACTCCTTCATCGCTTTGCTCAGCGCCAAATGAGCGCAGGTAAATCCTTTTTTCCTTGTCAAAGGCAGTAGTTCCTCCATGGGAAGCTTTTCGCCGTCATGAAGCCTTAAACCTAATTGCAGCATCTTATATTCTCCTCTCTGATCTCATCGGCTCTCTTAACCAGAAAGCCTTATACAGGCAATATACCGCTCACTATTACAAATCAGCTCATGCCGCTCCCTATTATAGCATGTTTTCTTTTTATGAAAAAGTTGAAATTTGTCTTATAAAACCAATCATTCCATCCGTTCTTGTTTTACCTCTCCTTTCCCTTCTCCCTCGCAAACTCAGTAAGATCATATTTTTTCAGCGCCCGCTCCACTAATTCCGGCAATTTTTCCGGCCCGCAGGCGAAACAGGGAATATCCATTTCTGCGATCCGCTTCGCTGTAGTCTCATCATAATAAGGCTTCCCGCCGTCTGCCACTGCCAACAGCACGATCACGGTCACACCGCTCTCCTTCATCTCCCGCAGATGGCGGAGCAGTCCAGCGCGGTTTCCTCCCTCGTCCAAGTCGGAGATAAGGAAAAACAGCGTATTGGCCGGACTTTCCACATACTGCCTGCAGTATGCCAGGGATTTGGCAATGTCTGTGCCGCCCCCCATCTGAAATCCAAACAAAAGATCCACGGGATCCTGACACAGGTCGGTCAGATCCATAATATTGGTGTCGAAGGCCACCACTTGTGTTTTAACTGACGACATAGAAGCCAGGATACAAGCCATAATGGAAGAATAGATAATGGATTCCCCCATGGAGCCGCTCTGGTCAATATCCAAAATAACATTCCACCGATTGGTCTGAGCAGCGCGGTCAAAGAAATAAACGCGCTCCGGTATAATGGTTCCAAGCTCCGGGTTATAATTGCGCAGGTTCCTGGCAATGGTATATCGAAAATCAATGGCGGAGGCAGACGGCAGGGGCGAATGTGCTTTTTTATTCAGGGCTGCCGTCACAGCGCGCCGGATCTGACTTTCCATTTTACGGTTAATATCTTCCA
>ENA-UONU01001473-UONU01001473.1-human-gut-metagenome-genome-assembly--contig:-CS51-NODE-1473-length-17246-cov-7.447909_pt1 | contig 17246 bp, 14 predicted proteins | sample MGYA00242462_ERZ724009 | MGnify/ENA metagenome assembly ERZ724009 | reverse complement strand
CTACGGAGCCACACAGCAGGAGGTGAGAAAGAAGCTGGCCCAGCTCACCGCCGCGCTGGATGCCGGTACATACAAGGAGCCCTGCAAGATGACTGTGGGTCAATGGCTGGATATTTGGTCGGCGGACTACCTGGGCGGGGTAAAGCCCTTTACCGTGCGTTCCTACAGCGACCAGATCAGAAACCACATCAAGCCCGCCCTGGGCTCTGTGAAGCTGGAGGCGTTGAACGCCCACACCATCCAAGCGTTTTACAACAGCCTGGGAGCCGAGCGGGAGGGAAAGCCCGGCCTGTCCCCGAAAACAGTAAAGAATGTCCACGGTGTGCTCCATAAGGCCCTCCAGCAAGCCGTGGCGTTGGGATACCTGCGGTTCAATCCCTCCGATGCCTGCACTCTTCCCCGAGTAGTACGGAAACCGATAAAACCTCTGGATGAAGAACAGAGTAAAGCCTTTCTAAAAGCAATCCAGGGCCACCGCTTTGAAAACCTCTTTACTGTGACATTGTTCACCGGTATGCGGGAGGGGGAGGTCTTGGGGCTCATGTGGTCGTGCGTAGACTTTGAGAAGGGGACTATTCTGATAGACAAGCAGCTCCAACAGGAGAAGAAACGGGGCGGGCAATATGTTTTTGCCCCTTTGAAGAATGATAAGGCCCGAACAATTACCCCGGCCCCGTGGGTGATGGATCTGCTGAAACATCATCGGGCACAGCAAGCGGAGCTCCGTTTGAGAGCTGGCCCTATGTGGGAGGATTCCGGCCTTGTGTTCACCAATGAGCTGGGGCACCATTTAGCCCGCTGCACACTTGTAAATGCGTTCAAGGCGGTGGTGACCTCCATCGGCCGCCCCGATGCCCGCTTCCATGACCTGCGGCATAGTTACGCCGTGGCCGCAATCCGCTCCGGGGATGATATAAAAACCGTCCAGGGCAATCTGGGCCACGCCACCGCGGCCTTTACCCTGGACGTATACGGACACGTCACCGACCAAATGAAGCGGGAGAGCGCCGCGCGTATGGAATCCTATATCAAGGACGTTCTGAACCTGTAAAGGGTAAATCAAAGGGTATTCACCCGCGAAAAAGCAAAAGAAAAAGCCTGGAACCATTGCGGTTCTAGGCTTTTCTATTGGCGGAGAGAGAGGGATTCGAACCCTCGAGACGCTATTAACGCCTACACGATTTCCAATCGTGCGCCTTCGACCAACTCAGCCATCTCTCCATGGTGAGTGCTCTATCCTTGCTCGCCCATCAGCCGAGCAGCAGAGATTATTATATCAGCTTTTTCGAATACGTCAAGAGGAAAATTGAAAAAAATCAAAAAAAGAGGGAAGTCAGGAAAACATTGTGCCTTGCCAAGGGGAGGGGAGAGCGGTTACAATCTGGTTACAAAACAAAGAAAGGTTGTGGAACCATGAAAAAGCTGGTACTGGCCGTGGCATTGAGTGCGGCTCTGGTGACCAACGGACAGGCGGCGTCCGCCGGCCCGCTGCGGGTCAACGGCGCACCGGTGGACGCCAGCGGCAGCTATGTCCATCAAAACACTACCTATGTCCCCCTGCGGACGATAACGGAGGCGCTGCGCCCCGATGCAGAGGTGGATTGGGTGAAAGACCGGGCTGTGGTCCGGGCGGAGGGGCTGAAGCTGACGGCCCGGCCGGGTGATGCCTACATAGAAGCAAATGGCCGTACGCTGTATGCCAAAGACGGCGTCCATTTGAAGGCGGGGCGTACGCTTGTGCCGGTGCGGGTGTTGGCAGAGGCGCTGGGCGCCACCGTGGACTGGAATCCGGCCACCGGCGTGGTGTCGGTCAACGGGGGAGGCAGCGCAACGACGCAGCCCGACTACAACCGGGAGGACAAGCTCTACTGGCTGTCCCGCATCATCTCGGCGGAGAGCCGGGGAGAGCCTCTGGAGGGACAGATCGCAGTGGGCAACGTGGTACTTAACCGGGTGGATTCCCCGGACTTCCCGGACACCATCTACGGTGTGATCTTTGACGACCGGTGGGGTGGGCAGTTTACCCCTGTGCGCAATGGCACAATCTATCAGGAGCCCACGGAACAGAGCATTCAGGCGGCCAAGCTCTGCTTGGAGGGGGTCAACGTGGCCAAGGACAGCCTGTACTTCCTGGCGCCGGCGCTGACCAACAACCATTGGATTATGGAAAACAGAACTCACGTCATGACGATCGGCGCCCACTGGTTTTACCGCTGAGCGCGGTGGAGACACGTCCGGACAGCTTTCCGGACGTGTTTCTTTTTGTTATCATTTGTAGCCGAAGGAGAGCTGGAAACATCGAAAAATGTTCTGACGCACAAAGAGAAGGGTGAATTGAAACCATTGCAGCACAATGGATTGAACAGTATCGACAAAACTTCCTCTTGACTTTTTAGGGGAGAATCGGTTACAATACGGTTACAAAACAGTGAACAACAAGTAACAGATTGTAACAGGAGGAATCCTAAGCATGAAGAAACGAGCCCTTTGTGCGCTCGTCAGCCTGGCCCTTTGCGTTACCCTGGCCGGGCAGGCGGCGGCGGCTGAGAGCAGCGTCAGCTTTGTAGTCAATGGGATCACCCTTGCGGCAGATGTGCCCAACCGTGTGGAGGCGCGCACTACCTATGTGTCCTACTGGCCCATCGTGAGCGCCTTGTATCCGAACGCGACGGCGGAGTGGGTCAATGGTCAGGCAGAGGTCAAGGCCGACGGCCTGACCCTCCACATCAAGCCCGGCGCCCAGTATGTCGAGGCCAACGGCCGCTACCTGTACGTGCCGGACGGAGTCAAGTGCGAGGGCTACAGCATCATGGTTCCCATCCGAACCCTGTGCCAGGCGCTGGGCGCCGGCGTGGAGTGGGACGGAACCCAGTCCACCATCCAGATCACCTCTGGCAGCGGGCCCATCCTCTCCGGTGAGCAGGCCTACCAGGCGGACGTGGTGTACTGGCTCTCCCGCATCATCTATGCTGAGAGCGGCAATCAGCCCTTGGACGGAAAGATTGCAGTGGGTAATGTGGTGCTCAACCGGGTGGCCAGCCCCCGGTTCCCCAACAGCGTCTACGAGGTGATCTTTCAGCGCAACCAGTTCACCCCCGCCGCTAACGGAAGCATCAACCGTACCCCCAGCGCTGAGAGCGTGGTTGCCGCCAAGCTGTGCCTGGACGGTGCCAACACTGCGGGCAGCGCCCTGTACTTTGTGAATCCCACAGTGGCCCCCGGAAGCTGGGCCTCCCGGAACCGCCCCTATGTGGCGACCATCGGGGCCCACGCTTTCTACGGGTAAGGCGCGGCAAAAAGCCGAGACCATTGGTCTCGGCTTTTTATTGTGCAAAAGCACAGCAAAATGGCCATGTATCGCCATATTTGCCTGTTGTCATGATATGTGCATCGTGTATGAAATGTCCCGACCGGGAACTGCGGGAGAAAAGGATGGAAATATCCACGCGCGTATGTTAATATAAATACGTATGTCCAAATGATTCAGCATGGAGGGAACTGACTTTGACTTATTTTATGTCCATCTTAATGGGGATTATCCAGGGCGTGGCGGAATTCCTGCCCATCTCCAGCTCCGGCCATCTGGCCCTGTTTCAGACGTTTTTCGGGATGGAGAACATGGAGGAGAAATACATGTTCTTTACCGTCCTGCTCCACTTCGGTACACTGATTTCTGTCTGTATGGTCTACTGGCGGGACATTGTGGATATGATCCGCGAGTTCTTCCTGGGCATTGCCGCCCTGGCCGGGCGGAAGGATACCGGCGTTGCCCCGCCGCCGGCCCGACGGATGGTGATGCTCATCATCATCGCGACCGTGCCCCTGTTTGTGATGGTGTTTTTGCAGGATGCGGTGAACCAACTGTTCTCCAACTCCATCATGGTTTCCTGCGCCCTGCTGGCCACCGGGTTTATCCTGTTTTTCTCCGACCGCATGGCCCGGGGCCACAAGACCGCCAAAAACGCGACGGTGGCGGACGCCTTGATCGTGGGCTGCGGCCAGGCGCTGGCGGTTATCCCCGGCCTCTCCCGCTCCGGCACCACCATCTCGGTTGGCATGATGCGGGGCTTTGACCGGGCCTTCGCCGTGCGCTTCTCCTTCCTTATGTCCCTGCCTGCCGTACTGGGCGCCAACGTCCTGGAAATTAAGGATGCGCTGGCCTCGAACTTCCCCATTGAGGAGCTGCCCATGTACTTAGTGGGCGTAGCGGTGTCCGCTGTGGTGGGGTACTTTGCCATCCGGCTTGTTAAGAGCCTGTCCGATAAGGGGAAATTCGGCAAGTTTGCTTACTACTGCTGGGCGGTTGGCCTGGGCAGCTTGGTAGCGGGCATCGTGAAGATGATGCTGCTCAAGTGACAGAAACCCGATACAAAAGAATGACCCTGGAAAGGATTTGATTTTCAATGGCCACAGCACAGAAGAAGAACGCGGGCGGAAAGCGGACGGCCTCGGGTACGGGAAGGACCGCATCCGGCTCCCGCGCTGCCGGCAGCCGGAAGAAGGCCCCGGCGCCCAGGCCCATCCGTCGGGAGGTGGGGGCGGTGGCCTGTCTGCTGCTGGCCATTTTCTCCGCCTTTGGCTACTTCCATATTCAGGCCATCTTTATCGACTTTTTCTGCGGCTTGGTCAAGGGCCTGATCGGCTACGGCTACTGGCTGCTGCCCCCCATGCTGCTGGTGGCCAGCGGGATCTTGGTCTTCCACCGGGGCCGCCCGGTACGGCTGCGGGTGTGGTGCGCCCTGCTCACCCCAGTGCTGGTGGGCTGCCTGCTCCACCTGATTCTGACCAGGGGCTCCTATGAGTGGAGCCTGGAGCTGGTCAAGACCCTGTGGAGCCAGGGAGAGGCTCTCAAGAGCGGCGGTGTGGTCAGTGGCTTGATCGCCCTGGGGCTGACTGCGGTGTTCAGCAAGTACGGAGCCGGTGTAATCTTCGTCCTGATCGCGGCCATCATGCTGATGGTGGTGTTCCACGTCTCCCCGGTGGATATCGTGGACCGGATCCGTGAGCGGCCCCGGGTGGAGTACGAGGAGGAGGAACTGCCCGAGCCCAAGCCCCGTGAGCGCCGCCGTGCCCCCGAGCCGGAGAGCGCCGCCCGCCGCCAGCAGGTGCCTCAGATCGATATCCCCGTGGACGATGGTCCGCTGGTGGGCAAACGGCCCGAGCCCAAGCCCATTGAGAAGAAGGAGCGCTTTTTCAACCGGAAGCCCTCGGTGCCCACGCCGGACCAGGTATTGGCCGGTGCGGCGGCTGGGGATGTGCCTGAGGCAGAACTCATTGCCGTGTCCCCGCCGCCTGAGACGCCTCAGGAGGCAGTTCAGGCGGCGAAACCGGTGCCGGAACCCATCCCGGAGCCCGCCCCTGCCCCGCCGGTGCCGGAGATTGAGCGGGAGCCCGCTGTGGCCAAGGTGAAGAGGGAGGAGGCTGCCCAGGCGGCGGCCGAGGTGGCCCAGGACATCGCCCGCAAACTGGAGGAGGGGACTCCGGCGGCCTACCAGTATCCGCCGGTTTCGCTGCTGAACGAGGGGGCAGGCGTGTCGGGCGCCGACGTGGCCAGCGAGCTCCAGGCCAATCAGGCCCGCCTGTCCGACACCATCCGGTCCTTCGGAATCGATGCTACCATCGCCAATGTGACCCGCGGCCCATCGGTGACCCGGTACGAGGTGGAGCTGGACCAGGGGGTGCGGCTTAACAAGCTGACCAACCTGGCTGACGATATCGCCCTGGCCTTGGGGGCTACCGGCGTTCGCATCGCCCCCATCCCGGACAAGATCTCCATGGTGGGCATTGAGGTGCCCAACAAGCTCGTCTCCCCGGTCTATATCCACGATGTCATCGACTCCAGTGAGTTCCGGGACAACCCCTCCAAGGTTTCCTTTGCTGTGGGCCGGGACATCAGCAACCGCAATGTGGTGGGCAATATTGCCAAGCTGCCCCACCTGCTCATCGCCGGCACTACCGGCTCGGGCAAGTCGGTGTGTACCAACTCTCTGATTATCTCCCTGCTCTACAAGGCCACCCCTGAGGAGGTGCGCCTCATCATGGTGGACCCCAAGATGGTGGAGCTGGGCATCTACAACGGCATCCCGCATCTGCTCATTCCCGTGGTCACCGACCCCAAGAAGGCGGCGGGCGCCCTCCAGTGGGCGGTGGTGGAGATGATGAAGCGCTACCGGGCCTTCTCGGAGATCGGGGTGCGGGATCTGGCCAGTTACAACGCCCACGCCGCCAAGACCGAGGGCATGGAGAAGATGCCCCAGATTGTGGTGGTCATTGACGAGCTGGCCGATCTGATGCTGGTGGCCGCCAAGGAGGTGGAGGAGTCCATCTGCCGAGTGGCCCAGATGGGCCGCGCCGCCGGCATGCACCTGATCATCGCCACCCAGCGGCCCTCCGCCGACGTGATCACCGGTCTGATGAAGGCCAATATCCCCAGCCGCATCGCCTTTGCCGTGGCCTCCTCCCTGGAGTCCCGCATCATCCTGGACACCACCGGCGCGGAAAAGCTGGTGGGCCGGGGCGACATGCTCTACTTCCCCCTGGGCACCGGCAAGCCCCAGCGGGTGCAGGGCTGCCTCATCTCCGACGAGGAGGTGGCCGCCGTAGTGGGCTTTATCAAGCAGAACAGCGGGTCGGCCGAGTACTCGGAGGAGATCATCCATGAGATCGAGCAGCACGCCGCCGAGAAGGAGAAGGGGAGCAAGGGCGTGGGCGGCTCCGCGCCGGACGAGGTGGGGGACGACTACGACGAGCTGCTCCCCGCCGCCATTGAAGTGGTGGTGGAGACCGGCATGGCCTCCGTGTCCATGCTCCAGCGGCGGCTCAAGCTAGGCTACTCCCGGGCGGCCCGACTGGTGGACCAGATGGAGGAGAAGGGAGTCGTGGGGCCCTTTGAAGGCTCCAAGCCCCGCCAAGTGCTCATTACCAAGGATCAGTGGCAGGAGATGCAGTTTAAGCAGGGGATGGTGGACGCTGCCCCAGAGCCCGTCCCCGACGAGCTGGAATTTGAGGGCGACGCCATCCCCCAGAGCCGGGATTTGCCCCCGTTTGATATGGAGGATTGAGAGCGATGGAGCACTATGTCATCAAGCCCGCCGGGGAGGCGGGGGAAGCGGCGGTTCACGCCGGCCTGCGGGCCTATAACCGCACCTTTGTCTCCGATACGGCGGATCTCTCCCTGGTGGTGGAGGACGGGGCCGGACAGATCATCGGCGGCTGCAATGCCTTCCGGATGGGGGAGCTGGCCCTGCTGGACGTGCTGTGGGTGGCGGAGTCCCGCCGGGGCACCGGCCTGGGGGCCTGCCTCCTGGCCCAGCTGGAGCAGGACGCCGCCCGCCAGGGTGCGAAGCGCCTGGAGCTGAACACCTTTGGATTTCAGGCCCCCGGCTTCTATGAAAAGCTGGGCTACCGCCGCTTCGGCGCAGTGGAGCCCGCCGTGGGGGAGTACGGCCACTACTTTTACGTGAAAGAGCTCTAACAGGACGCAGATAAGCCGGATGGGCGCGGTCAAACGACCGCGCCCATCCGGCTTATGATGTAGAAATGGAGGAAGGAAGTAGAAATCAGAATCAGAAGTCGACCTCAGTGCCGTAGTAGATGCAGGTAAACAGCTTGGCCATGGTGGCGGGATCGATGGGGCGGGGGTTGGAGCCGGTGCAGGCGTCGCCCACCGCGTTGGCGGCGATGGCGTCCAGCTTCTCCTTGAACTCGTCTTCAATAATGCCGAAGTCCTTCAGGGTGTTGGGGATGCCCATGGCATCGTTCATGGAGCGGATCTTGGCGCGCAGGCCCTCCACCAGCTCGGCGGTGGTGTCGCCGACGACGCCCATGGTGCGGGCAATGTCGGCGTACCGCTCGGCCACGCCGTCGGCCTTGGCGTTGTAAGCGATGACGTAGGGCAGGTACATGGCGTTGGCCAGGCCGTGGGTGATGTGGCCGGTGGAGAAGGCCGCGCCGGTCTTGTGGGCCATGGAGTGGACGATGCCCAGCAGGGCGTTGGAGAAGGCCATGCCGGCCAGGCACTGGCCGTAGTGCATCTCCTCGCGGCAGCCCATGCCGCCGTTAAAGGAGCGGAGCAGATCCTTCTCCACGATGTGGATGGCCTTGAGGGCCAGGGGATCGGTGAACACGGTGTGGAGGGTGGACACATAGGCCTCGATGGCGTGGGTCAGGGCGTCCATACCGGTGTGGGCCACCAGCTTGGGGGGCATGGTCTCGGCCAGGGCCGGGTCGATGATGGCCACGTCGGGGGTGATGTTGAAGTCGGCCAGGGGGTACTTGATGCCCTTCTGGTAGTCGGTGATGACGGAGAAAGCGGTGACCTCGGTGGCGGTGCCGGAGGTGGAGGGGATGGCGCAGAACCTGGCCTTCTGGCGCAGCTCCGGGAAGCTGAAGGGGGTGATCAGATCCTCAAAGGTGGTCTCCGGGTACTCGTAGAAGGCCCACATGGCCTTGGCCGCGTCGATGGGAGAGCCACCGCCCATGGAGATGATCCAATCGGGTTCAAACTCCCGCATGACTGCCGCGCCGCTCATCACGGTTTCCACAGAGGGATCGGGCTCTACGTTCTCGATCAGGCGGGTCTCAATGCCGGCCTCCTTCAGATAGCCCAGGGCCTTGTCCACAAAGCCGAACTTCTTCATGGAGCCGCCGCCCAGCACCAGCACCGCACGGGAGCCCTTCAGATTCTTCAGATTTTCCAGCGCATTGGCGCCATAATAGATGTCTCTGGGAAGCGTAAAACGGGACATAACAGGTACCTCCGTGTATACGTGAATTTTAAATCGTTAAAAGTTTAACGATTTACCGGAACCTATTATGGCACATTGTTAATTCCCTGTCAATCGGTTTTGCAGAAACTGTACGTTCCAAACTTCGCGTTTCAGATTACCAGCGTCCCATTCTCGTCCTCCTGGAGCAGCAGAATGCGCTCCTGGCGGCCATCGGCGGCATCCACGTAGACCAGCACGTGGCCGCCGGAGGCGTTCTGGCACTTGAATTCGTGGCACAGCACCTCGTACTCGCCGCCGGTGGGGATCAGGGCGAGCTGGTGGGCCAGAACGGTGAGGGAGCCGTCCACCTGGGCGGCCGCCTCCGCCTCGGAGACGGCGGGGGCGGGGAGGGTACGGTCCCCGTGGTTCATGAGGTAGCCCTCCGACTCAAAGCTCACCACATCCCCGGTGTCCAGCGCCACACCCACCTTGACCAGATCGGGGTAGCAGTACACGCCGTCCTGGCGGGAGGCAAAGTGGACAGTGAGTATGCCGCCCTGCTGGATGGAGTAGCTGGGGTCCATATCCTGGTAGCCCCGCTCGGACAGAAACTCCGCAGCCTTCTGCCGCCCCTCCTGGGCGGAGAGGGACGCCTCGCCCACCGGCCGGGAGGAGAGTACCTGGAGCACCTGGCCGCCCTGCCGGGTGACCTCTACATAGAGCTCGCCGCCATTCACCAGGGCGGAGAAGCCCCAGGTGGGGAGCTGTCCCTCGCCCTGGGCGCTGAGGGTGAAGATGTCCTCCCGTAGCCCCAGAAAGGCCGCCGCGGCCCTGCGGGCCTCCGCCTCGGAGACCTGGGGCAGCCCCTCCAGCATCTTGGGCGTGCGGCCCGACAGGTGGTCGGAAAAGGGGCCGTCGTAGATCAGGGCGGGCACCTCGGGGAAGTCGGCCTCCACCGTCTGGAAGGCCGAGCCGGCGGGGAGTTCACCCAACTCCGTGGCATTGGACAGCCGTGCCTGAACGGTCTCCACATCCTCCGGCCGGATGGTGCCCGCGTCCAGCTCCGCCAGCAGGCTCTGGAGGGCGCCGGACAGGGTGGAGGCGGCCCCCGCCAGGCCGCGCAGGGTCTCCCGGTGCGCCTCGGTGCACGCCGTCTCGCCGTAGGCGTCCCGGGCCAGGGCCATGGCGTAGTCGCCGGTTTTGGCCAGGAAGGCGGCGGTTTGCTCCAGCTCTACGTTGCCGTAGGGCAGCTCGCCCAGAGCCGACTGAGCGGCCAGCGCCTTGCTGTAGGCCTGGGCGCACAGTGCGGAGAACAGCTCGGGACTGGTGGCGTAGGTCACCTTTCGGAGGGCGACATCCAGCTCGCCCGCCGCCGTGGCCAGCTCGGTGAAGGCGTGCTGATAGGTGTTGTCCAGCATGCGCCGGTACTGTGCCGCCCGGGCGTGGCCCTGTACTGCAAACCCGGCGGTCACCGCGAAGGCCCCCGCCAGAAAGCTGGCGGCCAGCACCTGTTTTCTCCGTTTCTCCATGACAAAACGCCCCCTTTTACGGCTAGGTTGCGTAAAAGGGGGCGTTTTATGTGCGGTAAATATAAGCTAAAGAAGGGGGCGAAGCCGCGCAAAAAGGTTGAGCAGATCATCGGAGGCCTTCACGCCCAGAAGAGGAATTTCCAAGCCGGCCGCCTGAATCCGATCTTCCAGCGCGCCGAGGAAAAGGCCACGGCCGGGCATCTCTTGATTGCGGTCGGACGTGGTTTCCACTCCGCAGTTGGGGGAGCGGTTTGCGCCCAGAAACGCAACGATGCGAAACCCGTATCTGTGGTACTCCAGCACCTGATGCATGACAGATTCAACTAGGTCCTCCAGTATCCGGCTGGGGGCGGGCGCCTGCATGGCGGCACGAATACGGGTGTTTTCTTCTGTGACCGGGGACTGCGCGCCCAGCCTGTTTCCACGGTCCAGCCCAAGGCAGCAGAGCTCCGGGCAGGGAAGCTGAACGATTCCCACCTGATGTTCCAGAAAGAACTGCACCAGCTCTCGGAAAGCGGCCGGATATACAGCGGTTCCGTCGGAGATGGCGTTTTGGTTCAGCAGGCAGTGGGCTAGAAACACCACTTTTCTACTGCGGCCGTCGGCAAACATCTGCATTTTTCTCACCATTCACGGCTGGGCTCAGCCGCCCAGCTTGTCCAGCCCAAGACGGAGGCGGCGCAGGCACTCGTCCTTCCCCAGAATGTGGCAGATCTCCACCGCGCCGCCGGGGGTGACCGCCTTGCCCGCCGCGGCAATGCGCACCGGCCACATGAGGGTGGCGTTTTTGACCTCCAGAGACTCGGCCAGGCCGATCAGAGCGTCATGAATCCCGTCCACGGTCCAGTCGGCCAGCCCCTCCAGGGCGGGAAGGACGGCCTCCAGCATCCGCCGGGACACCTCCGGATTGGTCTTGGACTTCTTGTTGGTGAACAGCCCCGCGTCGTAGTCGGGCAGGGCGTCAAAAAAGTCCAGCTTCTCTGGGATGTCGGTGAGACGCTCGCACCGGGCCTGGAGCAGCCCGGCGATCTCCTCCGTGGAGAGGGCGGGATTCTGCACCGCCTGGCGGATGTAGGGCAGGGCGGCCGCATGGAAGGCCTCGGGGCTCATCTCCCGAAGGTAGTGGGCGTTGAAGTAGGTCAGCTTTTCGATGTCGAAGATGGCGGGGGACTTGGAGATGCCGCCGATGTCGAAAATCTCCGCCAGCTCGGCCAGGGTAAAGAACTCCCGCTCGGCGTACTCGCCTCTGGGAGACCAGCCCAGCAGGGTGACGTAGTTGACCACCGCCTCGGACAGATAGCCCATGGCGATGAGATCCTCGTAGGAGGGGTCGCCCTTGCGCTTGCTCATCTTGTTGTGGGCGTCCCGCATGACGGGGGAGCAGTGGATATAGGTGGGTACGTCCCAGCCGAAGCCCTGGTACAGCAGATTGTACTTGGGGGCGGAGGACAGGTACTCGGAACCCCGCACCACGTGGGTGATGCCCATCAGGTGATCGTCGATGACGTTGGCAAAGTTGTAGGTGGGCAGGCCGTCCCGCTTGATGAGCACCTGGTCGTCCAGTGTGGAGTTCTCTACGGTAATGTCCCCGAATACGGCGTCGGAGAAGACGGTGGAGCCCTCCGCGGGGATCTTCTGGCGGATGACGTAGGGGGCGCCGGCGGCCACCTTGGCCCTGGCCTCCTCCAGGCTCATGTCCCGGCAGGGGTCGGCCGCCCGGTCAAAGTTGCCGGAGTCCTCCTCAGACTCGGTCTTTTCGCAGAAGCAGTAATAAGCGTGGCCCTTCTCCACCAGCAGCTCGGCGTACTTGCCGTACAGCGCCCGGCGCTCGGTCTGGATGTAGGGTCCCACCGGGCCGCCGATGTCGGGGCCCTCGTCCCAGGTCAGGCCGCACTTGCGCAGGGTGGCGTAGATGACCTCGGTGGCGCCCTCCACCAGGCGGCCCTGGTCGGTATCCTCAATGCGGAGGATGAACTTGCCGCCGCTGTGGCGGGCGATGAGCCAGGTGTAGAGGGCGGTGCGGAGGTTGCCCACGTGCATGTAGCCCGTGGGGGAGGGGGCGAAGCGGGTGCGGACGCCGTCCTTGGGGATGCGGGCTTCCATCTCCTCAAACCAGTTCAGATCCATTGAAAAGACTCCTTTTTTAAACTTCATCACATTATTCTATATTTTTCGCCTAAGGATTGTCAAGGCCATTTGGATATGATATGATAAACCAATATGGGGCATTGTACCCAATGAGCCAAAAATCACTCGTAAGAGGTGTGTTTTAGAATGGAAAACCAGAAAAAAGTCATGCTCTCCGGCATCCAGCCCAGCGGCGAGCTCCACCTGGGCAACTACCTGGGGGCCATCAAGAACTGGGGCGCCCGGGCGGACGAGTTCGACTGCTTCTACTTTATGGCCGATATGCATACCATCACCGTGCGCCAGACCCCGGCGGAGCTCCGCCGCCGCACTCTGGAGCAGGTGGCCCAGTACATCGCCTGCGGTCTGGACCCGGAGCGCAACACAATTTTTGTCCAGTCCCACGTGCACCAGCACGCGGAGCTGGCCTGGGTGCTGGAGTGCTACACCATGTTCGGCGAGCTGTCCCGCATGACCCAGTTCAAGGACAAATCCGCCAAGCACGCCGACAACATCAACGCCGGCCTGTTTACCTACCCCTGCCTGATGGCGGCGGACATCCTGCTCTACCAGCCGGACTTTGTGCCGGTGGGGGAGGATCAGAAGCAGCACGTGGAGCTGACCCGCAACGTGGCCCAGCGCTTCAACCACGTGTACGGCGACGTGCTCAAGGTGCCCGAGCCCTACATCCCCAAGATGGGCGCGCGGGTGATGAGCCTGAACCAGCCGGACACCAAGATGAGCAAATCCATCCCCGAGGGCTGCGTGTTCCTGATGGATAAGCCGGAGGACATCCTGCGCAAGTTCAAGCGGGCCATCACCGACAGCGACACTGAGCGCTGCGTCCGATTCGACCGGGAGAACAAGCCGGGCGTGTCCAACCTGATGAGCATTTATTCCGCCGTCACCGGCAGGAGCTTCGAGGCCATTGAGGCGGAGTTCGACGGCAAGGGCTACGGCGCGTTCAAGCCCGTGGTGGGCGAGGCCGTGGTGGAGATGCTCCGGCCCATCCAGGAGGAGACCCGCCGCCTGCTCTCCGACAAGGCCTATCTGGAGGGGGTCTACCGCGCCGGCGCGGAGAAGGCGTCCTACGTGGCGGAAAAGACTCTTCGCAAGGTCTACAAAAAGGTGGGCTTCCTGGCCCGGTAATAAGATAAGGAGCAAATTCCCATGCCAAGAAATCTGGATCTTCCCCTCATCGGCATCGTGGCCGCCGCCCTGGTGGTGGCCCTGGTGGTGGCCCTGGTGGCCACTCCGGTGGTGAAAAACCTGGCCATTCGGGTCAAGGCGGTGGATGTACCCAAGGACGGCCGCCGCATGCACGACCACCCCATCCCCCGCATGGGCGGACTGGCCATCTTCCTGGGCTTCCTGCTCAGCGTCCTGCTCTTTCTGGACTTGAACGCCCAAATGCGGGGGATGCTGCTGGGGGCGGTCATCATCGTCGTGCTGGGCATCTTTGATGATATCTACTCGCTGCGGGCCATGTTCAAGTTTGTGGTGCAGATCATCGCCGCCCTGGTGGCGGTGCTCTCGGGCAACGTGATCGAGACGCTGTCCAACCCCAACGTGTTTTCCGCGGATCCCTACTGGAATCTGGGGATTCTGGCGGTGCCCGCCACGGTCATCTGGATCGTGGCCATCACCAACGCCGTCAACCTGATTGATGGCCTGGACGGCCTGGCCTGCGGCGTATCCACCATCAGCTCCATGACCCTGCTGGTGATCGCCCTGGTGGTCAGCGAGGGCAACGTGGCCATTCTCATGGCCGCCCTGGCGGGCGGGTGTATCGGCTTTCTGCCCTACAACATGAATCCCGCCAAGATCTTCATGGGGGACACGGGCTCCACCTTCCTGGGCTATATTCTGGCGGTGGTGTCGATTCAGGGCCTGTTCAAGTTCTATACCATTATCTCCTTCGCGGTGCCCTTCCTCATGCTGGGCCTGCCCATCTTCGACACCTGCTTCGCCTTCATCCGCCGCATTGCCCATGGACAGAGCCCCATGCACGCCGACCGCAGCCACGTGCACCACCGGCTTATCGACATGGGCTTCAACCAGAAGCAGGCGGTGGCGGTGCTGTATGTCATCAGCGCCATCCTGGGCCTGTCCGCCGTTGTGCTCACCACCAGCGGGCCGGTGAAGGCCATGCTGCTCCTGCTGGCCCTGTGCTTCGCGGGGGCGATCTCCGCCCGGATTTTCCTGGGCGCCAACGGTAAGAAAAACGACGGTGAGAAGCCGGACGAGAAGGGGGAAGAGAAATGAAGCAGGTGCGCGTCATGACCATCTTCGGCACCCGGCCGGAGGCCATCAAGATGGCTCCCCTGGTGGCGGAGCTCCAGCGCCGTCCGGGCCTGGAGCCGGTCTGCTGTGTGACGGCCCAGCACCGGGAGATGCTCGATTCCGTGCTGGAGATCTTCCAGCTCCGGCCCGATTACGATCTGAACATCATGGAGCCCCGCCAGACCCTCTCCACCATCACCTCCAAGTGCCTGCTGGGCATGGAGGGGGTGCTGGAGCAGGCCAGACCCGACCTGGTGCTGGTCCACGGGGACACCTCCACAACCTTCGCCGGGGCGCTGGCCGCCTTTTACCACCAGATCAGGGTGGGCCATGTGGAGGCGGGACTCCGCACGGGTGACAAGTATTCTCCCTTTCCGGAGGAGATGAACCGCAAGCTGGTGGGCGACATCGCCGACCTGCACTTCTGCCCCACACGGGCCAACCGCGCAAACCTGGAGCGGGAGGGGATCACCGACGGGGTGTTTGTCACGGGCAATACCGTGATCGACGCCCTCAAGACCACGGTTGTGAAGGATTATCACTTCACAACGGATCTCCTCAACCATCTGGACTACACCGGCCGAAAGATCATCCTCGTGACCTGCCACCGGCGGGAGAACTACGGCCAGCCCATGGCCAACATCATGACGGCTCTGCGCCGGGTGGCGGACGCCTTCCCGGAGGTGGAGCTGGTCTACCCGGTTCACCTGTCCCCGGTGGTGCGGGAGGCGGCGGGGAAGTACCTCGGCGGCCACGACCGTATCCACCTCATTGATCCGCTCTCCGCCGACGAGATGCACAACCTGATGGCCCGGGCCTATCTGGTCATGACCGACTCGGGCGGACTGCAGGAGGAGGCCCCCGCACTGGGGCGGCCGGTGCTTGTCCTGCGGCGGGAGACCGAGCGGCCCGAGGCGGTGAAAGCGGGGACCGTGAAGATCGCGGGGACGGAGGAGAACGTCATCTTCTCCATGGCCTCCGAGCTGCTCACCGCTCCGGCGGCCTACGCCGCCATGGCCCACGCCGTCAATCCCTACGGCGACGGTCACGCCTGCCGCCGGATCGCCGACGCCATTGAGTGGAAATTCGGCCTGCGGGCCGAACAGCCGGAGGAATTCCGGGCATAACGCGGTCCGAGCGGAGAGGAGGGAACAGGCGTGGAGCGCAGAAAGCGGAATCTGCTGGTGGTACTCATCGGCATCGTCATCGTGGTGGCCATGGTGTCCAGCTTTGGACTGGGCCTCTTTGCACCGGACACGGCGAAGATCGTGCTGCCCACGCCGGAGGTCTCCCAGCAGCCGGGGGGAGAGCCTGGCGAGCAGAGCGGTCTGGTGCTGGTGGACGTGACGCCGGAGACGGTGCAGAGCGTCATCCGGGATACCCTCTCCCGCCCGGACCGCTACACTCGCGCGGTCACGATCGAGGACTTCTGGGGCGAGGGAGAGAGCGGAACCACCCATGCGGACGTGTGGGTGGACGGCGGCTGGACCCAGACGGAGGCAGCCCTGCCAGGCGGGACGGTACGTTACTCCATCGTGGGCGACGGGCAGTTCTGGCTGTGGTATGGAGGCGACCGCACGGCCCTTTCCGGTCCGGCGGACGGGCACTCGGCGGATCTGGAGGGCCAGCGCATCCCCACCTATGAGGACGTACTGGAGCTGGAGCAGGATGCCATTGCCGCCGCCGGATATGAGGAGAAGGGCGGCCTGGCCTGCATTTATGTGGAGACAGGCGAGGACGCGCTGGGCTATGTGGAGAAGTACTGGGTCTCCGTGGACAGCGGCCTGTTGGTGTGCGCCGAGCAGTGGAAAGGGGAGGAGCTGACCTACCGGATGACCTCCTATGCGGTGTCGACGGACCGTACCCTCTTCGGACTCACGGAGTTTGCGCTGCCGGACGGCACAGTGCTGCATACGGTAGAGGAATAACGGGCGGCCGGCAGGGGGCCGGCCGCCCGTTATTCCAGCCCCAGCAGCAGGAGCAGCCCCAGGGTGATGACCAGTTCCATGTCGTCCCCCTCCAGAAAGAGGAACAGGAGGATGAGCAGGAGCAGGACATCGCCGGTGTCGAGGCCGTCCAGCTTGAGGCCCCGAAGCAGCTTGCCCAGTCCTGAGGCGGGCTTGGCGGATTCCGGCGCCTCGGCGTCCGGCTCCGGCGGGGGCGCGTCGGGAGGGACGGTCTGGGTGGGAGGGGCATCCTCCTCCACGACCCGGGTGTAGGAGGCGCCATTGGGTATGTAGCGGTTATACATCGTCCTTCCCCTCCTCTCGGCGGCTCTGGAAGAGCTGGAAGGCCACCCGGATGACCCGGGCCAGCTTGGCGATCTGAACGGCCTTGTCAACCTTTGCATACCGCTCCGGCTTGACAAAAGGCTTGAGAGCATTGAGCAGGGCCACCTTGCGGTCGTCAGTGGCGGAGTACTCGGAAAAGAGGCGCAGACCGGCCTGGAGAAGCTGGGGATCCAGCTCGGACAGGGCGGAAAGCGGGTTGCTGTCTCCGCCGCCGCCCAGCATGCCCAGCAGGGCGGACCAGTCGGTGGCGCCGGCCTGCCCGGCCGCCTCTCCCGCGGGCCCGGCCTCCGCCGGTTCTGCGGCGGGGG
>ENA-UONU01001460-UONU01001460.1-human-gut-metagenome-genome-assembly--contig:-CS51-NODE-1460-length-17398-cov-4.292452_pt1 | contig 17398 bp, 11 predicted proteins | sample MGYA00242462_ERZ724009 | MGnify/ENA metagenome assembly ERZ724009 | reverse complement strand
AATATCCTGTAAATATGTGTCCGCATTAGGAATAACAAACATATCCTGAAGATATCCGAAACCAAGATATGATGCCCAAAATCTCCACGCACGCATTGCCATACTGTCTACCGAAATACCAGTTTTTAGCGTCATAAGCGAAGCCATATTTGCCACATTCTGTTCACCGTGCAATATTTCTTCTCCCATATCAAAATATGCCTTCGTCACTTTATAAAACTGCCCTTCACGAAACTGATTTAGCTGTCCATTGATATAGGAACGCATAGTATCCATGTTTTTCAATACAGACGCATCAATCGCTACAGATAAAACGTTGTCTGTAACGGTAATTAATTGTAATTCTTCCGCAGCATTTCTATAATCATTATAGTAGCTTGATTTTTGATTCAGGTAAGACGGCTCCATCTTCTCTTTAACTTCTGAGGTAGACATTGCCTTCTTCTCCACTATTTTACACAGTGTGTATACACGCTCCGGAATAGCTGGTGTCACCATCTTATTTTGAAACATTTTTTCACCTCATCTCAGCACATATATCATTTGCCAACACAACTCTTCCCTCAATTACATCTGCAATACTTTTCCCAATCACTGGCAGGAAAAAGTTTTCAGAAAGAATATGTACAATATGTATTCCTAATTTGTGTTGCAAATATTTTGTGACTAATTTATATATCTTAAAAACCTCACTTTCATCATCTGGATAAAGAATAGCAACCATTCCAGATACAAAGTAATAGTTGCCTTTTTTTAACAACTCTTTTAAGTCACCTGAATTTACAACAAATAACGTTTTTCCATCAGAAACACTTCCATAAAAGTCAATCTCTTGAAGCTGACTGTTAGATGCAACAAGCGTAGATAATCTTTGACTTTCTAAAAATTTAATTACTTTCTTCTTTTCCTCTGAACCTGCAAGAACAATCAACTCATCCTGTGATTCAAAAATCTTCTTCTGATCCATTTCAACTGCAGAAATAGGGGTCTTTATGCTCTTTTTTAGTGGAAATGCAAGAGTGTCTCCACTGTTTTTTCTTAAGTGTGCATTACAGCCTGCACAATACTCATACACTTTGTCATAAGTATCAAAAAACATTTCAGACCAACATTCACCCTCACTTCTAGTTATTGCTCTTTCTATCGTCAGATATGCGTCATTATAGTATGCCCATTCCTGCGAACGTATTTCTTCAATCAAGAGTGTTTGTTCATCACCTTTATTTAACAAAAAATCATTTTCGATGCTAATTGAAAAAATATAAATACCATTGTCATTAGTAATATCAATGATTTCAATCAAACCATAACGCCTTAAAAGAAGTAACACATAAATGTTCCAATTCATATCGGCATCCGATACCGGTCTATCATCCCATTCATCTTTTGTATGATAATTAGGTTTTATAGCAGTATTTATATGAATAATAGCACCATCTCTAATTGACAACTTATTATTAAACATGCTATCCCAACGTCCAATTATTTTCTCTGTAGTCATAACACGTTTACTAATTCTCTGAAATGCAAACTTAAGATCCTCTACATATGTACACATTACACTTAAGCATGGTAATTGATCTCGTCCACCACGTCCAAGCTCCTGGTAATACGCATTAGGATTTTGTGGAATATAAAGATGTAATACTGTTCTAACATCCGGCTTATCTACACCAACCCCAAAAGCAGAAGTTGCTATCATTATTTCAAACTTATTCGCTTTCCATTCTTTTAGCAATTGCTCCCTAATATCATTACTTGTTAAACCTGTATATGTTCGAGTATTTCTGATTCCATTGTCACATAACAGTTTTTTCACTTTTTCTGCATCATCAGGCCGAGCAACATAAATGATCATTGGATGTGGTAGTTTTCTGACTAATTCTATAGTCTTTTTATCTTTATTTTTATATCCTTTTTCCTTCAATATGATATATCTTGGCTCATGCCGCAATTCATCGCATCGTACTTCAATCCATTTATTTCCATCAGAAAATAACTTTTTCAGTACTTCAATGCTTTTACTTTCAAATGTGGCAGATAATAAAATCGTTCTAATACCTGGATTATTTAGCAATAATTTTTTTCTCCACGCCTCTAAGCATTGATAATCAACTCTGAATGATCCTCCCCAATCAACCACAATATGAGCTTCATCAATTACAATATTTTTTATGTAATGCTGCTTATTTGCCACCTTTAAAACACTTTCAAAAGCTTGATTATTCATTAACGCTTCTGGTGAAATGAACAGTAGTCGTGCAGTTCTATTTTGAATAGCATTTATGATTGGGGTAACTTGTACACCGCTTTTATAAGAAAACACCTCTTGATCCACAGTTTTGCTTTTAATAATCTGTTTCGCAGCAAGAATCTGATCATCTGCTAAAGAAACAGTTGGAACAACTACAATTGTTAATCCTTCTGTCTGATATCCCAACATCTGTGTAATAAGACTTTTTCCACCACCAGTCGGTAACGCTACCAATGTCGTATAACCATCAGGTGTTCTCAACGCTCCGTAAACTGCTAGTTTTTGAGACATAGATTTAAAAGCAGAAAATCCGGTAAGCGAATATATCAATGAATCTGTAGTCAAATTACAATCCTTTTTCACATCTTCTGAAGAATAACTCCTCATAAACGCAGATTCTGCCAATTCTGAAGAAACTCCCTCCGGAAATCGAAACGTAGCGTAGTATTTTCCATTAGCCACATCCTTTTTTATTGCATACGGATTATCGTCAGGAATAATAACATTACTAAGAGAAAGCGATGTTTCAAACACTAACAAATAGTCTCGAAGTGCAATAAAAAAATCATCCCTATAGATTGTATCTTTCTTTTGCAATTCATTCGCTATCACGAGTCGCTTTGCAGTTCTAACATAAAATGATTGCAATGCATCCATTTCTATACTGGTATCAAACTCAGGCTTCTGATTCTCTCCAGAAAAATATGATTGCATTCGATCAATAATTGTTTCTTTATTCATTCTCAGTTTTTACCCATCCATACAAACGCAGCTGATTCTAAAACTAATCTTGGTCTCTTTATTGCATTTAGAATAATAGCCTGAGTCTCTTTTAATTCCTCAAGCCCTTCTTGCGAGATACCAAAATAATCCGCATTCGCAGCTCTTGCTGAAAGTGTCCTTTCCATTTCTTCTCTAGCTCCACGTATATTGGATCTTCGTACAAAAACATCCATTGCCTTCTCTGAAGCTTCTTTTTTTGCGTTGTCTACTAAATCAATCCAATTTTCTTCGGAATACTCTTGCTTAAACCAATCAATATTGCTCATTCCATCTATTTCATCTTTTAAGAATCCATGTCCACCTCCACGTTTCCCAAGATGCACAACATTTTGGGGCTTGAATCCAGACTCCACAAGGCGCATATACTCTCGAACAACTTGATTGTCGTCGATTTCATCATCGTTCTTTATCGAAACAGCAACAACAACTTGCTCAGACATCAAGTAATTTCTATACGGGCTTAACGCATAGACAGAAACACCATTATCCATAAGATAATCAATGTTTGGTGCCAGTGACCAAGTAAACACTAATCCTGTCCAATCTAGATTGGACTGAAACGCGAAAGCACTAGCTTGCCCTTTACAAGAATGAATCGCATTATCAACAATACAATCAAACACGGCATCCCCTGGTGCAAAGAAATGAAGGTAATCATTTTCAATAGCTTTTTTTCTAATAAATGTACCTCTTATTGAACCAGCAACATTTTTGATTGCTTTCGAACGATCATATGCTCCTTGAACACGAGTAGTAAAAGCGTTCTGTGCTGAATTCAAATATTCATTCCATCTAGGTGGAATAAGTAAAGCATTTATCGCTGATTTAGGAACAAACGAACTTGCGGAATACGTAATTATTCCTAGCTTACTTGTTGTACCATGAAATCCTGCTAAACTTGCCCAATTTGTCATTGTATTCGCAAACAGCTCATTTTCGTTTTGAGAGTAGTAATCTATCAAGCGTTTCAATTCGTTGTACATTGGTCGATAAATAAATCCTGCCGCATCGAAATTTTGCTCTTTTCTAACGATTGCACGCATTTCATCAGCCGACTCTATAATTCCAGGAATTTTTTCAAAAAGGCCATGTTTGAAATCATTCTGAATTGCAGAAATTATTTCACTATTGATTTCCTTCATGATGATTTCCATTCCGCTTAAAGATTGAGTAAATATCTTTAGTCCTTCGTTCCAGAAATTAAACAATGCTTCTTCAAATGTTTCCAATGTATAAATCACAACAGAATGAACTATTGGTCTCGAAGGATCTCTTTCTAATCGGTCCAATCGACCAATTCGCTGCTCAATCATATTGGCGTCCCAAGGAAGATCGATGTGGACGATATAATCCGCACACTGAAAATTCCTTCCTTCTCCACCAGTGTAATCACAAAGCATTATCCTGCAACTTCTATCATTTTGAAATCTATAAGCATTTAGTTCGATCTCGTCCTTTGACATACCAGCTCCAAAGAAACTAACCTCTTCCTTCGAAAAAATGCCTTCCAATATCTTTCGATAAGCATCAAATGTTCCCTTGTAATTAGTAAACAATACAATTTTTTGATCGAACAGTTCTTCATAAACTGCATTAATAACCGTAAGTAATCTGGTTGAATAGAAGTCCAAATAGTAATCAGGATCATCAATCACTTTAGAGATTTCATTTATTATATTTTGCTCAAAACTTTTCCATCTTTCGGCATTAATCTTAATCCCTTCACTTACATGAACGCCTTTTTCCTCCACTTCCTTGATAGCATCTTCAAAAGCCCATGGAGAACTAAAAAATGCACTTAATAACGGCCTAATAATCGACTCAACACATTGACTATTTTCTTTAGTAATCTCTAAAATCCAATTACTTAATAATTCATATGTCAATGCTTCGTATACATTTTTATCACTATCTAATTCATATGTCTGTGTTTCTAATTCTCGAATTGGCAGTAATCTTTCATCATCTTCAGTTACTTCTAATAACTTTCTTCTATTTCTGATAATATTACTTTCAATCTGATAATTACTGCATATATACGAAATCATAACTTTAATCGCATATACACCCAGATTATTTTCTTCAAATGAAATCGCCTCAAACAACTCATTCAATCTGCTATCATCTAAATCATCACAGATTTCTTCTAATCCCTCTTGAATCTCTTCGAACAAATCCTGACAATCTTCAGATTCATGAGGGTCTTCTTCCTCATCAATTGCATCGTCTATTGTCTCCTCAAAATCACTTAAATCATCGAGGATAAGTGCTGTTTTCTGTATAATATGGCTCTGTTTGTCTATTAATTCACCAAACTTTTCCTCCGTAAACGAATCATATTTGCTTGGCAAAAGCAATCTGAGCAAACCCAAATATTCAGCTCTTCTTTGTTGAACTGGTGTTGCACTCAATAACAAAATATTTCTTGTTCGTCTACTAATATTATGAATAGACTCATATTGTCCGGAATCTGAAAGATATCTATGTACCTCATCTATGATTACAAAATCCCAACTAGTGTTTTGATCAAGCAGACTAATTTCACTTATGGTTTTCACAACCACACAATTGTGATTACTATCCTCACCTTGCTCAATGTTAAATTTCAAAAACAGTTCTGTTATCCACTGTTCCTTTAAAGTCTCTGGAACAATGATCAATGCTTTTTTATCACTTCTGTCTTTCATATATATTTTAAAAACAGAAATAGCTTCTATTGTTTTTCCCATTCCAACTTCATCGGCAAGCATATAGCGGCAAGGTTCTTCCTGCAAACATCTCATAATAGAATTCACCTGATGAGGTAATAAGTATATTTTAGAACCCGCCAATTCTTTAAAACCATAAATAGAATTATCTAAGACATTCATGCTCTTGGATACAATTGAATGCCCTAAATACCAACATGGATTTTGAAATTCATACCGTTTTAATTGCTCTGTAGGATCCACTCTCCCGTTGTTAAATGCTGCAACTATATTTTTCTCACATTGACGGAATATCTCCTTACTCTCTTCATCCTGCAAATAATAGTAGTAAAACTGATCTTTTGCTCGTACACAGGATAAAACTTTACATCGACGATTCTTGGCAAATACACTGGAGCCTAGGAAGAATGTACAACGCTGGGCCATGCTTTGTGGAATTTCTATTTCTCCCTTTGGAAGATTTTCAAAAAACATCAAATAACTTAATGGATCATATATTCTCACCTTAACTGTTTTCTTAAATTGGTCCACTTTTGTAATCTGTCCACACACAAATACACGAGGGTCTGTCATACTCTCTTTGTCGGCAGGACATCTTACATACATTTTTTCTACCAACATAACATCTCTCCAATCAATCTCTTGATTTGCTATAGTAAGCAGTACACAATTCTCGATTTGCACAGAATTGACACCATGCATCGACATTAACCATGTAGTCTACTCCCTTAAGCATCTCCTGATTCAGTTTCTCGGCTATCTGTTCCGCGCTAACATTCGGAAACTTATCTTGCATTATATCCACGCCAGCATTTTTCGAATTCTCTAGTTTTTTATGGATAAATAACTCTCGAATCATCATGTAACGACGCTCTTCTGAAGATAACACTGAAAACTTCTTTGCCTTCCCACTCACCAATCTATTTCGAATATTGTTAATAACATCTATTCGATTTACACTTTGAGCAAATGGGAAAAATCTCTTTAGCTCTTCATATTTTTCATCCAACTTATCAATTAGGATTGCCTCACTAATTGGCTTTCCTTGCATATCCTCCTTGATTGCATTTTCGAGCATCACCTCAAGATATTTTAGCAAAAGAAAATTGTCTTTATATACTGTATTACTCTCAACTAATGACTCCATCAAAAATCTATATTTACATATGCGATAACGATAATAGTCATATGCATCAAATGAACCAGTTGCTCCATTTTCTATTTCAATATGTGAAGTGTTTTCAAGTCTTTTTGATACCTTATGGCTTGAATACTTTTTCTTTTTGATTCCCAATATATTAAGAAGATAATAAGGTTCTCTTTCTCTATCACCGTCTCTTTTCACATAAGATAATTTGAACTTGGCACGATTAAATTCCAATCCATAAATCAGTGCATACCTTTTAAAATTTTTGTATTCATTACAGCACTTAACATAAACTTGATATTTCCAATCAACCGGGTTCTGGGCCACTTCAAAAAATTCATCATTTAGCGGCCATGGAAATTCTGCTTTTTTTACAGCGCCCACATCCTCATCTTCAAGACAAGCGAAGTGATAGATAATATTCGGATCTTCATGACCGCTTCGCAGAATATCACCGTCAATCTGTTCGAAATTACGCACAATCCAGTTAGCACTTCTCCCTGGTTTTGATCCTTGAAGCAAATAAATGGACATCGTAGATTTTAAGCATTCAAAGGAAGCCGATGCATCAATACTCTCTACTTCTTCTAACCTTGACAAAACTCTTCTCAAAATATCTGCGAACTCTTCTGAAAGCTCACGATTTCCTAAAATATCGCTTTGCAAATAGTTTTTCAATTTTCTGTAAAACTTTCGGAAATTGTGTGTAGTATTCTCAAAATCTTCATAAAAATGAGATGCTATATCTTCCAATTCTTCTAATGCACCACTAAGCTTCTCTATTTCATTCCTTGTAACAGCGTAATAAGATATATGACTCACATATTCTTGTTCTAATGAATCTGTAATGTATTTCATATTCTTTTTCAGCGATTTCAATCTTTTTCTCATTTGTTTGATTGACACACACCCATCAAACAAAGCCTGGATTCTTCCAAAAATTGATACCAATTGTCCCGGTACATCTTCTGAAAGAATATTTGCTCCAAGACATTCTCTGACATCATTTATATCTGATATCAAAATTTCATTTTTTTCCGGATCCCACATATTTGCAATTGCAAGGAAAAAATGCCCTATTGGATAATTCAAAAACTGGCGTTCCCCAAATTGTTCCGGAAAATAAATTTTCAATATATCATTCGCAGAACTATTTGCCGCATAAATCTGCTCTCTCATATGATGCATAGGTTTTTGAGGATCCTTTCGTTCTGCTTCCTCAAAAATATCTGCAACATAGCCGGCAAACTCTGTCATGTTATCAAACTCGATTACTTCATACGGCTCGTCTACAGTGATTGCTCTCCTTTGTCCATTAACAAGCTTTCCAAGCTGATCGGCCAAAACATTTCCTCTATAGCTTACCGTTGATGAATCTGTTGCTAAGAATTCATTTCGATCATAATCGATTATTTTGCAGTCAAATGCGGAATATATATCAAACCATGTTTGATACACATTCTTATACTGTTTTTGATAATTAAATAGCAGAATAACATTTTTATATTTCTGTAATTCATCAATGGCCTGAAGCGTAATTGGATTAAACTGATGTACTCCATGAATAACAATCGTATCCAGATTGACATCCGAAAAATCATAATCCTCTTGTATTGCAGTCATGGCCCTACGCAATCCTTCATCAATTTCTTCTTCTGCTAAACTTTGAGCAAGATAGAAATCTTTTTTCATTTCAGAAGCAAGTATTTTTTGATATATACCCAAAATGAATCTCTGCTCTTTTGTAAGTTTATCTTTTAATATTGCGCTTGGATCCACATTTAATTCAAACATTGTTCTAATGCTTGCAAACACATCATCTCTGTTAAACAGAAAAGCTCTGCCGATATTGATTCGCTCTGACTCTGAAAGATCCGTTGAAAAACCAGAATTAATTATATTGTCAATATCAGTATGTTGCTTTACAATCCACGCAGGACTTGCCCAATCAGCATAAAGAGAGTCTGTAAGAATTTTTACAGTTGAAACACGTCCACCATCAAATTTTCCCTTATAGTGGCTTCGCAAACCATTGACTAATGTCTGTGCCGAACAAAAGTAAGGACAATTTTTAATCTCATCCCAATATGGTTCTTGATCTATTTTATATGGATCGTGGTATGTATAGATTACAATTGACATCTTACTCCTCCATTAATGTTCCCCAACTAATAGGAACGCTTCTATCTAAATTCATAATCCAAATACAATTTCTAATTGCTCTCGTTAGAGCAACATATAGAATTCTAGACTCCTCGGCAATCTGCTCATCCTTTTCTATTTTTTCATCATAATTTGAATTACGTTCTCTAATTTTGTTTTCAAACTGAACCGTATACGCCAACTTTGATTTAGAATAATTTGCATCCAATTTTACTTTTCGAATATCCCCTATATCTTCCGATGTATATGGGAGCACAATAGTTCCATACTCAAGACCTTTTGATTTATGTACTGTTGTGCACATAATATGGATCCCATCTTCATCAGCTTCTGGCATCCGAGAGAGTTCCTGCTGTCTACTCAAAATGTTAATCTCCAAGTATTTTGATATTTGATTGATAGTTAAAGAATCAATTTTCGCAAACTTTATTATCTTTTCCAACAGATAATCATAGTTTTCCATATAGAAGGACTGTTCTATCGAATTCTTACTATAAGTCTTCCATGGCTCTAATGCGTCATAAATATGTTTCAGTGCAAATAATACTGGTTTTGCATACACTTCATTTAACACTTCTTGCCAGCTTTTTTTCATCCTAAGCATAAAAAACTCATCAAGAATTCTATTCAATTTAAGAAGTTTTTCATTTTCTGACAGCCCATGAAATTTTTGATAATCCAAAGTTAAATCTGTATAATTAGATTCTATAAAATTCACAAGGTAAACTGGATTTTGCGCATTTTCTATTGCTAGAATTAACTTAAACAAGTCCTGTGTAGACTCCAATTGAAACAAATCTCCACCAGATTTAATTTCAATATTTACCGACCTCTTCTTCGCCTCTTTTAAAATATTATCTGTTTGCCAATTACTACGCACTAAGATTGCAATAGTACGTTCTTCTATGCTTAGTTTCTTTCCCTTATCTTTTTCTCTTTTTATAATTTCACTTAGTTTTCGGGTTTGGATATCTAAGATGTCAAACAAGCAATCAAAAAATACATCCTGATCTTTTCCATGACATGAAACACACTGTAAAAGCTCATTATCATCACTCTCAAATATTTTTCTACTTGAAAGACGATCATTATCTTTGTTATAAGGTAGATACCCATCCTCTCCCATTTTTTGAAAAATCGAATCATACAAATCCAGTAACCTTGCATCTGTACGATAGTTAATATTTAGATGGAATATCTCCCACTCATATTTTTTGTATTCTTTCAATTGATCAAACGCACTCAGCCTAGCACCTCTGAAGCGGTAAATACTCTGCTTCAAATCGCCAACTACAAACAGCCTACAATCTGAAGCAATACACTTCTGGAGTCTCTGAAATGTTTCAATCTGTACATCATCTGTATCTTGGAATTCATCAATGAATAGATATCTCAGCTTCAAATTAACAACATTATCAGCAACATTATCAGCACCATAAGCCAGCACCTGATTTAGAAGAATAATACATTCTTTCAAATCCATTGCATTCTTTTCATTCATAGCTGAAAGATATTCTATTTCTGCAGGGAAAACCACATTCTGAAGTATTTCATTGAAATACGGTAATGTGTTATCTATAGTCGTTCCCATTTCTTCCGCTTTAATATCTACTAAATTTACACTCTTCTGAAGTAAACGATCTGCTATTCCAATTATTTTTTTCTTCAAATAATAAATCGGAACCGGAATCTCACTAATAAAATTGGAATTTTCTTCCTCTTTTTCTTCTAAAAACTTACTAAGATATAAATCATATATTTTTGCTCGTCCATATTCGTCAGATGAAATTCTGAAAGTAGTACCTAATCCTGTATAAAAAGACGCACTTCTCAAAAGTTCCAAAGAAAATTTATGTATTGTAGAAATGTTTGCTCGATCGACTCCCTCAACATACTGCAGATAGCATTCTTTTCCGGTCAAAATATAATAGTTTACAAACATTTGCTTTAATCGTTTTTTCATGTTGATTGCAGCATCATTTGTAAAAGTAATCATGGCGAGTTCATCTTAAATACACGAAATATTATTTCTTCTTTTATTACATAAATACGCGACTCTAGAAACCATAGAGTATGTTTTTCCAGTTCCTGCCCCTGCTTCTACCAGAGTATTTTTCTCCGGTGATGCATGTTCTACACAATACTGTTGAAAATTAAAATTCGAGTGATTTGCAATCCAGGACAGCAAGCCCGTATTATCTGATACTCTTCCCTCTTCAATAGTGATGTTTTCTCCACATTGCGCGCCTAATCCCTCAATCAGATAAATTTCAAAATTAAACGTTCTATACAAATCACTTACTCGTTTAAGATTTACACCATTCTTATATCCAACTTTTACCTTGTCTCCTGGCTCAATGTTTTCTTTTTTATATGCTGAATCTAATTCTCGCAAGAATGCATCAAATGTAGATTTTTGAGACACAAATAGTATTTGCTTTATCCCTTTGAAATAAGCTGTAATAATTTTCTTTATGTGTTCCTCATCGACAGTATTTGGAAAAATTGACAACTCAGAATATACCTGATTGAACTCTTCAGCGCTCGAATCATCAAAAGAAGGTTCTTCAAACCTTCTAATTCGACCTAAAAACTCTTCATCCAATTCTGCATGTGGTATTCCCTTTTTTTCATCAAAAGCAGCTTGAAATTTTCTCTTTAAAGAATTCTGATCCTGCAAATCATCCTCAAAAATTGTAAATTGTTCTTCTGAAATAATATCCAATCTACTGCTGTAATACTGTTCTTTAGTTATAAAAGGATATGCAACTAAATCTAAAACTAATGGGATTAATACATATTGTTTTTTTATTTTTGAAAAATACTGAATGCAATATGATTTTGCTTGCTTTTTGGGAGAGGTTTGCCACTCTTCATATCCCTCTACCTCTATTTCATCTACTCCGTGAACTTTGATTTTACTTGCAAGCCATCCTTTTACTTCAACAATAAATACACATACATCCTTAACTAATAGACATATGTCATATTCTCTTCCATTCACCTCTCGATTGTTATATACAACTGTATCATCAGTAAAAAATTCTTCTATAGTATTCCTTACTTTTTGTTCTCCTTTATAAGAAGACTTTACATCTACTACAACTGCCATGGACTCTCTCCTTTATCAAAACAGTAGATACTATGTGTAATACTGTTATACTCTTTTTACGTATTTACCACTCTTTATCCTTTCATCCTTTGGTTTTTCCGCATCAACCGGAATCGCCCAATATGAACCAATCTTTGTAGCACCAGGTATTCTGTCCGTACTACACAATGTTTGTACTCTCCTAATGGAAAGTCCCCATTTTTCTGCCGTTTGTCTAAGTGATAAGTGTTCCATATTTTCCCCTTTATACGCGCCAAAAATTGTACAATTATACCAAACCAAATTATACGCCAAACCACGCCCAAAGTCAATTTGAAGGTGTTACCCATAGGTGACACCTTCAGCACTTTCTAGCTCTTTTAATCATATTTCTTTCTTTTCCTGGAAACGCAGCTGAAAAAATGTGATCACAGGTAATATAGAAGGCTTTTCATAAGTACAAAATTCGGTATAACTAGAGCAAGTTTCGCCTTGTGCTACAAAAATGAATTTTTGAACATCGGCAACTTGTTGGGGATTCCGTTCCCCAATCCCACGGCAATAGCATCATAGGTGCGGTCTTTGGAAGCCTTCAGCTTACCAAAAGGAGGAAAAATACATGGGTAGAAAAAAGAAAGAATTCCCACCATCCAAGGAAGTGAACTTCCATTTTCGAATGACAAAGGAGCTGTATGAGGTGCTTCAGACAGAAGCTGCATCTGCAGATATGACATTATCTGATTATGTTCGCAAGCTTCTCACCAGCAGAAAGCCCATCATCAAAAAACGTATCGAAGTAGTCTTCAATGATCCGGAAATTCTGCAGATTTTCCGTAACCTGGGAGCCTGCGGTAATAACCTTAATCAGATTGCAGCTTACTTAAATGATAGAGGAATAATGACGAATCAAATGTGGAAAGACATCAAAGAATGTATTTCAGAACTGTATGAGATGCGTGATACTTTAAAAGAAATGGTAGGTGAATATCATGGCTGTAATTAAACATATCGCAATTAAAAATTCCAACTATGATGCAGCTTACGATTACCTGACTACCAAGCACGATGAGTTTACTAGCAAGCCTGTTCTGGATGAAAACGGAAAGAGAATTCCAAGAGAAAGCTTCATAATCGAGGGCATCAATTGCGATCCTACTTCATTTGGACGTGAGTGTGAAGATCTGAATCTTCGCTATGGAAAGAATAAGAAAAGTTCAGAACTCAAAGCTCATCATTATATCATCAGCTTCAATCCAAGAGACCGTGATGACAACGGATTGACTTCGAAACAGGCCCAGGCTTTGGGCATGGAATTTGCCCAAAAGAACTTCCCTGGGCATCAGACTCTTGTCTGTACACATCCTGACGGACACAACTCAGCCGGCAATATTCATGTGCACATTGTCATCAACAGTGTTCGTGCATTTGATGTAACCAGACGGGATTTTATGAAGCGACCAGGCGACTCTCTTGCCGGTCATAAGCATCATGTAACAAAGGATTTTCTGGAATATCTGAAATCCGAAACCATGCTTATGTGCCAGCAACAATCCTTCTATCAGGTGGATCTTCTGAATCCTGCTAAGGTACGAATCACAGATAGGAATACTGGTCACAACGCTGTGGACAGGCTAAGTTGGAGGCTGAATCCGCACTCTCTCCCACTTCTGATAAGCCTCCGAAGAAATATGAAACCGAGAAAGGATTTCTTCGAAGGGTTATCACAGACACCATGCTGGATTCTCAGTCTATGGATGATTTTCAGAAAAAGCTCTTTGAAAAATACGGTATTGAAGTTCATGAAAGCAGAGGCTCTATCAGTTACCTTACACCGGATCGTCAGAAGCCAATTCGAGGGCGTTCTCTGGGTATAGATTTCGAAAAAGATTTCATTCAGCGATTCATTGTAAGTCAGCATAATTCGTATCGTAAGCCATCCAGCAAACGCCTAAATTTGACTGCACCTGCCCAGAAATCCATCGGTAAAATTACAGATATCAGCACCTACGAAAAGGCACAGCAGAGTCCTGCATATGCCACAGTCGTTAATAGAAGCAATCTTCAAAAGATGGCTGCTACTACAAATTTCCTGGTTTCAAATAGAATCTCTCCGGATGAATTAGAGGCCCTTCGAGCCTCATCAAAAGCTTATGTAAAGGAAACCCATACTGCACTGAAAGAGACGGAAGCAAAGCTTCATAAGGTCGATAAAATGTACAAGGCCAGGCTTACTCTTCTTAAGAACAAGGATGTCTACAAGCAGTTCCTGGATTCACCTAATCGAAAGAAATTCCGTGAAGAACACAGTGCTGAAATCATGCTCTACGAATCTGCCAGAAGAGAGCTACAGGAGCTTACAAGACAGAAAAAATTCCCATCCCACACCGACGTTATTGATTGTAATTATCTTATTTTCTAATCATAGTATGACTGATTGTCATCCCCGCAAACTTGAAGTTATCTATTTCTTTTCACCTAATTTTGTAAAATGCTTATGTAGAAAAAATTCTGTTGGAATAATTGTAAGCATCATGATTCCTAATTGTAAAAACACTAAATAGACAGAAATCATTTCAAAGTTCGCACCTCCAAGTGTTCAATTTTTCTTGACAATCTACAATTTCTCCTGACACCATAGTGACTGTGCCAACTTCGTGCCCATTGGGCACAAGGTTAGTTCATCTCATCATATACTGTTGTAATATAAAAGCGATGCAATGCCACTATAATTTCAACAGATTCATTACCAGTTTTACCATCACATCTTTTTCTTCTGGTTTTGATTCTGCAATCATCAATGTAATTGCTACTAACGTTCCATCACTGAGTCTCTTCTCTCCATCCAAGAACAACGCATTGTTCTTATCTAAAAATTCTAGGAACAGTGATGCGGCAATTCTTTTGCAACCATCTGCATATGGATGATCTTTTATCATAAAATACAATAGATTCGCCGCTTTCTCTTCCAAGGAGGGATACGCATCCTGTCCAAATACACTCTGGTAAACTGCGGCAATAATTCCTTGTACCTTACCAGCCTCTTTTTCTACACCAAATACATCTGTTTCAAAAGAATCTTTCATCTGACCAACCATCTGAACACACTCTTCATAAGTAATGCGGTATACTGGAGTAGTTCCCTCTGGCTTACTTAATGCCTGGTGGTCATATTGATCCAGAAGAATCAATGCATCTGTGTATTCATTCACAGCTCTGAGCACATCTTTCTCCTCTATATCAAGTGCATCTGCAAGCATCCTTGACTGAATATCAACTGTTTTCTTAAGCGCCTGAAGACGCTTTTCATTGATTGCATAGCCTTTCAAAATAAACTGTTTAAGAACATTATTTGCCCATTTTCTGAAAGCTATACCTCTTTTAGAATTAACTCGATATCCGACAGACAAAATCATATCCAAATTATAAATTTTTGGTTTTCGTCCCCCTGTACTTCTGTCGGAAAAACCGACAGAAGTCTCATCCAGCTCTCCTGAAGCAAGAATATTTGAAATATGTTCGCTTACTGTAGCGTGCTTAACATCAAACAACACTTCCATTTGTTTTTGCGTCAGCCAAACTGTCTCCTGCTCAGGATTGATTTGAACTTCTATATTAACATCACCATCTGTAAATAATACAATTTCATTCTTCATCCTTTAGTTCCCCTCCACGAATATTTCCCGATAACATTTCTAATGTAGATTTTACTGTACTTTTCAGATTCAGTCCATCTTTTAGTTCCAACCGGTAGAAAAACTCTTCTGTATCTGCTCCACTGCTGAAAATTGCATTACAGTATTCCGTAATCACTTCTTCCTTTTCTGGGGATAACGTTTCCAGTAATTCCTGGTATTTCTTTTCAATCTCACTTACCGGTTCCTTATCCTGCTTTAGCTTCCATTCTGAATATGCTTTCCCCATATGCTCTATGATAGCCTGATTGACAAATTCTTGCACTTCTTCTGGCATCTCATGTGAAACTCCCAGTTTGCACATCCAATCATTTTCTTCATTCTATCACAGCATCATATTATTCCTCCATCAATTTTTCGAACCAGGTATCCATGACAATAATAATTTGGTCTGCGCCTTGCCATTCTTGCAGCATTTCATCCAGAGTTTTGTGCTTCACATATTTCTGCACATACACCCATGTAGCTATACCACTGGCCTCAGAGATGATTCCTGTTATGATTTTGCGCATGATATCCTCAAATTCTGCGATTTCCTCTTTTCATTGCATTGTTCTGATATTCACGGATCGCTGTATAGCCTTGAATCCCTAATAGCTCCAGTCCTCTGTGTACCGCTCCTATATCATATCCGCCATCTAATCCAATTTCCTGATAGTTACAAAGCTGTCCTTTTAAATGTTCCAGGATTATATCACTTTCCCTCCGGTTAGCAGGATAACAATCCACACCGGTAATAATTCCATGACTGGTATCCACTGTCATCTCCGTCAGATACCCCAGCCCCTTTTTACGAGCCTGATGGATATAGCCACACTCTGGATCGGTCCGGCTTTTTAAAGACTCTTTCTCTCTTTCTACATGTTCCGGTTCTTTATATCCAGGCATGGATGAAAGCTCTGCTTCCAGTTCTTCCATATATTTTACAGTGGATTGCTGAACCGTTTCAACTGCCTCATAGCGGCTGCCCCAGGATACATTGGACGGAAGAAATGAACCATCCGCAACACCGGTTTCGCCTGATACGATCCCAAACTCGATACATTTCAGTACGATCTCATTAAAAATTTCCCGGAATATGCAAGCCTCCCGAAAACATCTTCTTCTATTCTGGCTAAATGTTGAATGATCCGGTACTTTATGCATCAAATTAATTCCACAAAACCAGCGGTAAGCAAGATTAAGAGATACTTCCTCCTCAAGTCTCCGCTCTGACTTGATCCCATAAAGATAACCAATCAGCAGCATTTTTATCAGAACAACGGGATCAATCGATTTTCTGCCAATAGGAGAATCATAGGGAGCTGCCTTTTCGTATATAAAATCAAAATTTACACCGTTTTTAATCCATCTCAGAAGATGAGCCTCTGGAATCATAGAATCGATGTCAAGGATTACCATCTGGATTTGTTCGCTTTGTTTTCCCATCATAAAAAATGACCTCCTGCAATTGGTATAATAAGTATACCATACAGAAAGCCATTTTTCTTTCGTTTGTCAACAGGTGTTTGTGTCAAGTAATCGTTGGCAACTTACCACTTCATTTTTTCCTTATGATAT
>ENA-UONU01001454-UONU01001454.1-human-gut-metagenome-genome-assembly--contig:-CS51-NODE-1454-length-17497-cov-7.934239_pt1 | contig 17497 bp, 14 predicted proteins | sample MGYA00242462_ERZ724009 | MGnify/ENA metagenome assembly ERZ724009 | reverse complement strand
TATATTTTCTGGCGTTGCAGCGATTTTATTTTTTGAAACTGTCAAAAACAGGATTGTATCATTCGGAGCAGCCAAATGCAAGCGGAACACCTGTTCTCTGCTGGCTGTTATTTTTATACCCAAAATCAGAAAGGATGGTACATATGGCACGAAGAAAGAAACACCAAAAGCTCCCAAATGGGTTCGGATCAATAAAATATCTCGGCAAAGGACGCTATAAACCGTATGGTGTATACCCACCAGTAACTGAATACACCTCAAAAGGACCTGTCACACCGAAAGCTCTTGCCTACGTTGAGACATGGGATGAAGGTTATGAGATTCTGGCAGCACGCAAACTGGAGAACGAGGGAAAAATTAAAATACAGAATGGCGTTTATATTGATCGCACACCGACCTTTAAAGAAGTATATGAAGATTTCTATAAAGAGAAGTACCGTAATGAGCTACGTAACGGAAGTAAAAAGACTTCTTCCATGTCTTCAACGCAAGTAGCATTTAAAAATTCTTCTGCTTTACATGATATACAGTTTGGTCAAATTAAATATAAAGACTTACAGGATGTTCTTAATGCTTGTCCTCTTAAACATTCCTCTCTGGAATTGATTGTGTCTCTGATGCACCAGATGTACAAATACGCAATTAAATACGACATAGTGGATAAAGACTACTCCTCTGCTTTATTTATTCCTATACCAGACGATGATGAAAGTGGGGTGCCATTCACTGATGAGGAATTAAAAATAATGTGGAAAAATAAAGATGATTTCGTTGTCCAAATGCTATTAATCATGTGCTACAGTGGATATCGTATTAAGGCCTTTACAAATATGGAAACTAATCTGGATGGAAAATATTTTAAAGGTGGAGTTAAGACAAAAGCCAGTAAAGAAAGAATTGTTCCTATTCATTCTTGTATTTTCGATATGGTAAAAGCTAGATATAATGGTAAGAATCTGCTTGGATGCTCTGTGCGGGACTTTCGTAATAAAATGTATAACACTCTTTCTTCTCTCGGAATTGCAAATGCTGCAACTGGAGCAAGACATACACCACACGATTGTCGTCACACTTTCTCCGCACTTTGCGAACGATACGAAGTCAACGAAAATGATCGTAAACGAATGATGGGGCATTCCTTTAAAAGTGATATTACTAACGCCAAATATAGTCACAGAACTATAGAAGAATTAAGAGAACAGATTGAGAAAATAAAAACACCTTTTATAATATAATGACTGTTACTAATTTGTTACTAATTAGTTTAACTTTTTTTATTTTTAAAGAACTTTAAAGTTATTCTTGCAGACTTCAAAAACATAGTATTTATGCGGTCTGCAAGACTTTTTTATTTAAAATTAGACATTTGATTGAATTGAATGATTTTAAAAATATATTAAATCCATGCTATTTTGTAACTTTTCTGTAATGATTGGGCACGGACGCTGCTTTTCCCAGATTCTCCGGAAACCATGTTACTGTTTTCCCTGCAGAAATGCTTTGATCTCTCCGATAAAATACAGTGAGCCGAATGCCACTGTCTTTTCTGCAGATGATTTTGAGAAATCCGGCAGCACATCCGCAAGGTTCTGATACGCCTCCGCCGGGATTCCTTTTGCCCGGATGCAGTCTGCGAGCGCCTCTCCCTGCAATGCCCTCTCACTCTCCACAGTCACTGTCTTAAAATCCAGTGCCAGCGGAAGAAGTTCCCTGATCATCTCCCCATAATCTTTATCCGCCATGACACCCATGATAAAATGGAATTTTTCATCCGGATACATTGTCTCCAGACTTTTTTTCAGCGCCTCCACACCGTTACTGTTATGCGCACCGTCCATCAGGAAAAACGGATCATTGCTCACAAGTTCCATGCGTCCCATCCACTGTGTCCGGTCGATTCCTTCCCTGATCGCATGCTGCAAAGCTTTCCGTTCCGGCACATTCTTTTTTCCTGCAAAATATTTTTCAAAAAATAATTCTGCTGCAAGCATTGCCGCCACGGCATTTTCATACTGGTGCACACCGAGCATTTTCATTGTGACTGCATCGTATCCAGCGTATGAAAAACACTGTTTTCCGTCCTTTTGTGGCAGGATCCTGATCTCATCCATGTTTACGACTTTTGTAGTTTTGATATCTGCCCGCTCCGCCGCCTGTTTTAACACGTCCATCGCTTCTTTCTCCTGGCTCTCTAAAACAAGTGCTGTGCCGTGCTTGATAATTCCTGCTTTCTCTGCCGCAATTTTGGCAAGTGTGTCCCCGAGGATCGCCATATGGTCAAAACCAATTTTTGCGATGACAGTCACATCCGGCACATCGCAGGCATTCGTGGAGTCATACGTTCCACCAAGTCCGGTCTCCAAAATCACAACATCACACTGCTGCTCCTTAAAATACAGCAATGCCATCGCAAGACAGTAATCAAACATCGTCGGATAAACGCCAAAATCCATAGAGAGAAGCCTGTTTCCAAGGCGCGTGGTATCCGCTTTTGAGATCATATCTCCCTGCACCTGGATGCGCTCCCTGAAATCCACCAGATGTGGAGAAGTAAACATCCCGGTTTTCAATCCTGCACATTCAAAAACAGAGCGCAAAAAAGCAGAGACGGAGCCTTTGCCGTTCGTCCCTGCTATGTGTATGATGCGTAAATCTTTCTCCGGGTGTCCTAACTTCTCTAACATTATCTTTGAGATCTCGACACCCTTTATGTTTCCAAATCTTCTTTTATTTTCAATCGCTGTTACTGTTTCTTCGTAAGTTAATGTCTGCATCTGACTATACTGCCATGATCACACCGCCGTCGTTGGCATACATGCTGCTGACACCTGCGGTGTTGATGATGATGATCTTTTTGAACTTCGCAATCTTCTCTATTTTTTCCTTCACTGCTTTTGCCCTCTCCGGACAGTTGCAGTGTGCGATTGCGAGAACACGGTTCTCACAGTCTTTTGTCTTTGAGATCATATCCTTCACCATACGCTCAAGTGCTTTGTTCATACCGCGCGCCTGATCTAACTGGCAGATTAAGCCCTCCTTTGTTGAGCCCATAACAGGCTTGATATTTAATGAATTGGCAATAAATGCTTTCAGATTGGAAAGTCTGCCATTCTTTCTCAATGTCTCTAACGTCTCCAATACAAAATAGGTGTTCATGGACTGGATGTACTCTTCCACCTTCTCCACAACCTCGTCGAAACTGCATCCGGCTTCCTCAAATTCCTGAATCTTCATGCCGATGATCGTCTCACCGATGGACGCTGATTTTGAATTGAACACATAAATTTTCTTTGCGTCTGTGTGCTCTTCCTCATAGAGATTCTTTCCGAGCACTGCACTGTTGTAAGAGCCGCTTAAGCCGCCGGACAATGTCACAACATAAACATGGTCTGCCTCACCCTCATATGCATCCATATACTGCTCCGGTGACGGGCAGGAGGACTTTGGTCCTTTCAGACTCTCTTTCACTCTTCTCAAAAAGTCTAACTGATTAAAAGTGCTGTCATCTTTGATACGGCATCCGTCCACTTCCAACTCTAATGAAACGGTCTCATAATGTCCATCCTGTTTTAATTCTTCCGGTAATTCCCCACAACTGTCGATTACAATCTTATACATAAATCCTCCTTGTTTTGCGAAGCAAAATGCGACTGTCCTTACAGGAGCAGAGGATTTAGCCTCCTTGTGATATTCATTATTATATCAAAAGTTTCTTTTTTCTATTACATGTAGTATTGATTACTACGTAACATTAACACAAAAACTTTACTTTGTATAGAGGATATTATGTTTTTTATTAAAATTTTATAGTCAGCACGTTCTGGTCGGAATCTTCCAGATAATATAAAGATGTCAGTCCTTTGCAGTAATGCACGATCTTCTGTTTCGTGATAAAGTAGGCGAATGCCTGTTCATACAGCTCCCTGTCTGCAAACCTGACGGAGCAGAAACCATCTCCCTGCTCATAGGCAGCCCGATATACATTTCCGATACTGTCTGCATCCCATGTGTCAAAATAAAGATTTTCATGGACATAATAATTGTCTTTTACCGCCTGACACACCGGAACGATAATATCGTCATTCGGCTGGTGCGTTTTCTGTAATTCCCCAGTCGTAACTGCAAAATAATTATAATTGATAAAGGAATCCAGCCCCATTCCGTCACCGCTGTAGGTGGCATTTCCCCAGGTCGTATCAATATAGTAATACTCTCCATCCAGCTTTGCCAGATTCCATGCATGAGACTGTCCGTCTGCCGTTCCGGCCACCACTGCACAGGGAATGCCCAGTTTTTCCAAAAGATACTGCGTTGCTGCAGCGTATCCCTGACAAACCGTTTCCCCATTGACAAACACACTGATGATGTTCTGATTGTCCGGCGCACCTGTGCTATACGCAACATTCGAAGCCAGATAATCAAACACATATTTTGCTTTGTCATAATCCGGCGCTTGCGCATCGATCCCTGCCAAAATCTGACTGACTGTCTCATCGATCTGTGCCTGCATGTCCATCCGCTCGGCATCCGTCATGGTAAACTTTGGTGTAAAATGGAGATCCACCAGCTTTTCCCCTCTGGTATACTGCGTGTAAGTGTAGCCCGATACCCAGAACAGTCCGCCGTGATCCGCCATCACCGAAACATACGCCTGATGCAGGACTTCGTTGTCTAACGTGCTCAGCGCCACATCTTCTTTTTCATAGAGAATCGCATCATAAACCTCGTCGTACACAGTGCGTACTTCCTCCGGAAGCGTCTGATATGCATAACAGTCCACAGACTGCTTTTCAACGGATGGCTCTTCCTGCTTCTCTGTTTCCCCGGAAACTGCTGCCTGCTCAGTGTCCGTCTCCTGTTCTGTACTTTTTACTTCCGTGCCTTTTCCTTCTGCAATTTTCTCTTCCACATAATGGGTAATATTGGATAATTGATCCGTTGTCTGCTGACATCCCGAAAGCAGAATGAGTGCTGCACACGCCGCACTCCCTGCCACATAGGAAAAAAATTTTTTTCTCACCTGATTCTCCTGTCAAATGCATACTTCATGCTGTATGCATCTTTTTTTGCCTTTCAGCCAAAATAGGCGCTCACCAGATCCTTCAATGCCTGCTGGTCTGCTGCTGCCATCAGTTCTCTTGCAGAATGCATTGCAAGCAATGGGATTCCGATATCCACTGTTTTTACCGGAAGTAACGCTGATGCGATCGAACCTAATGTGCCGCCTCCTGCAAGATCTGAACGGTTCACAAATTTCTGATATGGGATCTGATCCTTCTCACAGATCTGCTGGATCACTGCGACCGCACCACAGTCTGTTGCATAGGACTGGGAACATGCTTCCTTGATACAGAATCCTTTTCCAAGCACCGGCTTGTTGGTCAGATCCATCTTTCCGGCATAGTTTGGATGAAGTCCATGTGCCACATCCACGGATAAAATCATGCTGTTGTACAGTCTGTTCCACACTTCTTTTTCCAGTCCGCACTCGGTCAGAATGCGCACCAGCATATCATGGAGCAGAATGGAACCGGCGCCCTGCTTGGAACGGCTTCCAATCTCCTCGTGATCGAACAGTGCAATGAGATTCATGCCGTCCGCCCTGTCGCTTTCGATGATCGCAGACACCAGTGCAGAACAGGAATTTAAGTTATCGAGTCTGGATGCAGAGATAAACTCATCGTTTAATCCCACAAACTCCGGCTTTTCTTTATTGTAAATGGTCAGTTCAAAATCAAGAATATCCTCTTTTTTCACAGCAAGCTCTTTTACAAGAAAATCAAGAAAATAGTCTGCATCATCGGAAAGTCCGCAGATTGGGAGCAGTTCCGTCTGCTTATTTAATTCCACGCCCTTGTTCACCTCACGGTTCATATGGATCGCAAGATTCGGGATGGTCATAAGATTTTTTTCAGACTGGAACGTGACCACTTCCGGTGTAAACACATCCTCACTGCGCACTGCAACTCTTCCGGCTACACCGAGTGGACGGTCGAGCCATGTATTTAAGATTGCGCCGCCGTAAACTTCCACATTCACCTGTGCGTATCCGTTTGTCTGAATATCGCAGGACGGTTTGATCCTTAAGCATGGGAAATCTGTATGTGCTGCTGCAATGCGAATCGCAGGCTCTCTGTCACTCCAATTTTGCGGTAATGTGAATGCAAACAATGTCGTTTCATGATGATTTACCACATATTTTCCTCCCGCTTTTAAGTTCCATGCCGTACCATAATCAACCACTTCAAAACCGGCATCTGTCAGTCTTTTTTCGCATGCGCTCACTGCGTGCGCCGGTGAGATTCCTTTTTCCAGTAAATCAAATAAAATTTCTGTTTCTGTCATATCTGTTACCAACCTTTCCATCAAACCATAGACTTTTTATCTGCGGCTGCAAATCTGTATAATCATTCTGTATTTTGCATTCGCAAATCCTCTGTATTCTAGCATATTTTCTCTAATTTGTCATTTCAGTTATTTACAAGAAAACAAACCAATGATAAATTTATGTTGATACCATTTTCTTTTGGGAGGATTTTATGATCGCTTTAAAAATTGCCGAAGTCAAGGACTTTATGAATAAATTACTGTGCCAGGATGTGTTTGACCACTTTCTCATTCAGGAGGCTGTCATCACAACGAATGTCTCCTGCCATATCGACGGCACGCTGCAAAAAGACTTCTACACCTTAGAAGAACTCGAAGAACAGAATCTCACCGGGCTTTCCTTTGTTCCGTATGGTCTTTTGCGCAGTTCCTGCTTCAACCTGATCAAAGGAAAGAAAACTCCTTCCTATTTCAAGTTTTCCCTCCTGTTATCGCCGGAAAATCTCAAACGCACCCTCTCCCAGACCGGAAGTTCTTTCACGGAAAATGATATTTCCGCCGTGTTCTTAAATATCCGCTTCCAGAATGGAGAACTGACCGTGACCACGGGTATCTCCTACCGGATCTTCTCGACCGACAAAACGCTTGAGCACGAGTGGGACACACTCCTCAAACGCTTTCTGACGAAAAATCAGATTTCATTTGACGAATTGTAGCGTCTGGCTTCCCCTCTCTCCCGGCTTTTGCCAAAGTGTAAAGCTATGGAATGGATAAAAGGGTTCCTTATAAAACTTTTGTGAGAATTGAGTGCTTTATCAGTGTTCACATTTTGACTTTAAGTTTATGTACATTCATCAATGGACAGTCCACGCAATGTGTCCGTCTGGGACACACTTCCTTTATCTGTATCTAGCGCAAGTAAATGCCGGAATCAGCATCCTTTATTGCAGGTCAAAAATCAAAGAAAGCCTGAGTGATTTTTGACCTGCTCATCTGCTGATTTTCCGGCATGTAACTTGCGCACGATACAGATAAGAAGGAAGTGTGGCCGCAGACGAACACATTGTGCGGACTGTCCATTTCTGAATGAATATAAACAATCAAAAAAGTCAAAATGTGAACACTGATAAAGCCGCAATTCGAGCAAGTTTTATAAGAAACCCTTTTATCTATTCCATAATGAAAACCAAGTAAAAGCCGGGAGAGAGGGGGAAGCCAGACGCTACAATGCCACGGTAAATAAGATTGATTTTCCGTCCTCGCTTTTGGCTGAAATTTTGCCCTTGTGTGCTTTCACGATTGCATACATGACGGAAAGTCCGATTCCAAAGCCCCCAGTCTTGGAATTGTGGGAAGCGTCCATACGGTAAAAACGCTCGAAAAGCATATCCAGCTTTCCTTTTTCGATCTGGTCTGTGGTATTCCACACGGTGATGATTTTGTTTTTTCCGGAAGTTTTTAGTGCGATGCGGATGATGCCCTGCTCTGAGGAATATTTCATTGCATTGTCCAAAAGCAGGGAGATCATCTGCCGGATATTTTTTTCATCGCCGACATATTCCACATGCTCTGCCACATTGATCTCAAATTGTTTTCCTTTTGTTTTTGCGACAGAGCGAAATCCCTCTGCGGTATCAAGCACTGCATCCGAAAGTGAAAATGACACTTTTTCCAGCTTTGTCCCTTCCTCATCCATGCGGGAGAGAAACACCAGTTTTTCCGTGAGGGAAGTCAGTCTTGCGATCTGTTTTCTCGTACTCTGCGTCCACTCGTTTTCCCCCTCCATCATCTCAATGACTTCGGTGTTGGCATCGATGATCGTGAGCGGCGTTTTGATCTCATGGCTTGCGTCCGTGATAAAGCGTTTCTGTTTCTCATAGCTTTCTGACACCGGTTTTAACACTTTTCCGGAGAAAAAGTAGATCATGACAAACACAATGACAAGTCCGAGTGCTCCTGTTCCCACACTTGCAAGAACATATGTTCTGATAGTAGAGATTTCACGCTGGCAGTTTAAAAATACATACATCGTCGAGCCGTCACTGTCCGCTGCAAGGTATTTATAATCAGCCAAAAAGCCTTTTTTCTTTCCTTTTTTCCACAGCTCCGCTGCGTATTCCTCCGCTGTTCCGGCTGAGATGGAAGCAATTTTTCCGGTATCCACATATTCCACCGTACCGTCCGGTGCGATCGTCACTGTAAAATACCGGGTGTCAAACGGACTTTCCTGCGAAATCCCATGCTTTTGCAGGTCATTCATTGCCGGTGGCTGATCTGACTTAGGTTCCAATTTTTTCCCAAAATCTCCGGGTGTCATATCCGGGAAAGTACCTCCGTTGTCAGCGATCAGGGAGAGTCTTGCATCCAGCGCCTGATTGGTACTGATATAGTTTGCAATATTGATCGTACCGACAATTGCGATCAGCACGATAGAAACAGACAGCATTGCAATTGCAATAAATTTTCTTCTTAATTTTTTAAGCATTGTCTTTCTCCAATGAATATCCAAGTCCTCTGGCCGCCCTGATCTTCACCTGACTTCCAATGGAGGTTATTTTTTTTCTCAAATAGGAAATATATACCCATACGACATTTTGTTCCGCTTCTGAATCGTAACCCCAGATTTTATCCATAAAAAGATCCGGGGAAATGACCTGTCCTGGATTAGACATGAGCATTTCAAGCATCTGGTATTCCTTGCCAGCAAGACGGATACCTTCTGGATTCTCCGGTCCTGTGAGCTGATAGGTAGAACGGTTCAGTGCAATATCGCCAAATGCCAGCACATTATCGGTCGTGTCCGTCTGCCTCCTTGTCATTGCCCGGATCCTCGCCAAAAGCTCTTTCATGGAAAATGGTTTCGGCAGATAATCGTCTGCGCCACTGTCTAAACCCTCCACACGGTCATCAATCTCTGCCTTTGCTGTGAGCAGCAGGACCGGAACGGAATTTCCATGTCTGCGGATTGTTTTTAATACGGTGATACCATCCATTTTGGGCATCATGATATCTAAGATCACGCCGTCATAATTGTCACCGTTTTCCAGATAGTCCAAGGCTTCTGCACCATCGTACACAGCGTCTACCGAGTAATTGTTATGTTTTAACACCGTGACAAGCGCACGGCTCAAATCCTCTTCATCTTCTGCAAGCAATAACCTCATACAAAATCCCATGCCTTTCGTTTATTTCACAGTGATACCGATTCCTGCCCTCAGCTGTTTTTATTCTGCGGTCACTTCTGTCGTCGTTCCCGATGTTGTGAGCGTGTACGTTGCTCCGCTCTCCACCTCTGCGGTGCTGATGATCACACAGTCATAGGTTTTTAATGCCGTGTAACTTACGATCACATTTCCCTCACTGTCTGTCAGCACAACGTTGCCGGCTTCCATTTGTTCTCCTAATTTTACCATAAGAACCTTCTGTTTGGAAGAATCACTCATCCCCTCTGCCATGCCGCTGCTGCCGATTGCCACAAGCGTTCCGCCGTTCACATACGCAGACGACCGGTCGCCGTAATCGATCGCACTGTTTCCGTTATCAGACGGACCGTCAATGTAGATCTCACCGCCGTTGATCGTCAGATCGCCGTTGGAATCCACGCCGTCGCCGCCTGCCAGAATGTGGATATATCCACCGTTTAATTCCATTTTCTCGCCTGCTGTATTGATACCGTCATCACTTGCAGTGATATCAATCGTTCCATCGTTGATCGTCACCGTCAGGCCTTCCAGACCTTCATAACTCTCTGTCACGGTGATCGTACCACCATTTACTATCAGTGCATCATCTGCATGCACACCATCATCGCCTGTCGCAAGCGTGTATGTTCCATCTGCGATCGTAATATTTGCGTTGCTGTGGATGGAATCATCTGCGGAATCAATCTGGTAAGTTCCTCCATTTAAGTACATGCCGCCACCTGCCTTGATTCCTTTTGTGCTGGTGCCGCTCTCGTCAGTTGTGGTATCCTGTGGCATATTTTCTCCGTCCGGCTTTTCCCCCATCTGTGGCATGCTTTCTCCGTCCAGTTTCTCGCCGTTTTGTGACATTCCGCCACCCGGCATATCTGACTCATGTGTTTTCAGACTGTTTGCAGCGCCGCCTCCGGCTGTGATGTCAAATGTTCCATCCTCGATCTGCACGATATTGGAAGCATCCATGCCATCGCCGTCACTTGTGATTGCAAAATCACCGTCTGCAATATAAATATAGCCCTTTTCTTCATCATCTGCATTTTCCGCATGAATGCCATCTTTTTCTGCGGTTAAAATAAAGGTTCCATCTGCGATACGCACACTGTCTTTTCCCGATAATGCGTGCCCTGCTGCTGTGATATCGTATGTACCGCCTGTGATCTTCAGATCATCTTTGGATACAATTCCATGTCCTTCTGCTGATACGATCGTCAGTCTTCCAGTGCCGTTTAACGTAAGGTCTGATTTTGCAAAAATCACGGCATCAATGTTGTTGTCGTCAATCGCAACATACTCATCCGTATTGCGAAGCGTATTCTGCGATCCTTCTGCAAGCGTTACAAATACTTTCTCTGCACTTTTTACATACACGGCTGCACTTGAAGCACAGGTAATATCCACATTATCAAATACGATCTGCACTTTCGCATTATCTGCATCCACCACGATCTGTCCTTCCGACAGTGTTCCTGAAAAAATATAAGTCCCTTCTGCCGTGATCGTCACCGTCTGTCCATTGATCGCAACGCCATCCATTTCCCCTGTGATACCATCACCGGAAAGTGTGACATAAACTGCCCCACTCTCCTCATAGGTTCTTGCCAGATCCCGCTCAGTAAACATATCTGCACTTGAAAAAGATCCTGCTTCACTCTGTGCTGATGTTTCTTCTGCATTTGTTTCTGTTTCCGAGGAAACAACATTGCCAGTACTGCTCTTTGTCCCTGTACAGCCTGCCACTGCCGTCATGGATAATGCCGTGGCACAAAACAATGCCAGCAGTTTTTTTCTTCTATAACTCATTGACATTTGCCTCCTGTCTCATCATACTGATTTCCAGATTTCCGTTTCTGCATCTCAATTCATCGAGAAATGTTTTCTCTTCCGCATTGTCTTTTAACGTCACATGATAGGTGAGTTTGTAAAGACTTCCCATATTGGAAGTTTTCACAGCGACTACTTCGCAGGATGATAAATATTTTTCAAAAAGATCATCAAATACTGCTCCGTAATTTAAATCCTCCGGGATTGTGATACGAAGTGTTTTCTCCCTTACTTCTGCTTTTTTCACACCGGATCCGGTCACATTTAACACAAACATCACGGCTCCCATAATGAGTGAAAACAATACTGCAAATCCAAGATACCCCATCCCTGCGATCAGTCCTGCCGCCATTGCAAGAAAAATGGTTCCGATCTCTTTTGCAGTTCCCGGCACAGAACGGAAACGTACAAGCGAAAATGCTCCTGCCACAGCCACTCCGGCACCTACATTTCCGTTTACCATCATAATGACAATGCAAACGATCGCCGGCAGCATTGCGAGTGTCACTGCAAAGCTTGTCGTATAGCGGCTTTTATAAGTGTAAACCCATGTGATGAATGCCCCGATCACCAGTGACACTACAATACAGAGTAAAAAATCCGGCACGGAAATCACCGCCGTACCTGCTGCATCAAAAATTCCTGTAAATAAATTGTTTAACATATTAATTTCTCCATTTCTTTTTTAACATTTTATTGCCTGCTGCACAACCTCATCTCCGGTAAACACAAAGAAATTTTCCGGTGGACAGCTTCTTCTCTGCTCTCTCGCATAAATCGTGCGGTAGGCGGTCGCATATTTGGAAAATGACGTTTTGTAAATCTGATTTTCTGTCAGAAAATGAACCATCCAGAGCGGTATTGCGCCCGCCGTTTTCACTTCCATAAGCACTTTATTTTTATCTAAAATTGTTTCTCCGTAAATTCCTTTACAGAGAGAAAGATCGTAATTTCTCCAGAGAATGTTCTGATCAAACGTGATCGTCCTTCGCATAAAAAGCTTCTCTCTCATAGGAAAGCATCACTGCCGGAGCCAGCTTTTTATAATTTTTCAGACAGTAATCGATTTCTCTGGTGATCTGTGTGTCTTTTACTTTTTCATGAAAAAGCAGGTAACGTTCTGCCTCGTCCTCCGTCATTGCAATTCTTCTTTTGTATACAACGGACTCATACTTCTTCTTCAGTTCCACAAAAACGGTCGTGTCCTTGTCTGCCGTGCCATAACTTCTCAATCTCAGTTTTTCTTTATAAACCGGGTGTTCCATTGATCTTTGGATCAGCAGATAGTCCGGTGTATCAAAGTAGAGACTGCATATTGTACTCACTCCATGCTCGTCTGCGGTCATGTACTGTTTCATTTGATTTTTTAACAGTTCCGCCTGCGTGATATCCAACATATATTTGATCTCACACCTTTTAAATATCATCTGATCTGCCATAAGTGTCTCCTTTCCTTTGCGCATATCTTATCAGGCGAACCTTAAATGAACTTAAAAAAAGAAACCATGACATTTTTGTCATCTATGTTCTAAGAACAGCAGATATTCCCTATAATCTGTATGTTTCATTCGTATCTATGCTTTTTGTTTCCCATTTAACAATTGAAGAGTTTGAATCGAAATGAGGTTATCAGTATGAGTATTTTTGAATATGATAAAGAATTAGAAGACAAGAAATTGCGAAAAGCTGAATTTGAAGCCGGATATTCAGAAGGACATGAATCTGGATTCTCCGAAGGGCAAAATTATGCGGCAATTGAAACTGCTCGCCGAATGCTGCAATCTCATATTTCTTTATAAACAGCTAAAAGATCCCCAGGTTAAAAGGTCACCTGGGGATAAATAATTAATCTTCACATGCATTCTGCTATGGTCTGAGTTCATTTCCAAAGCTGCCAAATTCAAATACTTTGTTTTCTTTCAGACATTTTTCACATCTTCGATCCGGTCATGAAGCTGCTCGAACCTGATACGGATATCCCTTAACATCTGATGATGGTGTATCCTGTTCCCGATCGTGATGCCGGTCAGGACAAGCCCTGTCATGGCAATGATGATCAGGACTGTCTCAACCTTTACTTTTAACGGCTTTTTCTCAGTCGTAGATGGATTCTGCTTCCCAGCTGATGATGTTTCCGTTTTCTGCGTTGATCTCAAATTCATATTTTACCTCCGCATAGTAGGCTTCCCCCTCATAGAGAGATATGCCGTCGTCATAGTCCGGATGGATGTAGATGTTTCCGGCATCGATGCCAGGGATCCTGTCCATGACGGTCTGTTTTGCTGTCTCGATGGAAACACCGCCCGGTGCTGTCTGCGATGTGCCGGCTGCGTTCTGGGAACTTGTCGTACCATTCTGTGATGCACGGTATCCCTTGTCTATCACTTCGGAGTCTGCCGAGAGGATGCGTCCATCGGATGCATCCAGCTCATAATCGTACTCCACTCCGGCTGCGGTGAATTCCACCTCATATCTGGCACGGCCGTCATCCCAGTCCTGTTTTACCGTGATGTACTGGATCTGTTCTTCTGTGACCCCTGCATTCCCGGCTGCGATGCTCTTCGCTTCCCGTTCCGTGATGCCGCCGTTTACCATTGTGGCAGAACCTGCGGTTGCATGTTGTGACACGCCTGCCTGTGATGTCCCACTGCTGTCGCTGTTTCCTGTCTGTGCTGTATGATCTGTTGTGTTGCTGCCGTTTTGTGCTGTTCCTGTTCCACTGCTGTTATCCTGTGCATTATGATCTGCTGTATTGCTGTTGTTTTGTGACGCCGTGTCTGATGCATTTTCTGCGCTGGCGGAACCCTGTACGGTTCCACCAGCTGCTCCTGTAGTCCCCTGTATGCTCTGGGAATCCTGCATATTTCCGGTTGTACTGCCGCACCCGTTCACAGTTGACAGAAGTGCCACTGCTATAAGTCCTGCGGCAAGCATTCTCTTTTTATTTCTCATTTTTGTCCTCCAATTTCACTTTTGCTCCGGCGATGCGTTCCATCCTGATGGCTGCTGTTTTCTGCCGGTGCTTTTTCTCACACCTTGAAGATCCCGGTGTCTGCCTTTAACGTTTCTGCCGTTGCACCTGCCTGTTCCGTGGTCTCTGCCACCTCGGAGCACCGCATGGTGACGTTCTGGATGCGCTCTGCCATGTCGGAGGTCCCGCTTGCGCCCTCGTTTGCCGCATTTGCAACGCCCTCGATCGCATTCATCATGCCGTCCATGGAAGCTAAGAGTTCCTCGGATGTCGCACTGAAATCCGATACAAGACCGTCCACAAACTCGGAATCCCGGTTGTAGGCATCCGCAAGGCTCTCAAAGCTGTCATAGCTGGATTTCACATCAGTTGCGACGAAGTCTAACAGACGTCTGCTGTCCTTTGTGAGCTGGTTCACTGCTTTCACCACGCTGTCCGTGACCTCCTGGATGGTTGTCGCCGTCTCTCCGGATTCCGTCGCAAGCTTCCGGATCTCGTCCGCAACGACTGCAAACCCTTTTCCCATCTCCCCGGCACGTGCCGCCTCGATGGAAGCATTTAAGGATAAAAGATTCGTCTGGTTGGTGATCTCCATGATCGCCTGTGCCAGGACCTCGATCCGGGATACCACTTCCACATCCTGCAGTGCCTGGTCGAGGCTTTCCTTGATCTCGCCGTGCATGCGCTGTGCATTGGCACGGTTCTCCGTGGTCTCTTTCTTCGCATTGATGGCACGGGTATGGATGTCATTGACACGCTCCGCACCTTCCTGTGCGCTCTCCGCGATGTTTTTGATCGCCCTGTTGATCTCCTCTGACATGGTGTTCATCTCCGTTGCGGATGCAGCGGATTCCTCCATGCTCGCTGCAAGCTGCTGTGTCGTTGCGGAAATGCCTTCCATCTCGCCATTGATCTCATCCACGTTTTTCCCGATGGAGGACACATGGCCGCTCAGGGACTCTGCATTGTCCTTCACGCTCCCAAGGTGTCCCGCAAAGCTCTCCCGGATCTTGTGGAAAGCTGCCGCAAGGTTTCCGATGCTGTCTTTCCTGTCTAAATATTTCTGTTCCACATCCTGTGTGAGATCGCCCTGTGCGAGGGTGTCCGAATAGCTGCAGGCAAGGTCGAGGCTCCTGATGTAATCAATGATGCCTGCCGCACCCACAACGACCGTGATGATAAGCCCGGCTGCCATAAAGGCTGCCATTTTTTTTACATCGGAAGCGATCATTGCCGCAAGCTGGCTCTGCGCCTGCGCCTGTCCGGCACCGTCCATGAGGCTTACTGCATATGCTGCGAGCTGTTCCATGCAGTTTTTCGCATATAACACTGCCCCTGCACCGAGCAGTATCACAAAAAAGAATACGATCTTTGTTCCAAATTTTGTCTTTCCCATGACTTATCTCTCCTGTTCCTTATATGATATTTAGACAATTGCGAAACTCCTCATACTCTTCTTTCAATTGTTTCATATGATTTCTGCAATCATCATCTTCTTGCCCAGGCTGTCCGAGGATGTCCGTGTCCTCCCACTGCCTTATGAACGAGACACATTCCTGCGCCGGGAGCGGCCTGCTGATCAGGTAGCCCTGTAAAAAGTTGCAGCCGAGCTTTTCCAGCTGCGCTGCCTGTTCCCTTGTCTCGATCCCCTCTGCCGTCACCCAGATGTGGTTCCTCTGGGCGAACACGAGGAGCGTCTGCACGATCGGCATGCCCATCTTCCTGCTGTCGATGCCCCAGACCAGCTCCTTGTCCAGCTTGATGCTCTGGAACTCGAAATCCATCAGCCGCACGAAATTGGATTCACCCTTGCCGAAATCATCCATGACCAGGTTGAACTTCTTATCCTGCAGCCTGTGTGCGGTCTCCAGGAGTTTTCCGTTATCCGCCGACTTCCCGAGTTCCGTCATCTCCAGCCAGATCTTCCCATGCTGGAGGCCGTACCGGTCCAGGCAGCTGCTGATCTCCTCCCAGACAGCCTCCACCATGCAGGTCTGCGGCGACAGGTTCACGTTGATCCTCGTGATGCCGTGTTCCGCAAACCTCGTGAACCACCGGCAGCACTCCCGGATCATCCACAGGTCGATCTCATGCACCCATCCGCCTTCCTCTGCCTCCTGCACAAGGCTCTCCGGGTCGAGGAATCCTCCCTTCCCGTCCCTTACACGGAACAGCGCCTCAAGCCCGGTGATCCTGTGCTTTTCCACGTTGTAGATGGGCTGGAAATAAGCTTCCATCCCAAGACTGGAAATATCTTCCCAAGTATAAGCTCCTGTAATGCTCATGGTCTTTTACCTCTTACCTGTTTTTTTGTTCCATCTCCCAGCCCCCGCTGCCCAGATGACCTTTCCTTTTATCTCTTCCCTTCCTGCCGCACCGAGCATCCTGCTGTCTAAAGACACCGGGCGGTTGTCCCCGAGGAAGAAATAACTCCCTTCCGGCACGGTGTACGGATAATCCACGCTGTCTCCTGTTTCCGACAGGCCGAAGATGACATCCGTCTCCTGCACTTCTGCGCCGTTCCTTGTCAGGTGTCCCTCACGGTCCACCTCCATCACATCCCCCGGCATCCCTGCGATGCGCTTGATCAGGTATTCCCCGGATGCATCCTTTAAGATGACGGCATCCCCATAGCCCACGCCGTCCGGGAGGATGCGCAGGAAGAACACGATGTCCCCGGGATGGCAGGCAGGGCGCATGGAATTTCCATCCACGCGCATGATCCCGCACACCCTGAACACCATGAGCCAGACCACAAACAGGATGGCGGCGCGCTCTGTGCGCATCTTTCTTTTCCGCTTTTCCTCACGGATCTTCAGGAGTGCCATGTCAAGGCTGTACTGTTCTCCCCCGTTCATGGCTGTTCCCGGAGACCGGTCTCTTCCAATCCGTCTGCCTGTATCTGTCCCGGTTTCTGCGGCTTTCCATGCAGATCCCGGGTGTCTTCCTCCGGCGGACACTCTGCAAAGATGCAGTCCAGTCCGTTTTTCAAGGCTTCCAGACGGCTGCGGTACTGATGGTAGAGCGCCTGCTGCTTCTCCACTTTCTCCCTTGTCTTTGTCAGGATGACATCCATCTGCCGCCCTGCCTCTGCAAGGATCTCCCCTGCCTTCCTCTCTGCCTCTGTAAGGTTCTCCCCTGCTTTTCTGTCCGCCTCTGCAAGGGTCTCCCCTGCCTT